>Ga0209506_1000252_pt1 | contig 78623 bp, 59 predicted proteins | sample AD_JPNHG2_MetaG_FD_184409 | JGI IMG/M metagenome (GOLD analysis project Ga0209506, IMG submission 184409) | Active sludge microbial communities of municipal wastewater-treating anaerobic digesters from Japan - AD_JPNHG2_MetaG (SPAdes) (version 2) | ecosystem: Engineered > Bioreactor > Anaerobic...
TCGAGCCGTTGCCGCTGAGGCTCTTGTAGGCGTAACGGAACTGGTCCGTGTTGTTCCAGATGTCCGTGCCGACCGCGCTCATGATGATCTGGCCGCCGGCGGTCTCCACGAAATCAGGAGCGTTGCCGCGCACGTACAGCACCAGCGTATCGGCGCCGTTGCCCGTCCAGTTCTGGACGGTCTGGAACTCGCGCTCGGCCTCGGAGTAGAACGGTGATTTCGTGTTGTCATACGCCAGAGGCATCGACTGCTTGCCGTTATGGATGATGGTCTTCTCGGCAAACGGAGCGTTGAAGTAACCGACCGTCGAGCCCGTGTTGTTGATCCAGCCGTCCAGCCACGTGTCGAAGATGGTCGTGCCGGCTTCGAGATCGTCGTTGTACGTCTCGAACCCGTCAACCAATGCGTACTCCTGCGTCGAGAAACTCCAGAGGTCGCCGGCCCACGCGGGGACCGCATCGGCCTCGTTAACTTCTATGACCTGCCAGTAGTACGTGCTTCCGAAGTTCAGTGCCGGCGTGAAGACCGCCGAATCAACTGTGCCGGCCAGCGTCAGCACGCTCGGGTCCGTGCCCAGATAGACTTCGTGGGAAGCCGCTTCTCGGCCGGCACGCCAGCTCAAAGTCGTCGCCGGCTCGACGCCGGTGGCGCCGTTGGCCGGCTTCGGCTCCCGCGCCTGGGCCGGGATGTACAGGAAGCGCACTTCGCTCAGGCCGAACTGGCCCATCGAGCCGTAGCCGCTGTTGACGTTCAGCCGGACATACTTGGCCGGCACCCCGTCGAACGGCACAGCCGTATTGGCCGTGTACGTGGCCTTGGCCGTCGCCCGCGCGAGCTCGAAGTCGCCCAGCGCCACCCAATCCGTCCCGTTTTCGGAGTACTCGACGGTAACGTTCTTGAGTCCGAACCCGAGGATCAGCTCGAACTGGACGTTGTAGTTCCAAACCAGCATCTCGTGGAGCTTGTAGACGCGGTCGAACTCAAACTGGATCCACAGCGGATCCGCTCCGGGCATCGCCAGCCACATATCACTGCTGTTCATCGAGTGCTGATCGGCAGCATCGAGTCCGGAGCCATTGACGGTGTTCTGCGGTCCGGCGGCCGCCTCGGAACTGCCGTTGCTGGTGGCCACAACGCCGGTGATCGGATAGGCGAGCGGCTCGGCGGTGAAGCTCCAGACCACGCCTTTGTAGATCGTGTTGTCGGGAGCCCCGTTGACCTCGTCCACACGCCAGTAATAGGTCGTCTCAAAGTCGAGGACGCCGGGCGGATCGAACGTCGTGCCCGACTGGCCCTGGCTGAGCAGCACACCCAGCGGATTGCCCCGGCTGGCGCTGTTGACGTCAGCAAAGGAAGTGCCGAAGTACACGTCGTGCGTCACGGCGTAGGTACCGGGCATCCAGCTCAACACGATGTCACGCGGCACGTCGATCGCCTCATCGTCCGGGACCGGATCGCCGGCCAGCGACGGGGTGGCCAATCCGACCACGCTGTTGACCCAGTTCAGGATAAACTCGGCACAGGTCACTCCGCGGTCTTCGAGCCATCCGGGAGGACCACCACCGGCCGACTGGTTGATGAAGGCGACATAGCCGTCCGTCTCAGTGTTGTGGATGACAATGGGATCCGCATACGTGCCGGCGGCATTCTGTGCGAAGACCTCCGCCACTTCCCAGGGCGCGACTACCACACTGGGGACAACGGGTCTGTAGGTTACGACAGTGTCACCGAGACTGGGCAGATATTCGTGCCCTGCCGCCGTCACCGTCAGCGAGGTGTTGTCAGCGGAGACGATAATCCCGGCGGACAAATCCAGGATATTCGCCGCCCCGGTGCCGCCGTTCTCGGGCGACTTTCGAGCCCCGCCCTCATACGAGCAGTATCCGAACCAGTCGCCGACATTGATGAGCATGTTTCCACCGTCGAGGAAATTCTCGATGGCCGAGCCATTCGGCTGTGTATTGCCGAGTGTGTAGAGACTGCTCGGCACACACCCGTTCAGCCAGAGAATGTCCAGTTCGCCGTCATCCGTATTCGCAACCGCCCATTCGGCCAGTTCGGCCAGTTGCGTGTCATCGAACTGCTGGATATCCTTGAACAGATGGCCGGTTTGGGCAATGATCGTCTCGACATTGGCCGTCATTTCGGCCGCCGTATACCAGCCATCGAAGTTGGGCGTCCCGACATAGAAGGCTATGTCGGAGGCCATAGCCGCCGCGGCAAACGCCGATACGACGGCGCATACCAGCATCAGCTTCTTCATTTTTCTTCCTCCTAACATTCCCCGGAAACCCATAGGAAACCCCGCTTCGGCCACACGCCGAAGCGCCCTCTCTGCGGTCAAATCAGACAACGCCGTCCAGCCGCAGGACCCTGCCAGCAGGTCAAGTTAGAAGTCTTCGCTCCCCGCTGGCCGGCCGTGAAACCTCTGCGCTTGCTCACCTCCTTTCCGCTATGAAGTCCTTGGAAGAATGCGAGAAGGATCGAGTGCGGGGTGGTACCACCGGCGTTCCGCTTGCTGTTGGCATCTGCCCGCACCACACTTTCATCGCAGCCTCCAAATCCGATTCCCCGTGTGATTTCAGGCTTGGCTCGCCCCCCCTGCGGCACCCGTGCGAGCTGTCCTGCACGGCAGCCACCGGGCCAAGAAACGCGTATCTCCGAATATACCTATTTATACCACTCAGACGTTCTGCTGGCAACCGAAATTCCGTACACCCCCCGCTCTGTATCGGCAGGTCTGGACTTCGCCTTAAGCCCGGGAAACCGCAGCCTGCCAGTGGGCAGGCCGACGGAAATTGTCCACCCCGCGCGCCATCTCGAGCGCTCTTCCCACGCAGCGAGGCGGCCCTCAAATTGGCTTCAATTCCCAGACCCAACCCCGTTTTTCAGCCCAAGAACGCAGAAATTGGGTTTGTTTCGTGCGTGTGCCCTGCTGTGATGCACCCGACCGGCCGGCCAAACAGGTGCCTGCCCGGACTGCGCACACCCGGCCAGTTGGAGCCACGAAGCTCATTGCCCAGGACCGATCCTCCGCTGTATTCCGGGTGGACCATCTGCCGCATACCGTGAACAGCCACGGCGATCGTTCGATAGTTACTTTACTCACCAACACAGCCGGTGTCAACCAGATTTCTCGCTATCGGCCGCGCTGCGCGTCAAGGTCCCGCACGGTGGGACGTTGGCGCGGCGAACCAGGGGTAGAGAGCAGGGATAACGAAAAGGGTCAGGAAGGTGGCCCGCATCGAGCAATGCAGCGGCCCGGAACCGCCGTCGCTCCAGTTCTTCTGGTTTTCCTTGCGGTCTCATACATGATGATATCGACCACAGGGCGCCGTTTCGTTTGACTATTCAAGGGTCAGTAAGTCGAGCGATGCAGCGCGTACTCGCTTATCGCGTTTGCCGCCTCGTTCGATAAGCTGGCCCAGCGAGACAGTGGTCTCGGCGCCGTCGAAACCGCTGCGTTGCCCACGACCTGCCAGCGATTCGATTTCGACAGCGAGTTCCGGATTGGGTGGCACAGACGCCTGGAGCCTCCGGGCCTCGGCCGCACGGCGTTCCAGCGAAACGACCGCGAGCAGCATGGCCATGATCGACAACGTGTAAATGCTGCGATACATGCGTATAGACTCCCATCAGCAGTTGTCTGATGTCCTGCGACGTTCAGCGGGAAAGACTCTGGACCGGGCGTTCGGCACGATGCGAACCGCCCCGTCGGCGGATGAAGTGGGAGACTACACCTGAAGCACTGTGCAGCGCAATGCGGTTTGATCGGGGGGGAGCAAAAAGCCGTCCGGCGAGGCGGCAGGCGCGCCGCGATTCCGGCTCACCATGGGCAGCTCACCGATCACCGGCGAGACCGCGTCCGGTGGCAGGTCGCACAAACTCTTCTTTTCGAGCGGTCCGAGCGAGAGCGGGACATCCACACATGGACGACAGCGTCCCTGTGCCGTGTAGCCGCTGTCATGCTCGCGCGACGGCTCCGCATGGGCGTCGTGCAGCGTGCCGTCGCAATGGCGGTGAGCAAGGGGCTCGACGGCGACGTGGCCGTGAGCGCCGACACACAAGACCATCCCCGACGAGGCATTGGCCGCCGCAAGCAGGCAGATCAAGACCTCCACCGGAAGACGCCGTATCTGATGTTGTCGGCCTTTTTGTTTCATGAATCGGTTTCCGTGCTCAGAACACAGGACCTATACGACCTATCATTCTACGCGATGATCGGGCGTTCGTTCTGTCCTTCTGCGGGCGATTGCCGACGCGGCCTATGAGCCGGGCTCGTTGAGGACCTTGATACGGGCGTTGCGAATCTGCACGTGGCTGCCGCCGCGACTGAGTTCCTGGAAACCGATATGGCCTCGGCGCGGCCGGTCTTTGACGGGCGGGGCCGGGGAGTCGTCGTGCCGCTTGACCGCCTGCGTCTGCTCGTTCAGGTCCAGGTCGTGAATCAGCTCGCCGTTGAGCACGACATGCAGGTGCGACCCGGCCAGAACGATCAGATAGCTGTTCCATTCCGTGGGCTTGTAGACCTGCTTGCGCGGCGCGATCGCCCGGTAGATTCCCCCGGTCAGCTCCGAGTCCTTGGCGCTGGTGTTGTAGCGGTAGTCGGCCATCTGGAGTTCCATCCCGTCGAACGCCGGATCGCCGAAAAGCGGGGCCCGCAGGGCACAGCCGCTGTTGCCAAGTTCGCCAAGCTTGAAATCGTACTTGAGGATGAAATCGCCATACTGCCGTTCGCTCACCAGCCAGGTCCCCCGCATCTCGCTGCCGTGCAGAATCCCATCCTTCACAAACCACTTGACCCCCGGGTCAACCGGCTTGCTCAGGTCGTTCCAGGCGCGAACGAGCCAACCTTTCGGCACACCGTCCTCAGGGAACAGCGGAACAAACCCGTCTTCCTGAGGCTGGCCGCCGGCTGCCGCCACCGCACCGAACAGCAGAGCTGTGAGTGCCAGACACTGCAAACCAATCCGTCCCACCATGATTCGACCTCCCACAGACTGATTCTGGAATCCGTACAGACGCCGCGACCATTCTACTGCCCGGTCGATCGACCCGCAACGCCCACAGAGTCATACCGGTGGATGCTCATGCGCCGCGACAAAGGCTGGCGAAGAACGAATGCCGTGTCCCATCTCGGGGTACTTCCGCATCGCCCACAGGCCGATCAGCCCCGACAAGGCATACCCGAATGGGGTCAATTTCAGGACCGGCCCGGTGCCGATATGGTCGGCCAACACGCCGAGACCCATGAAGACGATGTAGGCAATTCCCCAGGTGCCGCCGACGATGCCCGCCATGCGTTGGCCGAGATTCAAACCTCGCGCGTAACGCGCGAGCGTGATCGTCAGGATATAGGCAGACATGGAGAAGAAGCCTGCCCCGAACAGCAGTCCAACGGCCACTCGACTTTCAATGAACAGCAGGTAGCAGAACGTGAACGGCGCCGCCAGCAGGAACGCGAACGTCGAGCACGGCAGGTCGCCCCTGCGGAGGGCGACGGCCGCCCAGGCGAAGGGCCCAACGGCGCCGCCCCAGCCGAACATCGCGGTGGAGAACCCTCCAAACGTCAGGGCAAATCCCAACGCATCGAGATGGGTCGGAATCAACTGGAGGATCGCCGTGGTCGAGACGCCGGCAGGCACACCGATCGCCAGGATCAGCCAGAACGGCAGCCGGTGCGGCACCGCAACGGGCGTGCCGTTGGGGTCACTCTCGGCCTCCACCGCCAAAGTCACTCGCGACAGGACGACGGCCGCCACTGCAACCCCCGGCAGCAGGACCAAAGGATAAAGTCCGGTTAACCCGAACCGCGAGACCAGAGCGGCGGCAATCACTCCCCCGCTCGCGAAGCCAAGAAATCCCGACGTCATGAAGACCGCGGTGCTGGTCGCGGCGGGGATCTGCGATAACGTGTGGACGGCGCGCAGACCCTCCGGATGGGTCACGGCAATCCCGCTGCCGCTGACAATCCCCAGGACGACGATCATCGCCACGCCGACGTTCGAACGCGGTGCCAGGGCGATGACACAGATGATGGAGGCCAGAAAAACGCCTATGTGCAGAAAGAACGGCCGGCGCTCGTCTGCCCGCAGGTGCCCGGTCAGCATCTGAACGCCGTTGGCCGTCAGCGCCAGCGAGGCGGGGATGAAACTCGCCATGGCAAGACTCAGGGAGAAATCCTCGCGGACCACCGGGAGGATCGCCGGCAGCATGTTCCCGAACATGTCCACGAGGAAATGCACACCCGACAGGACGATCAGGCGGACCCACTGTGCTCTCAAAGAGCTTTCGCTCATATCGACTCCGTCAAGGATCAGGACACCACGAGTGTCTGCTGGAAGCCCAGCAGCATAGCGAATCCGTTGCCGGACACAACAGCTTTGTCGAACAAAGGCAGAGTATTGAACTATGCTGCCGTCTCGGATACTCTGGCCCGAGAGAGACCTCTGACCGGACGATGCTACCAAGATACAGATTCGGGAGGTGCACCATGCTGACAAGAAAAAGAACTGCCGTGATGAGCTTGCTTTGCGTTTTGACGATGGCGTTGCTTGGGACTGCGAAGACCTCACTCGCGTCGGAACGGGCGGGTCACCCGGCCGACGACGGCAAGCTGCGGATCATCGTCTTCGGGGCTCACCCGGACGACTGCGAGATCAAGGCGGGCGGCACCGCGGCCCTGTGGGCGGCGCAGGGTCATCACGTCAAATTCGTTTCGACCACCAACGGAGACATCGGCCATGCCGAGACGGCCGGAGGGCCGCTGGCCAAGCGGCGCACCGCCGAGGTCAAAGAGGCGGCCAAGGTGCTCGGCATCGAATGCGAAGTCCTCGACATCCACGACGGCGAACTCATGCCTACCCTCGAAAACCGCAAGACCTTCGTTCGGCTGATTCGGGAATGGAAGGCCGATATCGTGATGGGACACCGGCCGAACGACTACCACCCGGACCATCGCTATACCGGCATCCTGATGCAGGACGCCGCCTATATGGTCACGGTCGCCTTTTTCTGCCCGGATGTCCCTCAACTTGCGAAGAACCCTGTGTTCCTGTATCTGTCGGACAACTTTCAGAAGCCCACTCCATTCGATCCGGCGATCGTCGTCGGGATCGATTCCGTCTACGACAAGAAAATGGACGCGATCTGGAAACTGCAATCCCAGATAGAATCGCTGTGGGCGACCGGGGATTTCGAGAAGGTGGTTCCTGTGCCGACCGATCCGGCCGCACGCGAACAGCGACGCCGACAGGTAGCCGAACGCTTTGCCGCCCGGGACCGACGCGTGGCAGACAAGTACCGCCACCAGCTCATCGAGGACTACGGTCCGGAAAAAGGGGCCGCCGTCCGGTGCGCCGAGGCCTTCGAATTGTGCGAATACGGCCGCCAGCCGTCGCCCGAGGAGTTGAAGGCCCTCTTCCCGATCCAAGCCGGCCGATAGCCGTCCGGAGCCGGATTCGCCCCTCCATACCAGCGTTCTGGGCGGCGCCGGCCTGGGTCTGCCTGCCCGTGCTGCGGACGGGGCAAGAGGTCCGTATAAGTGGATTCGCAGCCGACATCCCGTTCCGAGAAAAACAATCCTTGACCTGTCAGCCAGCTTCTGGTACAATACAGATCGAATTGGGGGTACGATAAGGCAACCTCTCTACCGGAGTCGGTAATTCCCACGGATGGCTTGCGACGGCAAAGGTCTATTGGCGCACGGGGGCGCCGGACCTGAGAGAGTGCGTGTGGGAGTACGATGGTTCCAGGCGCAATCGATGGAGGCGCTTTTCGCGACCGGGATCGAGGGTCTCTCGGCCGTTCGGTTATGGAGGTACACAGTGTCTTGAGCTTCGGCGGACCTCGCCGAGCAGAGAGATTCTCAATTGAGGGGGTGATGAAAGTGAAAAGCACAGATACGAGCAACCGGCTGGATTCCGGCAGGGGCCCCGGCACGATGGTTCGCAGCATCCGGCACATCGTGCGTGCAGTCATTCCAGCCCCGTCCGTTGCCGCCGGACTGGTCTGTCTGGTTCTGTGGGTCGGCACGACCTCCGTATGTCCGGCCAAGGAAAGCGAGAAGAAAAAAGCCACGTCGAACCCGGAAATGGGCAAGCTCTCCCAGCAGATCAACGACCCGCAAGCCTACATGCGGGAGCTTTCGGCCCGGTTGAATTCCGCCGAGGGTCAGAAGCTTCTTACGAGAGGACTGTCAGCCCAGGGATGGCGTCCTTCGACCCCTCGGACCACGACCGCGGATCCAGGCGCCGCCGGGGCGTCTGCCCCGCAGGCGGCCGTCACGCCCCAGACACCGTCGAGTGGCACCGCCACCTCGGGGCTGAGTCCTGCGCCGACGCCGACACGATTCGGATGGAGCCCGGGCGACAACGGCTCGACACCGGCCCCTTCACGATTCAACCGGAATCCGGGAGGCACCGACTCGACGGGATCGGTTGCCGGATACGGTACCGGCGCAACCAGCCAGGTCTGGATGAGCCCAAGCGACCGCGCCATGCAGCTCGATCCGCTGTCTGCGGCCAGACAGATGCAGGAGTTCGGGACCACTCAACCGGCGCCGGCCCAGGCCACCACGGTACCCCAGGACCGCATAGCGTCCGCCGCTAACCAGATGTCATCGTCGGCTCTGGATGGAACGAGAATGCTCGGGCAAGAGCCCGAGCCGGCCGTCGATGCCCGCACCTGGGTGGCGCCGGAAGAACGCACATCGACATCAAGCCTGAACAACGCCCGGCTGCTCGGAACCAATACGCAAAGCAGGCGGCGAAAAGAGCCCTGGGAGTATGCGACGCCGCCCGCGCCGCAGACGCCACAGAACCAGGTTCGGCCTGCCGCCCCGGGCGGAATGACTACGCCCGGACAGAATCCTTACGCAACGCAGCCGACACCACAGCCGTGGGCGGCACCGACGGGCCAGCCTTGGCAGACGCCCCAGAACCAGATGATGCAGACGGCTCCAAGCGGGACCGCCATGCCTCCACAGAATCCCTATGCGGCACAGACGGCGTCGCCGCCGTGGTCCGCTCCGACAAGTCAACCATGGCAGACGCCACAGACCCCCGTAACGCAGACGGCTCCGAGCGAAACCGCCGTTATGCCCACGCAGAATCCGTACGCGGCTCAAACGGCGCCGCCGTGGGCGGCACCAGGCGCAACCGCCATGCCCACAGAGAACCCGTACGCGGCGCAGACCGCAGCACCGCCGTGGCCCTCTGCGACCACGCCGACGGTAACGTCGCCCAACGGTCAGGCGGCCCAAGGCGAATTGGAGACGATTTACCCTGCCGGGCAATCACCCTGGCCCGCAACGGCGCAGGCCGCTGCGGCGACTCCGCCAAGCATACCTTGGGACAGTCAGCCCGGACAGCCTGCCGCACAGGATCCGCGCGCAACGACATTGTACGGCCAGGCGGAAAGCGTGCCGACCCAACCGCAGGGCGACCTGACGCAGACTTGGTTGTCCTCGAAGAACCGGGCGGCACAGACCGCGCTGAACGAGATCGCCGGAGTCAGCAAGCCGCAAAGCATTCCGACGACGCCGGCCATGCCGGTTGCGCCGACCACCCCCGCTACGGCGCCTGCGATAGGCCCTGCCCCGGGCAGTCAGGCGGCGCGGACAGTCGTGAACGGGTCTCAGGCCAGACACTTCTATGAGGAGAAGGAACCCGCCTGGTCGCTCGGCGCCGACCTGGAGAAGTATCGGGCTCACGCCGTCCAGGAAGGCTCCCGCGATTCCGGCGAAAGCCTCAAGAAGGCCCTCGGCGGCATCGGTTTGGCAATTGAAGACACGACCAATATCATCACGCTCGGCTACGCCTCGGATCGCGCCAAGCCGTTCCGGTCGAACGACGGCAAGGGACTCTTCGAGGATCCCGGTCGTGTGCCACAGCAGGCGGGAACAACAATCGGCAGCTTCGCCGACGGTCTGTATTCTGTCGCGGACCTCGTGACGTTCAACGCTCTGCCCGATGCGCAGAAAGACGTTTACCTGGACAACAATCCGGTCGTCCGGCCTCTGATCTTCACCGGACGAACCATCGGTGGCGCCTGGAAGACGACCGAGGAAATCGGCAATGCGCTGACGTGGGGCTACTTTGACAACGTGACCGGCTCGATCGGAATGTGCATCGAAAGCCTGATCGAGGCTCTCAAGCACACCGGCCAGGCGGTAACAAACCTCGCCCGCATCCCGGTGCGTCTGATCACGGGCAACAGCGAAGGTGCCGACAAGGCGCTGGACTGGGTCCTGCTCGTTCCGCTGGAGATGGCCAGCAACGTGATGCAGATGAAGGGCATCTCCAACATGGAAGACTACAAGACCGCCTTTGCGGACAAGGGCGTCATCGGCTCGATCCTCGAATTCGGCGGCTCGACGTTCATCGTCTACCGCGCCGTCGATGAGATGCTCGACGAACTCGACAACAACGACAACCATGATGGTGGCAGCAGCGGATCCTCCGGCTCGGGCGGGTCCGGAGGTTCGACTGACGGGGGTGGCTCGACCGGCGGCGGCTCGACTGGCGGCGGAGTCATCTGGTGGTTTGAAGAGGGTTGGCCAACCGAATAGCAGGGAATCGCAGCACACCCGACCTGGGTATTGTGATAGCGGCGGCCGTGCAGGAGGCATGGCCGCCGCGACATTTTGCGCGCGTCCTTGGGTGGCCTGCCGAAACGCGTATCCACAAATGTGTTGGCTCGGATACCCCCGCCGTGTACGATGAGTCGGGAGGTAACCGAACCATGAAGAAGATATCACGACGCAACGTATTGCAGCGCGGGGCCATGTCGCTTGCCCTGCCCTATCTGGTGACACGCCTTGAAACAACACGGGCCAGTACCGTTCCGAGCGAGCGACTCACCATGGGTGCGATCGGCCTGGGCAACCAGGGCCTGCACAATCTCAAGAACTTCCTGACCTGCGAGGACCTGCGCGTCCTGGCGGTCTGCGACGTGGATGCCGGTCACCTGCTCCGTGCCAAACAGACCGTCGACGCGGCCTACGGCAACGAGGACTGCCGCAGCTGCCGCGACTTCTACGAGATCCTGGCGCGCGACGACATCGACACCGTGCTGATCGCCACGCCAGACCATTGGCACGCACTGCTGGCCATCGAAGCAGCCAAAGCCGGAAAGGACATCTACTGCGAGAAACCGATTTCGCTGACGATCGCCGAGGGCCGCGCGGTTGCCGACACGATGCAGCGATACGGGACGGTCTATCAGAGCGGAACGCAGAGACGCAGCAATGCCTGTTTCCGCTTCGGAGTGGACATCGCCCAGAGCGGCATGCTCGGCCGGCTTCAGGAGTTGCATTGCTACTACCACAATGGTCCGACGTGCCCGCCACAGAAGCCCGAGCCCATTCCCGACGGGTTTGACTACGACCGCTGGCTCGGGCCGGCGCCGTATGAGCCATATACCCCGCGGCGATGCCACGGAACATTCCGCTGGCTGTACGATTACTCCGGCGGACAGCTCACCGACCTCGGCGCTCACTTCAACGACCTGGCCCAATGGGCCAACGGAACCCAATACGCCGGCCCGACCGAATACGAAGGCTGGGCCGAATTCCCCAAAGACGGCCTGTACAACACGCCGGTGCGCTTCGGCGTCGTCGCGACCTATCCGAACGGCGTCAAGATGATCATCCACGACGAAACCGAGCCCGGCCGGGGTCCGCGCGGCAACAAGTTCGTCGGAACCGAAGGCTGGGTCAGCACCGACGATACGGGAAAGGTTACCGCTTCGAGCGAGGAAATCCTGCGGAAGCTCAGCAGCACGCAGAGAGATTACGAGTACATGATGGGCCACCACCGCAATTTCCTCGACTGCGTCAGGACGCGGGCGAAGACCATCGCGCCGGCCGAGGTGGCTCACCGGTCCACGACCACCTGCCACATCGCGAACATCTGTCTGCGGCTGGGGCGCAAGCTCACCTGGGACGTCGAGGCGGAGCGATTCGTCAACGACCTGGAGGCCGACCGCATGATGGCCCGTGCCATGCGCAGTCCCTGGCGACTTTGAGCACGCTGCGGGAACGCTCCTTTGCCTTCCGGCTTCATCGCGAATCCCCTCGATGGGTGGCAGCAGCACGCGCAGCTTGCCGATGGCACTATTGCTTGAACTCCGACACCAGCGCCGCGACCGACGCCTTGGCGTCACCGAACAGCATGCGGGTATTGGGCTTGAAGAACAAGGGGTTGTCCACACCGGCAAAACCGGGATTGAGCGACCGCTTCAGGACGATGCAGGTTCGGGCACGATCCACCTCGATGATCGGCATGCCCCAGAGAGGACTGGCCCGGTCTTCCTTGGCGGCGGGGTTGACCACGTCGTTGGCGCCGATGACGATCGCGACATCCACCGTCTCCATCGTCGGATTGACATCCTGCGGCTCGACCAGCATCTCGTAGGGGACATTCGCCTCGGCCAGCAGCACGTTCATATGTCCCGGCATCCGTCCGGCCACCGGATGGATGCAGTACCGCACCTCGGCGCCGTTGTTGACCAGCAGTTCTCCGAGCTCGCGGACGGCGTGCTGGGCCTGAGCGGCCGCCATCCCGTAGCCGGGAACGAAGACCACGTTGCGCGCCGCCTCCAGAATGAGATAGGCGTCGGAGGCCGCGATGGGATTGGCCTGCCCCTGGTAGCCGGCCGCCTTGGTTGATGTGGCCGAGCCGAAGCCGCTGAACAGAACGTTGGCCAGCGAGCGGTTCATCGCCTTGCACATGATTCGCGTGAGAATGATGCCGGAGGCTCCGACCAGCGAACCGGAGACGATCAGGACGTTGTTACCGATGACGAATCCGGCGGCGCAGGCCGCCAGGCCGGAATAGCTGTTCAGAAGGCAGATAACGACGGGCATGTCCGCCCCGCCGATTGGAATCGTCGAGAGCACGCCCAGAATCAGAGCCAGAGCAATGATCGCAACCAGCTCAACATAGACGAGAGCGTGCCCCGCGCCGCTGAGCTGATCGAGCTTCTGCAAGCAGAACAGAACGCCCAATCCCACCAGGGCGCCCAGAACGAAGGCGTTGACGAGGTTCTGCCTCCTGTACAGCACGGGCCGACCCGTGATCAGGGTGGAGAGCTTCCCGTAGGCCACCATGCTGCCGGAGAACGTGACGGCTCCGATCAGGACCGTCAGAAAGATCGCGATCGCGGTGAACAGGCTGAGCGTCCCCGAGGCCGCCCACTTGCCGTGATACTCGGACCAGCCGACCAGCAGGCTCGCCAAGCCCCCGAACCCATTGAACAATCCGACCATCTCGGGCATCGCAGTCATCTTCACCAGCCGCGCCGCCAGCGCACCGATCCCACAGCCCAGCCCCACACCCAACACCACCCAAAACCATCGGATGTCCTCCATCGCGGTAACGGTCGTGACGACGGCGATCAGCATGCCAATGGCAGAGACGAGGTTGCCTCGTCGCGCGGTAGCCTGCGAGCTGAGCATCTTCAGGCCGAAGATGAAGAAGATCGAGGCGACGATGTACAACAGGCCCCTGGTCAGCTCCGGATTCATCGCTTGCTCCCATCCTTGGCCTTGCTCTTGAACATCTCCAGCATGCGGTCCGTCACGAGGTAGCCTCCGACGACGTTGATCGTCGCGAACACCACCGCCACGATCGCCAGCAGCGTCGCGACCGCCGTGCCGCCCTCATGGCCGGAGGCGATCAACGCTCCGACGATGGTGATTCCCGAGATTGCGTTCGAGCCCGACATCAGCGGCGTGTGCAACTGCGAAGGGACCTTCTTGATCAGCTCGACGCCCAGGAACATCGCCAGCACAAATACGAAGAACAACAAGGGAACGGTCGTCGCATTGAGCTCCACGGCGGACTCCTTCTACGCAATGGCCTCTTGAATGGCCGGATGGATGATTTCGCCCGCGTGCGTGATCAGGCATCCCTGAATGATCGCATCCTCGCGATCGAGGAGGAAGCGTTTGGTATCCTTGTGCCAGAAGTGCTCGACAAAGCTGTACAGGTTGCTGGAGAACATCTGGCTGGCCGCCACGGGAACGCGACGGGGCAACTCCACCCGCCCGATGATCGTGACCCCGTGGTGCTGCACGTCCTTATCCGGCTTGGAGCCCTCGACGTTGCCGCCGGCCTCGACCGCCAGATCGACGATGACACTGCCGGGCCTCATTGCTTCGATCATCTGACTGGTCACGATCAGGGGGGCCTTCTTGCCGAACACCTTGGCCGTAGTGATCACGATGTCCGACTGGGCACACTGTCGGGCCATCGCCTCCCGCTGTTTGGCCAGTTGTTCATCGGTAAGCTTCTTGGCGTAGCCGTCCTTGGTCTGGCCGGTCTGGCCTAGGTCGATCTTCAGCGGCTTGGCGCCCAGCGAGAGGATCTGCTCCTGGGCCTCCGGACGCACGTCGAACGCATCGACGCGGGCGCCAAGGCGTTTGGCGGTGGCGATGGCCTGCAAGCCGGCGACCCCGGCGCCGATGACGAAGACGCGCGCCGGGGCAATCGTGCCGGCGGGTGTCATCATCATCGGAAGAATCTTGTTCAGGCGAGAAGCCGCCACAATGACCGCCACGTAACCCGCCAGATTAGCCTGCGAGCTGAGCACATCCATCTTCTGGGCGATGGTGGTGCGAGGAATCATCTCCAGGCTGATCGCGCTAACCTTCTGTGCGGCCATCGCCCGGATCGCTTCGGCGTTGTGGAACGGATCGAGCATGCTGACGTGGACGGCTCCCGCGCCCAGAAGCGGAATTTCGTCGAGGTCCGGGACGCCCATGCGAAGAACCATGTCCGCACCCAACGACGCCTTGTGATCCGTCGAAATCCGCACGCCGGCCTTCTCGTATTCCCCGTCCGGGACGTTGATGCCTCGACCGATTCCCGCGGCGACCTCGACCTCCGCGCCAAGCTGGACCAGCTTGCCCGCGTCAACCGGCAGCAGAGCCGCCCGCGTCTCCTGACGGCCGGGCTCTTTGGCGACGTACAGCTTCATAGGGACTCCTGACCTTCCATGACCGGCGCAATCTCCTGAGTTACGCAGCGAGGTCCCCGCCGGTTCGCCAAAACGAACGTGCCGTCCGTGTTCGGGATGCTTCGAACTACTTGACCGGGTATGGCGGCAGCGGTGGAATCTCCTTCTCCTGGGTCTGGAGCTCTTCGAGGATCACCTCGACGGCCTTGTCGAGCTGCTGGTCGATGCCTGCGTACTCCTTGGCCGGGTCGTTGTCCACCACGATATCCGGCTCGACGCCGTGGCCCTCGATGATCCACTGCTGCCCTTCCACATCGTACCGCGAGAACTCCGGCTTGTTGAGGTAGCCGCCGTCCAGCAGAGGCAGTGAGCCACGAATGCCAACGACACCACCCCAGGTGCGTTTGCCGATCACCTTGCCGAGGTTGTACTTCTTGAACTGATACGTGAACAGGTCGCCGTCCGAGGCGGAGAACTCATCGCACAGGCACACCATCGGCCCGTAGATCATCGCCGCCGGCTCCGGCACAGGCGCCGTGTTGCGGGCGAACTCCACCATGACGATCTCGCGACGGAGCCGCTCGATGAGCATCGGAGAGACGTTGCCGCCGCCGTTGCCGCGAACGTCGATGATCAGCGCCTTCTTGCGGATTTGCGGGTAGAAGTGCTCGACGAACTCGTTGAGGCCGTGCTGACCCATGTCGGGCACGTGAATATAGCCGACCTTGCCGTCGGTGGCCTCCGCGACTTTCTCGATGTTGCCCTGTACCCATCCATAGTAACGCAGGTCCGCTTCGCTGTCCGTGGGGACGACGACCACCTTGCGGCCGCCCTTGGCCTTGGGCTGCGAGTTGAGCTCGAGCGTCACCTGCTTGCCCGCCTTGTTGATCAGCAACTCATGGATATCGGCTACATCGGCGGTCGAGGCTCCATCCACCGAGAGAATGTAGTCGCCTTCATGAGCATCGACGCCGATCTCGGTCAGAGGCGACCGCTGGCTTGTGTCCCAGTTCTGTCCGCGAAGGATTCTGGCGATGCGATAGTAGCGCGAGTCCGCATCCCGCTCCAGTTCGGCACCAAGCAGGCCCATCGGAATCCTCCTGGGCTTGGGGTACTCGCCCCCGCCGACGTAGGTGTGTCCGGCGTTCAACTCGCCGATCATCTCGCCCAGAACGTAGGTCAGGTCCGCTCGGTGGTTGACATAAGCCACCAGCGGCGCGTAGCGATCGCGCATGGCCGCCCAGTCCACGCCGTGCATGTTCGGAACATAGAAGAACTCGCGCATCTGCCGCCAGCACTCGGTGAAGATCTGCTTCCATTCGGCCTGCCGGTCGAGAAACACCTCCATCCCGGACAGATCGAGTGTCTCCTTGATCTCGATCCTGCCCTTGGGCCGGTCGAGGATCGCGTACTTGCCGCCGGACTCCACCAGCATCTTCTTCCCGTCCGCCGAGAGCTCGTATCCGCCGACGGAGCCAAGCTCCGTCTCCTTGCGCTCCTTGAGATCGTACAGGCACAACTGGGCCTCACGATCGTCACTGCCCCGGCGGATATAGTAGAGCTGATCTTCGACGGCCTGGAGGCTGGAATAATTCGACACGGCAATCGGCAGGACGGCGATGCGGTCTTTGATCCCGTCGACGTCCACTTTGATCGGCTCCCGCTCCTGGCGCGGTTTCGTCTCGGTCTTCGCGCCGGGTTCGTTCGCATCCTTCGCCGCCTCTTCGCCTTTCTTCTGGTCTTTCTTGTCCTTGGTCTTCGGGGGCTCTTCGATCTCGACCTCGTCACTGAGCGGCTTGAAAGGCGATTCCGTCGCTTTCGTCAGCGTCACCAGATAGATGCGGGACATGTCCCGGTAGATATGGTTCCACTCGGTACGCCCATAGATCGGGTCAAAATCGCGATCCGAAACGAAGAAGATGTACTTGCCGTCGGGACTGAAGACGGGATCGGACGAACCATACCAGCCGTCCGTGACATCGTACGACTGTTTCGCCCGCAGCGAGTAGAGACGAATCTTGTTCATCGCCTCCGGTTCCGCCTTGGCGTAGACGATCCAGCGGCTGTCCGGGGACCAGGCGTAGTCGCTGAACTCCCACGTGTCGGACTTATCTACCTCGGTGATTTGTCCGTTTCGAAGGTGGGCGTAGCAGAGCCGCAGTCTCTTGTCGGACCAGAGAATCTTCTTGCTGTCAGGCGACCAGGCCAGGCGATACTTGTACGTGTCGGCGTTCTTCGTGACCTGCCGGGCCGGACCGCTGCCGTCCTGGGGAATTACCCAGATCTCGTCCTCGCCGGTGGCGTCGGAAATATAGGCGATCCATTTGCCGTCGGGCGACCAGACCGAATCACGCTCGTGCACACCCGGCGAAGCAGTCAGATTGCGGGCTTCGCCATACTTGGCCGGAACGGTGAAGACGTCGCCCCGCGCGCCGAAGAGGGCCCGTTTGCCGTCGCGAGCGACGTCGTAGTTCGTGACATTACCCGCGACCTCAACCAGCCCTCCCCGCCCGCCGGGCAGGTCCTCCTGGATCGAGATATCGACCTTCCGGCAGGTTTCCGTATCGAGATCGAACCGATAGATGTACCCGCCGTTCTCGAAGACGATGGCACGATCGCCCAGCGAAGGGAACTTGACATCGAAGTCGACGAAGCTCGTCAGCTTCCTCGTTTCCTTTGTGCTCAGGTCGCAAACGTAGAGGTTCATCCGCAGATTCTCGTCCCGGTCGGAGAGGAAGTAAATCCGCTCGCCCTTCCACATGGGGAAGACGTCCTGAGCCGGATTGTTCGTGAGGTTCTCCGTGACCTTGGTCTCGAAGTCATAGATCCAGATGTCGTCGGCCATCCCGCCGCGATACCGCTTCCACGTGCGGAACTCGCGAAAGACGCGGTTGTAGGCCAGCTTCTTGCCATCGGGCGAAAATGAGCAGAACCCCCCTCGCGGCAGAGGCAGCTCTTTGAGCGACCCGCCGGTCGTCGCAACTGAGTACAACCGTCCGATGAAGTCATTGAACGACCGCATGCGCGACCGGAAGACGATCCGCTGCCCGTCGGGCGTCCAGGTCATCACGATGTTGTTCGGCCCCATCCGATCGGACACGTCGTCCCGCCCCAGCGTGGCCGTGAAGCTCAACCGCTGCGGCACGCCCCCCTCGGCGGGCATCCGATAGACTTCCGTATTGCCGTCGTACTGGCCGGTGAAGGCGATCGATTTGCCGTCCGGCGAGAACCGGGCGAACATCTCAAAGCCCTCGTGGCTCGTGAGCCTTCGTGCCGTGCCGCCTTCGGCGCTGACCGTGTAGAGGTCTCCCGCATACGTGAAAACGATCCGGTCCTCGTGGATGGCGGGAAATCGCAGCAGACGCGCTTCGGCAGCGGATGTAACGGACGTGAGATGGAGACAGGTAAGGATACAGGCGGCAAGTATGCAGTTCATTCCGATTCCTCGCTACGACAACAATCCGGTTCGATCCATACGCCGCCATCACGGCGACGGACTTGAATCATACCAGGACAGTCACCGCCGGTCACGCATTTTGCGTCAGCGGACTGACGCCGAGCGGAGGCGGTGGAGGATGTCCCAGTAGGCGCCGCGTGCGCCCTGGGCGATGGCATGGACCAACTCGGTGTTGTCGTTGTAGTTGTGATCAGTGACGCCTGCACTGGGATTCTCTTCCATGGGCTCGAAGAACCGTGTGTCCCCTGCGATCAGGTCCTTGATCAGTCGGGCCGGCTCAGGACCGAGTGACGGGGCGATGTAGAACGTCGGCTGGAAAAGGTCACATGGGCCGGCATACTTGCGGCGGATGGCGGGATTCGTCTCGAGAGGCCCTTCTTTCGCCAGCATCTCCATCATGCCGGTTCCGGGATAGAGGCGAATCCCCAGCGAGGCCCCTGCGCAGTCGGGGTTGATCTGCTTGATGAAGTCGATCGTCGTGGCAACCGTCTCGGGCGTCTCTCCCGGCCCGCCCAGCAGCAGATCGATCATCACCTTGATCCCATTGTCGCGGCAGAGCCGCACGGTCCGAGCCAGGTCGGTGGCGTGGTGCGGCTGGCGGTACGTCCGCAGCATCTGTTCGCTGGCCGAGTCACCCGTGAAGTTGATCCCGACGCAGCCCGCCCGTTTCATCGCGGCGGCCAGGTCTGCGTCGAACGGCACAACTGCCAGATAGGTGTACCATCGCACCTTCGCGCCCAGGCCGCGACGGATGAACTCCTCACAGACCGCCAGGGCGTGGTTCCGAGGGATGTTGAACTCCGCGTCGCAGGTATGCAGGATGTCGATCCCCTGGGCCAGCAGCGACTCGGCCTCGTCGGCCACTTCGTTCGGCGCACGCAGGCGGCTGCGCGCACCCTTGGCCAGCGGATCGGCACAGTACAGGCATCGCCGGTCGCAGCCCCGTTTGGTCTCCAGACCGCACTGGCCGCCCTTCGCGAAGTACGCGGCGTTGTCCACGACGCGCCGCCTTCTCGGCACAGACAGATCGACAGGCCAGGCGGGCCGGTTGCATACGATCTGACCGTCGCATCGCCAGAGGAGTCCATCGACTGTCTCGAACGCCCTGCCGTTGTGCAACTGGCGATACAGCGCCACTATCGCCTGCTCGCCGTCGCCATGGACGCCGAAATCGGCGCCGGTGGCCTCCACGACGCGCCGGGCAAACGTGCTGAAACCCACGCCCCCGATGACGATGGGAGCGTCGCTGAGCGACCGCAAGCGCTCCACGAGACTTGCCAGGCCGGGGACGAACCACTCGGCGCTGGGCCAGAAGCAGTCGTCCACGTTGCGAAACGACAGTCCGATAAGAGCAGGAGCGTGACTCGAAAAGTAGCCCGCCAAGGCTGCCTCCGGATCGCTGGATAGGCACAAATCCAGCACGTCGACGTCAAGTCCCTGGTCCAGGGCAGCTTCGGCCACGTATTCCAGACCGATCGGCCCGATGGGGGGCATCATCCGGTTCGTATTGATCAGGGTCAGCATGGACGGACAGGATACCGCCGGGGCAGCGGACGGGCAATTGATCCATCCGGCCTTTTCTGCTATACTGCATATATAATGGCATTCAGCACGCCCTTGCAGGCACGCTACGAATGGGGTCTGCCGATCCGGATTCTCATAGGGTGATCGATCGCATGACGCACAGGTGTTTCTTGGCCGCCGTATTACTCGTTCTTGGCTTGGCCGCGATTCTGCCCGCGCAGAACCTGGTGCGAATCAGCGAGTTCATGGCGGTCAACGACCGTGGTCTTGAGGATGAGGACCGCAACGAGGAGGACTGGATTGAGATTCACAATTCCGAAGCCGGCGATGTGAACCTCGAAGGCTGGTTTCTGACCGATGATCCCGAAAATCTGACCAAATGGACCTTTCCGGCGGTGACGCTCGGAGCCGGTGAGTACCTCGTGGTCTTCGCGTCAGGAAAGGACCGCCGCGATCCCGCCGGCCAGTTGCACACAAACTTTCGGCTCAGCGGCGACGGGGAGTATCTGGCCCTAGTCGGCCCGGACGGCGTCACTGTAACATCGGAATTCTCCCCCGCCTACCCGATTCAGGCGCCGGACATCTCCTACGGCCTGGCCAATGCTACGTCCGAAGAAGTGTTGTTGCCCCAGGGATCGCCCGCCCGTGCCCTGGTGCCGCTGGACAACTCGCTGGAGGGCGGACCACGGTTCGGGAACAAGCGGCTCTGGACGCTGGAGGGCCTTGACGATTCCGCCTGGCAGTCCGGCACGACCGGGGTGGGCCACGGCTACGGCCCGATGATCGGGACGGACGTCTCGGCGATGATCGGCGTTAATGAGACGGTGTACATTCGCATCCCCTTCGTCGTGGATAATCTGGCGGAACTGAGGGGCCTGACGTTGCGGGTGTGGTTCGACGACGGGATCATCGCCTACATCAACGGACATGAGGTGGGCCGGTACAACGCACCGGCGGCAGGCACCGAGACATGGAACTCCGGCGCGCCGGACAGTTGGCCCAGGAACCGCATACCCGACGCTGTCGACTTCGACGTCCCGTGGTTGGACGTCCTTCATGAGGGGACGAACCTGCTGGCGATCCAGGGCTTGAATCACGGCCTGTCCAGTCCGGACCTGCTGGTGATGCCGCAGTTGCTGGCCCGCGTCGTCGAGGTCCATCCGCCGCTGCACTACTTCCCGACGCCCACGCCGGGCCTGCCGAATGAGGCCGGCGTCGAGGCAATCGGACCCGTCATTACCGAGGCCGCTCATTTTCCGGCAACTCCGACGATCCGCCAGTCTCTACGCATCACCGCTCGAATCGCGCAGAGCTGCGATCCGGTCGTTTCCACCACGCTGCACTATCGCGTCATGTTCGGGCCGGAGATCTCTGCTCCGCTCGTCGATGACGGGACCGGTCACGATATCACCGGCGGCGACGGTATCTTCACCGCACTGATCTCCGCCCGTGCGTTCCGCGCAGGAGAGATGATCCGCTGGTATATCACAGCCACCGACGCCGCCGGACGCGTGTCGCGCTGGCCGCGCTTTGCCGATCCACAGAATTCTCCGCAGTATTGCGGCACAGTGGCCGCAGACCACAGTCTCACGACCGCCCTGCCGGTGCTGTGCTGGTTCATCGAGAACCCTCAGGCGGCCGACACGGACCAGGGTACGCGCTGCGCGCTCTTTTATGATGGGCAGTTCTACGACAACGTCCGGGTCTATCTTCACGGCCAGTCCAGCCGGGGCTTTCCCAAGAAGAGCTACAACATCGACCTGCATCCCGGCTACAATTTCAAGTGGGCCGAGGGCCAGCCCCGAGCCGACGACATCAACCTGATGACGACCTACCCGGACAAGGCGCAGATGCGCAACATCCTGGCCTATGAGACCTATCGCGACGCCGATTGCGCCTACCACTGGGTCATCCCGGTGCGGGTCCAGCAGAACGGCCAGTTCTGGGGCACTGCTCACCTGATGGAAAACGGCGATGCAGACTGGCTGGTCCGCATGGGACTGAACTCCCAGGGCGCCCTGTATAAGATGTATAACTCGTTCAGCAGTCCGGGTGACGTCACGTACGGCGCCGAAAAGAAGACGCGTAAGGACGAAGACAACGATGATCTTCTGGCCCTCTACAACGGCCTGAGCGCTTCCGGCGAGTCGCCCCAACGATACCTGTACGACCACGTGGATGTCGCCCAGGTCGTCAACTTCCTGGCGGCCCGCGCTGTCACAGGAGATACCGACTGCTGCCACAAGAACTACTACCTCTACTGCGACACGGGGCGTACCAATCTCTGGCAGATGTGGCCCTGGGATGTCGATCTGAGCTTCGGCCGCCGATGGATCAGCCACCTGACCTACTGGGACCAGAACCTGATCGCCAATACCCCCCTGTTCATCGGAAGCGGCAACCGTTTGCCCCAGGCGATCTTCGACATTCCGGAGACGCGGCAGATGTACCTGCGCCGCGTGCGCACGCTCATGGACGAACTGCTCAAGCCGCCGGGCACGCCGCCCGAAGAACTGCACTACGAGCCGCGCATCGATGAGCTGGCGGCACTGCTGGCCCCCGATGCAGCGCTGGATGCCGACAGGTGGGGCTCCGATTCCTGGGGCAACGGTTCGACCGCGCCGTGCTGCCCGCAGTCGCTGCCGGAAGCCGTCGCCGAACTGAAGGATTCCTACCTGCCCGAACGCCGGCGTCAACTGTACGAACGCCTGGTTCCAGGCGCGCGGGAACTGCCGGATTCGCAGCCGGCTGAGACGATCATTTCCTTTGGAGCCGTAGACAACGCACCGGTCAGCGGGAATCCCGATGAGGGCTGCATCCAACTGCTCAACGCGAATCGTTACGCCGTGGACATCTCGGGCTGGACGCTGAGCGATGGCGCCAACAGGCAGCCCCCCCTTTTCACCTTCCGTGGGGGCACCGTCATCCCGGCCGACGGCGCGCTCTATGTGGCGGTCAGCCGGATCGGTTTCGACCTGCGTCGCCAATGGCCTACCAAGGGCCGGGCACTGTTCGTCGTGGGCGACTGTACGCGCAGCCTCCCGGCCTCCGGCACGATCCTCGAACTGATTGACCGCAGGGGCAGGCCGGTCGACCGGATTGTCATGCCGTAGCGTCTGACGAGCCGCACGATCGAACTGCGGCATGAGCCGATCTACGTCAACTCCCAACCCGGTCGGCATTCCCGACCCAGATACCTGTTCGCCTCCGGCACGTTCGTGACCTTCATGTTCCTCGCGTCCCAGAGCAGGCGCTGGCCGCCGAGTCTCAGTGAAACAGCCCCCAGATTGAAGGCTTCTGAGATCGGTCCGGCCAGCAGAAAATCGCCGCACGAAGGCTTGCCCGTCTGGAAGGCCTCGATCCAGGCCGCGGAGCGACTGCGCCGGTCGCGTCCGCGCGCATCCGATGCCGCTGCGGCTCGCGAAGCCGCAAAGGCGAGGGCCTTCCGCCGCGGGATGATCTGTGGGTCTTCACAGAGGAACCCGGCAAGGATCTTGCCTTTGTCGCCGACGAACATCATGCCCTCAGCAGCCAGTTCGCGGTCGTCCTCTTCGGCCTCCTCCGGCGTCGGCGGCTTCATCCCTCCGTCGTACCAGAACAGATCGAGCGCGGGCCGCTCTCCCTTGGCCGCAAACTTGAAACGAATGGTGCAGGCGAACGGGAACGAGTAGTCGTTGTGGATCTTCCTGCTGACACCGTCCTCGATCGTGCAGACGTGGCTCGGCGTCGATTCGACGGCCACAGGGGCATCCAGATCAAACTCCTGGAAAACCGGCCAGAGGCTGTAGTGACCCATGTCGGCCACCGGCCCGCCTCCGAACTCGTACCAGCCCCGGAAGACCGCGTGCGTGTAATGCGGATGGTATGGACGCGGCAGCGACGGTCCGAGCCAGAGGTCCCAATCGAAACCCTTCGGAACCGGGGGCCGGTCGGTCGGGATCGTGGCATACTGAGGCCACACCGGCCGGTTCGACCAGTTGTGAATCTCCCGCAGCGTCCCGATGGCGCCGTCGGCAATCCAGCCGGCGACCATGCGAACGTTCTGGCCCTCGCTGGCCGGCAGGAAATGGGTGGAGACCTTCGTCTGGCGGGCAGTCTCGATGACCAGTCTGGCCTCCCGAACGCGGTTGGCCAGCGGCTTGTGCATGACGACGTGCTTGCCCTTCTTCATGGCCGCAATCGAGATGATCGCGTGCAGGTGGTCGGGCGTCATCACCTTGACCACGTCGATGTCCTTTTCCTTCTCCAGCAGCTCGCGGTAGTCCGCGTAGGAAGCGCAACCGCGGAATCCGCCGGAAGGAGTCTTGTCGGAGTAGTACAGCTCAACGACTTCCTTTCCCACATCGCGGCCGCCGGGGACCCGGCCGGCGCCCTTCCTCCAGTCGGGCCGTCCCAGCCCTGCCGCGATGGTGCTGCGGACGCTGTCGGTGCCCCACTCCACATAGTCGCTGCTGTCCTGGTTCGGGTCGCAGACCGCGACCACCTGCACCTGCGGGGCGGCCAGCAACTGCACCATTTCGGTGAGACCCTGCGTACCGCAGCCGATGTTGGCCACGGTGATCTTCTCGCTCGGAGCGACGTAGCCGGCCCCTCCCAGCACGTGGCGCGGCACGACGGTGACAGCGCCCGCCGAGGCGGCCGCGTATCTCAGGAATTTGCGACGGTTCATCTCAGATGCCATTGCTTGTCTCCTTGACCGGGTGGATTGACGCATCATCCAAGCACGCAATGTGGAACGATCCCCGTGGGATCCTGCCCGTATGTTAACTCACACATCCGGAATGCACAAGAACCTGCCGCGGGTCAAGATAGCTTGAGGTCCTGAGAATCCGTGCTATGATGGCACGGGATCGGACCCATAATGCGACTGACGGGTGAATACGATAACCCGCTTCTCTTGACAGAAGGAGATTCCCATGCGAAAGACCGTGACCATCGCGTTCCTGTTCCTTCTCGTGCAGCCGGACTCGCTTCCTGTTCCAGACGCGGACGCTGCGGGCGAGGCGCCGGCCCCGGTTCGGGCGGCGACGCCGAATATCGTCGTGTATCCTGCTCCGGCGGGCGAGACGTTGTCCACTGATTACGAGGTGCAGGCGGAGGGCTGGAAGGTTGACGTATACAGTGCCCGCGTGCTCGACCCTCCCTTTGCCGGCAAGGAGTGGGACTACGGCGGGCCGTACTCCTTTGCGAACTTCGACATGTCGGGCCCGGTTGCGGTTCGCATCACATCCCCGCGTTCCCTCCGAAACGTCGTGATCCGGCCGCAGTCATCCGGCGTGCAACCCACCATCGTCGACGATCACACGATCACCCTGACACTCGAGCGACCCTGCAAGCTCAGCATCGAGCCGGACGGCAGGCGAGGCCCCCTGTTGCTGTTCGCCAATCCTCCGGAGACCAATGCCCCCAGGGCCGGCGACGAAGGCGTAGTCTATTTCGGGCCGGGAGTGCACAAGCCAGAGAGAATCGTCCTCGGCAGCGGCCAGACCCTCTATCTGGCCGGCGGCGCCGTCGTCAAGGCCGAAGTGCTGGTGCAAGGGTCGAACGTTCGAATTCGCGGTCGCGGCATCCTGGATGGCTCCGATTGGGAGTGGCGCAAGGGCCCGGTGGGCAATCTCATCGCGATTCGCAACAGCAGCGACGTCGAGATTCGCGACATCACACTGCGCGGATCCTCACACTGGACCATCGTTCCCAAGAGCAGCCGGCACGTGACGATTCGAAACGTCAAGCTGTGCAACTCCCGCGTCCAGAACGACGACGGGATCAACCCGTGCAACTCGCAGGACGTCTTGATTACCGACTGCTTCATCCGCAGCGACGACGACTGCGTCGCGCTGAAGGGCCTCGATTTCGAAGGAACCAACAGCAACGTGGAGCGGATCACGGTGGAGAACTCGATTCTCTGGTGCGACCGAGCCCGTATCTTCCTGCTCGGGCACGAGAGTCGTGCCGCGTTCATGCGCGACATCACACTGCGGAATCTCGACATCATCCACTTCACCATGACGCCGTTCCTGTTCGAGCCCGGCGAGGACATGCGCCTGGAGAACGTCACCGTGGAAAACGTCCGGACGCACGGCGAAGGCCAGCGCGAGTTCATCCGTCTGCGCCCGGTGGTGAACCAGTACATGCGAAAGAAGGTCCCCGGATTCATCCGCAACATCCGCTTCAAGAACGTCACCATCGAAGGCCAAGGCGGCGAGTATCTCGTGCAGGTCATGGGGGCGGACGCCGAACACGACGTCCGCGATGTGACGTTCGAAAACGTTTCGATCAACGGACAGAAACTGACCCGCGAATCCGAACGCACTCAGATTGGTCCGTACGCCGAAGACCTTCGTTTCCGGCCGGAAGTACCGTAGCAGAATGACTGGCAACCAAGACAAATGACTGACGTGAGAGTACACCGTATGGCCGGCAGGGCCTCACCGGGTCAAATATCCCTGTCATTCGATCGGGGTACGCTGCTGTTGGAGGGCCTGGAACGCACGCAGTCCCCCACCACTGCGGAGCCTTCCATCTGGACATGGGACCCTCGTGTTGGGGCCTGGCGATGTGATGCGATTCACTATGCTTGCGTCCGTGCGGGCATGGGCAGACTCTCCGCCAGACTCTGCCGGGATGATGTACCCAAACCCGTCTGTGTCTCGTGGCCGAAGACAGACTTGCCCAACCTGAGGCCGGAGCAGGCGGAGGCCCTTGCCGCCTGGATACAGGCGGGCCGGCGAGGTCAGATCATCATGCCCACCGGGACTGGCAAGACAGAAGTCGCCTTTGCCGCCATGGCCGAGGCTCGGGTGGCAACGCTGGTGGTGGCCCCGGTGCGCGATCTGATGTATCAGTGGCACAGGCGGATTCTGAAGACCTTCGGCTACGATGCAGGAATCGTCGGTGACAACCTCTTCGACATCCGCCCGGTGACCGTAACGACATATGACAGCGCCTACATTCACATGGACAAGATGGGAGCCGGGTTCGGCCTGTTGGTCTTGGATGAGGAGCACCACCTGCCGGGCAAGTGCCGCCGCGAGGCAGCAATTCTGAGCACCGCCCCCCTGCGGCTGGGACTGACGGCGACGCCCGAACGGTCCGACGGCCGGCATGTCGACCTGGACTGGCTCGTCGGCCCTGTCGTACACCGTATGCCCTTCCACAAGGCCAAAGGTTCGACGCTTGCCGATTTCGACGTGGTCCGTATCCCGGTCGCTCTGAACGACGACGAGCAGGCGGTCTACGACCGCTGCAGCCGAATGGTCCGGCAGTTTATTGCATCGCGCCGCAAAGACCACCCGAGCTATACGTGGCAGGATCTCTGCAAGGAGTCGGGCACGGATCCTCAGGCCCGTCACGCGCAGAAGAGCTACTATCTCAAACAATCCATCGAGGACCGGGCCGCCGAGAAACTCCGCGTGCTGGAGGACCTCTTCCGCCTGCACAACAGCCAGCAGATCCTCGTGTTCGCAGGCTCGAACGCCATGGCCATCGAGGTCTCCAGGCGCTTCCTTGTGCCGACGATCCTCTCTCACACACGAAAGCGCGAGCGGCTGGCCGTGCTGGAAGGGTTCGCCAAGGGCCTCTTCCGCGTGCTCGTCGCCAACCGGATTCTCGACGAAGGGGTGGATGTGCCGGAAGCGAAGGTGGCGGTGGTGATCGGCGGCCAGGCATCGACGCGGCAGGCCACGCAGAGACTGGGCCGCATCCTGCGAAGGTCGGGCCGCGCCAGGGCCACCCTGTACGAAGTCGTCTGCGAGGATACCAAGGAGGTCGAGCGTTCCCGAAAGAGGCGCCGAAGCGATGCTTACGAGCGAACAATCCATCGTCACGTATGAGGCGGGCCGAGCCATTCCCGACCGCCTGACACAGACCCGGCATCGGCACTACGTGGACTACGCCGAGCAGATGCTGGCGGTCTATCGTGCCGGCCTCGGCCGCCAGCGGCGATGGCTGCACCGGCAGATCGAGGCGATCTTCGCCGAGGAACCCAACTGCCCCGTTCGGCGAATCGAGGCGTTCTGCAAGCTGCTCGACGACCGTTCCACCTTCCAGACCGATCCAACCGGCAAGGCGGCCAAGCTGCGGCTGGACCTGTTCTCACAGGTCGCGTGCTTTTATCCACTCGTGCAAAAAGCCGACCAGCTCTTCGAACACGAGGAAGGCAAGACAAAGGCCGCCTTGGCGGAGAGATGGGAGATGCCCTGGGACCAGATAGACCAGGCGCTGTATGCCGATGTCATGGCGTATCAGCCGCTGGAGGAGTTTGCCGGCTATCCGGATCCGGCGGCCCTCCTGTCGCGATACAACGTAGCGCAGCTCCAGGCATGTCTCTACCGGGCCGAGAGCATGACCGTCGTAGCCACCAAGGACCTGAAGACCATCGTCCGATACGCCAAACTGGCGCGGTTGCTGCACGAGATTGTCCGATTGGGGCCTTCGCGCTTTCGTCTGGATTTCGCGGGACCCGCCTCGGTACTGCGGCAGACACGCCGCTATGGCGTGAACTTCGCAAGGTTCCTGCCGGCCCTGCTCGCCTGTGAGGGCTGGAGCATGACAGCCATTGTGCGAACACCCTGGAATACCTGTGCCACGCTGGCGGTTTGTGATCGGGACCGCTTCACCAGCCATTGGCCAGCACCGCAGGAATTCGACTCCGCTTTGGAGGAATCCTTCGCCCGCCAATTTGGGTCCAAGCGGAATGGCTGGGAGTTGATTCGGGAAGGCGAAATCCTCCACGATCGCCAGAAGACCTTCCTTCCGGATTTCACGTTCCGGCATGACGATGGAACCGAGGTGTTCCTGGAGATCGTCGGCTTCTGGACGCCGGAGTATCTCGCCAGCAAACGCGAGACCCTTCGACAGTTTCGGCATCACAACATCCTGATCGCCGTCCCGGAAGCGTCCATCCGGGAAGGGGCACGCATATTGGAGAACACACTCGTGTACAAGACGGCCCTGAAACTTGCACCTCTAATGGAACTCCTGGAGGCGATCCGAGCGAAACGCGCTGCCGGCAGTCGGAAAAAAGAGCACGTCACACCGGAGCGAGGCGAAGGACCGTGAGCACTCCTTCGGCTCAGCAAAGCTCGACAAAAGGGGTCCGCTGGTGCAAGGTCGACAAGTCGGATGCGAAGTGGCCGGCCCGGCTCAGAGGACAGACCGACGCACAATTGACGCGCCAGAGCGTTCCGGGCACAGAATCGGTGGTTGAATCGGTGCGGCTATGAAGCGTAAGTGCTCCACACGCAAGGGGTTAGGGAAATGGGCGGTATTGGACTTGAACCAACGACCTCCTGCGTGTCGAGCAGGCGCTCTAGCCATCTGAGCTAACCGCCCTCAATTGGCAACGTGCATATGGTAGGATCGCCCGAAAGAAAAATCAAGGGATTTTGCAGAAGTTCTCAGAATTGTAGTTTAGACTGCCGCCCTTCGGCCTCAGATGACGGGTCCGAGAGACCTTCTCGGACTGGCTTACAAAGCCCTTCGAACGACCGCCGCCGCCGACAGGGTCCGCTCGGACGCGCCGCACTTCACCGACAGCGAAATCAGGACGCTCTTGGCGTCGTTGGGGTCGTCATCGCTTGCTGTCTTGCTGAAGGAGGCACCCGTAACGTTATCGCAGAGCTTGTAGGCAGTGCCGTCCTGGATCAACACCAATGTGTTCGGGCTATTAGGGTCGGCAGCGTCGCGATACTCGAAGGTGACGAGTTGACTCGGGTCTGCCCCGTCCAAGAAGACACACTGGTGGCTTGGCGTGGTAGTCGAGACGCAAGAGGCCGTGCGAATCTGAGTGGTCATTCGCGACAGCGCCTGGCGGGCGTTGTTGATCGACTGGAACTTCTCCTCGTTTTCGCGGAAGTTGATGAGCGAGGCATTGAAGGCTACGGCGACCGCCGTCATCAGTATGGCACAGATGGCCAGGCTGATCAGGCACTCCGCGATCGTGAAGCCGGCGGCACTTCTGTGAAGATCCTGCTTGCGTTGCATATCATCGTCCCCCCGGCGCAGATGGGCGTCCAGAACCAACTTCCGGCCCGATCAGTATCGGGCACGGATCCAACTGGCCGAACTGATTTCCCGTCCGTTCAGGAATACCCGAACCGTAACCCGTGCGAACGGCGTGCTGGTGTCAGTGTCCGCCCTGACTGTATCAAAATCCGTTTTGCTGACCTTCTCCACGGTGACGCGCTGACTGAAAGCCGACAGTTCGTTCAGTAGGTTTCCCGCGGCGTCGATGGGTGCACCCAGCGCCGTGCTGTTGAAGCCGTCAAAGTCGTCCACCTCGTTGTAGCTGGCGACCGTCGTTTCGCCCGATTCCGGCCCCAGGTCGATCCAGGGTACCGCCGGATCGCCATCAACCAGCGGCAGCAGCGTCGTCCGTTCGCGAATCTGCTCGATAAGAAACTCCGCGGTGGAGATGTCGGCTCCGGTGGCGTTGGCCTGCGTGAAGGAATTGCTGGCCATGACCAGCGCCGTGATGGACAGCCCCACCAGGATGATCGCGATCAGAATCTCGACGAACGAGAACCCCTTTGACCCTCTGGAGTCCTTCATATCACACCCCCCTCACGCGCCGGAGCCGTCTACTTGCCGGAAACCAAGCTTGACATCTTGAAGATTGGAAGGATGATGCTCATGGCGATGAATCCCACCAGCACACCCATCAGGCAGATCATGATCGGCTCGATCATGGATGTCACCGCCTTGATCACGGCTTTCAGCTCGCGGGCATAGAAACCCGCTATGTCCCGCAGGACCTCCGCCATGTTACCGGAGTCCTCACCACTTCGAATCATCTGTACAACACTGCTGGGCATCAACGTGTACCGCGCCAGACTGGCGGCGATCTTCTTGCCCTGCCGCACCTCCTCATATACCCCCAGCCACATGTCCTTGTAGAGCACATTGCCGGAGATGTGGGCGGTGATGGACAACGTGTTGAGAATCGGCACGCCGGCTCTCGTCAGTACTCCCATCGTGTGAAGACTCCGGGTGATGTAGAGACTGCGGCACAACGTGCGAATCAGCGGCAGCACCAGCTTGGCCTTGTCCCACCAGAGGCGGCCGGTCGTGGTGTTGACAAAGTAATGCAGGCCCCAGAAGGCCGCGCCGATCGCGGGGATGATCGCGTACCACCAGGTCCGCAAGAAGTGGCTGGTCGCCATCAACGCGAGCGTCGGCGCAGGCAGAAGGTGTTCCTTCCCTGCGAAGATGGCAGTGAAGCGAGGCAGGACGAAACACAGCAGGAAGGCGGTGACGCTCACAGCCATGACCGCGATGATAATCGGATACACCATCGCGCTCTTGACTTGGGAGCGCGTCTCGGCTTCCTGGTCCAGGTACTCGGCAAGCTTCTGAAGCATATCGCTCAGCGAGCCGGAGGCCTCCGCCGCCGCCACCATGTTCACGTACAGATTGGTAAACACCTGGGGGTGCTCGGCCAGGGCCTGGGAAAAGCTGTTGCCCTCCTCGATGCGCAACTTCAAATCGCGAAGGATACTCTGGAATCTGACGTTGTCCGACTGCTCGCAGATTCCCTGCAACGCATCCTGGAGGCTGATTCCGGCCCGGACCATGACGGCCAACTGGCTGGTAAAATGCAGGATGTCCTTGCGGCTGGGTCCGAATTCGATCCGGAACGCCTTCATCTTGTCGAGAAGCGAGCCCCCGGCGGCAGGACCTTCCGCCTGGCTGTAGCTGTGTCGGCTACTCGCGGCGACCTGGGATCCCGTGCTTTGCCAGTCCTCGGATGTGGCTGTATAGTTCTCGTTCTCTGGGACGGTTTGTAGCGCCATGTCAGCCTCACTCACTTATCTGCGGCGGCCTTGACCAACTGTGGAGCGTTATCCATCTTTCCCGCCGTGACCAGGAGTTTCTCCATCTTCCCCGGATTGCTCGAACGGACGATGGCCTCATCGCGGTCGATGAATCCTTTGAAGAACATCTCGGCAATGCTGTAGTCCATCGTCTGCATGCCCAGCCGCCGCGACGTTTCGATGATATTCGGAATCTCGTAGATGCGGTTTTCCCGAATGCAATTTCGCGTGGCGGAGGTGCACAGCAGAATCTCGGTGCAGGGCACCATGCCCGGCTCGTCGATCCGACGGAACAGGGTCTGGGAGACGACCGCCTGCAACGTGTTGGCCAGCATGGTCCGAATCTGGTTCTGTTGGGCGGCCGGATAGATATCGACGATACGCTCGATGCTCTGAGGCGCATTGATCGTGTGCAGCGTGCTAAAAACCAGGTGGCCGGTCTCCGCCGCCGTGATCGTGAAACTCGTTGTCTCGAGGTCGCGCATTTCGCCGACCATGATGATGTCCGGGTCCTGACGCAGGGCGTGTCGAAGCCCGGAGGCGAAATTCGGGCAGTCCGATCCGATCTCTCGCTGCTCGATCATGCACCGGTCGTTTTCGAGCAGGTACTCGACAGGATCCTCCAGCGTGATGATGCGCTTGCTGTACCTCGAGTTGATCAACCCGATCATGGCGGCCAAGGTGGTGCTCTTGCCCGAGCCCGTATGACCGGTCACCAGAACCAGTCCTCGCGGCAGGTCTGTCAGTTCCTTGACGATAGGCGGCAGATGCAGGTCGTCGATGTTGTGCACCTGATTGGGAATCACGCGGAAGCTGATGGCGACCGTGTCCCGCTGGAAATGGGCGTTGACACGAAAGCGATGGCCACCGGTGATTTCCGTCGAGAAATCCAAATCCCGCAGTTCCTCGAACTTCTTCATCTTCTCGGGGCCCACCATCGCCAGCACCATGGCTCGCGCATCCTGATCGGTGACGGGCGGCGCCTCCATGTCGATCAGTTCCGTGTCCCGTCGCAGTACCGGGGGCATCCCCACATTGATGTGAACGTCGCTGGCCCGGTTCTCAATGGCCAGCGCGAGGATATTCTTGATATCGATCATACCCACATCCTGTATTGAGGCTCGAAACGGTTAGTGCAGATTCTCCACAAACACTTCTTCTTCGCTCTGTCCGTACACCTCGGTGACGCGCAGCACTTCCTCGACGGTGGTCAGGCCCTTCTTGACCTTCTGCATCCCATCCTCGAACAGCGAGGGCTGCCCACTCTCGTGGAACGCACGGCGCATGTTCGCGACAGAAGAGTCCTGATTGATGATGTCGCGGAACTTGTCGTCGACGACCAGCATCTCGAAGATGCCGACGCGCCCGGAGTAGCCGGACCCTCGGCAGGCTTCACAGCCGGCCCCGTGGACGAGTTCGTTCGGGTTGGCGCCGGCCCGTTCGACGTATCGACGCCAGCGGTCCGGGATCTTGTAGGTTTCCTTGCACTTGGGGCAGATTCTGCGCACCAGACGCTGCGCGACAGCCGCATTCAGCGACGCTGCGATCAGGTAGGCGTCGATCCCGATGTTGACCAATCGCGTGACACTGCTGGCCGCATCGTTCGTGTGCAGGGTGGAGAGCACCAGGTGCCCCGTCAATGCCGCCTGCACGGCAATGCGCGCCGTCTCGTTGTCGCGAATCTCACCGATCATGATGACGTCGGGGTCCTGGCGCAGCAGACTTCGCAGGGCCGACGCGAACGTCAGTCCCGCCCGCTCATTGACATGAACCTGGTTGCAGAAATCCAGTTCGTACTCGACCGGATCTTCCACCGTGGAGATGTTCAATCGCTCGCCGTCCATCTGGCACAGGGCCGAATACAGCGTGGTGCTCTTGCCGGATCCGGTCGGACCGGTCACCAACAGGATTCCATGAGGCATGGCCACCTGTTGAGCAAATGCCTCACGAACCTCCGGCTCCATGCCGACGTGTTCGAGACCCCGGACGATCGACTGACTGTCGAGGATACGAATCACCGTCTTCTCCCCGCGATTCGTCGGCAGCGTGGAGACACGCAAGTCGATGGCCCGCCCCCCGACGATGGCCGACACCTTGCCATCCTGGGGGACACGGCGTTCGGAAATGTCGAGATTGGCCATGATCTTGATGCGCGAGACAATGGCCGGGTGCATCTTGATGGGCGCCTGCATCGCCTCGAACAGCACGCCGTCAATGCGATAGCGAATCCGGGTCTTGGTCTCTTTGGGCTCGATATGAATGTCGCTGGCGCCTTCACGGATGGCGTTGCTGATGAGGTAGTTGACGAATTTGATGACGGGCGATTGTCCGGCCATCGACTCGAGGTCTTCCGAATCCTCCTGCTGATCCTGAACCACCTCGACCTCCGTCATATCGTTGATGATGTCATCCAGGTTGGTGTCGGCTTCCTCCTTCACCTTGAACGACTCACAAATGACGGAGATGTCGTCGGCGCTGCACACCACAACCCGGACGTTCATTCCGGTCTGGCGCTTGACGTCTTCGATGGCAAAGACGTTCGCTGGCTCACTGGTGGCCACGAGCAGGGTGTCCTGCTCGACCGCCACCGGCACGACGCTGCTTCGCTGAATGAAGGCGAGGTCAAGCTTCTGAAAGGCTTCCTTCTCCACCTCTTCGGGAAGAATATGGCGAAACTCCAGTCCTCCCAGCTTCGCCTTGGCGTGGAGCACGTCGTCGGTCTTGACCAGGCCCTCCTTGAGCAGCCACGTGGCGGCATCCACACCGGGGCGGTTCATCAACTCCCGGCGCACACGGCCGTACTGCTCATCCGTGATCTTGCCCATCTCCAGCAGGACATCGGCGGCATCGCGCACGTGCGTCTGACTGGTCGGCTCGGGAGAGTAGAGGTCGCTGAGACCGCGCACCTCCGCGTCGTCGTCGGAGAAGACTGTCGCGGCGGCGGGACGCGCTTCCGGTTTCGAGCGCGGCGCCGGCGGAGCGCTTGCTTTGGAATTGGATAGAAAGCGTAACATCATTGCGCCAGGTTCAATTGGATGGTCAGGTCTTCAGTTCCCACGTCAGGGTCGGTGTCGCCGCCACTCCAGGTCAGCTCTACAGAACTGGCGGCAATCTCGGTGATGACAAACCCCTCGATACGATCGCCCTGCCGGAGAATCCGGTCGTTGATCATGCAGGCGTTCCCCTCGTCGGAGCGCATCACGCTGAGCAATGCCAGACCCTGGGCCTTCTTCTTGATCATCTCGCGGCGAATCAGTGCGGCTTTCGCCCGATCGTCCTGCACCGGAATCGCCTCGTTCTTGACCACCCCCATGAGTTGCTCGACCTCGAAGGGGTTCTTCGCGAGCTCGGTCACACCGATCTGAAAAACGTCGGAGAACTCATAGAACTTGCTGACGATCTCGTCCATCCGGCTGACCATCTCCGTGCTGACCCCCGTCAACCGGCTGATGGCCGCTTCGATTTTGGTCTCCTCGTCTTTGCCGGGCTGCGCCGAAGCCGATTGCGGCTGGCTCTTGCGAATCATGTATCCCAGGCACGCCAAGCCGACGGCGACCAGAACCCCCACGACGATGGTGCTCCTGCGAAGGTTCTTGCTGTTGGCCGCAACGGTCAGATAGTCCTGGGGCTCCGCCTTGCCCGGAGCGTTCGCCTCGCGCTGACCCGAACCGCCGGACTCGTTTCCCGGCATCTCTCCGGGGCTCTGTTCACGCAGAAAAGACAACATAGTCCAACTCCATCAATCCCCGATCTCGACTGCACCGGCGCGTGCACGTCCTCGAACGCACACCCGCGTCACGCCGTCTTGTTCTGAAAGAAAATGCTCAGAATGAATTCGGCGCTGATTTCACCGTCCCCGTCCTGATTCTTCTGTAGATTGAGCTCCCGAAGCTTCATGATGCGCGGCAGCTTCTCAATCTCCAACAGGAACGAGTAGAACGCATTGAAGTTGCCCACCAGCTTCATGGTCAGAGGCTGCTCCACATATCCGTTGTTGTCCTTGCGAACCAGGGTGCGGATGGTCTTGGGCTGCAGCCCCTGCTTCTGCGCGATCACCGTGACCTGCTCAAGAACTTTGTGGATTTCGCTGGTCGGAGGCAGCTTGCTCTCGAAGAAACGAATCGCCTCTTCCAATTGGCCCAACTGCTTGTTGAGGTCCTCCGCCTTGGCGGTGGCTTCCTCGAACTCGGCAAGTTTGGCTCGCTTGCCGTCGACGCGCTGCCGCGCCACGGCCAGATGCTGATTGGCCGGCTTGATCATGAACTGATAGCCTGCTGCCGCCACACCGAGCAACAGCACGAAAAAGATGGCCTTTCTGAAGCCGCTGGTCATAGTCTTACTCCTGCCCCCGAGGGAGGGGAGACGCCCGGCCCTTCGGGTTCATGAACCCCATCCCAATTAGAATTGATACACGGAGTGTTCGGCTCGGGCCCGAATCTCGTCCACATCCTCCTTGGTCAAATGCACTTCCTGGGCGAGCATGGCCTTGAGCTTGAAGTGCCGGAACGATGTGCCTTCCACCATCTTCTCCGCCGATTCCACCAGAGCCACATTCTCCAAGAGAACGGAGTTGCCCAGGCGTCGAATGTACTCGGCCACCTGGATATCGCTGGGCGCCATGCCTTCGATATCCATGTGCGTGGTCAGTTTCTGTTCGGCCGAGAGTCTGGCGGTGGTGGCTTCGTCCCCCTTCTTGGCCTGTGCCGCCTCATATTTGTTCGGGGAGGACTTGCTGCCGCGAGGGTTCTCCTTCGCCGGCTCCGCCTGACGCACGTCGAGCTTGACCAGGCAGACACCAACCGGCAGGGTATTCGTCAAGGAAGCCAGAAGGACGCTTCGCGGCACCGGCTCAATCAGTTCAGCCGTCGTCAGCGCCGTCTTCATCATCTCCTTGCGTTTGGTCTGCAGTTCTTCGAACTTCTTGATCGATTCCTGCATGCGCGCCATCTTGGCATTCACCAGCGCTTCCTCGGTGCCGCAGACCCGCTGCCGGATTTTGATCGCGACAAAAGAGCCGCCGAGGGCCGCCATCACCACAGAAAACAGAACGAGGCACATCAGGTTTGCCCTGCGTGACTCGCTGCTCTGCACATAATCATCCGGTACGAAGTTTATGTTCGGCATTGTTTCTATCCACCTCCGTCTGCGGAGTCCTCAATGGTTGTCAAACCCCGTTCAGGACAGACTCAGGCCAAACGCCAGGGCCCAACTGACCTTGTCGCTTCGACGGTCCAAGCCGAATCGCTCGGGGTCGCTTACGGTAGTCGCCGCCATGCAGTCGCCCATCTGCGCCTGGACCTCCAGTTGCCGGGCAATCGTGCGATAGACATCCGGTTCCACCGCCAGCCCCGACAGGAAGATCAGACGCTCGATCTGCACATTCTTGTAGGTTGCCAGGAACTGCCGGCGACCGGCGGTCAGTTCCATCACCAACCGGCCGACCATCGGCTCATCCTTGAGCACCTTGGCTCCGATCGGAATCGAACAGGCATACAGGGGATTCTTGTGCCGGCTGATCACCATGTTCGTACAGTCGGGCTGAATGTCCAGCAACATGACGATGGCATCCAGATCGGTCTTGCGTCGACCGAAGAAATGGGCGTAACATGTCGCCAAGGCCACCGGCCAGACACCGATGGAGTGGAGGACCAGACCGGCCCGCTCATAGATGGCCAGGTGCCGATCGATCACGGTCCGCTCCGTCGCCAACACCATGATATTGTCCTGCTCGGTGGGAATGTACTTGATCAGGGTGTTCTTCTGAATCGGTTCGAACGGCAGCTTCTGCTTGATCTTGGCGAAGATCGCATCTTCGATCTTGCCGTCGAACTTCTTGGGCCAACGAAGGTGATCCACGAAGACCTCGTGGGCCGGGAGGGCCGCCACCACTTCCTTGCCCTTGAAATGTCCGTTCGCGGTCGCCTCGCGCATGACCTCGATGGCCCACCGCTGCCAGCGGGCCGTCCCCGCAACAATCTCTGCCGGGCGATTGACGTACTGACCGGCCAGCAGGACCGCTTCCTCGGTCCCGTTCGTCAGTTGTGCGAGCTTGAGGCAATCATCGCCCAAGTCGACCCCAATAAGATGCGAGCGTTTTTTCGTGAGTCCAAACATACCAGTGTGGCCTACCTCAATATGGGTTGATGGTGCCTGGTCTTATCCCGACTGCCGGCATGCGTTTCAGACTGGCCTTTCATAAACCCCCTCTTTCCCTTTCTCAGGCGCAACGTTGGTCCTGGGACTCGTTCTTTCGGCAGTGCTATTTCGACCATCCGTGCCGCGCCACTTAAAATATATCAACCGAACACGGGCGGACAAAAAGGCGGCACAGGAGATTGGGCCAGGGGGCGGTCTGGCGATCTTCCGGCCGTCGGCGGACTTCCGATAACACCTGCGTGCCTGCAGCAGCGCGGACAGGCACCGTGCGCCAATCCGCTTGGGGCATAACGGAGACAGGACCACCGGAACAGACGTGCCTTTCGACAACCGGTGGCGAACGATGAATCACCTCAAAGTGTATCGGACCCGTCACAGGACGGGCGGAACGGCGTCATTCCGCTTTGAGACGCCGTGTCATGAGGTCCTCGATGGCGGACCGCACCGGTTTGTTCTCGAAGAGAACCTCGAAGACCGCCTTGGTAATGGGCATTTCCACGTTATACAGGGACGCCAAGGATGCGACCGACTTGCACGTCGCGATGCCTTCCACCACGGAGTCGGTGGCGCCCTGGGCCTGGGCCAGGGTCTGCCCCCGGCCGATTCGCTCGCCAAAGGAACGGTTGCGGCCGGAGGGCGAAATGCACGTGGTCACCAGATCGCCCAAGCCCGTCAGACCGGCGAACGTCTGCTCCGTGGCGCCCATGGCCAGTCCCAGCCGGCTGATCTCCGCCAGCCCGCGCGCCAGCAGGGCCGCCTTGGCGTTGTCGCCGGCGCGAACGCCATCGATAATCCCCGCCGCGATGGCAATCACATTTTTCATCGCGCCGGCCAGTTCGACACCGACAACGTCCGGATTTGTGTACACGCGAAGCCACGGACAGGTGAACGTCTGCTGAATGCGGACGGCGAGCGTCTTGTCCGCGGAAGCCGCGCACGCAGTGGCAGGCAACTTCCGCGCCAGCTCGTCGGCGATGGTCGGACCGCTCAGAACCGCGGTGGGCACCTCCCCGCCCAGTACGTCCGCGAGAATCTGTGTGGGGCGCAGCAACGTGCCGTTCTCGATTCCTTTAGCCACCGAGACGATCGGCACACCGGAAGGGACATGGGCCTTCAGCCGGGTCCAGACACCGCGCATGTACTGACACGGAACGGCCGAGATGATCAAGTCGGAACCGGCCATCGCACGATCGTCCTTCGACTCGAAGACAAGCGAGGCCGGAAGCCTGTAGCCCGGCAGGAACCGGGTGTTCTCGCGCTGACGCTCGATCTCGGCAAGCTGCACGGCATCATAGCCCCACATCCGCACCGCAATGGCCTTCTCGCACAGGAGCATGGCCAAGACAGTTCCCATGCCGCCGTCGCCGATGATCGAGACGTTTCTGAATCCTCCCTCTGGCATCGCAAAGCCCCCTTCATCAGGATGGTGACCGATTCATTCGCGATGCATTAGAACCCCGAACGCCGCGTCTGTCAATTCCAGCGCGCTCACAGCAGAATAGCGAACACGGAGATTCTCCGTATCAGTCGGAGAGCTGTGTGTCACTCGCGATACTTCCACGTGAAATTGCAGACGTCGTCGGCAGTACCATACAGCCCATCGTACCCGGCGCTGAGGAGGATGAAGGAATCCGGCCGGCAGGGTCGGCTCTGCCCGGGGCTCTTGTCGCTCCTGGTGTTCCGGTAGAACCGCCTGGGATCGGACAGCGGATGCACAGCATTCGGCTCGCCCGGCACGCCCAGGCCGACGAGCATATGATTGTCCCGATAGTCGTAGATATTGGCCGGATTGTCGGGATCATTCACATCGTGGGCCGTTCCTTCGGGCCGAGCTCGATAGTAGAGAATGGGCATCCCGGTCTTCTTGCCGCTCGGACGCTTCTGTATACGGGTATCACAGAGAACGAGAAGACCCTCGTCGAACGGCCCTGTGTTGCCCTTCCCATAGACATCGACCAGCCGATAGGCATTGGCATTCTCACGCTGAAGATAAGGCCCCTTCCGAGCCATCAGGTTGTCCGTATCCGGGTTCCCGGGATAGAGTCGTGCCGCGCCGTCAGGGTCAAGACCATCGGCCCGAAAGACCGACCTGGAATGGAAACCGATCAGGTCTTTGCCCATCACCGCCTCGGCCAGCTTCATCGCTCCGCAGTAGGGCGCACCGGTCGGGTCATTCGCATCCGAAGGCGGAAAACCCTGGGACTCGTTCGAGAAAAGCTCCAGCGCCGCTTCTATCGAACGCAACTGTGTTAGCTGACGGATATCAGGCCAGCCATGGCAAACCTGCCGGTGAGCGATGATCCACAGCATAGCCACGAAGGCGAGCACCACGACCAGTATGAACAATCCCGTGTGATTCCGCATCGCATGGTCCTTTCCCAATCGGTCGTTCGCACGCAGACAGTCATACCTTCCGCAGACGACGCCGTCAAGTGGAAACAACGCGGGCAAAAACGGAGGGCTGCAATCTCAGCGTTTGACGATGTCGAGACCATCAGGTCTGAGACGCTGGAGTTCAGGCAACTGGTTTCGCCCCATGCGGACTTCGATGATCACGGAGTCCTCGCCGTACTGTTCATCGAGGATCTGTCCGTGCCTGCGGAGAAAGCTATGGATCTTGCCGTCGGCCGGCCGGCTGCGGACGCGCAGCACGACATCTCCGCCGCGGTAAAACTCCATGACCTTGCGCGCCAGCGCATCGAGTCCTCGTCCGCCCCGCGCGGAAATCGACACGGCATCCGGATAGACGGTCTCGAGCGTCTCCAGCGAGCCGATATCTTTGATGGCATCGATCTTGTTGAGCACCGGCAGCGTAGGTTTGTCGGCGCAGCCGATCTCGTCCAGCACCGCGTGGACCGATTCCATCTGCCCCAAGACGTCCTCGTTGGATACGTCGATCACATGAAGGAGCAAGTCGGCGTTGACCGCCTCCTCCAGCGTCGCCTTGAACGAGGCCACGAGTTGATGCGGCAGCTTCCGGACGAAGCCCACCGTGTCGCTGAGCAGGACTTCCACTCCCTTGGCGGGCGACCACTTCCGCGTGCGCGTGTCCAGCGTCGCGAACAGACGATCCTCGACGAACGCGCCCGCATCGGTCAGCGCGTTGAGCAGCGTGCTCTTGCCCGCGTTGGTGTACCCGACCAGGCAGATTTTGAAGAGGCCATGCCGACCTTCGATTTCGCGCAGCCTGCGATTGTCGATCTCCTCCAGTTCCCTCTTCAGTTCGCTGATCCGCTTGCTGACCAGACGGCGGTCGATCTCCAACTGCTGCTCGCCGGGACCGCGCGTACCAATGCCGCCGACGGCGCCGGCCGCCGTCGCACCCCCGGCGCCCGCGACCGTATCGAGGTGCGACCACATCTGCGTCAGCCTCGGGTACGTGTACTCCAACTGGGCCAGTTCCACCTGGAGCTTCGCCTGTTTGGTCCTGGCCCGCGTGGCGAAGATGTCAAGAATCAGCTCGCTGCGGTCCAGCACCTTGGTCTCGGTGATCTTCTCCAGCTCGCGGATCTGGGCCGGCGACAGGTCGTTGTCGAAGATAATCACATCAGCCTTGAACCGTCGGACCCGCTGGGCAAGCTGAAGGGCCTTGCCCTTGCCGATGTAGGTGGCGGGGTTGATCGTACGGATTCGCTGCTGAAAGCGATCCGCAACGACCGCTCCGGCACTTTCAGCCAGGGCGGTCAGTTCGGCCAGGTCATCCGATCCGTTCGACCTGGCCAGGTTGGCAGCCACCAGAATAGCACGTTCTTTCCTGACTCTCAGCGTCTGGCGCAACTTTTCCAAGGATAGGCATACCTCCCAAGAATAGTCGCACAATACCACGTCCGGGGCGTTTTTTCAAGCCCGGCAGAGGCCCTCAGAGGCGGATACTACGTCCGCGGCGTGTCCGCGCAGGTCCACGGCGGGCCCATAATGTGCCGAAAAAACGGTCCGGCTCCGGATTTTTGCCTTGCAAATACATACCCGAGCGATTAGCCTGTGGCGTTTATGGGTTACGTCGCCATCGGGAGTATAGGCTCCTGTAAGTGTGGATCTGTGGCTGGATAACCGTTTTTAAGGAGTCCGCTGAGTGTTGAAAGTCAAGGTGCGTACAGGCGAGTCGGTGCAGCAGATGATCAGGCGTTTCAAGAAGCTCTGCGAGAAGGAAGGCTTGATTCGTGACATGAAACGCAACGCGTATTACGAGAAGCCCTCCGAGCGCGAACGCCGGCGCATGCGAAAAGCCCAACGGGCGGCGAGACGCTGACCTCACCGCGTCTTCGCTATCTCCTTCCCAAAGTCGATCCGAGCAGATACGAGTTCCACCTCGCTCTGCTCGGTTTCTGTTTGTTCCGATGGCAGGCCCGGTTCCCGCTGTGTGTCTGCGCCGCCGCCACTGGCACGGTTTCTACTCAACCGCCTGTGGATGGCGGTCTGAGACCTCGCGGAGATCAGCGGCAGCGGCATTGGAGGCCACCTGTTCGACCGTCTTGCAGCCCGGTATGACACACGTAACCGCCGGATGTTGCAGGCACCATGCCAAGGCCCACTGCGCCATGGGAACACCCTCGGGAACCTCCTTGCGAATCTCGTCCACCTCCTCAGCCATCCGGCGCCGCTGCTCATCACTCTGCCAGACGGCCCGGACGTCCGTCCGGTCGAATCGGGCGTCCTTGCCGTACTTGCCGCTGAGAAAGCCGCTGGCCAGCGGAACACGAGCGAGCACGCCGAGCCCCTGCGCCATCGCCGCATCCAGAAACTGCCCTTCCGCCTTCCGTTGAAGTCGATTGTAGACGATCTGGATCGCGCCCGCCCCCGCATCGGAGGCACGGTCCACCTGATGTGTCCCCTGGTAGCTGCTGCTGATCGATATACCGAGGTGTCTCACGACGCCCGATTCAACCTGCTTTCGCAGCATCTCCCACAATCCCGGCGTGTCGAACATCGCATCGGTCCCGCTGTGAAACTGGTACAGGTCCACATAGTCTGTCTGTAGCGCCTTCAACGAGGCTTCCAGTTGCTCTCGAACCAGCGCCGGCTCATAGACATCGTCCCGCTCGAACCGCCGCTTGAACCGGTGGCCGAACTTCGTCGCCACGATCCACCGGTCACGCCGGCCCTTGATCGCCTGCCCGACGAGCCTCTCGGAGAGGTGGTCGCCGTAGCACTCGGCGGTGTCGATCAGGTTGATGCCCATCTCGGCGGCTTTATCCACCATCGCGTCGACCTCCGCCTGCTCGAAGGTCTTGCCCCACGTGCCGCCAAGCTGCCAAGTCCCCAGCCCGACGACTGATACCCTCAGCCCTGTCTTGCCCAACCGGCGGTACTTCATACCGTACCATCCCTTCCGTAGACCACTCAGACAAGCTGGGCGGCAAAACCGCATAGCTGACAGAAATCTTTCACCTGCCGGCCATAGTCACCGTAGAAGAAGACCTGATGGAAGCCGGGGAAGCTGAGCACCGGATGGCTGCCGTCGAACTTGACCTTGACCGAGACGACGCAGCCACCGCTGGGAGGCACCTCCATGTTGTCCGTCACGGTGCCGACCGAGACCAGCACGGTCGAGGGCTTGTCCTGGCTGCCGGGCAGCAGATCGATGCTCGTGACACGCTGCCCTTTGCGCCAGAGCGTTCGCGGGACCGCATCACGGTTGCCATGATGATGCCTGATATCGAACGGCTCCGGTCGCTGATCGAAGCCGTTCAGCCGGGTCGGGCATGAGCAGTGCGCGCCGATCACCGTGTCGTCCATCGTATCGGCCACCGGGTCCTGCTGGAATCCCGGGCGGTCGAACAGGTACTGAACCATCACATGCGACGCCACCGCGCCGAGGTCGGCCTCGCAGGCGGCGGGAATACGATCATCGTTCATCCTCGACCAGGCGATGCAGGGCAGGCTGACCTCGATGTTGCCAAGGGCCCCAAGGCAGTCCATCGTGATGGCGTCGGCGCCCTCTCGTTCGAGAATCCGGCCTGCGACGCAGTAGCTCTTGAGCCCATTGACCACATCCTGCCGCGTCGCATCGATCCGGCGGCGGGCTCGGCGCATGTACTCATCGGCCATGGCCAGGATCGCTTCGCTGTCCGGCGTGCGACGGTACTCTTCGATGAAGGAGGAGGCCGGGATGTGACGCAACAAGATGCCGGTATCGGCCAGCGGCGCATCGAAACGCCGATCGCCCTTGATGACCACGCAGCGGGTCTGCGCCATCTTCGCCCTGGCGCAGAGCATCTTCATGCCGTAGGCGGGCTGGCTGAAATCGTTCGTCGCGTAGACCACACAGCCCGGCTTGTCGGCCACGCTGACGGTGTTCGTGGTAAACGACGTTCCCAGCGGAGAGAAGATGATCGAAGGGACGGGACCGGCGGCGACCTTCTGGGCCGTCGGCCAGGCATGCTGCTGTCGGTCCATCATCACAAGCATCAGGCCATCAACTTTGGCGGCCTCGGCCTCGGCGATCCAGGCTTGCCCCTCTTCGAGGCTGTAGATCGGCTCGGGCCGCAGTTCGAGCCTGGCGCGGAGATTCGCAGCGGTCTTGACCAGTTCGTCCGTGTACATCCGACGCGCTGCCTCGCCGTCATAGACGGCGCCGGGCCAGAGCATGCCATAATCCTCCTTGCGCCGGACGAACGCCGCCCGGATCGCCGGCACGTACCTGGAGGCCGGCCCGCATTGGCGGATCGGTTCCATCACCGTCTTCTTCGAGCCCGGCGATAAACAGCCGGCCAGCACCGACGAACCCGCCAGCAGGACCGTTGAACCTTTGAGAAAATCCCGCCGCGAAACCGAATGGTACGCCCCGCAATGCAGAGGACATCTTCCCGTACCCATGACAGCCTCCCAGATTCCAGATTAGAGATCGCACCGTGCGCTGCGCGCATCCGCCGAACATTCCTGTAACTCAAGTTGACTGACTCTCTGGGCTGATCTTGTACATGGGGACGAAAATGGACTCAACAAGAAACGGCAATCTCTTCGATGGAGGGGTTAGGAAGACCACAAACCTCCAGGTCCAGGAGATTGCCGCTGCGTTTGAGATCATCCAGTCCCCCGAATATGAGCCGAGTCCCGATCCCTGCCCGGAACGGGTGGTCGCGTCCGCCCTGGCTCGATACTCGGGTCTGAATGGAGGAGGGAGAATGTGCCCCGACAGCCGACGGACGCAGGATACCACACCAGAAGAGACGAATCGGCCCAGGACGGCCTTGTCAGGATGCGTCGGTCCACCAGGACGTGGGCCCATGGCCCCTTTGCGGGGGCCATGGGAGACCGGAGAGGCCGGGATTCGAACCCGGGGTAGGGGTTTACCCCCTACAACGGTTTAGCAAACCGTCGCCTTAAGCCGCTCGGCCACCTCTCCAAACCATCACATGTTTCAGTGTACTCGTCCTGCCAGCCCCCTGCAAGCAGATAAATGGCGGTTTTGAGATTTTGCCCGGGGAGCAGAAACCAGACAGCCTGATCCCCCGCCAAAGAATTACGTGTTTACCACAATTGACCGCACAACCGCCCCTCCAGCTATGGTGCCCTTCATGGATTCGGAGACCTGTGACCCGTCGCCTCCAGGCTTGTACTCAAAGGCGGAGTGAGGGTCGGGCGGATGCTGCCAGTCCGCAATGGGTTGTGCAGCGTGTTCCCGATACGCCGCTCGGCGTTGTGGGAACGCGCCCTCTGGCCCTGACAGGTTATGGATCGTCGGCAACAGAGGCTCTGAGAGCCGTTTCATCTTTGGGGTTGTGGGGCTGTCTCCCCGCAGCCCTTTTTTTGCGGTTCCCGTGCATTCGTCCCCGTCCCCCGCATGACATTCACTCCGGACGGGTGGAAATACGTAGTTGCCACAATTGACAACGAGACGGTGTCACTCGACAATAGTCCGTAATCTGCGGGTGCAAACCGACTCTTTTTGAGCAGTTTTCAATGGACTGAAATCGAGGCACTTCGCAGGGGGGAGACAAGGGTGATGAAGAGAAGTGCTTTACCATCCTTCCGTCTCCCTTTTTGTTGGTCAGGAAGGACTCGGTTGGCTGCTCTTGTCTCAATGCAGCATCCCTGAAGGATTCGGTGCGTGGACGCGGGACATACGTGGGACGAGATGAGGGGATGTCAGAGCACACGTCGGGCGCGCAGCCACGCCACTGACACCAGTCCGATGGAGACCAGCGTCAGCGTCCCTGAGACAGGGATTACGCGAGGCCCGGCCGTCATGATATGATAGATGCTGGTGTTGTCCATTACACCAGCGACCCACTCGCTGTTGGTGCCCCATGCATAGATCGGAACGTTCGCACCGGTATGTCCTGTGTCCGTCCAGACCACCTCCGGATACCGGCCGATTCCCCTGTCGGCCAAGACCATCAGCCCGCCCGTCTCGTGGTCAGCCGTTACGAGAATCAGCGTGTCCAATTGCATTGCACGGCTTGCCCAATCCACCGCCGTCCGAACGGCTCGCGAGAACTCCAGCGTCTCACCGATAGTCTTTTCGAGATCATGGGCATGGGCGGCATGATCGATTCGCCCGCCTTCAACCATGAGGAAGAACCCGTGCGGATCGTTGTCCAAAATGCTCAGGGCAACCGCGGTCATCTCTGACAGATGCGGCTCCCTCGAGGCCGGGCCTCGGTCAGATTCGTACGTCATGTGGCCGACGGCAAACTGACCCGAGACGAAGTCGGCATTCTCGGTGTCCAACGCCTGGAGCTGTGCCGCATCTTTCACAACACTGTAACCTGCTGCGGCTGCGTCCGACTCGGACAGATACAGAGCGCCCCCGAAAAGGACGTTCGGACGGGTCTGTCTCAAATAGTCTTGCGCGATCTGGTTGTAGTTCGCCCTGGATGTCTCATGTGCCCCGAACGCCGCCGGCGTCGCATGGCTGATGTATGTGGTCGTGACCAGGCCCGTGGCCTTGCCCGCGGTGGCGGCCTGTTCGAGAACGGTCTGTAGTTCACGCCCATCGCCTGGGCGGGCGACGCTGATCACCCCATTGTTGACCTTGTGGCCGGTTGCCATCGCGGTCGCTGCCGCCGCCGAATCGGTTATTGATGAGTCGGCCGAGAATGTGGTGACCTGAGCCTGACGGGGAAAGGTCTCGAACGAAAGCATGCCCGATGCCCCGTTGGCGTAAAGGCCTGCGGCCGCAACCTGGCCATAGCCCATGCCATCCCCGATGAACAGAATGACGTTGGTGGGCATGGCGTTCCCAAGCCGCGCGCACAGCGAGCCCACGACGAGGGTCCACCAAGCAAGATGCGGAATACGTGATCCATCCTTGGACATCTTCACCCCCTGGGATACCGGTGTCAGCACTGCGCCTGAGAGGACTCGAACCTCTGACCTTCGGTTCCGTAGACCGACGCTCTATCCAATTGAGCTACAGGCGCTTCGCATCTTAAGCAGTGGCACTATAGCGTCTTGCGAGCGGCGCTGTCAAGGCTCTGGCGGAAAAATCGGGGAAAACACTGCCCCCGGTGTCAGCAGCGTTCCAGTCGGTCTCGCTGACGCTTGGTGCGGTACCAGGTGATCGTCTCCTTGAGACCAATGTCCAGTGGTGTCCTGGCCTCGAAGCCGAAGTACTCCCTGGCCCTGGTTATATCCAGACACCGCCTGGGCTGGCCGTCCGGTTTGGATGGGTCCCAACGAATCTCGCCCTGGAAGCCCGTCAGCTCGGCGATCCTGGCGGCAAGGTCCTTGATCGTGATCTCGGATCCGGCGCCAATATTGACCGGCTCCGGCCCGTCGTAATGCTCGGTCGCCAGGAGAATGCCCTCGGCCGCGTCGGCGGCGTAGAGGAACTCCCGCGAGGCCGTGCCCGTTCCCCAGCAGGTGATTTGATCGGCGCCGGCTTCGATGGCATCGACGCACTTCTTGATCAACGCGGGAACGACGTGGCTGCTAGCCGGATCGAAGTTGTCTCCCGGCCCATACAGATTCACCGGCAACAGGAAGATCGAGTGGAAGCCATACTGCTGCCGATACGCCTGTGACTGCACCAGCAGCATCTTCTTCGCCAAGCCGTACGGCGCGTTGGTCTCCTCCGGATAGCCCGACCACAGGTCCTCCTCCCTGAACGGCACCGGGGCGAATTTCGGATAGGCGCAGACGGTCCCGATGGCGACGAATTTCTCTATGCCATGCAGGCGGGCCTGCTCCATGAGCTGTACCCCCATCATCAGGTTCCGGTAGAAGAACTCGCCGGGCCGGTCCCGGTTGGCTCCAATTCCACCCACCACGGCCGCCAGATGGATCACGACGTCGGGACGCATCGTTTCGTACATCCGAACGATGTCTTCCTGGCGGACGAGATCGTATTGCTCGATCCGCGGAACCTCGATCCGCCGGCAACCACGCCGCTGGAGCCCTTCCGTCACGTACCTGCCGAGAAAACCGGCGCCGCCGGTGACGACCACACGTCGCTGTGCAAAGTAATCGCTCATGCCTGCAAAGACTCCCTGCCGTCGTTGACGCACCTTCCCATAGCCTGTTCGCGTCGGGCCAGTTCCATATCGGCATCAACCATCATGCGGGCCAGCTCGCGCAGGCCGACGCGGGGCTCCCAGTTCAGCCGCTTCCTGGCCTTGCTGGCATCGCCCTGCAACAGATCGACTTCGCTGGGCCGGAAGTACCGCGGGTCAATCTGCACGTAGGGATGCCAGTCGAGATCGAGATAGCCGAAAACCTCATCCAGGAACTCCCGGACGGAATGTGTGTGTCCCGTGGCGATAACGTAGTCATCCGGCTGGTCCTGCTGAAGCATCAACCACATCGCTTTGACATAATCGCCGGCGAAGCCCCAGTCCCGTTTGGCGTCGAGATTCCCCAGATAGAGCTTCTGCTGCAGACCGCATTTGATGCGTGTGGCGGCACGCGTGATCTTGCGGGTCACGAACGTCTCGCCTCGCCGAGGCGATTCATGGTTGAAAAGGATCCCGTTGCAGGCGAACAGACCGTAGGCCTCACGGTAGTTGACGGTCTGCCAGAAGCCGTACACCTTGGCGCAGGCATATGGACTTCGCGGATAGAACGGCGTCTTCTCCGTTTGCGGTGTCTCGACCACCCGGCCGTACATCTCGCTGCTGGAGGCCTGGTAGAACCGCACGGGCAGACCACACGATCGGATGGCCTCCAGAAGCCGCAACGTGCCCAAACCGACGACGTTCACGCTGTAAATCGGTTGGTCGAAGCTGACGCGAACGTGGCTCTGCGCCGCGAGGTTGTACACTTCGTCCGGCTTGATCTCTCCAATCAGCGCGGCCAGGTTGCTCCCGTCGGTCATGTCGCCGTACACCAGCCGCAGCCGAGGCTGCTCGTGCGGGTCCTGGTACAGGTGGTCGATCCGCCCGGTGTTGAACGAGGAGCTTCGGCGAATCAGACCCCAGATTTCATACCCTTTGGCCAACAGGAATTCCACCAGGTAGGACCCATCCTGGCCCGTGATCCCGGTAATGAACGCCTTGCGCATGCGTGCCTCCGTCAATCCCATCCCCCCGGATCGCGCCACGCCGCACCGTGTTCGCAACTGCACAAGTGTCCCGACACGCCAGAGACTAGCGCGCCGAGCCCCTTCTGTCAACCGTCGCAAGCGGACAGCGGCGCCCTCGCGCATGCCCACTTTGCGATGCCAGAGGAATCTGTTCCTCACCATCATGTCGCAAGTCTTTATTTCATAACAGCTTCCATTGGGTCCGAAAAAATTACATCGGATTTACCAAAATCGCGTTACGCACAGTGCCCGATGCGGCACTTATGGGTGAACACAACGGAAAACACGCTGCTGGTTGGAATAAGGAGGTGGCAAAAAATGGCAGGCGTCAGAACACAGAGAATCGACTTCTCGGGATGCGGTTTCGACAGAAGTGGCATTGCCGCACAACGTCGAGGTCGGCTCTCCGGTCGTCCTGCTCCCATCGGACCCAGAAAGGCTCTCACAGCCTCTAACTTTAACCCAGGTGAACCCAGGTCAGGTCGAAAGCAACAAGCCACACCATACCCGCTATCGCTCCTCTTACGGTAGCAGCTCTCTATCACCTGCCTCCACCAATCAAGCCCCGTCTCGCACGGGACGGGGCTTGATCCTGGTGGTCCGGCCCGTCGCTTCTTGCACCATCGTCCTCGTCTCGTCATGTCTGTCTCTTTTCTCATTGCCTGCGCGCGGACGCACCCTACAATATCCATCGTGTACCGGCCTGGTGCTTTTTGTGAAAGGAATGGACATGAGATCGCTGACCCTGGGTACTCTGGCTGTCACGCTGGTGATGCTGTGCGGCTGCGGTGGAGTCTACTACAACACGATGGAGAAGCTCGGCTACGCCAAACGAGATATGCTGATCGATCGCGTTCAGGAGGCGCGGGACGCACAGGAAGAGGCCAAACAGCAGTTCCAGTCCGCTCTCGAACAATTCACCGCCGTGACCAATTTTCAGGGCGGTGACCTCGAGAAGATGTACAACAAGCTCAAGGGCGAGTTGGATCGCAGCGAATCCAAGGCGCAGGCCGTCACGAAGCGAATCAACGATGTCGAGAGTGTCGGCGAGGCCTTGTTCAAGGAATGGGAATCCGAACTCGACCAGTACTCCAGCCCCGACCTGCGGCGTCTGAGCGAGGACAAACTCCGTCAGACGCGGCTGCGTTATGCACGCGTGGTGGCGGCTATGCGCAGCGCCGAGATGAAGATCGACCCGGTCCTTACGGCATTCCGCGACCAGGTCCTGTTTCTCAAGCACAACCTCAATGCGCAGGCGCTGGCGTCGCTCCAGAACGAGCTGGTTTCCGTCGAAACAAACGTCGCCGGACTCATCCGGGAGATGGAGGCATCCATCGCCGAGGCCAATGCCTTCATCGAGGCGATGAACCGCGACGAGAAATAGACCCGGAATCGCTTCGGCAAACACCAATCTCAGTCAACGTGGCCTTCTCCACGCGACGGGTCGGGCTCAGTTGGCCGCCTGCGTTTCCACATCGATCTCGATGGTGATCTGCGGCGGGATCTCCAGGCAGACCGCCAGGCCCTGACCTGGAGCCGCCACGAAGTTGTTGACCACGTATTCAAACGGATACGCCGTCTCAGAGGCAGGCACCTTCGCCTGTATCAAACGGACCGCGTGGGGCGGGACGGTCACGGACTTCGGCCCGAACTTCCCGCTCCGCTCCATCTCGAGAGGAACATCCGCGTCGTTCCGCAGCGCAAAACGCAGGTTGCCGTCCTCGCTGTACTCGATATCCGTGATGGCTGTCGCGGCGTGGAAGATCGCCCGGAGATACTCCGGCCTGCCGATCAATTGGTTCTGATACCAGACCGTGGTGCGTCCGGCCACGAGGGCCTCCTTCAGCGCCGCCAGCGTCTTGTCCCGTGCGAACACCAGCGTCATCGAGCGATGCCTGTCCGGCGTTGTGCTTTCCAGCGTCGAGGGTGCATGGATGTCGGTGTTCCCCATGAACGTCAGGTTCTTTTCGAGCGCCCATCGGTGCACGTCGGGGTAGTAGTCGTCGCCGTTAACGACCTCGATCCCGCGCATGTATTTCTTCTCATAGAGCGTCGTATGGATGTCGAACCAGCCTTTCTTGTCCGGAATCCAATCCGGATGATTCCACCAGATGAACGCCCCTTGCTTGTCGGCGGCCGCCATGCAATCCAGCAGGTCCTTCGTATCGAGCGGGGCGATATCCTCCAGGAAGATCGCATTGAAATGCCCGGGGGGTGTGTCTCGTGTGATCTCCGTACCGCGAACGAGCAGGATTCCGAGAGACTTGGCGCGAGGCAGCGCGATTTCGTAAGGCCGATTGTGGTTCGTCGGAATGTCGTTCTTGTGGGGCTGATACTCGATATGGTCCGTGATCGAGATCGCATCCAGACCCTCTCGCCATGCCTCCTCGACTCGAACCGTAGGCCAGACCGCACCATCGGAGAAGACGGTGTGCATATGCAAATCGCACTTCAACGTCCTGTACCCCATGATGTCCGGGAATTGAATCTCCTGGCGGGTCTGGGCCCACAACGCCGACGTCGTCAGCAGGATCACCAGCATCCCCACTCTCAGCAGCCTCGATCGCGGAACGTGTCTCATCGAATACCCCTTTCCTTCCATCTGCACACAGCATGAAAACCGGTCGCCCACTGCCGACCTCGGTCGAACTGTCAGCATAGCAGTTGGGCTGCACCTTCGCAACCCCGGTCTTTGATCCCGCGGATTCCGGGGGTGCACTTGATGTTTGTAGGTAGACCTTTATGGGGGATTGCAGCCGACTTTGTCATTCCGACCGGAGCGCAGCGGAGTGGAGGAATCTGGCTGCGAACGGGCCATTGCCTTATCCTCGGCCAGATTTCTCCGTGCGGGCTTCGCCCTTCGTCGAAATGACATCCGCCACGCTCTTCGAGATGACAGCCCCCTTTCCTGGCCTCCCCAGGAACCTACCTACAAACACGCAGTGCACCCGGATTCCGGCGATTTTGCATCTTGACCACTCTGCGGAATCCCATTATCGTCATCCGTGCGATTCGCACCCTGAGGCGGCAGTCGGTCACTGGACGGGACGGGAAGGGCTGTCGGCCACAAGGTCCATTGGGAGGCGGTGGCATCATGGACGAGACCAACGCGCTGTTCGTCACTATCGACAGGGTCATCCGGCTGTCTCGACTCAAAGAGCTCGAATTCATCATGAGCAGTGACCAGACGGAACGGGTCCGTGAGATTCGTGCGGCTCTGCGACGCCTGGAGCCTGGGGCGTATCTCATCGGAACCGGGCCATCCACCGTCGGCATCATTGCCCTGGATGACCGCGAGATCGTGCTGGGCCGGCCCCCGACCGTTCTCGAACCTCCGTCCGAATCGGCGCCCGACTACTGGGCGACCGACACACTGTATTTCGTTCCCCGGGAAGTCTCGCGCAGACACGCCAGGATAACGATGCGGGACGCGAACGGCGGCTCCTGCCACATCCTGCTCGACCTGCACAGCACATGCGGAACGTTTGTCAATGACCGGCAGGTGGACCCCGACGGCTCCGGGATCATCTTGAAGCACGGCGACGTCATCAGCCTTGGCCCTTCGCGCACCAGCACGTACGTCTATTACGAGGCGACGGCGCCCGCAGACAGCAACCCATCGTAAACCGCTCACGCACGCTCGTTCGTCTTTTGGCGCCACCGACGCTGCACGACGTCCGCGTCGCCGATGTGCTCTTCGTGGGTCCGCAGCTCGAACTCCTTGAGGATGTCTGCCACCCGGACATCGGGGGACAGACTTTCAATGATCGTCCATTCCTCCTCATGAAACGTGCGAATGGAAACCTTGCGGCCGTACTTGGCCTGGATCTCGGCAAACCGCCGGCAGAACGGCCAGGAGTGCAGAAACGCCTTCTCCAGATTCACCGGCGCGCAAACCCAGTCGGCATACTGCCCTGTGCCCGCGATAGTCTGACCGTCGATGTCACAGATCTTCGTCGTACCCTTCCACGTGCTGGACACGACACAATACTTGTTCTCCCATGCCTTCGTGTTGACCATCGAGCCACCGCCAAACGCCGAGGGCCAGAACACCAGCTCGGCGCCTGCCTCCCGCAACTTTCGCCATCCGTCAGACCATTCGATGTCGAAACAGATCTGCGCCCCGAGCACCCCGATATCGGTCTTGAACACGGGCGGCTGGGCCGCGCCCGGAGCGATGCCGCTGTCCATCTCGCCCACCGTCGGGTGCATCTTCTGGTATTGCCCCACGTACTGCCCGTTGCGATCGATGAAAACCGCTGCGTTGTAATACCGACCGTCCGCGACCGTGTGAATCGGGCAGACCACGTGGCACCGGTGCTTCTCGGCGAACTGGGCGAACGGACCCGAAAACGGCCCGATCGGCTCTTCCGAGGATTCCGCCAGAGACGGCTCCGGGCCGGTCAGATTCGCGAAGGGGAACACCTCGGGCAAGCAGACGATGTCCGGCTCGAACGGCACCACTTCTTCCATCCGGGCCAGCACCTTCCCTGTCATTTCCTTCGGGTCCTCCGCCTGAAGCCTGTTGAGCGAGAGGCTCGCGATCCAGACCTCTCGGGGCAGGCGGTGCGCCTTGGGCGTGCCTCCCATGGGCCCCGAGGCAGCCCGGACGTAGGTACCCGCCCATCCCACGCCCAGACCGACCGATGCTGTCTCGATGAAATGCCGCCGTGTCAATCCACCTGTATCCCCGCTCATTGCCGCTGTCCTTTCCATTCTATCCGCGTATTGAGCCGTCAGATCAGCATTCTCAATTGCTCGGGCCGCCGATGGAGACCAAGTGGGAAAACGTTCGCAGGATCAATCGGCCGTCGGCCACGGCCGGCGTTGCATGGCTCTTCTCGCCCAACGGATTGACCCCCAGCAGCTTGTACTCCGGCCCGGCCGCGAGCACGACGACCTCTCCATCGACCGTCAGGGCATACAGGTTCCCGTTGACGCATATGGGCGAGCCGAAGAACCGCCCGGCGGGCCTTTCGCTCCACACCACCCGCCCCGTCTCGCTCATCAGACACGACACGACGCCGCTGTCGTGGAACGCGAACAGCATCCCTCTATAGGGTACGGATGTGGGAACATAGGGCACCACCCGACTGTCCAGACTGTACACTTCGGCGGCCCGGTACGATGAACCCTCGCGAGTCGGCCGAACCGCCGCCAGTCGCAGACCCCGCCCGCCTTCTCCGCACGTTCCGATCACCAGGTCGCCTGCAACGACGGGCGAACCCACCACGCGGGCCGGCAACGCGGAATCAACTTGCCACACCACATCCCCCGTCTCCATATCCACGCCCGTGATGCCGTGGGCGTTGCCCGCGAAGACGAGTTGCAACCGGCCCTCCGAATCCTCATACGTGCAAGGCGTCGAGTACGACGCGTTGACGACTCCGGGCTCTTCACGGCGCCATTTCACCTCGCCCGTGCGCCGGTCGATGGCCAACCACTGGCTCGTCACACCGTCATTGTTCCTTTCCTGCTCGTGGGACACGATCACATACGGACCGCACACGATGGGCGAGCTGCCCTGACCATGGCGGGTGTGAACTCCTGCCAGCGGCACGGTCCATACGTGCCCGCCCTCGTGTGTAAAAGCCAGCAGTACCGTCTGCCGGTCATCGGGCCAGAGGACATAGACATGCTCGCCATCCACCGCCGGCGTCGGCCCGGCGTAGCTGTTCAGGCTGTTCAGCGGGTATTTCCTGAGGTCCTGCTCGGCCCGCCACCGTTGTGCACCATCGGCGCTATCGATGCAAAGCAGCATGCCTCGTCCTGCCTTCTGGTCTGCGCACGTGACGAACAGCTTGCCGTCCCAGGCCACCGGAGACGAGTGCCCCGTGCCGGGCAGCTCGATCCTCCAGTTGTAGTCCTGCTCGGACCACTTCGTCGGGACGGTCCGGGCGTCGCTGACCCCCTGGCCGTTTGGACCGCGAAAGCGAGGCCAGTTGTCGGCCGTCGCAATCGAGGTGAGCAAGACCCCACACAGCGTCACGAGCCACGCCGGCCTCCGCTGCTTTATCCAGATACCGTCTTTCACCATTGGCCACCCCGTGCCGCGTCCTCAGGTTTCCTCCGCTGTGGTGGTTCAGGCTGCCATGGTACCATCCTACATCGCAGGTTCAAGGACGATCCTCAGACGACAGAAGAATGCTCTTTCCGGCGGGTGCAGATGAGAGACTCCGGGATGCCGACATCTTCTCAAGGGTCAGAGGCGCCGGACCAGTCCGACGACGACCCCTTCGATACGGCAGTTGTTCGTGTAGATCGGCTGATAGTCGGCGTTGGCCGCCTGGAGGCGAACGCAGTGACTCTCCTTGTAGAAACGTTTCAGCGTCGCCTCGCCGTCATCAACCAGAGCCACGACGAGGTCGCCGTTGTCTGCCACATTCGTGCGTCGGCAGATCACGTAGTCGCCGGGCTGGATGTTCTCGTCGATCATGCTGTCGCCGGAGACCTCCAGAGCGAACAGATCTTCCCCGAGCCCGAAGCAGGATTCCAGCGAGATCGATTCGGTGTTCTCGATGGCCTCGCGCGGCAGCCCGGCCGCAATCCGGCCCACCAGAGGGATCCCCGACGTCCGTTCGGCGTTTTCGCCCGGCTGGTATCCGCCGAGGCGGTCAAGCAGAGCGTACCCGCTGGAAGTCAACTTCAAAGAGCGTGCCCTGCCCGGCGAGGTCGCGAGCAGTCCCTTTTTTTGCAGTTCTCCGAGGTGCTCGAACACGGTGCTTCGGCTGATGCGCATCCGCGACGCCAGCTCGGCGATCGTCGGGGAATAGCGTTGACTGTCGCAGAAAGAGCCGATGAGTCGGAGCACTTCGACCTGTCGGGGTGTCAGCCCGTCGACGGGTTCTACGTATCGCATCTGCATCCTTGCGTTCCTCCCGGCCCGCACGCGTCCCACGGGCCGCCTGCATCGTTCCATCGGTGGGCCGGCAGCACCGCACCCCCGACACCACACCCATGATCTCCGCCAGACACGAAAGCACCCTGGTCAGCGCTCCGGCGGACGGATCGGGAAACGCCATGTCTGGCGGGGGCCAGGTCGAGAAATACTCGCCCCCCGTCCCGAACTTGCACACCGGGTCGTTCCTGCCGTTCCTGTATGCGTCCATCCTTGAATCCTCACAAACACGTTCTTCCGTTCCATTTCCTTCTTTGTTATGCTCTATCGACCATACCGCCCGGAAAACCCAAACAAAAACCGAACAGTACCCGCACAAACCCAAACTTTCTTCTTCACCCCTGCAGGCTTCGCTTCCGCCCGCAGAATATGGGACGGAGACGGCAGAATCTGGGAGAACCGTGTGGCGAAATCCGGCGCCAGAGTCTGCTGGACCGCACCACAAGGCAGCTCCCCGGCGCACAAGGGCCGTCGCTCGTGACTCGTCGCTCGAGGCCCGCCGGCGGGCCCGGCGAGCGCAGATGCATGGACGCGTAAAGCGTCGTCAGCCGCAGGGGCCGGGTTGGGTGCACTTGATGTTTGTAGGTACACCTTCACGGGGGTCGCAATCGACTTTGTCATTCCGACCGAAGCGCAGCGGAGTGGAGGAATCTGGCTGCGAACGGGCCATTGCCTTATCCTCGGCCAGATTTCTCCGTGCGGGCTTCGCCCTTAGTCGAAATGACATCCGCCACGCTCTTCGAGATGACAGCCCCCTTTCCTGGCCTCCCCAGGAACCTACCTACAAACGTGCAGTGCACCCGGCCGGGTTCTTCGGGGTTTTTGGGGATTTTGGGGTTGACAGGGATGGAGGGCGGTGCGAGAATGTTAATAGAGTGGTGGCGCCCGAGCATTGCGGAGTAAGTGGTGCGGGATGAACTCCTGGTTGTGAGAAGGAGTGCGAAGGCGACGGGCGCGACAAAGCGAAACGAGCGAGAGCGGGCGTTTACACTGATCGAACTGCTGGTGGTCATTGCGGTGATCGCGCTGCTGATGGCCATTCTGATCCCGGCGTTGCACCGGGCCCGGCGGCAGGCGCGCACGGTGGTGTGCCAGTCCAACCTGCGGCAGTGGGCCATGACCCTGGCCGCCTACACTCAGAGCTACGAGGGGCGTCTTCCCTTCCTCTCAGGTCGCGGCCCTCTGTGGCTGTTGCGCGGTACGTTCATCGGCGCCATGGACCCCGATGCAGACCACGCGGCGCTCCACGGCTTCCACACGAGAGGCATTGCCCTGTGCCCGATGGCGAGCCGGCCCCTGCCCCTGGATCCCAATCGTGGCGGTGGCAGCTTCACGACAACGGCAAGTGGCCCCGGAGTATCGTGGCACATAACAGGAAGATCCGGCACCTCCACCAACGCCTGGGAGATTCTCGCCCCGGAGCCCCGATTCCTGGGCAGTTACGGATACAACGGCACCCTGTTCATGGGGTTCCGCATTGAAGTGCCGATACCCTACTTGAACACTTTCACGCTGCGAGAACACGCGAGTATTCCCGTGCTGCTCGATGCGACCGGGCCAGTGGGCTACATAGACAGGGCCTATTCCATCGGTGCCCGCGCCCGGGGAGACGGGAGAACCCTGGGCCCGGGCCTGGGCCCGTTCCTCATGGACCGCCACGGCAGAGCGACTAACGGGATGTTCCTCGACTGGTCCGTCCGCAGCGTCGGCCTCAAGGAACTCTTTACCCTCAAGTGGGCTTCTGACTTCAACCGGGCCAACCCGTGGACGAAAGCGGGAGGCGTCCAACCCGACGACTGGCCGAAATGGTTGCGTGACTGCAAGGACTATTGAGATGAACACGCCACCGATTGTCATTCCGACCGGAGGGTCGCTGCAAGCGACCCGCAGCGGAGGAATCTGGCTGCGAACGGAGCGCACGTCGGGGCTATGGCCAGACCTTTCGACTTCCCCATTCGACTCGGCTCAGGGCTCAGGGCTGCGTTTCGCTCAAGGTGACAAACGGAGGCGTGGCTACGCCTTCACCTTGATCGAACTGCTGGTGGTCATCGCGGTGATCGCGCTGCTGATGGCGCTGTTGGTCCCGGCCCTCCGCGCCGCCCGCGAGCAGGCGCGACGCGCCGTCTGCCTGAGCAACCTCCGCCAGCTCACGCTCGCCTGGCTGACCTACGCGCAGGAGAACGCGGGCAAACTCGTTCTCGGCCTCTCGCGTGGTGAAGGCACTACAGGACCCAACCGTCGCCCAATGGGACACTGGCTTGGCCTAGCGTTTGGCAGGGCGCAGGACCGTTCGGCCCTCATCGCGGACCCATCCAAGGGCGCTCTGTGGCCCTACCTCCACAACGTCGATATCTATCGCTGTCCTGCTGCCCCGCCACGCCATTGGGCCACGTACGAAATCGTCTCGGGGGCAAACGCCACGGACCTGAACGGAATCGGTATGGACCCCTACACATATCTGAGCCTCGTTCGCTCGGGACAGCGGCCGAGTAATCGCGTCGGTCAGACAGTCTTGCGCCTGATCTACCTATCCGACATCATGAGCCCTGGAGCGGGGGAGCGTCTCGTTTTTGTCGATCTGGGCCAGCTTGTGAACGGCTGGTTCTTCGTCCCCTATTTCGAACCGAAGTGGCACTCTAACTGCGCGCCGCCCATCCATCATGGTGCCGGCGCTACCCTTTCGTTTGCGGATGGCCACACCGAGCGATGGAAGTGGAAAGGTGCGGAGACGCTGAAGATGCCTCGCAGAGAATGGGAGATGTCTAATGGCTTGTTCAGGGAATCACTGACGAGTGATCACTCCCCAGAGACGGCGGATGGTCTCCAGGACCTACAGGAGTTTCAGAAAGCGACATGGGGGCGTCTCGGATACGAGGGTGATGAGACCCCCTAACACCCGACACGAACGCAACACCAGCAGACCACGGAAGAAGACATCTGGCCGCTGACAACCTGCCCGCGGTGATTCATCTTCCGGACGATCTCGCGACGAGAGGGCCGAGAGACGCATCCGGTGTCACTGTTCGCCCGATGGCAGCAAGTTGTGGTCCTCGCCGCCGATCAGATGGGGCAGACCTTCCTCCAGTTCCATCTGTTCGGTCAGCTCACGGCCCAACTCGGTCAGGAAACGGCTGGGCTTCATCATGACCAGATTCCCGCCGCGATTGCGGTAGACCTCAGGAACGATCAGGTACAGCTCGTCCCGCGCCCGTGTAACCGCCACGTGGAAGACCCGCCGCTCTTCCTCCAGCTCCTCCTGGCGGTTCATCGCCATATCCGATGGAAACCGCCCGTCCGCCAGCCAGGGAATGAACACGATGGGCCATTCGAGCCCCTTGGCCTGGTGCACGGTGCTGAGGATCACGAACTCCTGCTCGTCCGGTCCGGCCACCACGTTCTCGCCCGAGAACTCCCCCGCCAGCGCCACATCCGCCAGAAACGCCTCGACGCTCTTGTACTGCGATGCGAAATTCGCCAGCCCGTTGATATCCTCTTTCCGCAGCGAGGCGCCGTCATAGTGCGAGACGAGGTAATCCTCGTAGGAGCGTTTAAACACCAGGTCGATGATCTCCGCCGGCGAGTCGATCTCTCTGGCCTCCTTGATCAGCGCCGCGAAATCCTCGTAGAACGGCCGCGCGCTGGCCGGCAGAAGGCTGGCCGTCTCGACGGTGAAGACTTCCTTGATCGGATCGGCCGAGTCACTGATATGCCGCCAGACCCGGCGCGACAGGGCGCTGCCCACACGCGGCAGCATCTTGAGCAGCCGCAGCCAGGCCAGTTCGTCCGTGGGGTTCTGCATGACGCGCAGGTAGCAGAGGATGTCCTTCATGTGGGCCTGCTCGAAGAAGCGCAGGCCGCCACGGACGTGGAACGGGATGTTGCGCCGCTGAAACTCGAGCTGGATCTCCAGCGAATGCCAATGGCTGCGATACAGCACGGCAATGTCGTTCAGGGTGCGCCCCTCGTCGAGCAGATGCAGCACATACTCGGCGATGAACCGGGACTGGGTGTAGTGGTCGCGACATGGCACGATGGCGGGCTTGAGACCGGACGAGCGGATCGCCCGCAGGTTCTTCGGCAGGCGACGCACGTTGTGGGCGATGCTCGCGTTGGCCAGCGTCAGAATCTCCGGCACCGAGCGGTAGTTCGTTTCGAGCTTGTACTCCCTCGCGTCGGGATAGCGTTCCATGAAGGTGATGATGTTGTCGAAGTTGGCCCCGCGGAAGCTGTAGATCGACTGCGAATCGTCTCCGACCACCGTCAGATTGCGGTGTCGGGAGGCCAGCAGGTCGATGATCGCACCCTGGATCCTGTTGGTGTCCTGGTACTCATCGACGAGAATGTGCAGGAACTGGCCGGCAAGCTGGTCGCGCACATCCTCGTGCTCCGCCATGAGCCGCAGCCAGGCGCTGAGCAAGTCGTCGAAGTCCAGCAGTTGCCGCTGACGCTTCTTCTCCGTGTACAGCGTGAGCACCTTCTCGATGCCGGAAATCTCCTCGACGAACATGGGATAGCGCTTGCTGAGCACCTCGTCCAGCGGTTCAAGCGTGTTTTGCAGGAACGACGAGATCGCCGCCAATACCGCTTTTTGCGGAAAGCGGCGTTGACGGATGTCGATGCCGGCCTCTTCCACGCAGGAGGCCAGCAGATCGCGGGCGTCCTCGCGGTCGAGGATCGTGAAGTCCGCCGAAATTCCCAGCCGCTGGCCGTGAATGCGCAGGATGCGATTGGCGATGTGGTGGAAGGTGCCGCCCCAGATCTCGCGGGTCTTCTGCTTGACGAGCACCTCAACCCGGCTGAGCATCTCGCGGGCCGCCCGGTTCGTGAAGGTCACCAAGAGGATACGCGATGGGTCGATTCCATGGTGGACCAGCCAGGCCAGCCGGTAGGTCAGGGCGCGGGTCTTGCCGCTGCCGGCGCCGGCCACTACGAGCATGGGCCCGCCTGGCGCAGTGGCCACCGCCAACTGCTCGCGGTTCAGATCGGCGGAGAAATCGATATTCCCGGCCGCCGTTCGGGACTGCAATGTGAACTTCCTGGCCATCCTGCTCCGACTGCCTTGTCCGTACCACGTGCCCCCATGCCTATCTTACCCGGACCCAATCCCACCTTACCACAAAACGGCCGGACTGTCATTTCCCATTGGCCGGCATGCAGAACGGGGGTGAAGAATCGGCGTACGGTGCGATCGCACAAGGCACGATCCCGGAAGGCGGGTCAGACAAATGTCCGGGCCGGGCCGCTGCACAGCCGATCGATGTCGCGTGCGACAATCTCAGCAACAAGCTGCTCCAACTGGAGGGCATCCTGTGCCGACGGCTCGACGGCACGCGGCGGCCGTGGAGCCGCCACCGACGGTGGCTGAACCGCACCCGAATCGATGTGAGAACTGCCCGGCGCTCTTCGTTTTCGGGCAGTCATTCGGCGCTGCTCCGCCAAGATCTTCTCCCCCAGGTCAAGTGTGGGAATATGCTTGGCGGTCTCTTCGCTTCCGCTCGATGCGTCCGACTCCGTCGGTGCCGCCATTCGCGGCTGGGGGCGCGTCCAGGGCTGTATCCGCGGCCGTGCCGCCAGGCCCGAGACCGGTTCTCCGGCGGGACTGCCGTTGCCGCTGTCGTCTCCGAACGGCGGAATCACATCCATCGCTCGAAGCACTCTTTCCATGTTGCTTCTCATCTTCTTGCCGGTTTCACTCACGTTTCAAACAACCTCCTCGCAGGAGCCACGGCAGCGGAACCGCCGCTGCCGATCCAGTCTGTCGTCTTGTCCCACACCCTCCCGCCTGCACCTGCGTTGCCGCTACCCTGGAGAGACCGGCCCCAGGGAATACTGGGTGAACCGGCTCAGGTCCAGTGCCCGGATCAGCGAGTTCACCTCCTCGACGGTGACCGCCTTGGTAGCCGCCACATCTTCTTCCACAGAGCGATACTGCCCCAAGTACATCCAGTTAAAACCCAGATCGACCAGACGCCCCATCGGCAGCTCGTTCTTGATGACCAGTGCGCTAAGCACCTTGTTCCGAGCTTTGGTCAGCTCCTCTTCCGAAATCCCGTCCCGCAGCAGGGCGTGGAAGATGCCGTTGACGATTTCCATGACCCGCGAGGCGCTGGCACTGCTGCATCGCAGGTAGCTGTAAAAGATGCCGGTTCCGTCGAGCGGCCCGAAGTGCATGGAAGCCGCCTCGGCGATCGCCTTGTCGACGAGATCCCAGTAAAAGCGGGAGCCGAAGTCGTCGCCGACGATCAGTGAGAGCAAAGACGCCGCGAACCGCCTCGGGTCCTGGGCCGAGACACCGGCATGAACGAGACAGATATGCTCGCGATTGAGGTTCGGCCTGCCCAGCCGTGCGGTCGCCCGGGTGCCCTCAAAATCGGTCAGCAGGCGATCCACAGGCTGCGGCTGCCAGCCTTCACACCGTCTCTCCACCGTCGCACAGAACCGGTCCCAGTCGAAGTTCCCGCTACAGGCCACGATGATGTTGTTGGGGACGTAACGTCTTGCGAAGTACTGCCGCATCTGCCCGGCCGTCATGCCGTCGATGCTGGCCGCCGACCCCAGCACGCTGTTGCCGCACGGGTGCGTCCCGTAGTGCAGGGTCCGGCATCGGTCGACCACGTCGAACGTCGGCGTGTCCTCGTACATCGCGATCTCTTCTTTGATCACCTTCTTTTCCATCTCGAAGTCGTCGTCGCGCAGCGCCGGACGCATCAGTTCCGCCCACAACCCGGTGATGTCCTCCAGGTACTCCGGCAGCACGGATGCATAGTACACCGTGTTCTCTTCGCTGGTGAACGCGTTGAACTGGGCGCCGCGACGGTCGAAGGCCTCGTTGACCTCCAGCGCGCTGAGCGAGTCGGTGCCCTTGAACAGCATGTGTTCCAGGAAGTGGGACACCCCGTTGATCTCGGGCGCTTCATCGCGCGACCCCGTCCGAACAAAAAACCCGACCGCCGCCGACCGGGCCGACGGATTGACCTCGCCGATCAGCACCAGACCATTCGACAGTTTCTTCCGCTCAAATCGCATAGGCTTACTCGACGCGAACCTCCCGCGGGCCGATGGTCACGATGGTGAAGTCGTTGAAGGGTTTGCGTCTCAGGCACTTCAGAATCGAATCGACTGAGGTTTCCTCGATTCGTTTCTTGATCTCATCAAGGCTTCGGACGCGGCCGAGCATGTAGTAGTCGCTGCCGATGGCGCTGGCGCGGCTCCCGGACGACTCACTCTGCATAATCAGCGCGCTCTTGAGTCCGACCTTGGCGCGCTCCAGTTCCTCCTCGCCGATGCCGTCGGCCAGCCGCCGGAACTCGGCGATTACAACCTCGAGGGTCTCCTGCGCCTTGTCGGGCGTCGTGCCGGCATAGCACATGATGCCGGCAGCCTCCTTGAGGCTGTGGTACCGCGCTCCGATGGCGTAGCACAGACCGCGTTTCTCGCGGACCTCGGTAAACAGTCTGGCGCTCATCCCGCCCGACAGGACCGACGTCGCCACGCGAATGTTGTAGTAGTCCTTGTCGGTGAACGGCACGGCGTCCGTCATGACACCAATGTGGACCTGCGAGCCCTCGTTCGGAATGTGCGTATACTTGCCCGCCCGGGCGCCGATCGGAACCGCCGCCACGTCGAGACGCTCGCAGCCGCCGAAAAGACGCTCCATTTGTTCGCAGACGGCATCGAAAACATACTTGCCCGCCACCGCGAAGATTGACTGGCCGACGTCGAATCGCGTCCTGACAATCTCTCGCGTCTGTTCAGCACCCAGATGCTCCAGGTCTTCGATCTCCCCCACGGTGCTGCGTCCCAGCGGCACCGGGTAGAACCGCTTTCGCAGCTCCAGCATCACCTTCTGTCGAGGCTCGTCGTCGAGCGCCAGGACTTCCTCGATGGCCAGTTGCCTGGCCGGCATGAACTCCTCGTCGCGAAGATGAGATCGGCAAATGGCATCGGCGTACAACTCCAGCGCCGCCCTCAAGTTGCTCGATTCCAGGGCGGCACCGATGGACAGATGGGAGCTGCCGATCGAGTCGGAGCGCTGCAACCCCAGCCCGTCCAGCGCGTCCCCCAACTGCCGGTTATCCCTGTCGCCGGCTCCCCGGAAGATCCAGTCGGAAATGACGTTCGCCGCGCCGCAGGCGCCGTCGGGCATCATGGCGGCTCCGGCCGGCAGCATGAACTCAAACGCGACCGACTCGACACCACCCATGGGCTCACCCAGCAGCACCATGCCGTTGTCCAATACGTACTGGTCCGTCTTCTGCTCCATGCACAATCCCTGAGCGTTCCAAAAAGAACGCGGATTCTACCACCCGGTCCTCCAGCCTTCAACGCCATCCGACGGCATGATCGGACCGCTTCCTCCGATATCCCACATCGACTCGAAGCACCCCCGACAACGGCCCTCCGGGCTAGGCGGCAGCAGGTTCCTCTTCGTATTCGTCGAAACGTACGCTGATCTTCTTGCTGACGCCCTGCATCTGCATCGTGATGCCGAACAGCACATCGGCGATGCTCATCGTTCGCTTGGTATGCGTGATAACGATGAACTGGCTTTCCTTCTGAAATTCACGGAGCAGCAACGTGAAACGCTCGGTATTGGCCTCGTCGAGCGCCGCATCGACCTCGTCCAGGAAGCAGAACGGCGACGGCTTGCTGCGGAACACGGAGAACAGCAGCGCCAGAGCGGTCATGGATTTCTCTCCACCGCTCAGCAGAGAAATGCTGCGGGTCTCCTTTCCCGGAGGCTTGGCGATCACTTCGATTCCGGCCTCGAGCACGTCGTCGGCGTCCTCCAGCACGATGTCGGCCTTGCCGCCGCCGAAGAGCTTGCGGAAGATCTGCTGGAAGTTCATGCGAATCTGCTCGAAGGTCTCGATGAACTTCTCCCGGCTCTGTTTGTTGAGCCGGTTGATCAACTGCTGCAACTGCGACTTGCTCTCGTTGAGGTCCTGCACCTGGTTCGCCAGGAAGCTGTGGCGCTCTTCCAGGGTGGTCTGTTCCTCGATGGCGTCGAGATTCACGTTACCGAGCCGCTCAATCTTGCCCCGCAACTCGTTGATCTCCCCCTTGACCTGTTCCCAGTTCACGTCATCGGTCGTCCGCTGGGCAAACACGTCGGCCAGTTCAATCTGCAGCTCTTCGCGAACGCGGTCCACAAGGTCCTGCTGGCGGACCTCCAACTGACCGATCTGGACCCGAATCTCGCCGATAAGGCGTTCCACCTCTTCCTTGTGCGCCCGCGCGGTTCGGGCGATTTCTTCCTTGCGTTTCTGCTCGGCCGCGAGGCTCGCCAGTTCCTCCTGCAATTGCCGGTTGCCCCGCTGCTGCGTTTCCTTCTCCACGAAGAGCTCCGAGACAGCAGATTCACATGCGAGGATGTCACGCTGTGCCTCGGCAATCTGCGTAGCGCACAACTGTACATCCCGCTCCGCAGCCGCGAACGTCTTGCGGTTGGTCTCGATTTGACTCTCGAGACTCTCAATGATCTGCTTGAGCCCTTTCTGCTGCTCCACGGCCTGTCCCAACTGGACCTTCAGCTCCGTCAGTTCCTGCAGGCGGCTCTGCTGTTGCTGGCGCAGCTCGTCGTACATGGTTTCGAGCTCACGGATATGAGCGGCCCGCTGCGCGTTGACGGCTTCCAGTTCCGTCAGGCGCTGCTTCGAATCGTATTCCCTCTGTACCGACTGGGCGATCTCCTGCTCCAGCGATCCCAGTTCGCTGGCGATCAGCGGTTCTTCCTCCTGCAGCCGCTTGATGTCCTGCTCGAAATGCGCCAGCTTCGAATTCACCTGGGTCTTCTCGGTGTTGGCTTCGTAAATGGCGGTGCGCAGGTCCTTGCACAGTTTCTCCAGATGGGCCTTGGTCTGCGTATTCCTCTGGATGTAGCCCTCCAACTGGGCGATTTCGGCATTGATGTGATCGATGGTCTCTTCGAGTTGGTCGATGCGACTGCGCCGCGAAATCAATCCCGACGCCTTGCCCAACGGTCCAAGGCGAAGCAGGCCGTCGGCACGGAGGCATTCTCCGGTCGGCGTTACGAAGGAATAGCCGGCGCGCAGGTGGCCGGAAAGCTCGGTCGCAACCGTCAGCGATTCCACCAGGAGCGTCCTGCCCAGCAGCTTCCACGCCAGCGGCGCGTAGCGGCTCTCGTAGGACACGAACTCGACGAGCCGCCCCCGGACCCCGGGGTACCGGGACAGATCGACATCATCCACAAACGGCTCTACCCGGTCGAGGCAACAGAAATGCACCCGACCCGCCAGCGTCGAGACCATGTCCTGGTCCGCCAACAGCTTCGCGGTGTCCTTGACCAGCAGCACGTCCGTCATCCCCTCCAGCGCCGCCTCCACCGCGGCGGCATGCTCCACATGCGTCTTGATCTTGTCGGCCAGAATCCCGTCGATGTAGTCGATCTTGCGGCTCTCATCGGCCTGGCTCTGGAGAATGCCCTTGACGGCCTGCCCCAACCCCTCGTGACGCCTCTCCATGTCGGCCAGCACCGCCAGCTCGCTGCTCAGCGCACTGCGGGCCTCCTTATTGCCCGCCAGCCGCCTGCTCTGCTCGACGATCTGTGTTTCCGCTTCTTCGATCCTGTGGCGCTTCGATTCCAGGTTCTCTTCGAGTTCCGCCAGCACCCGGGTAATGTCAGCCAGACGCGCGTTATGCTGCGCTTTGTCGGTCAGGAGTCGTTCCAATTCGGCTTTGGCCGTCAGGGCCCGCCCGGCCAGCCGGTTCCGCTGGTTCGACAGGTTGTCGCGGTAACTGCACAGGCTCTGAATCTCGTTGTGAAGCTGAGCAGTCCGACGCACGATGTCGATGATCCCGGACTTCTCATCGTCGAGTTCCGCTTCCAGCGACGCCAGTTGTGCGTCGGCCTCCTCCGCAATCGCCTGAATCTGATGAATTGCTGCGGTGCGCTGCCGGACGGTGTCGTCGCAACCGGCCACCTCTTCCCGATGACGGGCCAAGTCGCGGTGGACCACCTCCGCCTGTCCACGGAGCCGCTCGATCTCGCTGCCGGCCGTCGCTTTTCGCTTGGCCAACTCCTCGATCCGCGAACGCAGAAAATCGATCCGCTGGAGCTTCTGGTCAATCTGGCTCTGGAGGGCGACGAGCGTATTGCCCGTCTCGCTGAGCCGGTGCTCGGTTTCGATGACGGCGTTGCCCAGCCGGCTCACTTCGGCTTCGGCGCCGGCCTCCTCCGACGCCACGGCGGAGAACCGCTCACTCGCCTCGTGCAGGGCGCGGTTCCGTTCGTCGAGCTGTTCCTTGTTGCGGCCGTACTCGACCAGGGAGTAGTTGACCTGCAATTCCTTGAGACGCGACGTGTACTCCAGGTAGCTGCGCGCCTTGCCCGCCTGGAGCTTGACGCTGCGCAGTCTCTTGGTCACCTCTTCGAGGATGTCGGCCAGGCGCAGCAGATTCTGCTCCGTGCGCTCGAGCTTGCGCAGGGCCTCCTTCTTGTGGGCCTTGTACTTGCTGATGCCGGCGGCCTCTTCAAAAACGATTCGCCGGTCGGCCTTGGAGGCCCCCACCAGTTGCTCAATCTGCCCCTGTTCGATGATGGAATAGCCGCGGTTGCCGACCCCGGTGTCCATGAACAGCTCACGGACGTCCTTCAGCCGGCAAACCTTATTGTTGATGCGATATTCGCTCTCGCCGCTGCGATAGATGCGTCTGGACACCTGGACCTGCTCGGTGTCGATGGGCAACCGCCCGCTGGCGGCCCCATCCGGGTTGGAGATCACCAGGACGACTTCCGCCGAGGCAGAGGCCTTGCGGCTGCCACTGCCGCTGAAGATCACGTCGGCCATCTGGTCGCTGCGCAGGCTCTTGAGCTTCTGTTCACCCAGAACCCATTTGACCGCATCGACCACGTTACTCTTGCCGCACCCGTTAGGTCCGACAATACCGATGATGGAAGCATCAAAATTAAACTCAGTGCGATCGGCAAAGCTCTTGAACCCATCCAGTATGATCTTCTCAAGTCGCATAGTCCATCCGGTTCCGACTGTTTTCCGCGAAGACACCCACCCCGAGTCCGGGCGATTATCGGACAACACGCTGGTGTTATCGGCCTGACGCGGGCTATTCCTTGACTATTCGGCCGATTTTTGGGAGGGGACCGGCCCAAAACTCCGCGCTGACGGCACCCCTGGCAGTCAATTGCTCCAGGACCGCCGCAACGTCTGTGTACGAGACCCCCAGGCCGGAAACGTCCCCGGCCTTCCCGCCGGACCGCTCGGCCCCAAGAGCCCGCACAATCTCACTGACCGAGAACGTGGTCCGGACCGGTCCAATCACCCCGGGCCCCCCAGGATTCTTCCGCGTCAGCAACACGTGATCCTGGCCGGCCCGGGAGTTGACGGTCACGGTCTGGTCCGCCGCTTCCACAAAGATGTCGTCGTGACAGGTCAGCGGCGCACCGAAAAGGACGACGCGCGGCTCACCACTGCGGGAGACGAAAATCGCTTTGCGGTCGGTCTGAACGACGTGTTCGAGGTAGAAACTGCGTCCGACCAGCTCCCTGCTCACGGCAGCGTCTTCCATCCGCCGCAAGGCGTCGTACGCGGCCAGAACCAGTCGTACCTCTTTGTCACGCAACAGCCGCCGGGCCAGCGAGATCGCATCGTCTTGCCGGGCGGAAACCACCATGACATCCAGCGCCTCCATGCGGTACGGCGATGCCTCGTCGAGGGCAATGGCTCGTAATGCCTCAATCGCCGTATCATCCCGCAGGTTCAGCGCACATCGAGCCGCCCGCAATCGCACCTCCTCATTCGCAGCCGTCAACAACGACCGCAGCTTGGGCAGACTCTCGCGACCGATGGCCTCCAGTGCGATCTCACAGTTTTCGCCGTCCACAGACTCTGAGAGCCCCTTGACCAGCGCGTCGATCCGCGCGGCCCGCAACTGCGGCGAATCCTCCAGAAAGGTGGCGTTCACCATGGAGACGAAACGCATCTTCCGCCTGCGGTACTCTGCTGGAATGACGAACTCCACGTCGCGAGGCGATACAGCACGTGCGGTGTCCACCCCATACCGCTCGTTGAGTCGATTCCGGATGGCACTGGCCCTGGCAAAATCGTCTCGACGCAGACGCAGGTTTCCCACGTAGTCATACTGAGCGGTCCCGCCGCCGAGGACGTAGCCGGTGGTCAGATCCGGCTCGGCCACTGCGATCGTATTGATGAATACGGGCCCCTCCACTACCGCCAGCGTTCTGGCCGACGGCCCGAACGTTCCGGCCAGTTTCAGGTCTGCCCTGTACAGCCAGCCTCCGCGGAGCGAGGTCGTATCGGAGCCGGGCACCGGAGTGACCCTGACATCAAACCGCTCCCCTCGGGACGCCGCGGCCGGAACGACTCCTTCCAGACGCACAACCGCCGTGGTCTTGCTGTTGATCAGGTTGTCGGGAGCCACCGATCCCCCCGGCACCTGCGCCAGGATATACTGCTTCAGGTAGGAACGAACAGCAGGCGGGCAAGACGCGGAACCCGTTCCGGAAAGGCCTGCGACCAGCCCGTATCCTTCCACCGCCAGCGGCTGGGGGATGGCAACCTCGGCCAGCGAACCGACGGTCACACCCAGTTCCTTGCCGATCGCGGAATCCCCTGCGGCGCCCGACCTGCCCTTCGGCCCGCAGCCCGTCAGCATCATCGGCACAAGCAAGAGCCCCACACCGAATGCGATACGTCCCTGAGAAGTCTTCATATCGGCAGAGTTTCCCATTGTAAGATGCGAAATCGACGCAACATGCACGAGGCTGATACTATGGTCAAGGCAGATGGCCGTCAAGCGTATTCGCTGATCTCGCACCCCGTGACGGGGCGCTTCGGCAGCAGTCTGCCTGGGAATACCGATTTTTCGTGTCGCCCGTTTGTGTGATGTATTCGTGTGATATAATAGATTCTTGGGCATAGCCATTGGTGGGGCCACCGATGGGCCCCCGACATGAAGGATGGGACCCGGTGATGAAACAGGGAGTGGTCGCAACGGGGTTCGCGGCGGTGATCGCCGGCCTGCTGGGCGCCGCAGTCGTCCACGCACAGCCTTCCCTCTCGCCCGTTTGCGGGACGCGCACGATCCAGGATCGGGCAACCTTCGAATTCTACGCCAATCGCGAGAATTTCCCCGGGGCGATGCAGGTTCTGGAGGTCAAGTTCCTCATCGCGGACGTTGATACGCCCTGCCCCCAATTGTACTTTCAGAACAGCAAGACCTACGCCTTCCATTACGATTTTGCGGTCGAATGTCTCGGCTGGACCTTTGACCTGGGGACCTTTAACAGCCAGACCTACTTCAGCGAGCACCGCAAGAACCTGGCCGGAAGCATCATCGCGCACGACCACTACGAGCCCGATGACACCACGCAGGGCATCTACACCATGGAGTTCTGGCCCACCGACCCGGTGACGTTCAAGTTCGTGGAACTGGCCTTCGATCTGATCCGCCGCAATATGCCTTTCGCGAGCGATAAGCTCTTCTACCACCCCCCAGGAGAGACCCAGCGGGCGCTGTACCGGGGCGAGAAGGACCTGTACGAAGCGTCCTCCGTCGCCGTGATCCAGACGGAAGAGCTGTTCGCCAGCGTCAGTTACACCGCCCTGACAACCGGGCAGGCCTACGGACGGTTGCGAATCGTCGATGGTCCCGAGACGGTGTCGGTCCGCGACATTGTAGTCTATCGTACAATCCCCAATACGCTCCCCCATGTGGCGGGCATCATAACCGAGGTCCCCCAGACGCCCCTGTCGCACGTCAACGTGAAGGCCAAGCAGAACAACACGCCCAACGCCTACATCCGTGGCGCGACCACCCGGGCGGACATCATAGCATTGGCGAACCGGTGCGTGCACTTTGTGGCGGACTCGGACGGATACACCCTTCGAGAAGCCTCCCTGGAAGAAGTCGAAGCGTTTCTGGAATCGGTCCGGCCGACCGAGTCCCGGGCGCCTCCGCGAGACCTCAGCGTCACACAGATCACCCCGCTGGCCCGGATCGGCTTCGCCGATTCCGACAGCTTCGGCGCCAAGGCCGCCAACGTGGCCCAATTGGGCAAGTTTCTTCCGCGGGGCATGGTTCCCGACGGGTTCGCGGTCCCCTTTTACTTCTACGACGAATTCATGAAGCGCAATGGGTTCTATGAGAAAGCGACCGCCATGATGGAGGATCCGGACTTTCAGCACGATCCGGAAGTCCGCGTCACCCGGCTCGCGTCGTTCCGGCGGAGGCTCCTCGAAGGCGAAATACCACCGTGGATGCTTGATGCCCTGTCCGCCATGCAGCAATCCTTCGAGCCGGGGACGTCGCTGCGCTGCCGCTCCAGCACGAACAACGAAGACCTGCCCGATTTCAACGGCGCCGGGCTTTACGAATCGTTCACGCACCATCGGAACGAAGGCCATGTCGCCAAGACCGTCAGACAGGTCTGGGCCAGTCTCTGGACGTACCGGGCGTTCGAGGAGCGTGATTTCTACCGCATCGATCATCTGCAGGCCGCCATGGGCGTGCTTGTCCATCCCAACTACGAGAACGAGCAGGCCAACGGGGTCGCCGTGACCAAGAACATCTACGACGATTATTGGCGAGGCTACTACGTCAACGTCCAGGTGGGCGAAGACCTGGTCACGAACCCGCCGGCCAATTCCATTCCGGACGAATTCCTCGTCGCGGATCTGGCGGGATTCGAGCGTTATGAGATTCAATATGTGCGGCGCTCCAACCTCGTCCCGGACGGCGGTCCCATCTTGACAAAAGAACAAATCTTCGAGTTGGCGGATGTGATGCGGCTGATCAACATCCACTTTCGCGCCCTCTACAAGGCCCATCCGGCGGACACGCATTTCGCAATGGACATCGAGTTCAAGATCACCGCCGACGGCCGCCTCAACATCAAACAGGCCCGCCCCTGGATCGATTGAGAGCTGTCCGGGCAGTGCCCCGAAAGCCGGGAATCAGGGGCGGCAACGCGCGCCGGCGTGTGCGTCGCGATCCTCGCCGCACGCGCCCGGGTTTTTGGCAGTCGCGGGCTGATTTTCTGCTTGTTCCGCCGCCGTCGATGCAGTCTAATGTCTGCTTCCGACGTGTGGGAGAAAGGCAACCACGGACAGAGATTTGAGGTGACGAAAGATGGCAGATCTGAAAGCGTTGGCCGAAGCAATCATCAAGGGCGACCAGGGGACCGCCGTACGCGTAACCAAAGCTGCACTGAGCGAGGGTATGGCCCCCAAGAGCATCCTCGACGAAGGGTTGATCGCCGGCATGGATGTCATCGGAGGTCGCTTCAAACGGAACGAAGTCTATATCCCCGAGGTGCTGATCGCCGCCAGGGCGATGAAAATGGCCATGGAGGTGCTCGAACCGGAGTTAACCAAGGCCGGTGTGGAACCGATCGGCAAGCTGGTCATCGGCACCGTCCAGGGCGATCTGCACGATATCGGGAAGAACCTGGTGGCCATGATGCTCAAGGGCGCCGGGTTTGAAGTGATCGATCTGGGCGTGGACGTCGCCCCTGCGAAGTTTGTGGAGGAGGCCAAGGCCAAGAACGTCCAGCTTGTGGGCATGAGCGCCCTGCTGACGACAACGATGCCGGGGATGGAGAAGACGATCAAGGCGTTGAAAGAAGCGGGCGTCAAGGCCAAGGTCATGGTGGGCGGCGCGCCGGTTACGCAGAGCTTCGCCGAGAAAATCGGCGCCCAGGGCTATGCCCCGGATGCCGCCTCGGCGGTCGACACCGCCAAGCGACTGGTTGCCTGAAACGCGGCCAGAGCCCGCCGGCGCGGACCGGACAGGACGCGACCGTATGACCCGTTTTCGAAGGACAGCGCGATTCGCGCTGTCCTTTTCTTTTTGGCCCCCGTGCCGTAGAATAGACACTTGGCTAAACGGAACAAAAGGGATTGATCGTGCGAACCATCAAGGACCCCAACCTGGCCCAGTTGCTGATGCAGCTGCGTTACACGCCGCAGGATAAGCAGCGGAGCGAGCTTGAAGCGGCGGAGAAGCTTTATGCGCTGATCGACGACACGCGGCAGTATCCCTTCGATTTTGTCTGCTTCCATATCACAGGCTTCCACCCTCAAGGCGATGTCGACCACCGGCTGATCGAGGGCAAGGACCTGCGGCAGGACCTCGAGCTGTTCATTGCCCGGCTCAGCAGCAAGCTCGTCACAGCCGTGAACGAGCAGGGCGAAAAGGTCTACAGCGCCGAGGAGTTGGCCCAGCGATTCAACGTTTCGACGAAGACCATTTCTCGCTGGCGCCGACGCGGCCTGCTGGCCAGGAAGTTCGTCTTCCCCGACGGCGGCCATCGTTTCGGTTTTCTTGAATCGACCGTCGAACGGTTCGTCCGCAACCACCCCACCCTCGTCGCTCAAGCCGGCCGTTTCCGCAGGCTGACCACGAACGAGCGACAACAGGTTGTCCGTCAGGCCCGCAGCCTCGCGGCCAAAACCTCGTTGTCGCGCCACCAGATCATCCAGGAGATTTGCCGCAAGCTGGGCATCGCTCACGAGACCGCTCGTTACACGCTCCAGGAATACGAAAGACAGCATCCCGACCACCCGGTCTTCCGGCGGCCGTCGGGCCGAATGAAACCCACCGATGCGGCCGAGCTGTATCGCCTCCACAAGCAAGGGATCGGTGTCCGGCAACTCATGGCCCGGTTCGACCGCAGCCGCGCGAGCATCTACCGGATCGTCAATCAGCGCAGGGCCATGACCCTGCTGGCCCGCAAGATCGATTTCGTGCCCAGCGAGGAGTTCCTGCGAGACGATGCCCGCCAGCGCATCCTCGGCGCGCCCCTGAGAATAGACAAACCGGAGCCGGGAACGCGGGTCGAACCGTTTGAAATGGTGGGCGAAAGTCTCCTTCCGGAGTACCTGCAAATCCTCACGACCACCCCCGTGCTCAGTCGGGACGAAGAAATCGATCTGTTTCGCCGCTACAATTTCCTCAAATATCTCGTGGCGACCGAACGGCACCAGATTCGACTGGCCAGTGTCTCGGCCACACTGCTCACCCGGCTCGAGGGCTACCTCGAACAGGCGGAGAACATCCGTCGCGTGCTGATCGAAGCCAATCTCCGTCTGGTCGTCAGTATCGCCAGCAAGCACACCGGGGACGGGGCCAACTTTTCCGAACTGGTCAGCAAGGGCAATTTCGCCCTGATCCAGGCCGTCGAGGAGTATGACTACACCAAGGGCTTTCGCTTCGGCCGTCGGGCCTCCCTCCACATCGCCAAGGAGTACGCCAAGGTCTCCGGCAGAAGCACCGAGCTGACCCGCCGGCGTGCCGAGTCGCTGGCCACGATCCGGCGCGGCCTGCAGGAGACTGCGGCCGATGTGCTGGCCATCGAGCGGGCCCGACAGAGTCTGGCCGAGGTAATCCGCGAGGAACTGGACGAACGCGAGCAGTACGTCATTCTGCACCACTTCGGACTGGTCGGCACGTCGGTGCGAAAGACCACCAAGACGCTCAAGCAGATCGGCGATGAGCTTGGCCTGACGAAAGAACGCATCCGGCAGATCGAATTGACGGCATTGCAGAAGCTGCGACAGTGCCTGAGCAAGAAGCAGTTCGAACTACTGACGGGTTGACGTGTCCACCGGCGCGCCGCTCTGGCCCAGGTAGCGACCCTCGGGACACAATGCCGCGCTTTTGCGTTGATTTTCCCCGGCTTGGACCCTATTCTACCCCGACGTGAGTCAATCGTCTGGACCCAGCCAGTCCCGGAACACCGGACAAGGAGAGAACTGTGGAGACCATCGGTTTCATCGGCAGCGGCAACATGGCCGAGGCCCTCATCAACGGCGTCTTGAAGGCGGGCGTGTACCGGCCCGGCAAGGTGTACGTCAGTGACATTCGCCCGGAGAGAATCGAGTACCTCCGAGAACACTACGGCGTCCGTACCACCGACGACAACGCGGAACTGGCCTCGAAGGTCGACGTTCTCGTGCTGAGCGTCAAGCCTCAGAACATGAAGGCCGCACTGGAGAGCATCAAGGCCAGTGTCAACGAGGACACGCTGGTCATTTCGATCGCCGCCGGCATCACCACTTCTCTGATCTCGTCGATCCTCGGCGATCTGGCCATCGTTCGAGTCATGCCGAACATGCCCGCGTGGGTCGATGAGGCGGCCAGCGCCCTCTACGCCAATGCGAAAGCCCGCACCAAAGTGGAGAAGGCCCGGCTCATCCTCTTGAGTGTGGGCAAGGTCATCGTCGTCGAGCGCGAGGACCTGCTCGATCCGGTCACCGCGGTCAGCGGTTCCGGCCCGGCCTACTTCTTCCTGCTGATGCACGAGATGATCAAGGCGGGCGTCGAACTGGGCCTGCCCGAGGAGGATGCACAGAGCCTGGTGCTCCAGACCGCCAAGGGCGCTGCACTTCTGGCGGAGAAGGCGGCCGGCGAGGGCAACACCCCTGCCGTGCTCAGCGCCCGCGTCGCCACGCCCAATGGGACCACCGAAGCGGCGTTCAAGGTGTTTTACGCAGGCGGCTTCAGCGAGATGGTCTCGAAGGCATTGCAGCGCGCCTCGGAACGAAGCCGGGAGCTCTCGGCCGGGTGATGGCCCTTGTGATGAATGCCCCCGAAGCGAACCACCCGAACCAGTGACAATCCGTGTCAAGGAGTTGGCAGCACAATGACCACGAGTCGTATTCCTTCCGCATCTCCCATAGACCTGCCGCCATTCATAAACGAACCAACTTTCCCCGGGGTAAACGATCCGAGAGTACGTCAGGCGTTTCCTCGTGCCCTCACCCAAGTCCGTAAGCAGCTCGGCAGGACCTATCCGCTGTATATCGACGGGCGCGACATCACCACAGAACTCACGCTGGACTCCGTCAACCCGGCCGATCCGGACGAGGTTGTCGGCAAAGTGTGCCAGGCCGGCGTGCGCGAGGCCGAGATGGCGCTGGATGCCGCCGGGCGGGCCCTGCCGACCTGGCGAGACGTCGATCCGTCGCAGCGTGCCATGTACCTTATCAAAGCCGCCGCGCTGGCTCGAAGCAGGATATTCGAGTACTCCGCCTGGCAGGTCCTCGAAGAGGGCAAGCAGTGGGCACAGGCCTACAACGACGTGGCCGAGGGGATCGATTTTCTCGAATACTACGCCCGTGAAATGGTCCGGCTCGGCGCGCCCCAGGACATGGGCAGCTACGCGGGTGAATCGAACTTCTGCTTCTACCAGCCCAAGGGTGTCGCCGTGGTCATCGCGCCGTGGAACTTCCCGTTCGCGATCGGCTGTGGGATGTGTGCGGCTGCCCTCGTCACCGGCAACCCGGTGGTCTTCAAGCCGTCCAGCCAGTCCTCTGTCGTCGGACATCACCTCGTGGAGATCTTCCGCGAGGTCGGACTGCCCGCGGGGGTATTCAATTACGTGCCCGGCCCGGGCTCGCAGATCGGCGACCTCCTGGTGGACAGTCCCAAGGTCGCCGTAATCGCCTTCACCGGCTCGATGGCGGTCGGCCTACGGATCATCGAACGCGCCGGGCGGACACCGGAGAACCAGACCTCCGTCAAGAAAGTCATCTGCGAGATGGGAGGTAAGAACGCCATCATCCTCGACGAGGAGTTTGACGAGGAGGCGGCCATTCGCGACGTGCTGTACTCCGCCTTCGGCTACCAGGGCCAGAAGTGTTCGGCCTGTTCGAGGCTGATCGTGGTCGACAAGGCCTACGACCGTTTCGTGCCGAGACTCGTCTCAGCGGCCAGGAAGCTCAAGATCGGACCGGCGGAAGACCCGGATAACTACATGGGTCCGGTGATCGACGCCAAGGCACAGCGCACCGTCATGCAGTACATCGATCTGGCCGCCAGGGAAGGCACAGTGCTCTACCGCAGCGAGGTTCCTGCCAAAGGCTATTACGTCCCGCTGATGATCGTCGAAGGGATTACGCCGCAGAAGCGACTGGGACAGGAGGAGGTCTTCGGTCCGGTGCTCTCGATCATGCGAGCAAAGGATTTCGAGGAGGCACTCCAATGGGCGAATTCAACCCGGTTTGCGCTGACGGGGGCCGTCTTCAGCAAGAACCAAGACCACCTCGACGCCGCGGTGCGCCAGTTCCGCGTCGGCAACCTGTACCTGAACCGCGCCAGCGTCGGCGCACTGGTGAAGGTGCAGCCCTTTGGGGGCTTCAAAATGTCCGGTGCCGGAACCAAGGCCGGAGGCCCGGACTATCTGCTACACTTCATGGACCCGCGTTGCGTAACAGAACCCTGAGCGCATCCGGACCCGAAGCACGGAGAAAACAGGCCCTCCGGGTGGATCACGCCATCGTACGAACGGCGGCGCGAGGGGCGGTCTATTCCACGATGATCGCCTCGACCGGGCATTCGTCCGCCGCCTGTTGCACGGCGTCCTCGTGCTCGGCCGGGACCACGTCGACAATGACCGTGGCCATGTCATCCCCCATTTGGAACACCTCCGGGCAGGTGTCGCAGCAGAGTCCACACGCCGTGCACGTATCCTCAATTCGTACCTTCATGGCCAACTCCTTTTCTCCGGCGTCCTATCCTCACGACCCATTCGGGGCCAACACCTCTGCTCCGACCAATACGGCATCGCCAATTGCTTGTCAACCCTCTGACCATCGGTTTTTGGGACTGCCCGGATCAGACAAGACGCTTGTCCGAACCGTCCTTTGGCGATACGATGACGTAGTATCCTGTATGGCGGCTTCCGACGCAGCCGAATCGATCGTCACTTCATCACTGGGAGAGTCGATATGAAGACCAGGGCGTTCACCTTGATCGAGCTGCTGGTGGTCATTGCCATCATCGCGGTGCTGATGTCTATCCTGATGCCGTCCCTCAAACGTGCTCGCGAACAGGCGAGAAGCCTGACCTGCCGCAGCAACGTGCGGACCCTCGCGCTGGCATGGCTGATGTACAAAGACGAAAACGACGGGAAGCTGGTGTCGGGCATGACGCCCATCGCCCCGCTGTCTGCGTCGAATCCCGCTGCCTGGGTGGTCATTCCGCCGGGAGGAGCAAGCTCCTCCATCGAGGACAAGAAGGAATACATCCAGCAGGGCCTGTTATGGCCTTAGTAACCGTCCGGCGGAGTACATGGATCGATGGGTGGGGTGTCGGATTGTGTTTCTGGGGCTCTGTCCACTGCGTCAAGGGATGGTGATTACGGACGAGAGGGTTTCCAGTTTCGTGGGAGCAGTTCGGCAATGCGGCTGGCCGGGTGCGTGCTGATCCGCGTCAGGACGTCCCGCAGGTAGGCGAACGGATCGATCCCACAGAGCTTGCAACTGGCCACCAGGCTGTAGAGGACCGCCGCCCGATGACCGCCGTTGTCATGCCCCACGAACAGCCAGTTCTTGCGACCGATCGCCACCA
>Ga0209506_1000258_pt1 | contig 78057 bp, 65 predicted proteins | sample AD_JPNHG2_MetaG_FD_184409 | JGI IMG/M metagenome (GOLD analysis project Ga0209506, IMG submission 184409) | Active sludge microbial communities of municipal wastewater-treating anaerobic digesters from Japan - AD_JPNHG2_MetaG (SPAdes) (version 2) | ecosystem: Engineered > Bioreactor > Anaerobic...
TGCACCCGCATCGCGGCGACAAACCGTGCCCACTCCTCCCGCGCGCACGGACGCACCACCACCTGCCCCAGCACATCCCTATCCGCCGCTGTCAGCCTTCCCGGCTTCATGCTCCATCTCTATCATGTCCAGACCGGCTTGTCCAGCCCCCTCCCTATCACGCTCCTAACGCTCAGCCTTCCAGTCACGGTGACGGAGCCCTGCGCACCGCGGGCGAGGCGGTTGCACGGATCGGAACATGCGCAGTATTCTGACGGCGGCGATGGTGTCCGCCTCGAACCGCTCCCGGAGCTGATGGCACCTACCACGTGGTGCAGCGGAGGCTCTCATGGGAGACAGCCCTCAACTCATGCAAACGGCCTCGCAGGGCGGCCTTTCCGACAGCGGCGACGGCCAGAGCCTGCACGAGCGGCTCGCGCTCGCCGCAAGCGAACTGGAGACCCTCGACCCGGCCGGCAGGATCTACGCGTCCCGCATCCTGCGCCTGGGCGAGCGCCTGTCCGAAGGCCGTTTCCACCTCGCGGTCCTCGGCCAGTTCAAGCGCGGCAAGAGCACGTTCGTGAACGCCTTGCTGGGCGCCCGCCTGTTGCCCACCTCGATCTTGCCCCTCACCGCCCTGCCCACGTTCGTGAGATGGGGACAGCGGCCGTCTGCTCGCGTCCAGCTCGCGGACGGAACAGTTGTTCCCCACGATCCGGCCAGCTCCGACTTCACGCTCGAGGAGTTCCTCCTGGAGCATGTCAGCTAGGAACGCAACCCGAAAAACCACAAGAAGATTCAGCACGTCGAGGTGCTCTACCCGCCGCCTCTGCTGGAGGACGGGCTGGTGGTCATCGACACCCCGGGGATCGGCTCGATGTTCACCCACAACACCGAAGCCACGCTCAACTTCCTTCCCCAGTGCGACGCGGCGCTGTTCGTGGCTTCCGCCGACCCGCCCATGACCCAGGTGGAGTTCGAGTTCCTGCGCGAGGTGCGAGCCAGGATTCCTGGGGTGCTGGTGGTGCTCGCCAAGGCCGACCTGCTCGAGCCCGACGAGCTGCGCCAGGCGAGCGGCTTTCTGCTGCGCCTGCTGTGCGACAACCTCGGCTTTCCCGCTGACACCACTGTTCATGCGGTGTCGGCCCGCCAGTCGCTCGCGGCCGTTGCAAGAGACGAGCGGGAGGCCGCCGAGTTCAGCGGGATCGGCGCGATCAGGCTCATGCTGCTGCGCTTTCTGGCCCGCGAGAAGGCGGGCGCGCTGGAGAGTTCGATTGCCCTCAAGGCAGCCGATGTCCTCGAGGAAGCAGGGCTCCAGGTGCGCCTGGCCATCCAGTCACTGACGCTGCCCATCCACGATCTCCAGCAGCGGCTGGCTGCCTTCGAGCGGAAGATCGAGGAAATCCAGCGCGAGCGGCTGGTGGCTGCTGACCTGCTCGCTGGCGACCGCCGGCGCGCCCACGAGCTGCTCGAGGGGGAGGTGGACGCGCTCCGACGAAGAGCACGGGCGTTCCTGCTGGAGACCGTGAAGGCCGAGCTGGACCGACAGGAGGACGCCACGGAAGCGCAGGTTCAACACGTGCTCGACGCGGCCATTCCGTCCTTCTTCGAGCGGGAGCTGGGAGCCATCTCCGCGCGCTCTTCGGACCACAGCGAGTCGCTGCTGCGTGCCCACCAGCAACGGGCCGACGGCCTGCTCGCGGATCTCCGGAAGACCGCCTCCGAGCTGTTCGAGGTGCCCTGTCGCGCGCCGGAGGCAGCGGGCTGGTTCGAGCTAGTCCGCGAGCCGACCTGGGTCAGCCGGGAGCGGCTCGGAACCCTGAGCCCGATCGAGCCGGCGTTCTTCGACCGCTTGCTCCCGGCCGCGGCTCGTCGACGCCGCATTCTCGATCGCCTGCGCAAGCAATTTGCTCGTGGTCCGCAACGCCGAGAGTCTGCGCTGGGCGCTGTACCGCAGCCTCGACGAGTCGCTCGACCGGTTCACCGCAACGCTGGACCAGGGGCTCGATCGGACGGCCCGGGCGACACGCGACGGTGTGGTGGCCGGGCTCGAAAGACGAGCGCACGCCGAAAACCAGATACAGGGGGAAGTCGAGATACTCTCGGCGCTCGAGGCGGGCCTGGCCACCCTCCAGGCGGCCGTCACCACCTCTCGCGGGTGAGACCGACGTCGCCTCGCCTCGCAACCCGCGGCCCGTCGAACCCCAGGTTCGGGAGTCGTTGACACCCAGAGGGCTCGCGGATACGCTCGTGGGCCGGTGGCACAAGGCTGCCAGGCAGGTCTGTCCGGGGCAAAGATTCCTGGCGCGAAGCGGCGTTGTCGGTGGGGTGAGGAACAAGGCCTGCGGTGCGAGCGGGCCGGAAGGAGGAGTCAGCATGCATCAGGCCATTCGTTCGGTGTCGGCGCTCGAGATTCTGGACTCCAGGGGAAACCCGACGCTGCGGGTGCGGGTCGTCCTGGACAGCGGCAAGGTCGCCACGGCGGCCGTACCCTCGGGCGCGTCCACGGGCGAGCACGAGGCGGTCGAGCTGCGCGACGGCGACAAGGCGCGCTTCGGCGGCAAGGGGGTGCTGCGAGCCGTCCGCAACGTCAACGAGATCATCGCTCCCGAGCTAATCGGGAAGGACCCTTCCCGGCAGGCCGAGATCGACCGGCTCCTCATCGACCTCGACGGCACGCCGAACAAGGCGAGGCTCGGGGCCAACGCCACGCTCGGAGTCTCGATGGCGGTGGCGCGGGCGGCAGCCGCCGCGGCCGGGCTCCCGCTTTTCGCCTACCTCGGGGGGGCGGAGGCCGGCCGCCTGCCGGTGCCGATGATGAACATCCTCAACGGCGGCAAGCACGCCGACAACAGCGTCGACTTCCAGGAGTTCATGGTGATGCCGATCGGCGCGCCCACGTTCGCCGAAGCGCTCCGGTGGGGTGCGGAGACGTTCCACGCTCTCAAGAAGATCCTGGCCGGCAAGGGCTACGCCACGAGCGTCGGGGACGAGGGCGGGTTCGCGCCCAACCTCGGCAGCAACGAGGAGGCGTGCGAGCTGATCGTGCAGGCGATCGAGGCCGCCGGCTACCGGCCGGGGCGGGATGTGGCGCTGGCGCTCGACCCTGCCGCCAGCTCGTTCTTCGAGGACGGCGCCTACAACCTCGCGAAGTCGGGGCAGGGGCGGACGACCAGCGCCGAGATGACGGCGCTGTACGGGTCGTGGATCGACCGCTTCCCGATCGTGTCGATCGAGGACGGGCTGGCCGAGAACGACTGGGCCGGGTTCACCGCACACACCGCTGCGCTCGGAAGCCGGGTGCAGATCGTGGGTGACGACATCTTCGTCACCAACCCGAGCTTCATCCGCCGCGGCATCGAGGAAAGGGCCAGCACTGCCGCGCTGATCAAGCTCAACCAGATCGGCACCGTGAGCGAGACGATCGAGGCGATCGAGTCGTGCCGCGCGGCCGGCTGGGGGTACGTGATCTCGCATCGCTCCGGGGAAACCGAGGACGCGTTCATCGCCGACTTCGCGGTGGCGATGGGCGGCGGCCAGATCAAGACGGGCTCGGCCTGCCGCTCGGAGCGAATCGCCAAGTACAACCGCCTGCTCGAGATCGAGGCGGACCTCGGAAACGCTGCAAGGTTCGAGAACCCACTGCCCTCCAGGTGAGCGAGGCGCACGGCAGGGGTGGCTCAATGCCGCCCCACGCCTGGGGTGACCGATGGCGGCCGGCACAGCCACACCCGCGCAAGCGGCAAGGGGCGCCCCCCGGGTTCGCGAGTGGGTGCGGAGCCCTCTCGCCCCCTGGTGCTTCTCTCTCCCGTCCGGCTGGCAAGAGGTGGAGTAGCATGCCCGAGTGGCGAGAGGACGGCGGTCCCGGGAGCAGCGGGTCCACGGCGACGCAGGGGGAGCAGGGAGTGGGATCTGGGCGGCGATCTACGAGCTCGTGCGCTCGATTCCGCGCGGGCAGGTCATGACCTACGGCCAGATCGCCGAGGTTTTCGGCCAGCTCGTCTCGCCACGCGCCGTCGGGTGGGCGATGCACACTTGTCCCGACGACGTGCCGTGGCACCGCGTGGTCAACGCCCGGGGGGGGTGCTCGACCGAGCGACTGCCGGACTTGCCGCCGCACGTGCAGCAGGACATGCTCGAGGCGGAGGGCGTGGAGTTCAGGCTCGACCGTACACTCGACCTCGAACGCTACCGCTGGACGCCACCGGAGAGCGCCGGCGGTTGATTGACCGGGGAGGGTGCCTTACCATCGTCGCCCGTCGGGCCAGAAGCCGTCGAAGGCGAACGTCGAAGGACTGGGGTTTCAGCGTTGATACGACCACACGAGCTTCCAGCGTCCAGCTCCCTTGCCGACGTGGGCGGGGTGCGCCCGGTGTTCGACCTTCGACCTTCCACGCCTCGAAGCCGGCGGATGGCCGCGACGCTTCTCGCCGCGGCCCTCCTGCTCGGCGGGTGCTCGCTGCGCCGGTTCGCGGTCAACGCCGCCGGCAACGCGCTGGCCTCTGGCGGCGCCGGCTGGGCTGCCGAGGACGACCCGGAGCTCGTGCGCGAGGCGCTGCCGTTTGCCCTCAAGACGATGGAAAGCCTGCTCGCCGAGTCGCCCCGGCACCGGGGGCTGCTGCTCGGGGCGTGTTCCGGCTTCACGCAGTACGCCTACGCCTTCGTGCAGAGCGACGCCGACTACCTCGAGTCGACCGACCTCGCCGCCGCGACCGCGCTGCGGGCACGGGCGCAGAAGCTGTACCTGCGGGCCCGCGACTGGGGCCTGCGGGGGCTCGAGGTCGACCACCCGGGGCTCCGGCAGGCGCTGGTGCGGGACCCCGGCGCCGTCCGGGTCGTGAAAGATCGGCGGGCGGTGGGGTTGCTGTACTGGACGGGTGTGGCCTGGGGGGCGGCCATCTCGCTGCAGAAGGACAACGCCGAGCTCGTCGCCGACCTGCCGGCGGCGGCGGCGCTGGTGCGCCGCTCGCTCGAGCTTGACGAGCGCTTCGGTGGCGGAGCGGGGTACGATTTCTTCATCGCTTACGAGGGCGGCCGTCCGGCTGCGGCCGGGGGCTCGGTCGAACGGGCGCGGCAAGCGTTCGAGCGGGCCGTCGAGCTCTCGGGCGGCCGCCGGGCGGCGCCGTACGTGGCGTTTGCCGAGACGGTGTGCGTGGGGAGCCAGGACCGGGTGGAATTCGAGCGGCTGCTGAACCTCGCGCTGGCGATCGACGTACGCACACCGGGGCCGGAGCGGCTGGCCAACCTGCTTGCCCAGCGCCGGGCCAGGTGGTTGCTGGAGCGGATCGACGAGCTGTTCATCTGAGGTCGGGAGGATGCGAGTGCGAGGCGCACGTGTGCTGTTGACCGCGGTGGTGGTGCTCGGGCTCGCCGTGCCGGCGGCGGCCCAGAAGACGACGATCAAGATCGCGACACTGGTGCCGCAGGGCTCGGCCTGGTACACGACGGTGCAGGAAATGGCCCAGAAGTGGCAAGAAGCGACGGGCGGGCGGGTCACGGTGCGCCTGTACCCCGGGGGGGTGGCCGGCGACGACTCGGACGTGGTGCGCAAGATGCGCCTGGGTACGCTCGACGGCGGGCTCCTCACGGCGGTCGGGTTCTCCGATATCGACCGCTCGGTGTTCGCGCTCAACATTCCGATGGCGTACGCCTCGTACGAGGAGTACGACGCGATTCTCGACCAGCTCGCGCCCCGGCTCGAGAAGGTCTACGCCGAAAAAGGGTTCGTGGTGCTGGCGTGGGCCGACGCCGGGTGGCTGCACTTCTTTACCAAGGAGCCGGTGCGCACGCCGGAGGACCTCAAGAAGCACAAGCTTTTCGTGTGGGCGGGCGACAACCCGGCGATCGAGCTGTGGAAGGCCTCGGGGTTCAACCCGGTGCCGCTGCCGGCCACCGAGATCGCCACCGCGCTGCAGACCGGGCTCGTCACCGCGCTGCCGACCTCGCCCCAGGCGGCGGTGGTGATGCAGTGGTTCACCGCGGCGCCGTACATGACCGACGTCAACTGGGCCGTGCTCTCGGGTGGGCTGGTGCTGTCGAAGGCGGCGTGGGAAAAGATCCCGGCTGACGCCCGCCCGGCCGTGGCCGAGGCGGCGCGCGCGGCGGCGCTCAAACTCCGCTCCCAGACGCGGGAAGGAGCGGCACGTGACCTCGAAGCCATGGCCAGGCGCGGCCTGAAGGTGGTGGAGGTGGACGCCGAGGCTCGCCAGGCGTGGCTGCGGGCGGCGGAAGCCGCCTACCCCGGCGCGCGCGGGCCGTTCGTACCGGCCCCGGCGTTCGACGAGGCGATGCGGCTGCGCGCCGCGTACCGCGCCGACAAGGCCCAGAAGTGAAGCTTTTCGCCCACCTCCGGCGGGTCGAGGAGACGGTCCTCGTGGCGGCGTTCCTGGTCGCGATCGGCCTGCCGCTGGTCGACGCCGTGGGGCGGCCGCTCGGCGGGTTCCACGTTCCGGGCAACGCGACGTACCTGCAGCAGCTCACGCTGTGGCTGGCGTTTCTGGGTGGCCTCCTCGCGGTGCGCGAGGGCAAGCACCTGACGCTTTCCACGGCCGAGATCTTCCGGGAGGGCAGCCGGGGCCGGCGAATCGTGCGTGTGATCGCCCACAGCGTAGCGGCGGCGGTCTCGGCAGTGCTCACCTACGGGAGCTTCCTGGTGGTGATGGCCGACCGGCAGCAAGGGGCGAGGCTGCCGATCGGCGTCCCGGTGTGGGTGGTCGAGCTGGTGATGCCGCTCGGGCTGGGGCTGGCCGCGTTGCGCTTCGTCTGGCTGGCCAGCGAGCGCTGGCGCGGCCGCGCCGTTGCCCTCGCTGCCGTGGGCGCGGTGTTTTCTCTCGGGTGGATGCCGCCGCCCGCCGGCGTCGGGTTCTGGGCGCTGGTGGTCCTCGTGGCGGTGGCCACGCTGGTCGGCTCGCCGGTGTTCGTGGCGATGGCCGGGATCGGCATGCTGCTGTTCCACTCCGACGGCACCCCGGTCTCGGCCGTGCCGGCGGAAATCTACCGGCTCGTCGCCTCGCCGAGCCTGCCGGCGATCCCGCTCCTCACCGCCTGCGGCTATGTGCTCGCCGAGTCGGGCGCGGCGCACCGCCTGGTGCGCTTCTTCCGCTCCCTTTTCGGGTGGATGCCGGGCGGCATCGCGGTGCTCGTGGCGGGCGTCTGCGCGCTGTTCACGACGTTCACCGGCGGCTCCGGGATCACGATCATCGCTCTCGGCGGGCTCGTCTACCCGATCCTGCGGGAGGAAGGGTACTCGGAGGGGTTCTCTCTCGGTCTCGTGACCGCCGGCGGGAGCCTCGGGCTGCTGTTTCCTCCCAGTCTTCCCGTCATTCTCTACAGCGTCGTGGCGAGCGTGCCGGCCGACCAACTCTACATTGCCGGGCTGCTGCCGGGGCTGCTGCTGGTGGTGCTGGCGGCGGGGTACGGCATCCTCGTGGGCCGGCGTTCCCAGGATCGCACGCAGCCGTTTTCCTGGCGGGAGCTGGGCGCCGCTGCCTGGGGGGCGAAGTGGGAGCTGTCGGTGCCGGTGCTGGTCATCGCGCTGTTCGCGAGCGGTTTCGCCTCGCTCGTCGAGGCGTCGGCCGCGGCGGCGCTCTTTGCCATCGTCGTGGAGTGCTTCATCACCCGCGACATCCACCCCGTGCGGCAGCTTCCCGGCGTGATCCTCAAGGGCGCGGCGCTGGTCGGCGGCGTGCTCATCCTGCTGGCCTCGGCCATGGGGCTGACGTCCTACCTCGTCGACGCCCAGGTGCCCGACCAGCTCTTGGCGCTGGTGCGAGCGCACGTCAGCTCGCCGGTGGTGTTCCTGCTCGTGCTGAACCTCTTCCTCCTGGTGCTGGGCTCGGTGCTCGAGATTTACTCGGCGATCATCGTGCTGACGCCGCTGGTGGTGCCGCTGGGCGTGGCGTTCGGGGTGCACCCGGTCCATCTCGGCGTGATCTTCCTCGCCAACCTCGAGCTCGGGTTCCTGTTCCCGCCGGTGGGGCTGAACCTGTTCCTGTCGGCCTCCCGCTTCGGGGTGCCGATCACCCGGCTGTACCGGTTTGTGCTACCTTTCCTCGTCATCATGGGTGCGGGCGTGCTGCTGATCACGTACGTCCCGGCCATGTCCTTGGGTCTGCTGAAGCTGCTGGGCAGGTAGGCGGCGGGCGCCGCTTCCGGGGAGAGTCAGATGTCGGACCGCAAGTACAGGCAGAGAGGGTACATGGATTCCGAGCCGCGGGAGCGGCCGGAGCCGTCCGGGCCGCGACCCACGGAACGGAGCGGAGCGCCGTGGGAGCGACCCGACGGGCCCCGGGGACGAGGGCTCGGTGCGCCCACCGAGTCGGTGTTCCGCTGCCGGAGGTGCGGGGCGCGGCAGCGCGTCGACGTCGCGCTGCCGGCCGACGCCGTGTGCGAGGGATGCGGCAGCGATCTGCACACGTGCTCCAACTGTATCCACTTCGACACCTCGCGCCCCAACGAGTGCCGCAAGCCGGTGCCCGAGCGGATCGCCAACAAGATCAAGCGCAACGACTGCGAGCTGTTCACCCCCGGTCTCGTGCAAGAGTTCGCCAGGGAGCAGCCGGCCGCCTCCTCCTCGCCGCGCGCCGCGTTCGACGCCCTTTTCCGCAAGAAGTGACGTCCCCCCTTCGAACCCGGTCGAGAGTCGAGAGTCGAAGGCCATGAGGACCCTCGTCGGGCAACGATGGGCCGTTCGCCTGGACTCCGGGGCGTGTCTCGATGCCGGGCCCTCGACTTTCGCCAGTCGACTCTCGATATGAGGGGATAGGAAAGGGGCCCGGGGGCAGCGGGAGGGGCCGCCCCCGGGCACGAGCAGGAAGGAAGGAAAGGACGAGATCCCTAGTCCATCTGCCGGCGCAGATAGGTCGGGGTCTCGAGTTCGGTGAAGCCGTTCACGTTGACGCCGTACTCGCGCGAGAGGTTGGCGGGGAGGTAGATCGAGGCCGGATCGACGGCAGCCTGCTTCGGCCGCTCGCCGGGCGCCTCGGCGCGGGCGACGGGGCGCTCCGGCACGCGCAGCGGGGGGCGCTCTTCGGCGCTGGCGCCGAAGCCGGTGGCCACCACGGTGACCTGGATTCTGCCCTCGAACTCGTCGCGGCGCGCGTAGCCCGGGATGAACAGGCAGTCCGGAGCGCAGCGCGCGGCGATGTACTCCGCCGCGTCGTTGATCTCGGTGAGCGTGCTGTCCGCGCCGCCCACGAAGTTGACCAGCACCCGCTGCGCGCCGTCGAGCGTGGTCTCCTCGAGCAGCGGCGAGGAGAAGGCGAGCTGCGCCGCCTCCACCGCCCGGTGTTCGCCCGAGGCCACGCCGATCCCCATGAGCGCCATGCCCCCGCCGCGCATCACGGTCTCGACGTCGGCGAAGTCGGGGTTAATGATCCCGGTCTCGTTGATGATGTCCGAGATCCCCTGCACGCCGTGCCGGAGCACCTCGTCGGCGAGGTGGAAGGCGTTCTCGATCGTGATGTCGGGCTTGACCATCTGCAGCAAGCGCGCGTTGGGCACGGTGATGAGCGTGTCGACGCACTTGCGCAGCTCCTCGATCCCCTTGTCGGCGATGCGCGCCTTGCGCGAGCCCTCGAACGGGAACGGCTTGGTGACGACCGCCACGGTGAGCGCCCTGGCCTCGCGCGCCAGGCTCGCGACGACCGGCGCCGCGCCGGTGCCGGTGCCGCCGCCCATTCCGGCCGCGATGAACACCATGTCGGCTCCTTCGAGCACCTCGAGGATGCGGTCGGTGTCGTTGAGGGCGGCCTTCATGCCGACTTCGGGATCGCACCCGGCCCCCAGCGCCTTGCCGCGCCCGTTGGGGGTGACGAGCTGGATCTTGACCCCCGCCTTGCTGGCCCGCAGGGACTGGCCGTCGGTGTTGACGGCGATGAACTCCACCCCCCGGATCCCCGCATCGATCATCCGGTTGACGGCGTTGCAGCCTCCGCCGCCGACCCCGACCACCTTGATGAGCGCGGGGAAGCACTCCTCGGCCATCGTGATCGCCGGTGCGCCGGCGCCGTCCTGCTCGTCGAACGTGATCATGAACCACCTCCCTTTCTGGTCATGAGCTGTCGTCTGAGTCGTGAAAGCAGCCCCTCGCCGCGGCCGCGCTCGCGCACGGCGACGTGGCTGTCGGTGCTGGCCGCGGCCCGGGCATACGCCAGAAGCCCGACGGCCGCCGCCGGAGACCGCGCCGGAAGCTCCGGGCTCTGGAGGAGATGCGTGGCGTCCACCACGCCCTCCAGCTCGCCCAGCCTCGCCCGCTTGACGAAGACCTCCTCGGCGAGGGCAGCGATGCCGTCGAGGTGCGACCCGCCGCCGGCGAGCACGACACCGGTGCACGGCGCGTCCTGCGGAACCTGCCGGAGCACCTCGCCGGCGATGAGCTCGAACGTCTCCTGGAGCCGGACCCGGACGGTCTTGCACAGCTCGCGGCGCGACACCACGTGGCTGCCTCGCCCCTCGATCGTGGGCACCGAGAGCGTCTCTTCCTCCCCCACGTCGGCCAGCAGCACGGTGCCGGCCTCGCGCTTGGCCTTTTCCGCGCCGGCCGCCGTGGTCTGGAAGCGGTGCACCAGGTCGTCGTTGACCTTGTTGGCACCAAAGGGGAAGCAGCCGGCCACCATCACCTTGTCGGACGAGAAGGCGGCGTAGGTCGTGGCGCCGTAGCCGATGTCGATGAGGATGGCGCCCAGCCGCCGCTCGTCGGCCGTGAGGGTGGCGAGCGAGGCGGCCACCGGCGAGAAGACCATCTCCTCCACGGCCATCCCGGCCTCGTTGATGGCCTTTGCGAGGGTGCGGATCGGGCTTTCCTGGGCGGCCAGCACGTAGGCGTCGATGGCGAGCTGGCGCCCCGGCATCCCGAGCGGGTCGAGCAGCCCTTCCTGGTCGTCGAGCGAGTACGTGGGCGCAACGACGTTGAGCACCGTGTGGCCGGGTGGCAGTGGCTGGCGGCGGACCGCCTCGTGGAGGGCGTCGAGATCGCGAGGCGAGACCTCGCGGTCGCGGGGGCCGAGCGTGATGGAGGCGCGGGTCATGCGCCCCACCACGAAGACGCCGGCCGTGCAGGCGTACACCCGCTCGACCGGGACCTTGGCCATGAGTTCGGCCTCCTCGACCGCGGCCCGGATCGCGTTCACGACCGGCCGCATCTGCACCACCTGGCCGGCCCGCATGCCTCCCGAGGGCGCCATCCCGACGCCGCGGATGACGATGGCGCCATGCTCGTCGGGCTCGCCGATGAGCGCCAGCACGCGCTGGTTCCCGACGTCGAGAGCGGCAAACGGGGAGCCGGGCGGGCTCACGACGCCTCCTCCGGCGCTTCGAGGGCGGGCAGTACGGCCACACGGCCCTCGATGCGGGCATCCAGACGTTGCGGGCTCGGCTGGCCGTCCTGCAGCCACGCTTCGAGCACACGGCGCGCCACGGCAACCTGGGCCGGTCGGCAGGGGTCGACCACGATTGCGCAACCCACCCCCTCGAAATGCAGTGCGACGTCGGCCGGGCCGACGCGCTCGACGGCCTTCAGGCGGCTTCCCCAGGCGCGCTCGATCTCCGCCACGGCCTCCAGCACCCGGGCACGCTCCTCTGGGAACGGCGCGAAGCCGGCGATCTCGAGCTCGGGCAGGGCGCCCCGCGCCTCGCCCAGGAGGCGGCCGCGGGCGTCGACCAGCCGGGCGAGGGCGCCGTCCCGCGCCACGGCGACGGGCTGCCGCTCGCGGACCGTGCACAGCACCGTGCCGTCGAGCGTCACGCGAACGGAGGCGTCCTCGACCCAGGGTAGCTCGCTCACGAGGGCGCGCAGATCGGCGGCCCGCAGCGTGAGAGTGGTGCTGCCGAGCGCATGCTGCAGCGCCTGCTCGACCTCGGCGGCAGGGAAGCGGCTCGCCCCTTCGATCCGCAGGTGCCGCACCTGCAGAGCCGCGCCCAGCGTTGCCGTCACCCCGACGCCGGCAGCCAGGATGGCCGCTGTCACGGCGAGACGGCGCCAGCGCCGGCGGTGCCTGACCATGCCGCTCACGCCGCCCCCCCGCCGAGCCACGCCTCGCCAAGGCGGACCACGTTGCCGGCCCCCAGTGTCAGCACGACGTCGCCCTCGCCAACGGCCCCCTCCAGCGCCGAAAGCGCAGCCTCGAACGAGTCGCACGGCAGCACCTGGCGGTGGCCGCTGCGCCGGGCCGCGTCCACCACGAGCTGGTGGGTCACGCCGGGGATGGGTTGCTCCCGCGCCGCGTACACCGGCAGGACCAGGACCAAGTCGGCGCCCAGCAGCGCCTCGCCGAGCTGCCGGGCGAACGCCTGGGTCCGGGAGTACAGGTGAGGCTGGAACACGGCCACGAGGCGCGAAGCGGGGAACGCCTGGCGCGCCGCCTGCAGCGTGGCCGCCACCTCGGTGGGGTGGTGCGCGTAGTCGTCGATGAGGATCGCGCCCCCACGCTCGCCCTTGCGCTCGAAACGCCGCGCCACGCCGGTGAAGGCGGCAATGGCGGCGGCGGCCGTGCCGTAAGGCACCCCGATTTCGAGCGCCACGGTCACGGCGGCGAGGGCGTTGGCCAGCACGTGCCGGCCGGGCAACGGCACCTCGAGCGTGCCCAGGTCCTCGCCCCGCGCCACCACGCGACAGCGGCACGCGGTGGGGGAGAGGGACACCTCCCGCCCCGCCACATCGGCCTGCGGCGACTCGCCGTAGGTGACGATGCGGCGCCCCAGGCGCGGCAGCAGCCTCCGCACGCCGGGGTCGTCGAGGCAGGCGATGGTCGCACCGTAAAACGGTGTGCGGCCTGCGAACTCGACGTACGCGTCCTCCATCGCCTCCACCGTGCCGTAGGTGTCGAGGTGCTCGGCCTCGACGTTGGTGATCACCGCCAGCACCGGGTAGAGGGCCAGGAACGAGCGGTCATACTCGTCCGCCTCGCACACCAGGTACTGCGAGCGACCGAGGCGGGCGTGAGCCCCGAGCAGGTGCACGCGACCGCCGACCGCCACCGTGGGGTCGAGCCCCGCCTCGGTGAGGACGTGGCCGGTGAGCGAGGTCGTCGTGGTCTTGCCGTGGGTTCCGGCCACCGCGACGGTCCACTTGAGGCGCGAGACTTCCCCCAGCATCTCGGCCCGCCGGATGACCGGCACCCCGGCCGCGCGGGCGGCCTCGACCTCGGGGTTCGAGCCCGGGACGGCGGAAGAAATCACGAGCACATCCGCGCCGGCGAGGTGGGCCGGGTCGTGGCCGAGGGCGACCGGTATGCCGAGCCGCTGCAGGCGAGCCGTGGCCTCGGAGGTCTGAAGGTCGCACCCGGAGACCTCGAGCCCCTCCCGGAAGAGCAGCTCGGCGAGGCCGCACATCCCGGCGCCACCGATGCCGGCAAAGTGAAGGTGGCGCACATGCCCGAAGTTCACGCGCCCTCCTTGCCGACGTTGAGCACCAGGCCGATGGCGGCGAGGGTGACCAGCACGTCGGAACCGCCCGCGGACAGCAGCGGCAAAGGCAACCCTTTCGCCGGCATGAGGTTGAGGCACACCGACACGTTGATGAGCGCCTGCACGGCGAAGGTCACGGCAAGCCCGCCGGCCAGCAGCCCGGACGCCAGCGTCGGAGCGCGCCGGGCGGCGCGCAGGGCGCGCACCACGATGAGCCCCAGCAACGCCAGGGTGAGGGTGGCGCCCCACAGCCCGACCTCTTCGCCGATGACCGCAAAGATGAAATCGGTGTGCGGCTGGGGCAGAAAGAAGAGCTTCTGGGTGCTCTCGCCGAGGCCGCGGCCGAGCGGCCCTCCACCCCCCAGGGCGATGAGGGACTGCTGCACCTGGTAGGAGGTCTCCCCAAAGAACGCCCGCACCCGCTCGATGCGGTACGGCTTGGCGAGGATCGCGAGAGCGACCATGGCCACCGCGCCGCCGCCCAGCGCCGCGAGCGGCTGCAACGACATCTCGGCCAGCAGCAGCACCGCCACCGCGCCGGCCAGCAGCAGCACCGCCGAGCCGAGGTCGGGCTCCAGCAAGACCAGCAGGACCGTCACGGCGGTCATGGCGAGGGCGGGGTAGAACGTATGCCCTGGCGATGCTCGCCGGTCGCGGCACCACGTGAGCCACGAGGCGAGCGCCAGGGGGAGCGCCACCTTGGCGAGAGCGGAGGGCTGCAGGGAGATGCCGGGCAACTGGAGCCAGCGGCAGGTGCCGGCGACGCGGGGCTGGAAGTAGGGGACAGCGAGCGCGATCCAGGTAACGCCGAGGCCGGTCCAGGCGAAGGCAGGGCGAAACAGCAGGTCGAGCGGCACGAACGCCGCCACCAGCATCGCCACCACGCCCAGCAGCACCGCCACGAGCTGGCGCAACGCGAAGTCGAACTCGGGCAAGCCGTAGCGCTCGCGGGCCAGGGGGCCGGAAGCCGAGGCCACCATGATCACGCCGATCACCGCCACCAGCAAGGTGACGGCGAGCAAGACACGATCGAGTTCCCGGCGCCGCGGCATCAGCCCCCCTCCGCCACGGCCCGGGCCAGCCGGGCGAACTGCTCGCCGCGGTCGGCGTAGTTGGCGAACTGGTCGAACGAGGCGCAAGCCGGGGAGAGCAACACGGTGTCGCCGGGACGCGCGAGGGCGAACGCTTTCTCGACCGCGGCCGCCAGCGTCCCGCACATCTCGCACGACACGACCCCGGCCAGGGCCGTGGCGATCTCCTCGGCGGCGCTGCCGATGAGGTACGCCCGGGCAACGCGCCCTTCCACCGCCGGTGCCAGCTCGCGGAAGTTCTGACCCTTGCCGAGGCCGCCCAGAATGAGGTGGATGCTGCCCGGGGGGTAGCCGGCGAGCCCGGCGGCGGTGGCCCCGATGTTGGTGCCCTTGGAGTCGTCCACGAACCGCACGCCGCGCGCTGCTGCCACCTGCTGGTGGCGGTGCGGCAGGCCAGAAAACGAGGCCAGTGCCTTGGCGATCGCGTCTGGGGGCACGCCCATGCGCGCTGCCGCGAGCGCCGCCGCCAGCGCATTGGCGACGTTGTGGTCGCCCAGCAGCGGGAGTTCGCCGCGGGGGAGGAGCGGGACGCCGTCGAGGACCAGCTCCCCGCCAGCGAGGTGCGCCTCGGCCGTGCGGTCGGTGAGCGAGAAAAAGACCTGCTGCGAGGGGGTCGAAAGCCCGCGCAGCGGCGCGTCGTCGCGGTTGAGCACCGCCCAGTCATCGGGGCGCTGCCGGGCGAACAGTCGGGCCTTGGCGGCGAGGTAGGAGGCTGTCGTGGCGTGGCGGTCGAGGTGATCGGGCGAGAGGTTGAGCAAGGCTCCGACTCTGGGGCGCAGCGTTGTGCACCCCTCGAGCTGGAACGACGACAGCTCCAGCACCACGGCGTCCCATCCGCCCTCGGCCGCCAGCTTGGCCGCCGGGGTGCCGATGTTGCCTCCCACTGCGGTCCGCCACCCGGCGGCTTTCAGAATCTCGCCGGTGAGGGCGGTGGTGGTGGTCTTGCCGTTCGAGCCGGTGATCCCCACGAGCGGAGCTGTGAAGAACCGGTACGCCAGCTCCACCTCGGCGATCACCTCGAGGCCGCGCTCGCGGGCGGCCTCGAGCAGCGGCAGGTTCCACGGCACGCCGGGCGACACGACCACCAGCGAGACCTCCTCGACAAGCGCGAGAGGGTGTTCGCCGAGCACGCTCTGGCAGCTGTCGGGAAGCTCGGCGAGGCGGTCGCGGAGAGCTTCAGCACCGGCCCGGTCGTTGACCGTCACGCGCCACCCTTCCCGCGCCAGGAGGCGAGCAGCCGCCACGCCCGAGGCGCCGAGCCCGACGATGAGCGCGTGGCCGGGGGCGTGCGTCATTGCAGTTCCTCCAGGAGCCCGTCCACCACCCGGTCGAGACCGATGCCGCGAGACGCCTTGACGAGCACGACGTCTCCGGAGCGCAACACCGCGCGCAGCTCCGCGAGTGCCGCGGCCGCGTCGGGGACGGTGCGCAGGCAGCGGTCTCCGGCCCCCTCGGCCAGCGCGCGGGCGTGCTGCAGCCCCACGGCGAGGACGAGGTCGGCGGCCACTGCCGCCTGCTCGCCCACCCGGCGGTGCAGCTCGGGTGCGGTGGGTCCGAGCTCCAGCATCTCTCCGAGCACCGCCACCCGTCGTCCCGGCGACGCCGCCAGCATCTCGAGCACGCGGGCCATGGCGCTGGGCGAGGCGTTGTAGGTGTCATCGACGAGGACGATGCCGTTCCGCAGGCGGTGCACCTCGCCGCGGCGCGGGGCGGGACGGAGCGTGGACGCTGCCTCGATCAGGAGGCCGGGAGGGACGCCGAGCGTGAGCGCTGTGGCCGCCGCCGCCAGCAGGTTCTCGGCCTGGTGGCGGCCGGCCAGTGGCAGCCGGATCGGAAGCGAGCCGGCTGCCGAGCGAAGCGAGAAGCTCGACCCGAGCCACCCCTCGGAACGGAACTCGTCGAGCCAGAAGTCGGAGCCCGGGGCGCCGTAGCGCACGATCCGGCCGGCGAAGCGGCGGTCGAAACGGGCGACGTGCGGGTCGGCGGCGTTGAGGATCAGCACGCCATCCGGCCGGAGGTGGGGGATGAGCTCGGCCTTGGCTTCGGCGATCGCCTCCACGTCGGGGAAAAACTCGAGGTGAACCGGCGCCACCACCGTGAACAGCAGCGCGTCCGGGCTGGCCACGGCGCCGAGGCGGTCGAGCTCCCCGGCATGGCTCATGCCGAGCTCGGCGACCATCCAGCGGATGCCTTCGGGCTGGGAGCACAGCTCGGCGGGGAAGCCGATCTCGGAATTGCGGTTGCCGCGCGTGAAGCCGACCGGGAAGGCGGCTCCGAGCAGCGCCACCAGCATGTCCTTGGTGGTGGTCTTGCCGATCGAGCCGGTGAGCGCCACCAGCTCGAAGCCGGCGTGGGCGCGCTCGTGGCGGGCCAGCGCCCCCAGTGCCGCGAGCGTGTCCCCCACCAGGATTCGAGGGAGAGCAACGTCGAGGGCGCGGGTGACGAGCGCCGCGGCCGCGCCCCCGGCAGCCGCCTGCGGCACGAAGTCGTGGCCGTCCACCCTGGCGCCGGGCAGTGCCACGAAGAGATCCCCGGGACGCACGGCTCGCGAGTCGGTGGCGACCCCGGTCACGACGGCGGCGCCATTGCCCGTGAAAGGGGCGCCCAGCACGCCGGCGAGCTCAGCGACCCGCCGCCGCATCAGCTCTTCCTCCGGCGCCCGAGCTCGCGGGCCACCTCGCGGTCGTCGAACGGGATGCGGCGGTCGGCGAAGACTTGCTCGGTTTCGTGGCCCTTGCCGGCCAGCAGCACGGTGTCCCCCTCGCCGGCCATGGCGAGAGCGGCGGCGATCGCCTCGCGGCGGTCGGCGATGGCGAGCCCGCGTGGGTTGCCGGAACGGCGCACCCCCGCCAGCACCGCCTCGATGATGGCCAGCGGGTCCTCCGAGCGCGGGTTGTCAGAGGTCACGATCGGCACGTCGGCGAGGCGGCCCGCGACCTCGCCCATGAGCGGCCGCTTGCCCGGGTCCTTGTCGCCACCGCAGCCGAACACGGCAATGAGCCTGGCGGGGCACAGTTCGCGCAGCGCCAGGAGCACCTTTTCGAGCGCATCGGGGGTGTGGGCGTAGTCCACGAGCACGGTGCGGCCGCCCCCCACCTCGACGGGCTCGAGTCGCCCGGGAAGGGGGCGGGCTTCGTGCAGGCCGGCGGCAATCGCCTCCAGCGGCCATCCGAGTGCCACGCCGACGCCGGCCGCGGCCAGCGCGTTGGCGAGGTTGTGGCGACCCACCAGCCGCATGTGCACCGGTACCGAGCCGGCCGGCGTCTCGAGCCGGAAACGAAGCCCGAGCCCGTCGGCGCTGACGCTTTCGGCCGTCACGTCGGCCTCGGGGCCGAACCCGAAGCGGAGGTCGCCTGGCCGAGGCGCAGCGGCGAGGCGGACCATGAACGGGTCGTCGATGCCGATCACCCGGCGCCCGGGCGGCTTTCGACGCAAAAGCGTCTCGAGGCGGGCCTTGGCGGCGAAGTACGCCTCCATGTCGGAGTGGAAGTCGAGATGGTCGCGCGTCAGGTTGGTCCACACCGCGGCGTCGAACTCGAGGCCGCTGGCGCGCTCCATCACGAGGCCGGCGGAGGAGACTTCCATGGCGGCCACGGTGCCCCCGGCCTCGACCAGCTCGGCCAGCAGCGGAGCGAGTTCGGACGCTTCGAGCGTCGTGCGGGCGGTCGGCTCGGAGCGGGTGGGGAGGCGGAACCCCAGCGTGCCGAACACTCCGGGCCGCTGTCCCGCGGCGCGGGCGATGCAGGCGACCAGGTCGCACACCGTGCTCTTCCCGTTGGTGCCGGTGACGCCCACCATTTGCAGCCGCTCGTGGGGCCGGCCGGCCAGCTCCCAGGCGGTGAGAGCGAGGGCGCGGCGAGGGTTGTCGGCAGCCAGCCACGGCACGTCCGGCCCGGGGTCGCGATCGGAGAGCACGGCGACGGCGCCGCGCGCCAGCGCCTCGGCGACGAACTCGCTGCCGTGATGGCGCTGCCCGGGCAGGGCGGCGAACAGGAACCCCGGCCTCGCCGACTGGGCATGGTGAGCCACCCCCACGAGCTCCACGTCGGCGCCGCGGAGCGTGCAGCCACAGCGCGCGGCCAGCACCCCCGCCCTCACGTGTGCACCTCGCCGGGCGGGATGCCGAGCAGGGTGACGAGGCGGGCGGCGATACGGCCAAACGCCGGGGCGGCCACCTCGGTCGCCCAGAACGTCGCCTTCGGCTCGTCGACACAGACCACGACGACGAGCGACGGGTCGGGAAGCTGGAGGTAGCCGGCGAACCATGCGGCGTGGCGCCCGGCCCGGTAGCCGCCGCCGGCCGCCTTCTGAGCCGTGCCGGTCTTGCCGGCCAGGCGGTAGCCCGCGAGGCGGGCCCTGGTGCCCGTCCCCTCGATCACCACGGCTTCGAGCATGGCGGCCACCGAGCGCGCAACGGCTTCCGGCATGACGCGGACCGGCGGGGGCGGCCGGAACGGCGCGAGCGTCCGGCCCGTCTCGTCGCGCGTCTCGAGCACCACCACCGGCTGGACGAGGAGGCCGCCGTTGGCGATGGCGGCGTACGCCCTGGCGAGCTGCAAGGGGGTGACGGCGATCTCCTGGCCGATGCCGAGGGCGGGGCGCGACAGCGCCGACCAGTTGCTGGGGTCGCGGTACAGCCCCTTCATCTCGCCCGGCAGGCCGACACCAGTCGTCTCGCCGAAGCCGAGCGCGCGGATGAAGGCGTCGAGCTGGGCCGGTTGCATCCGCATCGCGATCCGCATCGACCCGGCGTTGGAGGACTTGGCGAGCACGTCGCGGACCGAAAGCAGGCCGTAGCTGGCGTGGTCTTTCATGAACACGCCCGCCACCGTCACACCGCCGCCCGAGCAGTCCACCGACTCCCACGGCTGCAGCACGCCGGCGGTGAGGGCGGCGCACACAATGAGCGGCTTGAACGTCGAGCCGGGCTCCAGCATGTCCTGCACGGCGTGGTTGCGCTGCTGGTGGGGGGTGCTCTCGCCGGCCCGGGCGGGGTCGTAGGACGGCAGCGAGGCGACGGCGAGGAGTTCGCCCGTCCGCGCCTCCATCACCACCGCCGATGCGGCCCTGGCGCCGATCGCCTCTGTCGTGGCCGCGAGTTCCTCCTCCACGACCTGCTGGACCCGGCTGTCGATCGCCAGCAGCAGCGACTGCCCCGGCCGGCCGGGCCGTTCCAGCCGCAGGTCCAGGCGCGTGGGGCTCAGCTTCTTGCCGTCCTTGAGGATCCGGTAGCCGCTCGGCTCACCCCTGAGGGTCCGGTCGTATGCGGCCTCGAGCCCGGCGCGGCCGATGCCCTCGGCATCCACGAAGCCCACGAGGGGCGCCGCCAGGGTGCCGTGCGGGTAGACGCGCTGCTCGACCCGGAGCGTGCCGACCCCCCGCTGGTCCAGCCTGGCCACGGCCGGGACCGCGTCGGCGTCCAGGTTCTTGGCGAGGAAGAAGAACGTATCGCGGGCGGCGAGCGCGCGGAGCACTTGTTCGGGCGTCTGACCGACGATGCGGGCGAGCTTCTCCGCCAGCTCCGGCCGGACCTCGCGAGGGATCTGGCGCGGGATGGCATAGACCGCCACGCCTTCCAGCGAGCCGGCGAGCAGGCGCCCGTCGCGGGTCTGAATGGCGCCCCGGGGGACCTCCACGTCGATCGTGGTCTCATGCTGTCGGTCTGCTTCCGCCCGCCAGGAGGCGTGATCCAGGACCTGGACCTGCGCGAGGCGGAGCCATGCAGCGGCGGCCCACAGCGCGAGCCCCCATGCGAGCCAGCGCAGGCGCGCGGGGCTGATCACCGGCCCTCCCCGGCGGCGCGCCCTGCCGGCCGCGCGGTGGGGGTGGCGGGGCAGCGGCGCAGGCGGCCGTCGGCCTCCAGGTAAGCGACCTGTTGCGGCGAGACGCGCGCCAGACCGAGCCGGTCGAGCTCGGCCGCCAGCGCAGCCGGCGAGCTCAGCCGCTCCCGCTCGACCAGCAGAGTGCGCCGTTCGCTTCCGAGCCGCTCGATCTCCTCGCTGAGCCGGGCGATCGCGTAGCGGTTGCGGACCGTGCTCTGGCGCGGCCCGACGAAGGCGGCGAGCACGGCGGCAAGCACCAGAACGGCGAGACAGCACCGTCGCAGCCAGGGCCACCAGCCCCAGTCGAGCGGGCGGTGCACCCAGTGGTTGCGAGGGCGGTAGCCGATGACCTTCACGGCGCCCTCCGCTGGGCGGCGCGCAGTCGGGCCGAGCGGGCGCGCGGGTTGGCGGCCACTTCCGCCTCGGAAGGCTGCAGCGGGCGGCGCGTGAGCGGCTCGAGCAGCGATTCCGGCCGGCACGCGCACTCGGGCGTTCCGGGCGGACACACGCAGCGGCCCGAGAGATGCCGGAACGTGCGCTTGGAGATGCGGTCCTCCAGCGAGTGGAAGGCGATGACCACGAGCCGCGCTCCGGGGGCGAGCCGACGGGCCGCCGCCTCGAGGGCGGCCGGCAACCCCTCGAGCTCGCGGTTGACGGCCATGCGGATCGCCTGGAACGTCCGGGTCGCCGGGTCGATGCGGCCGTGCGGGTGGCCGAGCGCCGCCGCGACGATCCGCCGCACCTGGCCGGTGGTCGAAAGTGGCTCGCGCTCGCGGGCCCGTACCAGCGCACGCGCCACCCGCCGCGCCCGCGGCTCCTCGCCCAGCTCGCGCAGGACGCTCACCAGATCCTCCTCAGCAACCTCCGCCAGCCACTGGGCGGCAGTCGGGCCGGTGGGCGAGAACCGCATGTCGAGAGGCGCGTCGTGGCGGAACGAAAAGCCGCGCTCGGGGGTGTCGAGCTGCAGCGAGGAGACCCCGAGGTCGAAAAGCACGCCGGCGAGAGGCCCGATCCGCAGCTCCGCCAGCACCCGCTCGAGCTGCGCATAGCTCGCCTCCACGAGCGCGGCCCGGGTTCCGAACGGCGCCAGCCGCCGCCGGCAGTGCTCCAGTGCCGCCGGGTCGACGTCGAGCCCCACCACCTGCGTGCCAGGAAAGCCCAGAATCGCTTCCGCGTGCCCCCCGAGGCCGACGGTGGCGTCCAGGAAGACGCCGCCGGCGCGGGGCGCCAGCATCTGGAGCACCGTCTCCAGCATGACCGGGACGTGGAGGGTGCCGGTCACGGCTCATTCCCTCTCCAGCCTCGCCAGCTCCGCCCATTGCTCGCTGGTGAAGTCGGAGGTCAGCTTGGTCCGCACCCGCTCGCGCGGCACCACGGCGAAGAAGTCGCCGCGCCCGCTCACCAGGACCTCTCCGGCGAAGCCCAGCATTTCACGCAAGTGCGCCGGCACCAGCACGCGGCCCTGGGCGTCCACCTCGTCTTCCTGGCCGTAGTTGGCCCGCTCGAGGAACTCCTGCACCAGCGGGTCCCACGGCGAGCGGTCGAGGAAGCGCCGCTCCTTTTCGATCCAGACGTTGAGGGGGTAGACGCGCAGCTCGGCGGAGCGGAGAGAGGTGATGAACACCTGGAGCCCGTAGCTGGCCTCGAGCTGTGCCTTCAGACGAGTCGGCAGCTTGAGCCGTCCCTTCTCGTCGATCGTGGCGTTGAAGGCCCCTCGGAACGTCTCCACTGCGTCCCCCTCCCGGACTCGCCAGCGTGGGAAGTGGGCCACTGAGGTCCACTGATTACCACTTCTGTCCACCGGATTATTGACCGAGGGTGCACGGGTGTCAAGACCCGTGCGGCGACGGGTGGTGGGTGGCCGGTTTTCCTCCGCCCGGCACGTCGCTCCGCCGCCCTGCCGCCGGAGTCGAACCCGGTGTGGAGACGTGGTGGCCGGCAGCGCTCGAGCCAGGTGGAGCGGCAGACGGCAGCGGCCCGCCGGTCGCCCGGCGGGCCGCCACTCCTGCCTCATGCCTGTTGCCTACTTCGAGGGCAGCGCCACCAGCTCGGGGTGCACCTCGATGACGTAGCGCGTCCGGAGGCCCTCGACGATCTGGGTGATGTGACTGCGGTAGCGCTCCTCCTCCTCGCGGAAGCGCAGCTCCTCGGCGACCTCGGCGAACGGCCGGACACCCGGCTCGAGGCGGGCTCGCAAGCGGACGACGTGGACCCCGGACGGGCTGCGGAACGGCTCACTCACCTCGCCAGGCTTGAGGCCGGCGACCGCCTGGGCAACCTCGCGCCGCAGGTCGGGCACCGCCACGAGCCCCAGGTCACCGCCCGTCGCCCGGCCCGCCTCCACCTCCTCCTTGACGACGGCGAGGAAGTCCCCCGTGGTGCGGGCGGCGGCAGCGAGCCGGCGAGCCGAGGCGAGCGCGCGTTCCTCGTCGCCGGCGTCCTTGCCGACGGGGAGGATCGCGTGCTCGAGGTGCACTCGCTCGGGGAGGCGGTAGCGATCGATCTCGCTCGCGTAGCGCCGCTTGAGCTCCTCCTCGGTGACGGCGGGGCGCCGCACCTCGCGGCTCAGGAGGCGGTTGATCACGATGTTCTCGCGCACGCGGGCGCGGAGCTGCTCACGGGTCATTCCCATGTTGCGCAGCGATTCCTCGAAGGCGCGCTCGTCGAGCACCTGGTTCTGCTCGCGCAGGCGCTGGAGGGCGCCGTCGACTTCCTGGTCGTCGACGTTGATCTTGAGCTCGTTCGCGCGCTCGAGCAGGCAGGCGTCCTCCGTGATCTGGGTCAGGAGGGCCTCGAGGTCCTCGGCGGTGAGGGGCCGCCCGAGTTCGCCGGCTCGTTCGTCGATTCGCCGGGCCACGTCGCGGGTCGTGAAGATACGGTCGTTGACCCGCACCACGATGCCCTCGACGAGCACGCGCTCGGCTGCCGCGAGAGGGTTGCAGAGGAAGGCAAGAAAGGTCAGGACGACGAGTGCTCGCATGTCACGCCTCGAAGGGGTTTCGGCATGGAAAGGTGGCGTCCTTGCACGGGGTCGTGACGCCGACCCGCGCGGCGAGAACGGAAAGACAGGCGCGCCGGGAAGCCTCGGCCTTCTGGGCCGCCAGCTCGGCGCGCGCGCGCTCGCGCCGGGACGGGTCGGCGCTGCCGGCGGCGCGCCGTTCGATGACCTGAAAGATGTGCCACCCGGCAGTGCTCGCCACCGGCTCGGAGATGCCGCCGTTGGGCAGCGCGAAGACTGCCGCCTCGAACTCGGGAGGGAGCTGACCCTGTCCCACCCAGCCGAGAAGCCCGCCCTCTGCGGCGTTGGGGGCGCGCGACATTTGCCGCGACACCTCGGCGAACTCCTCGCCCCTGCGTAGGCGGTCGCGGGCGGCACGCGCAGCGGCCTGGTCGGGAAGCAACAGCTGCCGGAGGCGCAGCCTCTCGCCGGCCGGCTCCCCGGCGCTGCTCGCCGCCAGGAAGGCGTCGACCTCGGCGGCCGTCGGCAACGGCGGGGGAGGGCAAAGGCGCTGCAGCGCCTCGCGGACCAGGGCGGAACGGGCGGCAGGGGCCAGCTCGGTATCGGCGGGCTGGCCGGAGGCCGCCAGCACCACCTCCTCCTCGAGCAGGTTCTCGAACAGCGCGGCCACCAGCTCGGGGGGGGCCTCGGCGAGGGGGCTTCCGGTCTGCACCTCGACCACGGCAGCGAGGTCCGCCATGCGAATCGACCGGTCGCCAACGGTCGCCAGCGTTCCGGCCGCGCCCCTGCAGGCGCCGAGGGCGAGCGGCACGACGAGCGCGAGGCGCCTGCAGGTGGTGGCGACGGGGGTCGTTCGGGCGATGGGCACGCGTGATCCGAGCGGGCCTAGAGCCCGGCCTCCGGGCGGGGAGGGTGCAGGTGCCGCGCCAGGAACGCCCAGATCTGCCGGCGCGCCTCCCGGGCCTGCCGGGTGTCCATGCGGTCGAAGCTGTGGCCGCCCGGCGCGTCCTCCCAGATCCTGTACTCGAACTTCTTGCCAGCCGCCTTGAGCGCGTTGACGAGGTGCTCGACCTCGAGCACGTTCACGTCCTCGTCGTTGGTCGTGGAGTGGATGAGCAGCGGCGAGCGGATGTTGTCGATGTTCCAGACCGGCGAGCGCCGCTTGTACTCGGGGATGTTCTGCCGCACCGTCTGCCCAACATGGTAGGGGGCGGAAAACAGCGCACGATAGTCCTCGTCGTGATAGCCCAGGCGCGCGATCAGATCGGAGACCGGGACCCCGGCGAACACGCAGGCGTAGGCGTCGGGGAAGCGGTTGGCGGCCAGCAGGGCGATGAGCCCGCCGTGGCTCCAGCCCACCATGCCGACGCGCTTGGGATCGACGAAATCGAAGTTCTCGAGCGCCCAGTCGCGGGCGGCCTGGACGTCGTCGACCTCCCGGCCGCCGTAGTCGATGAGCCGCCAGAAGCCTTCGCCGTAGCCGGTCGAGCCCCGGTAGTCGGGCGCCACGACCACGTAGCCCATGGCCATCAGCTCCCGAATGATGTGGGTGTGATAGGTGGTGAAGTCGGCGTGGACTCCGCCGTGCGGCAACACGATCAACGGCAGCTTGACGTTGGCGGGGCGATCCCGAGGAACGAACGTGTAGGTGTAGAACTTGACCGGGTTGGCGGCGCCGGGCGCCAGCGGGTTGGCCGGGTTGGCGTCCGGAGGGCCGAAGATCCGCCACTTGTCGACGATGGCCACGTCGGCCACCCGGGCAAACCAGGCCAGGTCGTCGATGGCCTTGGCGAGCTCGTCGAGCCGGTGCTCGAGGGCCTCGTTGGCCCGCTGAAGGGCGGCGAGCTGGCCAGCCAGGTCGGGCGGGGGCGCCGGCTGCGCGATGACCGTTGCCGCTAGCGCTGTCATCCCCGCGATCAGCAGTGTGTGTGGCCACCTGAGCATCGTCACCTCCCGGGAAGCCCCGCCCGAACCTCTGCTGGCCCTAGCTCGGCCGCTTCGCAGCGTCGGGCACGGGCATCTGCGGCGGCTTGGGGCGCTGGTCGGGCGGAATCGGGTTCGGGAACAGCATCCTCGCCTCGGCGGTCGAGATCAGCTTGTACTTGACCGTCTTGGTGCGGGTGTGGGCCTTCTGGTTGCCGGTCTCGTCCAGGCCGACGGCCTTTTCGATGGCCGGCAGCGAGACGGCGCCGACCTTGACGCGTTGCGGGACGGTCACGAGCATGCCGTCGGCCTTGATCCCCTTGCCGAGGTCGGTGGCCGGGGTTGTGGCCTGGACGAGCTCTCCCGTCCCCTGATCGAAGTCGAAGAACCACGTTCGCGACAGCTGGGGGGAGGCAAAGAAACCGCTCGCCACCTCGATTTCCAGCCGCCACACCGGCCTGCCGGCGATCATGCCCGGCTCCACCGACTTGTACGTGACGTCCTTCCACGTGAGCGAGAACGGCGCCAGGAGCGAGAAGGTGTAGCTGGTGAGCGTTCGCTTCACCATGAGCTGGGTCGTGGGACGCTGGTCCGGCTTGCCGTTGGTCAGCGCCCAGCCGCCGGTGCCGTCGTCGGCGGCAATGGTCCGGCTGCTGGCGATCTCGAGGCGGCCTGGCAGCGGCCCGGGCGTGTCCATGATGACCAGTGTCGAGTCGCTGACGACCTTGCCATCCTGCGTGATCTCCTCGCGGTCCATTTGCATGCTGAGGATCCCCAGCTTGCGGAACGCCTCGAGACCTCCGTACACATCGCAAGCCCGCTGCACCAGGACCCTCGGGTCTGGCGGTGCCGCGCCCGGCTGCGCCGCCGATGTCCAGGCGCCGCCGGCCAGCGCTGCGATGGTCAAGGCCATGGTTGCAGTAGCTCGCCGCATCATTCGCTCCCGCGAGGGGCGCTCAGCTGGCACCTCGCCGTGCCCCGCTGGCGGCGGGCGCCCGGTCAAAAAGGCAGCCCGTCACCTCGGCCCGCCGCCCTGCAAGTCTACTCGGACTCGACTCCCATCTCACAACTCTCTGCAGGACGTTCGGCCCTCCGCCGAGGCGCGAGTGGCACCGCCGCCGCGGGGTCGGCATCGACAACAGCAAGAAGCATGCCGACCCGCGCGAAGACGCGGGCCGCGGCGAGGTAGGCAGGCATGTCGAAGGGGATGGTCGGGGCGAGAGGATTTGAACCTCCGACCACACGGTCCCGAACCGTGTGCTCTACCAGGCTGAGCTACGCCCCGACCTGGTGGGGACGCAGCATACACCAGGCCGCGGCCGCCCGCAACCCGGCCATGCGTCGGCGTCAGTTGCCGGAGTCGAGGCCGCCGTGGATGTCCAGGAAGGTGCCGAGGCCGGTGAGATCAATGGAGATGCGGTAGTCGCGGGAGTTGAGCCCCGGCGCCCTGTAGTCGCGGTACTCGGCGAACGCCGACCAGCAGCTGCCGCGCCACTGGAAGGCATAGCGCTGGTCGAGGGCCAGCCGGTTGTGGAAGTCGTAGACGAGCCGTGACTCGAGCCGCCAGCGGCCGCCGACCGGAGCGAGCGCGCCGGAGAGGATGGCCTGCGAGGAGGTCATGCTGCCTTTGAGAGGATCGTAGGTCGAGTTCCAGGTCAGGGCCAGGTTGGACGCGCCCCGGGCCAGGCTGCTCGTGAAGGACGTGCTGCGCGTCGAGCCGGTGAACGGGCCGCCGCTCGCCCTGATGTCCACCGACATGCCCTGCAGGGGCATGGCGCGCAGGGCGGCGGTGAGGGGGCCCCGGCGACTCGCCTCGAGCGGTGGCCGGGCGTAGGTCAGCGGGTCGGTGAACGAGTAGTCCTGGTACAGCTCGAAGCTTGCCACCTCGCGACTGCCCGACTCACCCTGCTTGTGGAAGAGCCGGTTGGCCAGCGTCCAGCGGAGGCGGTTGGCCACCAGTACCGAGTCCTTCTCGTCGAAGACGGGGATGATGCGCTGGTCGCCGGGGTTGGAAATGTAGGAGTACTCGACCCGGGGCTCGACGAGGTGCTTGAGCTTGTTGCCCGATCCGAGGCTCCAGATGCGGGAAACCGAGGGGCCGACGAGGGAGAGCCCGCCGGTCCAGTACGAGCGCGAAAGCGCCTCGTCGGCGAAGCGCGTCGGGCGGTTGTAGGCGTCGAGCTCGTAGCGCTTGGTGTAGTACGTTTCCCGGCCGCCGATGGTCGGCGTGATGCTGAGCCAAGGCAGGCCCGACGTCAGGAGCGACACGGTCGGGAAGACGTCGATGCGCCCGTACCGGTCATGCAGCGTCTCCGAGCGCTCGACCCTGAGGGTGTCGGCGAGCGCCACCAGCGACACGTACAGCGGGGTTCTCCCGAGCCGCGTCGACCGCAGCCTGTACTCCACCTCCCCCAGCCGGTCAAGCACGAGGTCCGGCGGCGAGACGGTCTGGCCGGTGCGTGTCTCGTACACGCGCCGCCGGTGGTCCGTGCGCAGGTTGACCGACTGGGCGCCCCACGTCCGGCTCAAGGTGAGGAACGAGAACAGGTCGGGCCGTGTGTTGCGGTCGGCGCTGCGCTCGAAGCGGCGGAAGAAGTCGAAGTTGGAGGTCTCGTCAAGCTGGCCCTTGATCGAGTAGCCGCCGGCGAAGAGCTGGCTGTGCTTGCCGAGCGCCTTCCACTCCCAGGTGTCGGTGGCCGGGTCTCGGAGGGTGTAGAGCTGGAGCGAGCCGCGGGCGTTCTCGGCCGGTGCCCACCGCAGCTCGTTGCCGGCGCCGACGTAGCTCTTGGAATAGAGATCGAGATAGAAGGTGGTGTCGAACGCCCGCGACACCGGCCAGAAGAAGGCGGTGCCGAAGTAGGAGCCCCGCCGGTTGTTGTAGCCGAAGTTGGGGACGAGGAAGCCGGCCGCCCGGTCGCGCTTGATCGGCCACAGGAGCCGGGGCGTGTAGAAGACTGGAACGCCCTGGACCCGCATCGACACGCCCCGGAAATGGCCGTACCCCTCGAGTTCGAGCGTCGCCTCGGCCACGTCGATGCTCCAGGGGGGGGCGTCGTCGGTGAGCTGGCAGCTCGTGAACAGCCCGTCCTTGATCCGGTAGTGGGTTTCGTCGAGCTTTTCCAGCTCGGCACCGCGGAAGTAGTAGGTCGGGGGGAGGAACGCGTCGACAGCGTAGAAGGTGCCGACTTTCCTGCGGAGATCGAACTCCAGCCGGTCGCACGCCATCCGGCTGTCCGCCTGGTCCACCACGACGCGCCCCGAGGCGCGCAGCGTCATGGTCGAGAGGTCGACCTCGATTTCGTCGCACTGCACCCGGATATCCTGGTAGGCGACCCGCACGTTCCCCTGCGCGCACAGGAGCTGGTCCTCGACCCACTGCTGGTGCTGGGCCTGGAGGCTGATCGCCTGGGCCGGGCCGGCGGGCTCGCCGGCCAGCGTGCCGAGGGCGAGGAACGAGGCGAGGAGCGCCCCGGCGCTGTGGAAAACGCGCGGCTTCCAGCCGGTGGGTGCAGGTGCGCGCCACATTCGGTCGGGATTGTACCCCCTGGGACCCCGGTGGCTGCGAAGCCGGGTATGCTGCCACACGTGCGGTGGCTCGGGCTCGACGTCGGTGCGGAGCGGGTCGGAATTGCAATGAGCGACCCGATCGAGGTGGCCTTCATCCGCTTGCCGGCGCTGGCGTTCCGCGGCCCGGCGGCGCTCGCGGTGCAGGTGGCCGACCTTTGCCGGGAGCGGGGCGTCGAGGCGGTGGTGGTCGGGGTGCCGCGGACCGCGTCCGGCGTGGGACGTGGCGGGGCGCGCATCGGGGCCGTGCTGGAGGCGCTGCGGGCTCAACTGCAGGTGCCCGTGGCGGAGGAGGACGAGGCCGGGAGCACGCGCGAGGCCGAGCATCGCCTGGCGGCGGAAGGCGTCCCGCGCGGCCGTTGGCCACGGCTCGTCGACTCGGTCGCCGCCGAGGTCATCCTGCAGCGCCACCTGGCGAGGCGGGGACGCGCCGCGGGGGAACCGATGCCCGTTGACCAGGTCGAACACCGGTGATAGCGTTGCGGTTGGACGCGGAGGAGGGCAGGCGATGGCAGGTTCCTACACGACTTTCGGAAACTTCCTGCTCCTCAAGGAGCGCGCCAGGGGTGGCGTCGGATCCCTCTGGCGAGCCGGCGAGATGGAGCGTACGGGGTTCAAGCGCATTGTCTGGCTGCGGCGGTTCGATCAGATCGGCCTCGACCGCAACGCCATGGCGGCCGATTTCGCGGTGGCCAACCAGATCGCCCAGACGCTCAAGGCGACCAATGTCGTTCGCAACGCCTCGGTCGGGCGCGAGAAGGGGACGCCGTACCTGGCGTGGGACTACGTGCCTTCCCAGCCCCTCGATCAGCTCCTCGAGCGCGTGGCCCACGAGCAGTTCCCGATCGCGATCGACAACGCGCTGCTGATCGCGGAGAAGATCACCGCGGCGCTCGCCTCGGGCCTGGCGGTGGAGCTCGGCGGAGGACCTCTCCACCACGGCTTCCTGGTGCCCCACATGGTAATGATCGGCAACGACGGCGAGGCCATGGTGGGCGGTTTCGGGCTGGCCAGGGGGCTCATCGCCAACCTGGCGAAGGTGCCGGCGCTGAAGGACGCCGCCGCTCCCTATCTGGCGCCGGAGGTCCTGAACGGTCAGCCGGCAAGCCGGCGTACCGACGTCTACTCGGTGGGCGCCATCCTGTTCCAACTCCTCACCGGCGCGCCGCTGCCGGCCGACCCGGCGGCGAGAGCCGCCGCGCTCACGTCGCCGCAGCTCGCGTTCGAGGAAGGCGCGGTCCCAGCCGACGTCATGGCAATCCTCCGCAAGGCCCTCGCGGCCCGCCCCGAGGAGCGCTTCGGCTCCGCTGCCGAACTCAAGCGAGAACTCGAGAAGCTGCTGTACGGCGGGGCGTACTCGCCGACCACGTTCAACCTCGCGCTGTTCATGGATCGGCTGTACCGCAACGACATCGAGCAAGAGGACCGGGAGCTCCAGAGGGAGCGCAGCCTCGACGTGGCGGCGTACTACCAGCCGCCCAAGCCGGCCGGTGCGGAGGCCCCGGCGGCCGTCGTCGTGGAGCAGCCGGCCCCGAGCCGTACCGGCCTGTACGTGGCGATTGCGGCGGTCGCCGTCCTGGCGATCGTGGTCGGCATCCTGCTGCTGCGGCCGGCGCCGCAGACCGGTATCGACTCCGAGTCGCTCCGCAACGAGGTCAAACGCCAGCTCGACGCCTACAACCAGCAGATCGAGACGCTCAAGCGCGAGGCCGAGGCCGAGCGCATCAAGGCCGCCGAGCTGCAGAAGCAGCTCGAGGACAGCCGCAAGGGCGCCGGGCCGAGGAAGCTGACCGCCGAGGAGGAGGCCCGCATCCAGGCCGACATCAAGGCGCGCGAGGAGGCTGACCGCAAGCGGCGCGAGCAGCTGGCGGCCATGGAGGCGCAGGCCAGGCAGCTGGAAGCCAAGGTCGCGGCGCCGGCGGCCGCTGCCGCTGCGCCGACGCCGGTCCCGGTGGTGCCGACGCCGGCCCCGCAGCCGACCGCAGCCCCGGCTGCCACTGCGGTCGTGGCTGCTGCGGCGCCGACCGCGGCCCCTCCCCCGCCGACGGTGCCGCCCACCCAGGCGCCGGCCGCCGCGGCACCGATGCCGGCGCCGGTCCCGGCCGGCCCCGGTATCGGGCTGGGCGGTGGCGTGAAGGAAAACGACCTCGTCGACCAGTCGTTGGTGGACGTGCTGCCGCAGGCGTTGCAGGAGGTCAAGCCGGTGTACCCTCGGGCGTTCCTCATGTCGCGCCAGCAGTATCAGGGTGTCGTCATCCTCAAGGCGCTCGTCAACGCCAAGGGCCTCGTGGAGGAAGTCCAGCTCCTGCGGCCGTTCCAGGGGCCGAAGCTGGGCGTCGACGAGGCCTGCATCGAGGCGGCCAGACAGTATCGCTTCAAGCCGGCCACCAAGGACGGCGTCAAGGTCAAGACCTGGGCGACGATCACGATGCAGGTTAGCAACAAGCGATAGCTCTCGCACCTCGGTGGACGTGGCGCGCCCGGCTCCGGCCGGGCGCGCTGGCGTCGGTGATACTGCGCGCGGGAAGGCGGGGTCGAGGGAGGCGGCATCCCCGGCGGTGGCAAAGCGCCGGTCACCGACAGCGGAGCGGACAGGCGGTCAGCGCCCGTTGGCCACGCGCTGGATGCTCGACAGGAAGTCCTGGTTGGTCGGGAACTGCTTGAGCTTCGACAGCAGCAGCGTCATCCCCTCGTGCGGGGAAAGCGAGGCGAGGGCCCGCCGGAGCAGGAAGATCTTCTCGACCGACGCGGCGTCGTAGAGCTTTTCTTCCTTGCGCGTCCCGGACTGGGCGATGTGCATGCACGGGAAGATCCGGCGCTCGAAGAGGTCGCGCGTGAGCACGATTTCCATGTTGCCGGTTCCCTTGAACTCCTGGAAGATCACCTCGTCCATCCGCGATCCGGTGTCGACGAGGCAGGTCGCGACGATGGTGAGGGAGCCGCCGTCTTCGATGTTGCGAGCGGAGCCGAAGAAGCGGCGCGGCTTCTCCATCGTGCGGGCGTCGATGCCGCCCGACAAGATGCGCCCCGAGCTCTTCTGGTTGTTGTTGTAAGCCCGTGACATGCGGGTCAGCGAGTCCATGAAGACGACGACGTCCTCGCCGAGCTCGGCGAGGCGGCGCGAGCGCTCGAGGACCATCTCCGCAACCTCGATGTGGCTCTGGGTCGACTCGTCGGAGGAGGAGGCGAAGACCTCGCCCTTGATGATGTTGCGCTTCCAGTCCGTGACCTCCTCGGGGCGCTCGTCGACCAGCAGCACGAAGATGCGGACCTCGGGGTGATTGATCGCGATGGCATGGGCGAGTTGCTGCAGCAGCGTGGTCTTGCCCGCCTTGGGAGGGGCCACGATGAGGCAGCGCTGCCCCTTGCCGATCGGTGCCAGGAGTTCGACCACGCGGGGCTCCAGCACGCCCGGGTCGGTCTCCAGTCGCAGCCTCTCGGTGGGATCGATGGAAGTCAGTTCTCCGAAGGGAGTCGCCTTCTGGCGGTATTCCTCCGGCGGCAGCCCTTCGATCGACACCAGCTCGGTCACCACCGGGCGGTGCCCGCCGCCCGAGCCGGCCGAGGCCGTGACCAGAAGGCCGGCGTCCAGGTGCCAGCGCTCGATGAGGCCCGCCTCCACGATCGGGTCGGATGGCGACGGGTGGAAACGGTGGGCGGCCGACACCAGCACGAACTTGCCGTCCTCCCGCCGGGCCAGGTACCCGGAGTGCGTGGTCGCAGGAGCCGGTGGTGCGCCGCCTCGCCGACCGCGCCGCCGCCAGCCGCGCCGCCGCCGGCCGCCCTGTCGATCGGCGGTGGGCTTGTCGCCGCTGCCCTCGGTTCGCTCCTCGGGGGTGTTGCTCGCAGTCTCTGCCATCCAACGGACTCCCTGATCCGCCAGGAAACGTGCGCCTGCATCACGCCTTTCGCCGCCTGTCGGGATCGCACGGCTGTGGGGAACAGCCGCCAGCGCTCCTCGCGGAGTTCGCCGACCGGCGGCAGTCTAGTCCATCTTCACCCGGGATGCCAAGTGGAGACCCCGGGCCGCGCTCAGGGGCGCTCCACCTTCCGCTCGGCGAGAAGATCCGCCAGGGCCTCCACGATCTTGCCGTTCCACCACCCTCGCGCCGTCTCCTCGCGCAGCACCGCGAGCCCGGCTTCCGGGGTCAGCGCCTTCCGGTACGGCCTGTCGTTGGTGAGGGCATCGAAGACATCGACCACCTGGAAGACCTGGGCCAGTTCGGGAACCGCGTCGCCCGCGAGACCGTCAGGGTAGCCGCTGCCGTCCTGGCGCTCGTGGTGGTGGCGGATGATCGGCAGGACGTTGCGTAGCGTGCGCAGCGGCGAGCAGATCTTGACCCCGATCTCGACGTGACTTTGCATGATCTGCCACTCCTCGGGGGTGAGCCGGCCCGGCTTCAGGAGCACCGCGTCGGGGATGCCGATCTTGCCGATGTCGTGGAGGTAGCCGGCGCGCCGCAGCGTCTTGAGCTGCTCCTCGTCGTACCCGAGCGCGGCGCCGAGCGCCGCCGCCAGCTCGGCAAGCCGCCCGCAGTGGTCGCCTGTCTGCTCGTCGCGGGCCTCGACGGCGCGGGCGACCGCGAAGAGCATCTTCTCGGCGTCGTCGAGATCCTGCGTCAGGCGCCTGAAGTTCACGAGGTTGCGCACCCTGACTTCGAGCTCGACGAGATCGAACGGCTTGGAGAGAAAGTCCGTCGCGCCGCTCTCGAGACCACGCAGGCGGGCCTGCCGGGAGTCGAGACCGGTGAGGAAGACGACCGGAATCAGCCGTGTCTCCTCGTCCGCCTTGAGCCGCCTGCACACCTCCCAGCCGTCCACCCCGGGCATCATGATGTCGAGCAGGATGACGTCGGGCACGCGCTGGCGGGCGAGGAGCAGGCCTTCGAGCCCGTTGCACGCCTGCAGCACCTCGTACCCGAGAGGTCGCAACGCCACCGCCATCGCCTCGCGGCTGGAGGCCTGATCATCGATGACGAGGACGGTCCCCGTGCCAGCCATACCGGGGATCGATTCTACATGACCGCGGACGGCGAAGCCGCCGGGCGGCGGCTTCGCCTCGCAGCCGCCGATCGAAAGTCGGCCTACGGCACCCGAAGAAACACGAAGTCCTGCTGGCCGAGGCGCGGCCGCAGCACGTACAGCCGCACCACCTCGCCCGATTTCGGGCTGCCGAGCGCCTTGCGGAACGTCGCCACAGAGTCGACGTCCTTGCCGTTCACCTGCAGGACCACGTCGCCGGGCCGCAAACCCTTGTCGTCGGCTGGAGAAAGGTCGGTCACTTTGGTGATCACCACCCCTTCCACCTCGGAGCCGAGCCCGAACATGCGGCGGAGCTGCGGCGTGAGGTCCTCGACCTGGAGCCCCAGCTTGCCGACCGCGGTGCTCGCGGGCTCCTCCGCGGGCCCGGCAGGCTCGGAGCCCGACGGGCGCTCGCCGAGCGTCGCCGTGAGGGTCCTGGGCTTGCCGTCCCGCATCACCTCGATCTCGACCCTGGTGCCAGGGGCCATACCCGAGATGGTGTCGATGACCTGCCGCGTTTCCTTGACGGGCTGCCCCTTGATGGCGACGATGACGTCACCCTTGCGGAGCCCGGCCTTGTCGGCGGGACCGCCGCTGTCGACGTCCGAGACCAGGGCACCGGCGCGGCTGGGCAGCCCGAACGCCTCGCGTGCATCCTCGTCGAGGTTGCGGATCTTCACGCCCAGAAAGCCGCGCACGACCTTGCCCTTGTTCCTGAGCTGGTCGAGGATCAGCCGGGCGGTGTTGATCGGCACCGCGAAGCCGATGTTCTGGCCGCTGGCGTCGATCGCCGTGTTGATGCCGACCACCTCGCCGCGCAAGTTGACGAGTGGGCCGCCCGAGTTGCCGAGGTTGATCGCGGCGTCGGTCTGGATGAAGTTCTCGAACGAGCTGGTCTCGGGCGAGAGCCCGATCGTGCGACCCTTGGCGGACACCACCCCGACCGTGATGGTGTGCGAGAGGCGGCGCGGGTTGCCGGCGGCCATCACCCACTCGCCGACGCGCAGTGCTTCCGAGTCGCCGAGGGGGAGGAAAGTGAAGGGGCCCTTGCCCTCGGCTTGGATGAGCGCCAGGTCGGTGGCCGGGTCGCGCCCGACCACCTTGGCGTTGAGCTCGGTGTCGTCGGCGAGGCGGACCTTGATCTTGTCCGCCCCCTCGATCACGTGGTTGTTGGTCAGCGCCAGGCCGTCGGCCGAGATGAAGAACGCGCTGCCGGCGCCGAACGCCCGCGGGGTCTGCCGGCGCTCCGGCTGGTTTGGGCGGGGGAGGCCGAAGAAGAACTCGAACGGATCGATCTCGCCGCGCCCGCGCTCTCCCGGCGTCACGCGCTCCTCGGTGTACACCGAGACGACGGACGGGAGAACCCTCTCGGCGAGGCTGGCAAAGTCCGGATATCCGGCTGGTGGGGCAGGAGCCGGGGCGGGAGCGGCGGTGCGCTCGGCGCGGGTTGCAGGGGTGACGCCGAGACCGCCGGCGAGGACGAGGCCGAGGACCAGCCCGGCGACCGCGACGGTGCCGAGCGAGAGCAACGTACGCAAGGTGCGTGGTTTCATGGCAAACCTCCCGTGGTCGCAGGCTGCCTGCGACCGGCCAGGGTCACAAGCAATCCGCATGCCAGCCTCGGCCATCGTGGCTGTGAGGGGGCTGCGGGCTCGCCGGGACGGCTGGCCAGCCCGGGTCAGATGTCATTTTGGCGCGAGCGGCGCGAGGAGAACCAGGTTCTTGCCCGCGGCCTTGGCGGCGTACATCGCCTGGTCGGCGCTGCGCAGGAGCTGGTTGCGGCGGCGGTCGGACGAGCCCTCGCGCGGCACGTGGTCCGGGTAGACGGCGACTCCGACCGAGCAGGTGAGGGGGCCGGCGAACTCCACCGGGCCATCGGCCCACGAGAAGCGTCCCCGCAGGAAACTCTCCCCCTGCATGGCGAGGCGGATGTCCTCGGCGACCCGGTGCGCGGCCGCGGCATCGAAGCCCGGAACGATGACCACGAACTCGTCGCCGCCGTAGCGGGCGAGCGTGGCGCCAGGAATGCGGACGACTCTCCGCAGCAGGTAACCGACCTCCTTGAGCACCTGGCTGCCCGCCAGGTGGCCGTGGGTGTCGTTGACGTGCTTGAAGTTGTCGAGGTCCAGGAAGAGCAGGGCGACCCGCCCTCCCGAGGCGTCGGCGTGCTCGAGCGCCGCCGCCAGGCGCCGGTGGAAGAAGCGGTCGTTGCCGAGCCCCGTGAGGTCGTCGCTGCGTGCCGCCTCGCTGGCTCGTCGGGCGTCGAGCAGGGTCTGCATCGCGAGCGAGGTGTAGGCGGCGAAAATCTCGAGCAGGTCACGGTCCCGCTCGTCGAACGCCCGCCCTTCCCTGCGGTTCACCAGCTCGAGCACGCCGCACACCGTGCTCTGCAGGCGGATCGGCACTGCCACGAGGCTCGCGGTGCGAAACGCCAGCGTCTCGTCGAAATGCGGGAGGAAGTGCGGGTCGCGCTGCGCTTCGCTCACGACGTACGACTCGCCCGTGCGGTAGACGTGGCCTACCACCCCGAGGCTGGTCGGGATCGATGCGCCCAGAAGCGAGGCGGCGGCCGGGCCGAAGGCAGCGATGAAGTACAGGGAGTGGTTGGTCGGATCGGCGGTTCGCTCGAACGGGTTGTCGAGCAGCACCGAGCCCGCCTCCGAGGGCACGAAGGCGTTGGCCCGCCGGAGCACCTCGCTGATGAAACGGCTGGCGTCGGTGGCCTCGAACGTGCCGCTGTCGAGCCGGTAGCGCTCGAGGAACGGCTCGAGGTTGGCCGGCGGGAGCACGTGGACCTCGCGGCCGGCGGTGTCCATGACGCCAGTCTACCGCCAGGCCATGCGGACTGCCCGGCGAGGGGGCGCCGGCATCGCTTCGCAACGGCCCGATCCGCCCCCCAGCCGCCGGTCGTCGGGGTTGGCGCGGCGCGCACGAGAGGTGTATCGTGAGCACACGGCGCGGGCTCGACCGACAACCCGGGGGTGGAAAAGACGGGAAAGAGGACGGGCGCGCCGGAGCCGGGGGCAGGGCGCACGCCAGGCGCGCCGTCCAGCCTCCCGTCGAGGAGGAGTTCGGACGATGCCAGGTACGTTGCACGAGGCGATCAGCAACAGCGACCTGCACGGGCTCAAGCGTCTGCTCGACGCCGGCGCGGATGTCGCCCAGCCCGATGCGGCGGGTGTGTCGCCGCTCATGCTCGCCGTCAAGCAGGGCAACGTCCCCGTGGTGAGGCTCCTGCTCGACTACCGGGGTGACCCGAACACCCATGACCGGGCCGGCATGAGCCTCATCATGGTCGCTGCCGCAATGAAGCACGTCGAGCTCGTCAAGCTGCTCGTGCAGCGCGGCGCGCAGGTGGATGCCGCCAACGAGGAAGGCAACACCGCGCTCATGATCGCGGCCCGGGCCGGAGCGCAGGCCGTGGTGCAGGCGCTGCTCGAGGCGGGAGCCGACGTCAACGCCGCCAACCGCGACGGGGTGACCCCTCTCATGCAGGCCGCACGCCTTCAACAAGTGGCCATCATCAAGCAGCTCATCGACGCCGGCGCCGAACCGCGGGCGCTCGACAAGTACGGCCGGCGGGCGCTCATTTACGCCGGCGAGAAGGGGCCGCCTCCGGCCGTGATCGCGCGGCTGCTCGGAGGAAAGTCGGAGCCCACCCGTCCGGTCAAGACGGCAGGAGCCCGGCCCTGGTGGAAGCTCTGGTAGCTCCCGCTCGGCGACCCTCGAGCCAGGCGGGTTCACGGCTACAATGACACGCCGCCGCGGGCGGAGGGAGGGTTGGCATGGATCAGGCGTCGTCGCATCGCTTCCCCGGAGTCTTCTGGACCGCCAACGTCGTGGAGCTCTTCGAGCGGGCGGCGTACTACTCGATGGCGAGCTTCGTGGTCATCTACCTCGGACAGCTCGGTCTCGGCGAGTACTGGCCCTCGAACCTCAACAGCGTGCTGTGGACGCTTGTCTACTTCCTGCCGATCCTCTCGGGCACCATTGCCGACCAGGTCGGTTTCCGGCGTTCGCTGCTCGTCGCCTTCGTGCTGCTGGCCGCCGGCTACGCGCTGATGGGGGTGCCGGTGTGGTTCGGTGGCGCCACCCTTTCGCCGGTGGTGCACAAGGAGTTCACCGCCTCACCGCAGCTCGTGGTGGTCATCGTCGCAGCCATCCTTCTCATCGGCGCTGGCGGTTCGGTGATCAAGCCTTGCATTTCCGGGACGGTGCAAAAGACCGCCGGTGTGCTGGCCACCCTGGGCTTCGCGATCTTCTACATGGTGATCAACATCGGGTCGCTGTTCGGGCGGGGGACGGCGTTCGTGGTGAGGACCCGCTCGAGCGCCTTGCTGGTCCTGCTGGTGGTGGCGATTTGCGCCGTGGCCGCCACGGCTCTCATCCTGCTCGTCCGCTGGAGCGTGGCGCACCGCGACGAGCGGTGGAACACGGCCAGGACGACGCTGGCCTCCCTCCTCATCGTCACCGGCGCCGGGGCGCTCGTCGCCTGGGTGCTGCGGCTGCCGTTCGGGCAGCCGGCCGAAGGAGCCTCCTCGAGCCTCTCGTACATCTTCGGCGTCGCGGCGGTCGCTTCGATTGTGGCGTTCTTCGTCGTGCTGCTGTTCTACAAGGAGCCTCCGAGGCCGGCCGAAGCCGCCGACAAGCCACGGCGCTCCGTTGCGCGGATCCTGCTCGACATGGTACTGGTGCTGAAAAGCGGGCGCTTCACCCTCTTCCTGGTCGTCATCTCGGGGTTCTTCTTCCTGTACAACCAGGTTTACAACGTGTTGCCGCTGTACGTGAAGCGGGTCGTCGAGGTGGGCCCGGCGATGGACCTCTACACCGCCGCCAACCCCCTCGTCATCGTCTGCTTCCAGCTTCTCGTCACGCGCTACTTCGGCAAGCTCAAGCCCGTGCGCTCGATGATCATCGGCTGCGTGGTCATCGGCCTGTCGATGGCGATCAACCTCGTGCCCCTCTACACGGCGGGCGGCATCCGCGCCGTGGCCGCCAACTGGCTGCCAGTCGCCTCCGTGTTCATCATCCTGACCGTGGGGTTGATCGCCTTCGGGGAGCTGTTCACCTCCCCGCGCATGTACGAGTACATCGGAGCGCTGGCGCCGAAGGGGCAGGAGGGGCTGTTCCTGGGCTACGCCAACCTGCCACTCGCCATCGGCTCGCTCACCGGCGGGCCGGTCGGTGCGTTCATCTTCAACGAAATCATGGCCAGGGGCGCGACCGAGCGGCCGGACGGGCTGCTCGAGCTCGACCCGGCCCACAACGCCATGGGCTGGCTGATCCTCATGGGTGTCGGCTTTCTGTCGGCGCTTTCCATGTGGCTGTTCAACCGCTGGCTCGAGAGACACCCGGCACCCGCGGCCTGATCCGGGAACACCCGGCGCCCCGTCGTGGTTGGCCAGCTCGGTGGAGGAACGTGCCATGAGTACCTTGACCGTCGGTGCCCCCGCTCCCTCCTTCTCGCTGCCAGATCAGGACGGCCGGCTCGTCACGCTGGAGAGCCTGGCCGGCCAGTGGGTCGTGCTGTACTTCTACCCCAAGGACGACACGCCGGGCTGCACCACCGAGGCGTGCGAGTTCAGCGCCTCGATCGCCGACTTCGCCGGGCTCGACGCCGTGGTCCTGGGGTGCAGCCCCGACTCCCCGGCCAGCCACCGCAAGTTCATCGCCAAGCACGGGCTCAAGGTGCGGTTGCTCTCCGACCCGGAGCGCACCGTCCTCTCGGCCTATGGCGCATACGGCGAGAAAAAGATGTACGGCAAGCCGGTGGTGGGCGTCATCCGCTCCACCGTGATCATCGACCCGGCGGGGAAGGTGGCGGCTGTCTGGCCGTCCGTGAAGGCCGCCGGGCACGCCGCGGCGGTGGCGGCCAGATTGCGGGAGCTGAGGGGGGCGTGAGACGCTCGTGCAGGGACCAGTCGTCGGTGCCAGGTATGTCGTTCGCGGGTCGCCGGGGTTTCGCGTTCGGACGGTGGGTGAGCGTCGGCCTGGCAGGAGCGTGCACCGTCAGGGCAAGGACGCAGATGGCACCCGGGCCGCCTGGTGGCGTCCTGCCTTCGAGCACACCGTCAGAGGAGGTCTGACGCCAGTTCTGCGAGCTTTGAGCGCTCGCCCTTGACCAGGTTCACGTGGGCGAACAGCGGCTGGCCCTTCATCCGGTCGACCAGGAATGTGAGCCCGTTCGACTGGCTGTCGAGGTACGGCGAGTCGATCTGGTAGATGTCGCCGGTGAACACGATCTTCGTCCCCTCGCCGGCACGCGTGATGATGGTCTTGACCTCGTGCGGGGTGAGGTTCTGCGCCTCGTCGACGATGAAGAAGATGTCGGCCAGCGAGCGGCCGCGGATGTAGGCGAGCGGCGCGATGAACAGCTTCTCGGTCGCCAGCATGTCGGCGATGCGCTTCTGCTCCTTGCTGTCGGAGGCGAAGCGGTGGCGGATCACCGAGAGGTTGTCCCACAGCGGCTGCATGTACGGGTCGAGCTTGGACTTGATGTCGCCGGGCAGGTAGCCGATGTCGCGGTTGCCGAGCGGCACCACCGGCCGCGCCAGGTAGATCTGCTGGTAGTCGCGCTTCTGCTCGAGCGCCGCGGCGAGCGCGAGCAGCGTCTTGCCGGTGCCCGCCTTGCCGGTCAGCGTGACGAGCGGGATGTCCTCGCGCAGCAGCGCGTCGACGGCGAACATCTGCTCGGCGTTGCGCGGGTCGATCCCGTACGCCGGTCTCTTGATCACCCGCTCGAGCTGCTCGCTCTCCGGGTTGTAGTGGGCGAGCGCCGAGGTCGAGCCGTTGCGGACGATGAAGTACTGGTGCGGCAGCGGCTGCTGGTTGCCCAGCAGCTCGGCCGCCGGGATCGCGTACGGCTCGGCGTAGAAGCGGGTGATGGTGCCCTTGTCGACGCCTTGCAGCAGGGAGGTGCCGGTGTAGAGCTTGTCGATGTCGCGGATCTTGCCGGTCTCGTAGTCCTCGGCCGGGATCCCCAGCGCCTTCGCCTTCATCCGCAGGTTGATGTCCTTGGAGACGATGATCACCGGCTGCGCCCCGGCGTGCTGGGCCTGGAGCTGCTCGGCCACGGCCAGGATGCGGTGGTCGGCCTTGGTGCGCGTGAACGCCGCGTCCACCTTCACCGAGTGCAGATCGCCGGTCTGCACGAACAGCCGCCCGCGGTCCGGGCCCAGGGGCAGCCCTTCCGCCAGCGAGTGTCCCTGCGACAGCTCGTCCAGGTTGCGGATGAACTCCCGCGCCTGGAAGTTGATGAGGTCCGAGCCCTTCTTGAACTCGTCGAGCTCCTCGAGGACGACGATCGGCAGCACAATGTCGTGCTCCTGAAAGTTCCAGATGCACGTGTGGTCGTACAGCAACACGTTGGTGTCGAGGACGAAGATCTTTCGGACGCTCGGCGTCCGCCGCGTCCTCGGTGTGGGGCGTGCGGTGTCGGGTGCCTTGAAGAGGGCTCTCACGGCCTCATGGTACCCGACCCGTCAAACGGGGCGTGAAGGGAACGGGTTCTCTCCGCGGCACCACCTCGCGGGCACGGCCCCGCAGGCGCCCTGAGCGACGCGTCCAGCGTGGTCGAACCGGCCCACACGGTCTCGGGACCGAGCACTCCCAGCAGCCAACGCGCCGCAGCCCCGCCGTGCACGAGCGGGCGAGCCCGGCTCCACGCGTCCCCTCTCCCGTTGCCGTTCCACCGAGAGACCTTTGACCGTTGACTCGAGGAGCGCAGCCGTGCGAGCATGGCTGCAGCATGTCAGCGCCCCGATCAACCAGCAGTCGATTCGAGTATGCGTCGTGAAGTCCTTCACGGCCGCTCGAGTTGTCGGCCGCCGTATCCCCCGGGAGGAGCTACGGCGTGGCGTCGCACCAAACAAGAGGACGAAGGACTGGGAGGAGGTCACCATGGCTCGGAGGATGGCTCTCGGCGTTCTCATGATTCTCGTTTCTGCAATGGTCCTGCTGCCGCTCGGAGCGGCGGCACAGACTGCGGTGCTGTCGAACCGCGCCGCGCCAGAGGCGTCCAAGCCTGGCGAGCTGCCGCCAGGGAAGGAGCCACCCAACGACAAGCCGGGGCTTGGGCTCAACTTCCCGGCCGGAATCCAGGCCGTGGCCACCGGCTACGGCTGGAGCCAGACGACGGGCACGTACACCGAGATCGCTGGCGGGACGGTGCACGGCAATGCGGGGAACGATGACACGAGCTTCAACGCCGTGAATCTCGGCTTCATCTTCTCCTACGACGGCGTCGACTACACCGAGGTGAGCATCCAGTCCAATGGCTTCATCGCCATGGGTGCCTCGGTCTCGAGCTCGTACACCCCATTGAGCACAGGGGCATCCAATAGCGTCATCGTGGCGATCGGCCGTGACCTGCAAGGCAACGGCACCACGGCCGAGCTGATGTCCCTGATGGAAGGGACCGCCCCGAACAGGGTGTTCACCGTGCAATGGAAGCACTACAAGCGCTATGGCACCGCCTACACCGGTGACGACTTCAACTTCCAGATCAAGCTGTACGAGACCAGCAACGTGGTCGAGGTCGTGTACGGGACCTTCACCGTCGTCGCCGTGGCGACACCACCGACCGTGCAGGTCGGCCTCCGCGGCGCCTCCAACACCGACTTCAACAACCGCACCAGCACCGGGGCCTGGACCTCCTCCACAGCCGGTGCCACCAACGCGGCCAGCATGGCGCTGACGGATGTCCACTACCCGCCGTCGGGCCTGACTTGGGACTGGACACCGCTTCAAGCCTCCCCGAGTTTCGTGACCTCCACCAAGACCGCCCCGGCGCAGGTGCTGATGGGCGGACCGATCGCCTACACGGTCAGCATCGTCAACTCCGGCACCGCCGCCGCCTCCGCGGCGACCATGGTCGACCCGATCCCGGCCGGCACCACGTACAACGCCGACGTGAGCTGCTCGGCGGGCACCTGCGGCTTCGACGGGACCAACGTCACCTGGAGCGGCACCTTGGCAGTCGCCGAGACCGTGACGGTGAGCTTTTCGGTCGGCACGGCTGGCGCGCCGTGCGGTGAGACGATCGTCAACGTGGCGACGCTGGCCGACCCGGACCTGCCAGGCGGATCGGTGACGAAATCGGCGTCGACCGAACTCGTGTCCTCGACGCCTGCGCCGCTGAATGGGTTCGACGACGCCACCTTCCCGCCGACCGGCTGGACCGAGACGATCGTCAACGACCCGGGCACCGACCCCGACTGGAGCCGGGAGACCGCCGGCACCAATCCGACCATCGCTCCCCACGGCGGCGCCGCGATGGCCGGGTTCAACTCGTACACCTCCCCGGCCTTCGCCTCCGCCCGGTTGTGGACCAACGCCCTCGACCTGAGCGGCTACGCTGCGCCGGCGGTGGTGTTCTGGATGTCCCACGACAGTGCTTTTGCAAGCAGCGCCGACCGGCTCCAGGTGCAGGTCTCCATGGATGGCACGACATGGGTCGACGTCGCCGAGCCGATCCTGCGCTACGACGCCGCGTACGCCACCCCCGGCTGGGGTGAGCACGCGGTGGCGCTCCCGGCCGGTTACAACGTCAACGGCGTGTACGTCGGCTTTCTGGGCATCAGCGCCTATGGCAACAACTTCTACCTCGACGACACAGCCCTGGCCGAAGGGTGGTACCCCTGCCCGTACACGAGCCTGACCCCCGACGGCGCCAGGACAGTATGCCCGGGTGGAACGGTCACCTACCCCCTCACCCTCACCAACATGACATCCAACCCCGACACCTTCGACCTGACCATAGGCGGCAACGCCTGGCCCACCACCCCGAGCCCGGCACAGCTCGTACTCGGCCCCGGCGCCTCCGGCTCGGTGACGGTCGCGGTGGATGTCCCCTGGACCCCCGGCAGCGACACCGCCACGGTCACCGCCCTCGGCCAGACCCACGCCGGGACCGATACCGCAACCCTCGCCACCACCGCGGCGTCGACTCACTGGGGAGCGATCGCCAGCGAGCCCGACAACGGGCGCCTGGACAACGTCCTCGGCGCCTGGGACGGCAAGGTGTGGTCGATCACGGGCCGCGGCGCGAACCTCCAGGTGCGCAGCTACGATCCGGCCACCGACGCATGGACCGTGGTCGGGACCCCGCCGACCTTTGGCGGCAACTACGCCCGCTCCGGCTGTCAGGCCGGCAGCAAGGTGTACATCTACGGCGACGCCACGACTGCCGGCTTCACCGGCCTGTGGTCCTACGACATGGCAACGACCACATGGGCGCAGGAGACGCCAGGCGGCACGGCGCCCGCTCAGACCGGCATCTGGGCGCCCGCATGGGCCTCCGACGCCGAGACCGGATACTGCTACCTGACTGGCGGTGCGACCACGGCCGGCGCCGGCAACCTGACCACCACATACGTCTACGACCCGGCGACGAACACCTGGCTGACCCAGTTGCCCAACTTCACCTCGGTGCGCGACTACCACGCTGCCTGGGTGTTCCGCGATGCCACCAACCGCAAGCTGCTGTGCGTCGCCGGCGGCAACAATGGTGCCGGCATGGCCAGCACCCAGTGCTACGACTTCGCCGCCGCGACGTGGGGCGCCGAGAACGCCGACATCGGCCCGCTACCTGCTGATCTGTGGGGCATGGGCTACGCGCAGAAGGTGCACGAGGGGGCGACCCAGCTCTGGGTGACAGCCGGCGTGCGTGCCGATGCAATCACCGCGGCCACCAGCTTCTTCGACGTGGTGGCCGGCGTCTGGGCCGACGATGGCAACCTCGCCTCCGGCGCCGTCTACCGCACCAGCGCCGTCACTTCCGACAACGAGATCTTCAACCTGGGCGGCTCAATCGGCGGCTTCAGTTACACCGGTGTCGCCAGCCGCCACATCCAGTGCGGAGCGCCGCCCAACATCGATGTCAGCCCGCTCACCCTCGGCGCCACCCAACCCCCCGACTCCACCACCGGACAGCCGCTGACCGTCGCCAACACCGGCGTCAGTGACCTCACCTGGAGCCTCGTCGAGGAGCCGGGCGGCAGCAGCGCGCCGTGCGTTGCCCCCGCCGATGTGCTGTGGCTGTCAACGCAGGAGACCTCTGGCACCGTCGCAGGCGGCGCGTCGACCACGTTCGACGTGCTCTACAACTCCACCGGCCTCACCGCCGGCACCTACACCGCGAACCTGTGCATCGAGAGCAACGACCCCGACGCCGGCCCGGGCAACGGCACGGAGCTGGTGGTCGTGCCGGTGACCCTCACCGTCGAGCAGGTCGCGGCACCGTCGATCAGCCTCGTGAAGACCGTCGGCACCACCGCGGGAGTCTGTGCCATCACCTCGAGCATCACCGTGCCGGCAGGCACCACCGTGTACTACTGCTACACCGTCACCAACACCGGCAACGTCACCTTGAACCTGCACAACCTGGTGGACGATCGGCTCGGCCCGCTCTTCTCGGGGCTCAATTACGCCCTGACCCCGGGTTCGAGCGTCAACACCGTCGCGGCGGGCCTCTCCATCCCGGCGGTCATCAACGTCACCACCACCAACACCGGCACCTGGACCGCCTACAACACCGCGCCCCCTGATGGTGTGACCGCCGAGGCGAGTGCCACTGTCACCGTGACGTTCCCCAACATCGACGTCGACCCGCTTTCTCTTGCCTCCACGCAACCACCCGACACCACCACGAGCCAGACTCTCACCGTGGCCAACACCGGCGCAGCACCGCTGGAGTGGGAGATCCTCGAGGAGCCGATGGCCATCCCAGCGCTGGTGCCGCCAGGTCCGTCTCTCGGCGAGCTCGGCTACACGCCCGATCCGGCTGCCGAGGCCGCTGGCCTGGAGGTTGGCGCGAGCGGCCCTTGCGCACCCAGCAGCCCGGGGGCGCGGCGGCTGGCCAGGCAGGCGCTCCTCAGCACCGGCCTGCTGCTGGTGCCCGACTCCACCAACGACCGCATCATGGCGCTGGACCCCATCACCGGCAATGTCATCGATGCCAACTTCGTGCCCACCAACGCGGTCGTGGGTACAGGGGTCCACGCCATTCTCAACGCCGCCGGCGACCGCATCCTGCTCTCCGACCAGACCGGCGACGTGGTCCACCAGTTCGACCTGGACGGAAACTACATCGGGATCTTCGCCCCGGCGGGCGGCGCCAACACCACCATCCTCGACAACATCCGCGGCATGGCCCTGCGGCCGAACGGAAACCTGCTGGTCACCGTCGCCTCGGGTGCGAACAGCAACGCCGTGGCCGAGTTCGACGCGGCCGGCAACTACCTCGGCACCTTCGTCGCGCCGGCGGCCGGCGGGCTGGGCTTGCCCTGGCACCCCCTCCTTCGTTCCTCCGACTGGCTGGTCTCGGGCAGCGCCGGGACCACTGGCATGCTCCGATACGACCTTTCCGGTGCGTTCCTCGATGTCTTCGCGCCCATCAGCACCTTCCCCGAGCAGATGGCCCTCGCGTCCAACGGCAACGTGCTGGTGGCCAACTTCAGCCCGTCGACCAACGAGGGCGTGCACGAGTTCACCTCCACAGGCACCTTCGTCGGGCGCTACCATCCCACGGGTCTGACCGGCTACCGCGGTGTGTACGAGCTGCCCAACGGCACGATCCTCACCACCACCGGGGTGGGCGTGCACCAGATCGACCGCAGCGGCAACTTGGTGGAGAACAAGATTACCGGGGTGAGCGCGCGCTTCATCCAGTACGTCCTCCTTCAGACCGACTGCACGACGCCGGCCGACGTCCCCTGGCTGTCTGCGTCGCCGATCAACGGCACCACTGCTTCCGGTGCCTCCACGCCGGTACAGGTGACCTTCGACTCCACCGGGCTGGCGCCGGCGACCTACACTGCCAATCTCTGCGTTCTCAGCAACGACCCCGACCCGGGCCCGGGCAACGGCACCGAGCTGGTGGTCGTGCCGGTGACCCTTACCGTGACAGAGCAACCGGTGCCGGCCATCACGCTCGTCAAGACCGTGGGCACCACGGCCGGCGTGTGCGCCAGTACCTCGAGCATCACCGTGCCGGTCGGCAGCACCGTGTACTACTGCTACACCGTGACCAACACCGGCAACGTCACCCTGAACCTGCACGACCTGGTGGACGACGAGCTCGGCACGATCTTCTCGGGGCTCAACTACGCCTTGACCCCGGGCTCGAGCGTCAACACCGTTGCGGCGGGGCTGTCGATCCCGGCAGTGATCAACACCACGACCACCAACACCGCAACCTGGACTGCCTACAACGCTGGCGCAGCCGACAGCACCAGCGCCCAGGCCAGCGCCACCGTGACCGTGATCGACACCCCGGGAATCTCTCTCGTCAAGACCGTGGGCACCACGGACGGGGTGTGCGCCACGACGAGCAGCATCTCGGTCACAGCCGGCACCACTGTTTACTACTGCTACGAGGTCACGAACACCGGCAACGTCACCCTGAACCTGCACGACCTCGTCGATGACCGGCTCGGGACGATCTTCACCGGTCTCGCCTACGCCCTGACCCCCGGCAGCAGCGTCAACACCGTGGCGGCCGGGTTGTCGATCCCGGCGGTGATCAGCACCACGACCACCAACACCGCCACCTGGACCGCTTACAACGCCGGTCCTGTGAACGTGGTCACCGCGCAGGCCAGCGCCACCGTGACCGTGCTCCAGCCGGCGAACGTGTCCGGCACCAAGGCCGCGAGCGGCAACTACATTCCCGGAGGGACGGTGACCTACTCGATCGTCCTGACCAACGCCGGACCGGGGCCGCAACCCGACGACCCGGCCAATGACGAGTTCGTCGATGTGCTGCCGGCGAGCCTCACTGCCGCTGGCGCGAGTGCCAGCTCGGGGAGCGTGCAGCGGGTCGGCAACCAGGTTACCTGGAACGGCGCCATCCCGGCGGGGGGCTCGGTGACCATCACCATCACCGCCACAATCAACCCTGTACCTGGTGGGACCGTGATCGCAAACCAGGGCACGATCAGCTATGACGGCACGGGGGACGGCGTCAACGACTCGACGCGGCTCACCGACGACCCGGCCCAACCCGGCGCCGCGGACCCGACGGTCTTCACGGTCAGGCTCGCCGATCCGATCCCGACCCTCGACGGTGCTGGCCTGCTGCTCCTTATCCTGCTGCTCGGCGGCGCGGCGGTCTGGGTTCTGCGCCGCATCGCCTGATAACTCCCGCTCTCGACAAACGGCGGCCCCGCTTCGGCGGGGCCGCTGCGTCGAGCGTGTCGACCGGGAGCGGACTCAAGCGGCGAGCGGCAGCCGGATCGGCACCTCACCCGACGACGGCCCCTGGCGGATGCATGGCGAGCCGTCTAACATTGGGGATCCGGGAACCAGAGGCGAAGGGACCCGCCAGGAGGACGCCGGTGTTCACGAGCTTCCAGGAAGCCAAGAGCTACATCCGCAACCACGCCATCGAGATGATCGACCTGAAGTTTTGCGACCTGTGGGGGCACTGGCACCACATCACGATCCCCGTCGGGCGCTTCAACGAGCGGCTCATGGAGCGGGGCGTCGCGTTCGACGGCTCCTCCGTGGGGTTCAAGTCGGTGTCGGCCGGGGACATGGTCATGATCCCCGACCTCGACACCGGCTTCGTGGATCCGTTCAGCGAGGTGCCGATGCTGTCGTTTTTGTGCACCACGCTCGAGGCTGACACCCGCAAGCTCTACCCGTACGACCCCCGCGCCATCGCCCGCCGGGCCGAGGAGTACCTGCGCTCGACCGGCATCGCCGACACCTCGGAGTGGGGTCCGGAGTTCGAGTTCTACCTCTTCGATGGGGTGTCGTACGAGAACGGCATGAACGTCGCGTCGTACCGGGTGAACTCGGCGGAGGCCGACTGGAACAGCCACGAGATGGGGTCGGGGTACACCATCCCGCGGCACGGCGGCTACCACGCCATCCCGCCTCGCGACAAGCTCGCCAACGCCCGGACGAGGATCTCGATGCTGCTCGAGCGCATGGGGGTGGAGGTCAAGTACCACCACCACGAGGTGGGCGGTCCCGGCCAGTGCGAGATCGAGACGCCGATCCTGCCGATGCTCAAGGCCGCTGACTCGGTGCTGCTCGGCAAGTACGTGACGCGCATGGCGGCGCTGCAGATGAACATGACCGCCACGTTCATGCCCAAACCGCTGTACGGCGAGGCCGGGTCGGGGATGCACTTCCACCAGCGCCTGCGCAAGGAGGGCAGGAACATCTTTTACGACCCACAAGGCTATGGCGCGCTGGGCGAGGTCGCCCGGCACTACATCGCCGGCGTGCTGCTGCACGGCGGGGCGGTGATGGCGTTCACCAACGCCTCCACCAACTCGTACCGGCGGCTCATCCCGGGGTTCGAGGCGCCGATCTCGGCCATCTATTCGCTCGGTAACCGCTCGGCGGCAATCCGCATCCCCAAGTACGCCAACGACGCCGACTCGGCGCGCTTCGAGTTCCGGCCGCCCGACGCGATGTGCAACCCGTACCTCGCGATCGCGGCGCAACTGCTGGCCGGGATCGACGGCATCCGGCGCAAGCTGGACCCCACCGAGCTCGGCTTCGGACCGGTGGACGAGGACATCTTCTCGTGGCCGGCGGAAAGGCGGGCCCAGATCAAGGCGCTCCCGACCTCGATGGAGGAGTCGATGGCGGCGCTTTCGGCCGACCACGAGTTCCTGCTCGCCGGCGAGGTCTTCAGCAAGGACGTCATCGACCGCTGGATCGCCCGCAAGCTGTGGGAGGACCGCGAGGTTCGCAACCGCCCGCACCCGTATGAGATCGAGCTGTACTACGGGCTGTAGAGGCAGGCAAGAGGCAAGAGGCGAAAAGCGACAACTACCAGACCCCCGCCTGGAACGGCGTGGCGTAAGCTGGGGGCGGCGGTCCAAGGTGTCGGCGGCCGCCAGAGGGGGGCCATGTCCGCGTGTGGGAAACTCAAGCCCAGTAGGGTCGTGGTTGGCCGCAAAGACCCGGAGGTCGCCGGCCTGAAGCCGTGGCTTCGTCCCGACCCCGGTCTGCTCCCCCCCGAGGAGCTCTTCCCGCGGCGGCGGTTGCCGCAGGTAGGCGCCGCGTCCAGCCAGAGGCGCAGCGATCTGTCCATCCTCAACCGCTCGACCTCAATTGTGCCCACAGACCTCGACAGGGGCGACGCAACGGTCGTCGTCACCTCGGGCTCGGGCGTGGTCGTCTGCGCCTCGGGGATCGACAACCGCACCAACGACCCGATCACCGTGCCGGCGAAGCAATGAGAAGCAGGATGCTGGGGAAAGGGGACGGCACTTGAGCGGAGCGCATGGGTATGAGGAAGGTACCTGTCGGAGCTCGACAGGCGAGGACGAGGTCCGCCGGCTGGCGCTCGTCCGGCGAGGGCTCCGGCTCGAGTGGCTGACGGTAGGGTGGAACGTGGTGGAGGCGGTCGTCTCCATCGCGGCCGGGTGGGCGGCCGGCTCCATCGCCCTGGTGGGGTTCGGGCTCGACTCGGTGATCGAGTCGGCTTCGGGCGTGGCGCTGCTCTGGCGCCTGCGCCGCGACGACCCGGCGGTGCGAGAGGCCTCGGAGCGACGCGCGCTCCGCCTCGTCGGCCTCAGCTTCCTGGCGCTGGCCGCCTACGTCGCCGCGGACAGCGCCCATTCGCTGTGGGCCCGCGAGGAGCCGGAGGCCAGCCCGCCCGGAATCGTCATCGCGACCTTGTCGCTCGTCGTCATGCCGCTGCTGGCCCGGGCCAAGCGCCGTGTCGCGGCCGGGATCACGAGCCGCGCGTTGCACGCCGACTCGCGCCAGACGGACCTTTGTGCGTACCTGTCGGCGATCCTGCTGGCGGGCCTCGGGCTCAACGTCGCACTGGGGTGGTGGTGGGCCGACCCGGTGGCCGGTCTCGCGATGGTGCCGATCATCGCCCGCGAGGGCGTGGCGTCGTGGCGGGGGCGGCCCTGCGGGTGCGGGCATTGACCTCGAGCACGCCGGCGGCGGTGAGAAGCCCCCGCACCTCGGCGGGGTCGAGTTCCCGGCCCTCTCCTGGCGGCAGGGTGGCGAGCTGCACCGGCCCGACGGCCACCCGACAAAGCCGCCGCACGCGGTGGCCGAGGAGCTGGAAGCTGCGGCGAATCTGCCGGTTGATGCCCTCGTGGAGCACCACCTCGCACCGCGTGCCGCCGCGCGGCGCCTTGCCCAGCCGGCGGACCTCGAGCGGACGGGTGGCGCGGAGGCCGAGACGCAGCCCTCCGGCCCGCAGGCGGTCGAGAGCCGGCTCGTCGGGAAACCCCTCCACGGTCACGATGTAGGTTTTGGCGAGCGTCCCGGGGTCCATGAGGCGCTGCGCGGTCCGGGCGTCGTCGCACAGCAGGAGCAGCCCTTCCGAGTCCTTGTCGAGGCGGCCGACCGCGAAAAAGCCCCGGATCTCCTCGGGCAGCAACTCGAACACCGTTCGTGCCGCGTTTTCGGAGACGGTCGAGACCAGCACACCGCGCGGCTTATGGAAGGCGTAGATGCGACAGGTCGTTGCTGGCAGCGTCGAGGCCACGGCACGAGGATAGCGCGCGGGGCCGGGACTACAATGCGCTGGAGAGGAGGCGCCATGCCCACACCAAACCGCACCGCCCGTCCGTGCCTGCGTCGGGGGAGGACCGCCGGCGGCGTGCTCGCCGCCCTCCTGATCGCGGTGGCGGCGGCCGCAGAGCCCTCCGGGGCGGCGGGTTGGCACGCGAAGGTCACTCCTGCGCTCGTCGCCGCGTCCGCGACGCCGGAACGCGTGGTGGCGTGCATGGTGACGCTGCGCGAGCCGGCGGGTTCGCTGTCGTCGTTGGCGGCGCCCCGGCAGCAGGAGTGGGTCGCGGAGACGGTCGATGCCCTCGCTGCTGACCTCGCCGCCGACGGGGTGGTGGTGGTGCGCCGGTATCGCCACCTGCCGCTGGCCGCGGTGCGGGTGCCGGCCGGGGCGCTCCCGGCGCTCGCCGGTCACGCCGCCGTGTTGGCCGTGACGCCGGTGCGCACGGCGCGGGTCATGCGGACCGAGGGCAAGCAGCTTCTGCACGTGCCGGAGGTGCATGCCCAGGGGTACCGGGGCGCGGGGATCGGGATCGCGGTGCTCGACACCGGCGTCGACTACAACCACGCCGAGCTGGCCGGGGCCAAGACCATCAAGCTCTTCGACGCGGTCGACGACGACGCCGACCCGATGGACGAGGAGGGCCACGGCACGGCGGTGGCGGCCATCGCCGGCGGGTCCGGCAACGGCGTGGCGCCCGAGGCCCGTATCGTCGCGGTGCGGGTGCTGGACGCCAACGGCGAGGGGACCTCGGACCAGATCCTGGCAGGCATCGACGCGGTCCTGGGCTCGATTGCCGCTGGCAACCCGCACAACATCAAGGTCCTCAACATGTCGCTCGGTGGCTACGACGACACCGAGTGGCCGCCGGCGGAAGGCAGCTGCGACGCCCTGTCGACCGACTTCGCCACCGCCTTCCAGGCGCTCGTGGAGGCCGGGGTGCTCGTCACGGTGGCGGCGGGGAACGGCGGCTGTTCCACCGGCGTCGCGTGGCCGGCGTGCATCTCGACGGCGCTCGCGGTCGGGGCCGTGTACGACGCCAACGTGGGGCTCCAGGCGTACGGCGACCTGCAGTGCAACCTGCTGGGCTGCTTCGACCTCGTCACCGGCGCCGACGCCATCGCATGCTATTCGGACTCGGGGGGCAAGCTCGGCGTGTGGGCGCCCTCGCACTGCGCCTCGACGGCGCGCAAGGGCGGCGGGCTCGAGGACTGTTTCGGGGGCACCTCGGCGGCGGCGCCATACGTGGCGGGGGTCGCGGCGCTGCTCTCGCAGGCCGTGCCGGCGGGGACCGTGACGGCGCTGCGGCAGGCGCTCGAGTCGACCGGTAGGAACGTGAGGGATTCCCGCAACAACGTCGAGCGGCGCCGGGTCGACGCGCAGGCGGCGCTGGCGCTGCTCGCCAGCGGCTGCACCCCCCCGGCGGTGCCGGCGGGCCTTTCGGCCAACCGGACGCGGATCTGCTCGGGCGAGCAGGTGACGCTCAGCTGGGGGGCGGTCGCCGGCGCCGCCGGCTACACGGTCGAAGTGGACGACTCGCCGGTCTTCTCGTCACCGGAGGCGACGCTCCAGGCGTCCGGCACTTCGGTCGGCTACTCGACCACACGGCCGACCAGCGCGACGCTGCACTTCCGGGTGCGCGCCACTGCCGGCTGCGGGCTCTCCTCCGAGTGGTCGGGCTCCACCCAGGTCGCCTACGACAGCACCTGCAGCGGGCCGTCGTACGCCCGCGCCTACTACGTCTCGGGGATCGCCCGCCTGCCCGGGGTGCCGCCCACCGACTGGTACTCGGACCTCGCGGTGCTCAACACTTCGGGGCTGGCCGCCGATATCCGGCTGAGCTTTTACGGCAACGCGAGCCCGCCTCCGGTCACGATGCGCGTGCTCGCTCGCCAGCAGGTGACGTGGAGCAACGTGTTGCCGACCCTGTTCGGGGTGACTGGTCAGGACGTCGGGGTGATCGTGGTGGAGAGCACGCAGCCGCTGCTGGTGACGGCCCGCACTTACTCGAAGCAAGGAGAGAGCAGCGCGGCCCGGACCTACGGTCAGTCGTACGACGGCCTGGAGGTCACCGGCGCCCTGACCGGAACCGCCGTGGGCTTCCTGCCCGGCCTGCGCAGCGACGGGCAGTTCCGCACCAACGTCGAGGTGGTGAACGTCGGCGCCGTTGCGGCCACGGCCGAGGTGCGGTTCTTCAACAACGGCGGCGCGGCGCTCGGGCAGCCGCTGCTCCTGGGCGTGCAGCCCGGCCACCGCACGGCCGTCACACGGGCGCTGCCCGCCGGCGCGGCGGCCGCCTACGCCGAGGTGCGCGTCACGCCGGGCGAGGCCCGGGTCATCGCCTTTGCGTCGGTCGTGGACGGCAGCACCGGCGATCCGACGACCGTGACGATGGGAGTGCAGTAGCTTCGCAGCAGCTTCACGGAGGCTTCGCACACTGCCGCGCGGGGAGGATCGACGTATGCCGCGGACGAACAGGAGCGAGCTCCGGTACACACTGGAGCCGCCGGAAGGTCGGAAGCTCGACCTTGCTGTCCTGTGGCGGGCGCCGCTCGAGCGCCTGCTCGCCGTCGACCGGCTCAGGAAGGTGTATGCGCCACTGGCTGGCCTTGCCGATCCGGCGCGCTTCTGCACCGAGGGGCTGGCGGCGCTCGGGGTCGGGTTCGAGGTCTCCGACGCCGACCTCGCGAGGATCCCGGTCAGCGGTCCCGCGGTGGTGGTCGCGAACCACCCGTTCGGGGGCATCGAGGGCCTCGTGCTGGGGGCGCTGCTGACCCGGCGGCGACCCGACGTACGCATCATGGCCAACTTCCTCCTGGAGGTGTTCGAGCCACTGCGCGAGCTGTTCATCTTCGTGGATCCATTCGGGGGCCCGCGAGCCGCCGCCGCCAGCCGCGCCGGGCTGCGGGAGGCCATCCGCTGGGTGGAGGGCGGCGGGTTGCTGGCGATCTTCCCGGCTGGCGAGGTGGCGAGCCTCCGGCTGCGCGGCCTGCGTGTCACCGACCCGCCGTGGAACGACACTGCCGCCCGCATCGTGCGGCGCGGCGGGGCTGCCGCCGTGCCGGTGTTCTTTGCTGGCAACAATGGGCCGGTCTTCCACCTCGCCGGGCTCCTCCACCCGCGCCTGCGCACGGCGCTGCTGGTGCGGGAACTGCTCAACAAGCGCTCGCGCACGCTCGTCGTGCGCGTCGGCGATCCCATCTCGCCCTCCCGTCTCGCGAGCCTGGGGAACGAGCGCGAGGTTACGCGCTATCTGCGGGAGCGCACCTTCAACCTGGAGCGTCGCGGGCGGCCGAGCCGCCGGCGGGTTCGGGCCGCCGAGGCGGCGCCGGTCGCCGACCCCCAGGCGCCGGAGGTGCTCGAGGCCGAGCTCGACGCGCTGCCGCCGGCGGCCTGGCTGGCCGAGTCCGGGGGGTTGCGCGTGGCGGTCGCCCGCGCCACCGAAATCCCCGGCCTGCTGCTCGAGATCGGACGCCTGCGCGAGGCCACGTTCCGGGCGGCGGGCGAGGGCAGCGGCAAGGCGCGCGACCTCGACGAGTTCGACGCAACGTACCTGCACCTGTTCATCTGGGACGGTGAGCGCAAGCAGGTCGCGGGCGCCTATCGTCTGGGCCCGACCGACGAGATCCTGCCGGCCAGGGGGATCGCAGGCCTGTACACCTCCACGCTCTGGCGCTTCACCCCTGAACTGTTCGAGCGCATGGGCCCGGCACTCGAAATGGGACGGTCGTTCATCTGCCAGGAGTACCAGCGCTCGTTCGCGGGGCTGATGCTGCTGTGGAAGGGGATCGGCCAGTACGTGGTGCGCCATCCCCGCTACCGGGTGCTGTTCGGGCCGGTGAGCATCTCGGCCGATTACCAGCACGCCTCGCGGGCGCTCATCGCCCAGTTCCTCAAGGCCAACCACGCGCTCTCCGAGTGGGCGCACCTCGCCCGCCCGCGCCGGCCGTTCCGGGTCCGGCGATGGAAGGCGGTGGCGGGCAAGGGGCAGCCCTGGGCGACGCGGGACGTCGACACGGTGTCGACGTTCGTTTCCGACCTCGAGGCCGACGCCAAGGGGGTGCCGATCCTCGTCAAGCAGTATTTGCGGCTGGGCGGGAGAATCCTCTCGTTCAACGTCGATCCGGAGTTCGCCGACGTGGTGGACGGTCTCATCGTCGTCGACTTGCTCCGTACCGAGCGCCGCACCCTCGAGCGCTACATGGGTGTCGAGGGAGCGGCGTCGTTCCTGTCGTGCCACCCCCACGGGACCGCCGCGAGCTGAGCGGCCGCTCTAAAGGTGTTGGAGGTTAAACGCGGCCTGCGCGCGGATCATCTCCCTCACGCCGGCCTCCAGGCACTCACTGGCCGTGAAACCGAAGGTGAAAACCGCACCGTCCGCCCGCGTGATGCGCATGCCGGTGACCGTGAACGGCGGGTACTCGACGGCCATCGCTCGCGCTCGAGCCCCCGGGTGCTCGGGCCGGTCAGCCTCGGAGAGGGCGACCATGAGGTGTACACCGAGCGCCTGCGCCTGCTCGGCGTCCAACTCTCCCACGGCGGCAATGGCAAAGCCCTCGGGGTCCATGACAAACCCCGCCCTTGCACCGCTCCATCCCAAGACCCAGGTGAGAAAGTGTTCCCAGCTCGAGAAGCTCGTGGGCCCTTCGACGGGCGCGCGCGCTGGCGGCGCGGCTCGTGGTCCCACCGGGACGGCCGGGGTGGTGGCGGCGGAAAAACGGGAGTACGGGGGGGCCGGAGCCGGACCGGCTGCCCCTGGCGGGGCGAGGAGCCGCTGGCTCAAGAGGCCGGCCAGCTCGAGGTCAGAGAAGGTTGCGCTGTGGTCGCTCATAGCCCTCTCCGGTGAGGCCAGTCAGGGAAGCGATCCTGCTCTCCAGCTCACCGACCAGCATCTCGAAGCGTCGCGCCTCGGGCGTCACGACACCTCCCAGGAACGCCACCGGCAACCCTGCTCGGCTGGCCTTGGCGTACGTTTCGGACCACGGCACCACGGTCTCGAGCACACCGGCAATGTTGTTCCAGACCTGGGACATGACTTCCATCGACGCCTCCTTCCCCAGGCGCACCATGGTCGGCAAGATGCCGAGAAGGCGCAGGCGCGGGTTCTCGTTAGCGCGCACGTGCTCGAGGACCTGGAGCAACTGGGTCACGGAGCGCAGGGCCAGCGTCTCGGCCTGGAACGGCACGAGCGCGAAGTCGGCAAACGACAGAGCCGCACGGGGGACCATGCCGAGACCTGACGGGGCGTCGATGAGCACGAACTGAAACCCCGTGGCGACGGGCTCCAACGTCCGTTCGAGCGTTCCCGGGACGTGCACCACCTTCTCGAACTCCGAAACGTCAGCGGGATCGAGCCTGCCCCTGGCGAGGATCGACAGGGCAGGTAACTTGGTGGGGATCACCGCCGCTTCCGGCGACGTCTGCCCCATGAGAAGCTCGGCCAGGCCCACCCACTCGCTGTTCTGGCGGGCAAGAGAGAGACCGATCGCACCCTGTGGATCGAGGTCGACCAGAAGTGTCCGGCGCTGGCTCTCGGCCAAGGCCACGGCCAGGTTGAGGGCGACGGTGGTCTTTCCCACTCCCCCTTTCTGGCTCACGATCGCGATCTTGATCGCCATGAACGGCCTCCCTCAATCGACAGTTCCATTCTACAGAGGTTGCCTCGACGCAGGCGCCGTGGCCGGGCGCGTTGCCTGGACTCCCCCGGGCCAGCCGAGGATCCTCTCAATCTCGGACAGTAGGCGCAGTCGCAGGCGTTCTGCTGCCGCTGCCACAGGAGGGCTCAGCCCCGTCCCGAGCTCTCGCGGCGGCAGGATCGAGACGCCCCAGAGCGCCCACGTCGGGAACGGCTCCGCAACCCCCATCCTCCGCAGCGTCTCAAGGGTCGTCGCCAGATCGCTCTGATGGAACGAGGGAGCCCAGGCGCGCACGGCCGGCGCTCCGACCACGATCTCGCCAGGCGGCTCGCCCGCGACCGCATCCACGAACAGGAAGTGCTCCGCCTTCGGCAGCCAGTCGGCAACTTCGAGGAGGTCGCCCTCGAGCACGCCGAGCAGAACACGTGGATCGGGTGCCATGCTTTCCGACAACGCCCTCACCACCTCCGGCCCAACACCGTCGTCGCCAGCCAGCGGGTTGCCGATGCCCACCACCGCGACGCGCGCTTTCGGGTGGGCACCCCCCAGCTCGTCCCCGGCGAGGTCTTCGAGCACGGTCCTCTCACTGCAGTCTTACTTGGTAGGTGCAGCGCTCGTTGCCCCGGTCCGCCTGCATGAGGCGGGGCTTCATCCCGGCCATGCGCGAAAGGTACCCCGCCAGGTAGTTGTAAAACAGCACGCACAGTTCCTGGCCGAGAGGGATGCCCTCATGCAAACAGACGTCGCGGACGAAGCACGCTCCCACCGTGACGGTCATGGCATCGCCTGCCACCTCGAACTGGAGGTCCCAGGCGGGGGCAAACTGTGCCTTCGCAAGCGCCAGCACCTCGGCTTGCGTCCTGGGCTGCTGGTAGCGGGGGAGCTGGCCAGCCAGCGTGCGCCCTGCAAGCGTACCAACGGCAGGAAGGCCCGCCCCGAGCGTCTGCTTGAAGATGGCCGCCACCGAAAGCAGCCGCACCCCGATGTCGCGCGCAGCGGCGGCAAGCTGCGCCTTGTCGGTGAGCACGACCGGCGCGTGCGCCTGTCCGGCGGCAAGGCGCGACGCCACCTTGAGCGCGTACGGATCGTGGTAGAAGCAGTCCTGAAGCGGCACACCCTCGTGAGCAATGGCGTCGGCCGGGCAAATCTCGCTACAGGCCAGGCATCCGAAGCACTCCTTCGGCTTGACCACCTCGGGTACGGCTTTGGTCTCGTCGAGCTTGAAGACCCCCGGAACGCACGTGTCGACGCAGAGACCGCAACCCACACACGCCTTCTCGTCGATGGCGATGTTGATCATGACTGACTCCTCCGCGAGATGACCCCCACGAGTGCGCCCCCCTGGTAGAGTTCGACCTCGAGCGGCATTTGCCCGGCGGCGTGCGTGGCGCAAGACAGGCAGGGGTCGAAGCAGCGCAAGGCGAATTCCACGCCGTTGAGCAGCAATCCCTGGTCCTGCTTGGGGAAAAGCTGGCGGGCCACGCCGGTAATGGCGGTATCCATTGCCTCATAGTTGTTCTGTGTTGCAACGATGAGGTTCACCTTCTGGACCTTGCCCTGCTCGTCGGCCATGTAGTCGTGCACGAGGATGCCGCGCGCCGACTCGACGATGCCGACGTACTGCCCGGCCTTCGGGTTGGCCTCGATGCTGGTAGGGCCATCGTCAATTCCTTGTGGGAGCGCCGCCAGCGCTTCGGCGCACCCCAGCATCTCGACGAGCCTGGCCTCGACGAAGTCGAGCGCCGAGGTGCGGCTGCCCTCCCGTGACTTGAAGCGCGCCAGCGCCTCGTTTGCTTTGGGTGTGGGCATCGTTGTGGCCAGGTTGAGACGGGCCAGCGGACCGACGAAGTAGGGGGCACCAGCCGGCTCGCGAAAGACCACGGACTTCATGTAGGAGCTCGGAACGACACGCTCGAGGAGGAGGGTCGCATAGTCGGCCTGGCGAATGGAGCGGAGCCTGGCGCCAGTGGCGTCGCCCACGGTCAGGTCGCCGCCGAGATAGGTGTGCTCGCCTCCCTTTGAGAGGGCCACAGCGGGGAACGGCAACGTCATGGCTTCGCGCAGCACTTCCAGCGTGTCGAGCTTGTCCTGGACTCGTGCCACCAGTTCGCCCAGCAAGCCGAGAGCCTCGTTGCCCCAGTCCTGGATCACCTTGAGCTTGTCGGCGGAGGGACGGAACGACATCCCACCTGGGATGGCCGTCACCGGGTGAACGCCACGCCCGCCGATGATCTCGACGGTACGCTGACCGATGCTGCGCAGGCGCAGAGCCTTCTTGCCGAGTTCGGGGTCGAGGCCAAGGAGCGCGAAGATGTTGCGCTTTTCTGGAGGAGCGCCGATGCCGAGCAGCAGGTCAGGTCCGGCAAGGACAAAGGTCGAGAGCGCGTGGGAATGCAGGACGTGCCCTGCGTACAGCAACGCGCGAAGGAGCTGGGCAGCAGCTGGAGGCGTGATGCCCAGCCCTTGCTCGATGGCGGTCACCGAAGCCATGTGGTGGGCGGCCGGGCACACGCCACAGATGCGGCCGGTGATCTGCGGCATCTTGAAGAGCTCGGAACCCTGCAGCAGCTTTTCCATCCCCCGGATCTCGAGGACGTGCAGGCGCCCACGCTCCACCTGCCCGCTGGCATCGAGGTCCAGCACGATGCGGGCGTGGCCCTCGATGCGGGTGACGGGGTCAACGACGAGGCGTTGTGCCATAAGCTATCCCTCCTTCCCGGCGGTCGCCGAAGGGGGGGCGGCGTCGCCTGCCCACTCGCGCAGCTCCACGGTGGGCTTGCGGTACACGGCCGGAGAGGCCGCAGCGTAGGCGTAGAACGTCTTGGCATTGTCCTGGACGTACTTGGTGATGGTCTCGGCCGGGATGTCGGTGAGCATCTGCATCCGCTTGGCGACCATCGTACGGAGATCCAGGTGCGGCTCGCGGATGAGGTCAGCCGAGGGGCCGCCGCAACCGGTGCAGGCAATGCCGCTGGCGGGGCAGGGGGCCTGGCAACGGTTGATCGTGACCGAGCCGAGACAGACCACGCCTTGGCTCAGGAAACACAGCTCGTCATCAGGCCCAGAGATGGCCCCGGGGCGAAACTGCGCACCTGGGCGCTTGCGCATCTTGCGGTCGCAATCGGTGCAGACCTTGCGGGCCTGCAGGGGCGGGGCGGAGCCGCCGAGGAGCGCCCGCAGCCCGGCGGCAATGTAGTAGGGGTGCGGCGGGCACCCCGGCAAATAAAAGTCCACCTCCACGACCTCGTCGAGCGGCACCACACCTTCTTCGAGTGCCGGGACATCCCCGTCGGGTGTCTGGCCCGGGGTGTTGGTGGGACCGCTCGCGTAGACGGTTTCGACCACGCTCTTCCTGTCGTGCAGCCATCCGAGGCCGGAAGGACCGCCCCATGCTGCGCAGCTGCCGAAGGCAACGAGCGTCTTCACGCTCTGACGCATGTGTACGGCCGCCTCTCGATCGTGCTCGCTGCGGATCGCACCCTCGACCAGCCCTACCTCGGCCTCGGGGTAGCCCTTCTCGTCCATGAGCACGGGAACGCGCACGAACTCCACGTCCTCCATGAGGTTGACGAGCTTTTCGTGGAGGTCGACAACGGCCACGTGGCAGCCGGAGCAGCCAGAAAGCCACTCAGTCGAGATTCTGGCTTTCATGACGCCTCCTCCCAAGTTATCTCTTTCAAGCAAGCGTTGGGCCCGGCCTGAATGATGTCCAGGTGCACGCGGGTGTTGGGCATGATCTTCTCCATTGCTCCCGCGAACACACCGTGCGCCATGTAGCAGAGTGACTGCTTCTGCTCGTGGGCGTAGCAAAACAGTGCGTTGCGCACCATGCAGGTTCGGAAGACAAGGCGCAACTTCTTCTTGCTTCCCTCGACGCTAACAAGCTCGCTGCGCTCGCCAGCAAACGGCTCGAAGTCCCACACCAAACCGTGTGCCTTGAGGGCCTGGCGAAGCAAAGCCACGGCCTCGATCGGGTCCGAGGTCTGGGGCGCGTCCTTCACGGCCTCGAGGCCGAACTTCTTGCCCGCGAGGTTGCAGACGGAGTTGCATCCCTTGCCGAGGTTCTTCTCGGCGCCGTGGGCAAGGGCACCTATGAAGTAGGCCGCGGCCTGTAATCTGGCCAACTCAGGTTCCATGGTGACACCTCCCTCGTTGGATCGGAGCCGGCGCACGACGCCGGGCCCCGAGGCCGTTCGCCGTCAGGGGAGGGCGCCGACACGGCGCTGGGCGGCGAAGATGACGTGCCGTTGAACGTTGAATGAGGGTATTCGGGTGAAAGAGCGATTTCGCGCGACTCTCAGGTGCAAAACCGAGATGTGAAAGTTGCGAGCCGCAAGATGCTGGCGTTGCACGCACAAGCGAAAGCATCATTGTTGTCGTGCCCACGGTGTCCGGATCTACAGCGCCTTCTCGAGGTCGGGCACGCGCTTTTTGAGCTGGTACCTGACGTTGCCCAGGTTGGCGCCGACGTCTGCCACCAGCGAGACGATGGCGTCGCGCCCCACCAGGCCCATGACGATGAGGCCGCCCTTGAACTCCAGGAGCCCCTGGGTCATCTCGCCGACCCCGAGCTCGCTGCCCATCACCTCGGACGAGCCTATGCCGGTCGAAATGACGGCACCCAGAGCTTCGGTGTCCAGGGTGGTGCTGCGGGAGACTCCGTCGATGACGAAGCCGTCTCGTCCCACGACGACTGCGGTTTTCACCCCCTCTACCTTGATCAAGTCGCTCAGTACCTCGCGCAGGCTGGCCACGGCACCATACCTCCTTCTTTCTGGTTGTCCTCATGGGGTTTGTCGGTTGCGACGGACACGGCACACGAGCCGAAGAAAGCTGTCATGATTCTCCTTCCAGCCTCGCAACGAAACGGGAGGCAGCGGAGCACACGGCCCCCGCAGTCGTCTTCGCGTCAGCCAGGAGCAGCAGGGTGGAGTCGTCCGTGAGGCGGGTGAGAACAACGATTCCGGCCTCATCCTCGACGATCAGGCGACGGGGGCGCGGGCGCGGGTAGTCTCGGGAATGGCTGGCGAGAATCGTCGCCAGTGCGCGAACCTCTTCCGCCCGGACGATGTTGGTGGACGACTGGGCGCGGATGTGGCCCTCGGCGTCGAGGAGGCAGGCATGCTCGAGGAAGGGATGGGACTCGACGAACCATGCCAGGTCCTGGCCGCGGGGGTCATCCAACCTCACTTGCGCGAGCGGCCGGGGGTGCCGGTCGCGACCGTTGTCTCCGAACCATGGGCGAGAAGCCGCCACCGCCATCGTGAGGAGTGTGGCGTCGAGCCCGGGGTCAGGCCTGAGTGGTGGCTCTGTGACCCGTCGGAACTCGAACTCGCCATCTTGCCAAGCCAGCACCGCCCGCAGTACCTCCGACCCCTCGCCGTACCGGGATGCGGCGGCCACCAGCTTGCCGTCGTCGAAGTGAAGCCGCGCGTCCATGTCGAGGGTAGCCACGATCAGCTCGCCGGTCCCACCTGACGTACGAAGCAGGTGCAGCAGGTCCCATACGTTGATTTCTGCCAGGCTGCCTCGAAGTGGCATCCGATTCTCCCCGAAAGAACTTCCCACCTACGGTGGGGAGGCTCGACCCCAACAACCTCGCGAGCGCCCCACACAAAGCCGCATGTAGTGAATTCTAGCACATGGAACAGAGAGAGTTTCGGCAGCGGTCGTTACCGATACCGGGTCTGGCTTAGCGGTGCGGCGCGAGTTGGAGGTTCGCAGCCGGCCAGTGTAGGCTGTCGGCCGTGAGCGATAGATGCAAGGGGGGCGTGGCGCTGGTGACCGGGGCGTCGTCGGGAATCGGGGCGGCGGTGGCGCTGGAGATGGCTGCCCGCGGCGCCGCCGTGGGGCTGCTGGCGCGCCGGCTAGACCGGCTCGAGGAGCTGGCAGCAAGGATCCGCTCGCGGAGCGGGAAGGCGGTGGCCGTGGAGTGTGACGTGGCCCGCGAAGGCGACATCGAGCGCGCCGTCCGGCGGGTGCGCGAGGAGTTCGGGCCGATCTCGCTGGTCGTGGCCAACGCCGGGTTCGGGGTGCTCGGGCGGGTCGCCGAGGTCGGGGCCCAGGGGTTCCGAAGGCAGTTCGAGACCAACGTCTTCGGCGTGGTGCGAACCGTGGGCGCGACGGTCGAGGATTTGCGAGCGACGCGCGGCGTGATCGCGATCCTCGGCAGCGTGGCCGGCTACCTGGGAGTGCCGGGCCGGGGACCGTACTGCGCCAGCAAGGCGGCGGTGCGCGCCATTGCCCAGGCGTTGTGGGGGGAGCTGCGGCGCGACGGGGTGGGCGTCGTGCTGGTCTCGCCGGGGTACGTGGAAAGCGAGTTTCGCCGCCGCGGCGAGGACGGGAAGATCGGGCCCGACCCGGCCCCCGCCTGGCTCGTGATGCCGGTGGAAAAAGCGGCCCGCAAGATCGTCCGGGCGATGCTCCGCCGGCGCCAGGAAGTCGTGCTCACCGTGCACGGCCGCCTCGGCGCCTGGCTCGCCCGCCTGGCACCCGGTCTCGCCCTCCGCCTGCTTGCCACCCGCTAGCGATTGCCTGTTGCCTGGCGCCTCTTGCCTGTATCATCGAGGCATGCGCCCGCCGCGTCCGCTCGATCCCGTGGAGCTGCGTGTCATGGGGAGCCTGCTCGAAAAGCAGCAGACCACTCCCGAGTACTACCCGCTCACGCTCAACGCCCTCGTCGCCGCATGCAACCAGAAGTCCAACCGCGACCCGGTGATGGAACTCTCGGCCGACGACGTGCGCGCGGCGCTCGAGCGGCTGCGCGCCGAGGTGCTGGTGTGGCCGGTGGAGGGTGCGCGGGCGGAGCGCTGGGAGCACAACGCCGACCGCTCGTGGGAACTCGACCCGCCAGCCAGGGCGGTCATCACCGAGCTGCTGCTGCGCGGGCCCGAGACCCCCGGCGAGCTGCGCGGGCGGTGCGAGCGAATGCATGCCTTCGGCAGCCTCGCAGACGTGGAGGCGGTGCTGCGCCGGCTGGCGGCGGGCCCCGAGCCGCTGGTCGTCGAGCTGCCGCGGGCCCCCGGCCAAAAGGAGTCACGCTGGGCGCACCTGCTGGGCGAGCCGCCTGAGCTTGCGGCGCCCGCCGCGCCGCCGCGCATCGCGAGCGGCGGGCTGGCCGAGCGCGTGGCCGGCCTCGAGGCGCGCGTGCAGGCCATGGAAGAACGGCTCGAGGCGCTGCTGTCGCGCCTGGGGAGCTGACGGGAGCGCGCACGGCGGCCTGCCCCGCCGGGGCGCCGCGAAAGGAGGGGCGATGGGCGACCATGATCGAGCGAAAGGTGTGACCCGGCGGAGCTTCCTCGCCACTGTGGGAGCCGGCGCCGCCGGGGTGGCGGCACTCGGGCAGGCCGCTGCCGCGACGGGGACGCCGCCGGCGGCCGAAGCGTCGGACATGCTGCAGGTGACGCTCGCGGTCAACGGCCGCCGGCACCGCCTGCTCGTCGAGCCGCGCTGGACGCTGGCGTTCGTGCTGCGGGAGAAGCTCGGCCTGTCCGGCACCAAGGTCGGGTGCGAGCGGGGCGAGTGCGGCGCCTGCACGGTCCTGATCGACGGCCAGGCACGCTACTCGTGCCTGCTGCTCGCAGTCGAAGTCGAGGGGCACGAGGTCACGACGGTCGAGGGTCTCATGCGCGGCGAGGAGCTGGGACCGGTGCAGCAGGCGTTTGCCGAGCACGACGGGTTCCAGTGCGGGTACTGCACGCCGGGGCAAATCATGGCGGCGGAGGGCCTTCTGCGCGCCAACCCGGCGCCGTCGCGGCAGGAGATTCGCCTAGGGATGAGCGGCAATATCTGCCGCTGCGGGGCCTACGCGCACATTGTCGAGGCGGTGGCGAAGGCCGCCGCTCTGCGCAGGGGAGGTGTGTGATGCGAAGGGGCGGGCTGTACTGGCTCGACGGCACCGAGCCGCAGGCGCCGGGCGCGGCGAGCGGCTCCGAGGCGTGGGGTTCGACGGCCGTGGTCGGCCGGCCGATGCCGCGCATCGACGCCTACGAGCGCGTCAGCGGGACGGCGGTGTACCCCTCTGACCTGGTGCTGCCCGACATGCTGTACGGCGCGATCCTGCGCTGCCCGCATCCGCACGCGCGGGTGCGCAGCGTCGATCTGACTGCGGCAGCCAGCATGCCGGGTGTGTGCGCCGCCATTTCCGGCTCCTCGCCGGAGGCCGACCTGCGCTGGTCCTACACGCGGCAGGTCTTCACCAAGCTGTTCGACCCCACGTGCCGGTTCGAGGGCGAGGCGGTGGCGGCGGTGGCGGCCCAGACCCCGCAGCAGGCGCGGGACGCCCTGCGGGCGATCCGCGTCGAGTACGAGGTGCTGCCGTTCGTGGTCGACGAGACCAGGGCGCTGGCGCCGGACGCCCCAGGCATTGCCGAGTCCGGCAACCTCGTGGGCGAGCCCGAGATTTACACCCGGGGCGACGTGGCCAAGGGCTTCGCCGAGGCGGACGCGGTGGTGGAGCGCACGTACCGCACCGCCTGCGAGCTGCACGTGCCGATGGAGCTGCACGGGTGTGTCGCCAGGTGGGACGGGCCACGCCTCACGATCTGGGAGAGCACGCAGGGGGTGTTCCCGGTCCAGCAGCGGGTGGCAGCGCTGCTCGGGCTGCCGCTGTCTCGGGTGCGGGTCATCGGCCACTACATGGGCGGCGGTTTCGGCTCCAAGCTCGGGGCCGACAAGTACAACCTTGTGGCGGCGGTGCTGGCGCGGGTGACGGCCCGGCCGGTCAAGCTGTTCCTGACCCGCGAGGAGACGCTGCGCTGTGTCGGCAACCGCCCGCCCACCACGATGCGCATGAAGGGCGGGGTCAAGAAGGACGGGACGCTCACGGCCCTCGAAATGGAAGCGGTGGGGGCGAGCGGCGGCTACCCGGCCGGCGGCGCCTCGCTCGTGGACTGGGTCGTGCGCGACCTGTACCGCTGCCCCAACGTGCGCTGCGAGTCGAAAGACGTGCTGACGACGACCGGCCCCGCGCGGCCGTTCCGCGCCCCCGGGCACCCGCAGGGAGCGTGGGCGCTCGAGCAGCTCCTCGACGAGCTCGCGCACGCCATCGGCATGGACCCGGTGGCGCTGCGCCTCGCCAACGTGCCCGAAATGTCGCAGGGGCGGGGCAACCGGCCGTACTCCTCGTCCGGGCTCCGCCAGTGCCTGGAGGAGGGAGCGCGGGCGTTCGGGTGGGCCGAAGCGCGGCGCCGCCCCCGGGGCAAGGGGCCGTGGCAGCGCGGGGTCGGGATGGCGGCCGGCACCTGGGTGGCCGGGGGCGGCGGTCCCCCTGCCACCGTCATCGTCAAGCTGTTCGCCGACGGCTCGGCGAACCTCAACATGGGCGCCTCCGACATCGGCACCGGCACCAAGACCGTGATGGCCATGGTGGTGGCGGAGGAGCTGGGGGTGCCGCTCGAGCGCATTCAGGTGGAGCACGCCGACACCGGGACGACGCAGTTCGCCACCGCCTCGGGCGGGTCCAAGACGGTGCCCACCGAGGCACCCGCCACCCGCGCTGCGGCGCTCGAGGTCAAGCGGCAGGTCCTCGAGCTGGCGGCGGAGGAGCTCAAGGTCGACAAGGCCGACCTGCGCCTCGAAAACGGCGTGGTCGTACACCGCACCGATCCCGCCCTCAGGAAGCCCCTGGCGAAGCTCGCGGGATTGCGCCGCCAGGGCGTCGTGGTGGGCGTGGGAACTCGCGCTCCCAATCCGGAAGATGTGGCCATCTGCCCGTTCGCGGCGCAGTTCTGTGAGGTCGAGGTCAACCGGCGCACCGGCGAGGTGCGGGTGTTGCGCTTTCTCGCCGCGCAGGACTCCGGGCGCGTCATGAACCGCCTCACGTTCGACAGCCAGGTCATCGGGGGGATCACGATGGGGATCGGCCTCGGCCTCACCGAGCAGCGGGTGCTCGACGCCGGGCAGACCGGCCGGCTGGTTTCCGGCAGCCTCCACGACTACAAGCTCCCAACCATGCTCGACGTGCCGGCCGACATCGTCTCGCTGCCGATCGAAATCCCCGATACCCGAGCCAACTCCACCGGCGCCAAGGGGTTGGGGGAGCCGGCCACGATTCCAACGGCGGCGGCGGTGGCCAACGCCGTGTTTGCCGCCACCGGGGTCCGGGTCACCGACAGCCCGATCACCCCGGCGCGCTTGCTGCCGCTGCTGGCCGCGGCCCGGAAGGAGAGCTGAGCCATGTTGCAGGCGTTCGCGTATGCCCGCCCCTCCACGCTCGCCGAGGCCGTGCGGCTGGCCGGCCGCGACGGGGCGCGCCTCCACGCTGGCGGCACCGATTTGCTGGGCTGCCTGCGCGACCACGTCCTGGCGGCCGAGACCGTGGTGAGCCTCTCCTCCCTGGCCGACCTGCGCGGCATCGCGCCCGCCAGGGACGGGGGCCTGCGCATCGGAGCGCTCGCGACGATCGCGGAGGTGGCGGCGCACCCCGTCATCCGCGAGCGCTACGCCGCGCTTGCCGAGGCCGCCTCGCAGGTCGCCAGCCCGCAGCTCCGCAACCAGGGCACGCTGGGCGGCAACCTTTGCCAGAAGCCCCGCTGCTGGTACTACCGGGGCGATTTCCACTGCCTGCGCAAGGGCGGTGAGATGTGCTACGCGGCCGAGGGGGAAAACCAGGCTCACGCCCTGTTCGGGGCCGAACGGTGCTTTTACGTGCACCCTTCCGACACCGCCCCTGCCCTGGTGGCGCTCGGAGCGTCGGTGCGGCTGGTCGGCCCGGCCGGTCCGCGGGCGTTGCTGCTCGACCGTTTCTTCGTGCCGCCGTCGACCGATCCCCAACGCGAGACGGTGCTTGAGCCGGGCGAAATCCTCACCGATGTGGTGCTGCCCCCGCCGGGCGCCGGCCTGCGCTCCTCGTACCGCAAGGTGCGCGCCCGGGCGGTGTGGGACTTTGCTCTGGCCGGGGTGGCGCTGGCCGCAAGGATGGAAGGGGACGTCGTGCGCGAGGCTCGGGTCGTGCTGTCCGGCGTCGCCCCGGTGCCGTGGCGGCACCCTGGCGCCGAGGCCGCCCTCGCCGGCAAGCCGCTCGACGCGACAACGATCGCCGCCGCCGCCCGGGCGGCGACCGCCGGCGCCGAGCCGCTGGCTCACAACGCCTACAAGGTGGAGCTCCTGCGCGGCCTGCTCACCGACGAGCTCGAGCGCCTGGCCAGGCGGTAGGTCGATGGCGGGAAGCTCCTTCGGCACGCTGCTACGGGTCACCACGGCAGGCGAGAGCCACGGGCCGGGCAACGTCGTGATCATCGACGGGATCCCCGCGGGGTTGACACTCGACCTCGAGCTGCTGCGGGCCGAGCTGCGGCGACGGCGGCCCGGGCAAAGCCGGCTTGTCACCCAGCGCCGGGAGGACGACGAGCCGGAGGTGCTGGCCGGCCTGCTCGGCAGCGTCACCACGGGAGCGCCCATCGCCATCCTGGTGCGCAACCGCGACGCCCGCAGCAGCGACTACGACGAGCTGGCCGAGCTCTGGCGCCCCGGCCACGCCGACGCCACGTACGACCTCAAGTTCGGCATGCGCGACCACCGCGGCGGCGGCCGCGCCTCGGCCCGCGAGACCGTGGCGCGGGTCGCGGCGGGGGCGGTGGCAAAGCAGCTGCTGGCCACGTTTGGCTGCCGTCTCGTGGGGTGGGTGCGGCAGGTGGGGGAGGTCGTCGCAGAGGTGCCCGACCCGGCCGCGGTCACGCTCGAGCAGGTCGAGACCCTCCCCGATGGTTCACCCAACCTCGTGCGCTGCCCGGACCCGGCGGCGGCGGCGGCCATGGCGGCGCTCATCGAGCGGGTGCGCCGCGAGCAGGACTCGATCGGCGGAATCGCCGAGATCATCGCCACCGGCGTGCCGCCCGGGCTCGGCGAGCCGGTGTTCGACAAGCTCAAGGCCGACCTCGGCAAGGCGCTGCTGTCGATCCCGGCGGTGATGGGGGTCGAGACCGGCGTTGGGTTCGGCTGCGCCGTGTTGCGCGGCAGCCAGTGCAACGACGCATGGGTGTCGGCCGGCCCCCCGCGCACCGCCACCAACCGCCACGGCGGCACCCTCGGCGGCATCAGCTCGGGGATGCCGTTGTTGCTGCGCGTCGCGGTGAAGCCGGCCTCGTCGATCGCGCGCGAGCAGGCGACGGTGCGCCGCGACGGCACCCGCGCCACGGTGCGGGTGAAGGGCCGCCACGACCCCTGCCTGCTCCCCCGCTTCGTGCCGGTGGGCGAAGCCATGGTCGCGCTCGTGCTCGCCGACCACTGGCTGCGCGCCCGCGCAGCGGCTCCCCTGCCTCCAGCTGCGGGCCACCGGGCGCCGGGTTCCAGAAGCTGATCCGAAACAGCTGCCACCACCGCACGGATGGGGGCCGCCGGTCTTCGACTCTCGATCGGGCGGGTGGCCGCTACACCTCACCGTAGAGTGGGAACGCCCGCGCCAGCTCCTCCACCTCGGTCTTGACCTGGGCCCAGACGGCCTCGTCCTCGCTGCGCAGCACGCGGTCGATGAAGGCGGCGATGCGCTTCATCTCCTCGAGACCCATGCCGCGGGTCGTGACCGCCGGGGTGCCGATGCGGATGCCCGAGCCGATGTACGGCTTGCGGGTGTCGAACGGCACGGTGTTCTTGTTGACCGTGATGCCAGCCTTGCCGAGACGTTCCTCGGCCTTCTTGCCGGAGATCCCGTCGGCGCCCAGGTTGAGCAGCATGAGGTGGTTGTCGGTGCCGCCCGAGACCATGTTCCAGCCGCGGGCCTGCAGCTCGGCACACAGGGTGCGGGCGTTGGCCAGCACGCGGGCGATGTAGTCCTTGTACTCGGGGGTGAGCGCCTCGGCAAAGGCGACCGCCTTGGCAGCGATGACGTGCATGAGCGGCCCGCCCTGTACGCCCGGGAAGACCGCCTTGTCGATGGCCTCGGCGAACTGCGCCTTGCACATCACCATGCCGCCGCGCGGCCCGCGCAGGGTCTTGTGCGTGGTGGTGGTCACGAACTCGCAGCACGGCACCGGCGAGGGGTGCATCCCGACCGCCACCATGCCGGCGATGTGCGCGATGTCCGCCATGACCATGGCGCCAGACTCGTGGGCGATTTCGGCGATGGTCTGGAAGTCGATGATGCGCGGGTAGGCCGAGGCACCGCAGACGATGAGCTTGGGCCGGTGCGCCCGGGCGAGGTCGCGCAGGGCGTCGTAGTCGATCGTTTCGGTGTCCTTGCGCACCAGGTACGGCACGATCTGGAACGTCTTGCCGGAGTAGTTGAGCGGGTGGCCGTGGGTGAGGTGGCCTCCGTGCGAGAGGTCCATCCCGAACACCACGTCGCCGGGCTGGCAGGTGGCGAGGTAGACCGCCATGTTGGCCTGGGCGCCGGAGTGCGGCTGGACGTTGACGTGCTCGGCCCCGAAGAGCTGCTTGGCGCGGTTGCGCGCCAGCTCCTCCGCGACGTCCACGAACTCGCACCCGCCGTAGTAGCGCTTGGCGGGGTACCCCTCGGCGTACTTGTTGGTCATCACCGAGCCCATGGCGGCAAGCACGGCCGGGGACACGAAGTTTTCCGAGGCGATGAGCTCGAGGCCCTCGTTTTCGCGCCGGCGCTCGGCGCGCAGCGCTGCGGCCACCTCGGGGTCGGTGGCGCCGACAACGTCCTCCTGGCGGGCGAAGTAGATCCTGCGTTCGACCTGGTTCATTGCGGTTCTCCTTTCGGCTCGATGGCCGCGACGCGGCCGGCATGCCGCCCGCCGTCGAAGGGGGTGGCGAGAAAGATCTCCAGCGCCTGCAGCGCCACTGCGGTGCCGGTCGTGCGGCCCCCCAGGCACAGCACGTTGGCGTCGTTGTGGCGGCGCGCCAGCTCGGCGGTGAGAGCGTCGTGGCACAGCGCGGCCCGCACGCCCGGGTGACGGTTGGCGGCGATCGACACGCCGATCCCGGTGCCGCACACGAGCACCCCGCGTTCGCCGTCCCCGGCAGCGAGGCGCGCCGCCAGTGCGTGGGCGAAGTCGGGGTAGTCCACCGCTGCCCCGGTGTGCGTGCCGAGATCCACGACCTCGTGCCCGAGCTCGCGCAGACGGGCGACGAGGAGCTGCTTGAGCTCGAATCCGCCGTGGTCGGACGCCGCCAGCACCCGCATCACACCCTCCCGCTTCCCGCGCCGGACAGCGCGGTGTCGGGATGGTACAACGCCGCGTGCTCCTCGAGTGCGAAGCGGTCCGACATTCCGGCCAGGTGGTCGGCGATGAGGCGCACGAAGCGCGGCTCGGTGTGGTAGTGCGCCTTGACCTCCTCCGGCATCTCGGGGATCGGCAGGTCGCGCAGGTACGGCCGGCCGGTCTGCTCGTGGAAGCGCAGCAGCGCGTAGGTCGGCAGCGTCAGGGGGTTGCCGAAGTAGGCGCGGAACAGCTCGCCCATCACGAGGTGGGCGCGGAAGTCCTGCCGGTTGACCTCCTGGTGGTTGATGATGAAGCGGTAAATGAACGCCTTGAGCTCGCCGAAAAGCTCGTTGACGCGGGGGGAGAACGCAGCGAGCGCAGGCGGCAGCTCGTCGGCGCGCGCCTGCCAGCCGGCGGCGTCGTTCACCCCGTGCGCCGCGGCCCACTCGGCGACGGCGCGCGAGGTGGTCTGGATGGCGTCGGTCACCAGCAGGTGGATGAGGCCGCGCTGCAGCATGGCGGCGCGCCGCCAGCGCCGGCGCTCGTCGCGGTACAGCTCGCCGAGCTGCTTGATGACGGCCTGTGCGGCGGGGATGCGCTCGATGGCCTCGAGCGTCACCGCCTCGGCGTGCAGCCCGTCCTCGAGGTCGTGGGTCTGCTGGGCGATCTCGTCCGCCAGCGCCACCACCTGGCCCTCGAGGTGGCACGGCAGCCCCAGCCGCAGCCCCTCGGGGTCCGGGAGCGGAAAGGCGATGCCGGGCTTCTGGGAAGTGTGCTTGAGGATACCCTCCCGCACCTGGTCGGTGAGGTTGAGCCCGGGGTAGTCGTAGCGCTGCTCGAGCAGGTCCACGACCCGCACCGACTGGTAGTTGTGCTTGAACGTGCCGACGCGCGGCACCAGCTCGGCCGGCAGCGGACACTCGGGGGCCTTGCCCGCCAGGATCCGGACCAGCGCCCGCTCCCCGGAATGCCCGAACGGGGTGTGTCCGAGGTCGTGCGAGAGCGCGATCGCCTCGACTAGGTCCTCGTTGAGACCGAGCGCCCGGGCAATGGTGCGGCCGAGCTGGGCGACCTCGAGGGTGTGGGTGAGCCGGGTGCGCGGATGGTCGCCGGTGTGCGGCACGTACACCTGGGTCTTGTGCTTGAGGCGGCGGAACGCCCGCGAGTGGAGGATGCGGTCGCGGTCGCGCTGGAACGCGGTGCGGTAGTCGAACTGTCGCCCTTCCGCCGCCAGCTCCCGCCGCCGCGTGGCGGCCGCGGCGCGAAAGCCGCAAAACGCCAGCGAGGCGTCTTCTCGCCGGTTGAGCTCTTCGTGGTCGCGGATCGGCAGCTCAGCCATCCATCCCTCCGGTGAGGCGCAGCACCTCGCCGACAAGGTACAACGATCCGGTCACCAGCGTCGCGCTCGAAAGGCGGCACGCTGCGAGCGCGGTCGCGACGCCGGTGGCGACCGACGCTCCGGGGAAGGCGGCGGCAAGCTCGCCGGTCGGCGCGGCGCGCGGCGAGTCGAGAGTCACCACCGTCACTCGGTCCGCTCTCGGTGCGAGAATCGCCGCCATCTCGGCGAGCGGCTTGTCGCGCAGGCACGAGAACAGCAGGTCGACGCGCCCCGCGAGGTTCGTCTCGTCGAGCGCCGCAGCCAGAGCCAGCACCGCCTCGCGGTTGTGCGCGCCGTCGAGCAGCAGGTGGCGCCCGCCGTGCTCGACCCACTGCAGGCGCCCCGGCCAGCGTACGCTCTCGACCCCGCGTACCAGCGCCCGGTGCTCGAGCGGCGGCGCCACGCCGCACCTTCCGAGCGCCGCCGCCCCGGCCACCGCCAGGCGGAGGTTGTCGAGCTGGTGCCTGCCGACCAGGGGCAGCGTGGCAATCGCATCGATCCCGTCCGCGCGAGCCCTCACGACCGGGGCGGGGAAAGGGGGAGCGCCCGAGGGCGGAGCCCCGACCAGCCGGCTGGCGTTCCCGGGCCGTTTCTGCCCTCCCCGCTGTCCTTCCACTTCCTCGACATCGACCCAGTCCGTGGCACACGACAGACGGCCCGCCGTCGCCACCTGGCGAATCGTGGCCTCCACCTCGCCATCCCAGGTGCCGATGATGGCCTCGCGGCCGCGCAGGGCGGCGGCCTTCTCGGCCGCGATGTGGGTGCGCGTGGGGCCGAGCCAAGCCCGATGGTCGGTGCCGACGTTGGTGAGCAGCGAGACCACGGGGTGGACGGCGTTGACGGCGTCCCAGCGTCCCCCGAGCCCGGCCTCGAGCACCGCCACCTCCGCCCCTGTGGACGCGAAATACCACAGCGCCGCCACGGTCAAAGTCTCGAAGTATGAGAGCTCGGGGAAGCGGTCCAGCTCGGCGACGAGCCGTGACAGGTCGGCGGGGCGAATCGGCTGCCCGCCGACGGCAATGCGCTCTTCGACCCCCACGAGGTGCGGCGAGGTGTACAGACCCACGCGCACGCCGTGGGCGTGCAGCAGGCTCGCCAGCATCGCCGCCGTGGCGCCCTTGCCGTTTGTGCCGACCACGAGCACGGAGGCGAAGCGCTCGTGCGGGTTGCCATACGCCGCGAGCGCCCGCTGCACGCGATCGAGCCCGGGCACGATCCTCTGCTCGAGGCGGGGCGCCAGCAGCTCGGCCGCCGAGGTCGTCACGTCAGGTGGCCGAGGCACCGGGCCAGGGTGTCCTTGAGCTCGGCTCGCGGCACGACCATGTCGAGCATGCCGTGCTCGAGCAGGAACTCGGCGCGCTGGAACCCCTCGGGGAGCTTTTGCCGGATCGTCTGCTCGATGACGCGCGGCCCGGCAAAGCCGATGAGGGCGCCGGGCTCGCCGATGTTGATGTCGCCGAGCATGGCGTACGAGGCCGTGACGCCGCCCGTGGTCGGGTCGGTAAGCACCGAGATGTACGGCAGTCGCGCCGCATGCAGCCGCGCCAGGGCCGCCGAGATCTTGGCCATCTGCATGAGCGACAGCACGCCCTCCTGCATGCGGGCGCCGCCGGAGCACGACACGATGACGAGCGGCACGCGGAGCTTGACGCAGCGCTCGGCGGCGCGCGTGAGCTTCTCGCCCACGGCCGAGCCCATCGAGCCGCCCATGAACGCGTACTCCATGGCGCCGACGATCGCCTTGATCCCGCCGATGCGGCCCAACCCCACGACCACGGCGTCGTCGCGCAGGCCGCGCTCGAGGAGCCCCGCGAGGCGATCCTTGTACGGCTTGCTGTCCACGAACTCCAGTGGGTCGGTGGAAAACACCCCCGAAAAGAGCTCCTTGTACGAACCGCCATCGAAGAGCTGGCCGAGTCGGGTGCGGGCCGAAATGCGGTGGTGGAAGCCGCAGCGGGGGCAGACGTGGAGGTGGCGCTCGAGTTCCTTGTGGTACAGCGTCTGCTTGCACCCCTCGCACTTCACCCACAGACCCTCGGGAATGCGGGAGGCGGCCTGGCGGTCGGAGCGGCGGAACCACATGGCGCTCTACTCTACCATCGGGTGGCGACCGCGTGCGGGCCGGTCTGCTAGCATGACGACACGGCAGTGGGCCGAGTGGGTCCGGTTGCAGGGGTCCCGAGGGTCGGGGGGCGGCCATGGTGATGCGCGAGGAGAGCCCGAGAGCCAACGTCCGCGAGGTCCGACCGTGGCTCGCCCACTACGAGCCAGGGGTTCCGCCGCATGTCACCCCCGCCACGGCAACCTCGCCGAGCTGCTCCCCGAGGCGGCCCGCCGCTTCCCCGGCCGCGCAGCGGTGGTGCTCTCGGTTGCAACCGGCGGGCGCCTGTACTCGTCAACGCTCAGCTATGCACGCCTGCAGCGGCGGGTCGATGCTTTCGCCGCCTCGCTGCAGCGTCTGGGCGTGCAGCGGGGGGACCGGGTCGCGCTGCTGCTGCCGAACTGCCCGCAGTTTGTGGTTGCGTACCTGGCGACGCTCTCGGTGGGGGGTATCGCGGTGCCGTTCAACCCGCTGTACTCGGCGCGCGAGGTCGGGTACCAGCTGCGGGACTGCGGCGCCAAAGTCGCGGTGGCGCTCGGCCAGCTCTACCCGCTCCTGCAGCAGGTGCGTGGCGACACGGCAGTCTCCACCGCCATCGTCACGCGCATCAAGGAGCACTTCCCCCCTTTCCTGTGGTTGCTGTTCACGCTCGGGCGGGAGCGCACGCTGCCGTCGGCGCCGCTCGCCCCTGGGGATGTCGAGTTCCGCTCGCTGCTGCGTGCCGCCTCACCGCGGCCGGTGCCGATCGAGCCGGAAGACACGGCCGTGCTGCTGTACACCGGCGGCACCACCGGGGTGTCCAAGGGCGTCGAGCTGACCCATCGCAACTTGCTGGTCAACGCCGAGCAGAACCGGGTCTGGGCCCACCTTGCCGACGGCACGGAGACGACGCTGGCGGCCGTGCCGCTGTTCCACGCCTTCGGTCTGGGGTGCTGCCTCAACCTGGGGGTGATGATCGGCGCCACGCTGGTGCTGGTGCCCAACCCGACCGACACCCGCGGCCTCGTGCAGTCCATCCACCGGCATCGGCCGACCATCTTCCCGGTCGTCCCGACGTTCTTGGTGTCGATCACCAGCTTGCCGGACCTCGACCGCTTCGACCTGCGCTCGGTCCGGGTCTGCCCGTGCGCCGGCAACCCTCTGGCCCCGGCCGTGCAACGCAACTTCATCGCGCGGACCGGGGTGCGACCGGTGGAAGGGTACGGGCTCACCGAGGCCTCGCCGGTGGTGATGGGGAATCCGCCGTTCGGCGACGACCGCCACGGCACGGTGGGCCTGCCGTACCCGGACACGCTGGCGCGCATCGTCGACGTCGAGACCGGGCAACGCCCGCTCGGATGGGCGGAGGACAGCGACTGGACGCCGCCCGGCGAGCTGGTAGTGCGGGGCCCGCAGGTCATGAAGGGGTACTGGGGGCGGCCGGAGGAGACGGCGGCGCAGCTGCGGGACGGCTGGCTGCATACCGGCGACATCGCGCAGATGCACCGGGACGGCTACTTCCGCATCGTCGACCGCAAGAAAGACATGATCATCCGCGCCGGCATGAACATCTACCCGGCGGAGATCGAGGCGGTGCTGGTGGAACACCCCGGGATCCTCGAGGCGCTCGTCATCGGCGTTCCCGACGAGACACGCGGGGAGCTCGTGAAGGCGTTTGTCGTGCCGCGGCCGGGGGCGGAGCTGACGGCCGAGAACGTGCTGGCGTTCTGCCGGGACAACCTGGCGCGCTTCAAGGTGCCTGCAGACGTCGAGATCCGGCGCGAGCTGCCCAGGTCCGCGGTCGGCAAACCGCTGCGGCGCGTGCTCCGCGACGAGGCCATGGCGCAGGCGGCCGAGCGGTGACCGAGCCGGTGCCTGGCGCCTGGGTGCTGGTGACCGGCGCGACCGGGTTCGTCGGCTCCCGGGTGGTGCGCGTCCTGGTCGAGGACGGGTTGCGGGTGCGGGCCCTCTCGCGCCGGCCCGACGCTGCCCGGGCCGTGCTCGGGGCCGGCGTCGAGGTGGTGGCGGGGGAACTCGGGGATCCGGCTTCCCTGCGCGCCGCGGCCGGCGGCCAGGAGATCGTCATCCACGCCGCGGCCCGTGTCTCCGACTGGGGGCCGCGCCGTGCCTTCTGGGCCGCCAACGTCGAGGGCGTGGCGAACCTGCTGGCGGCCTGCCGGGCCGCGGGGGTGAAACGGCTCGTGCACCTGAGCTCGCTCACCGTGCTCGGGTTGCCTCGGGACGGCCGGATCGTGGACGAGGGCACGCCGCCGGCGGTGCCGCCGCGGGGCGATCACTACAGCGCGAGCAAGCTGGCGGGCGAGCGGCTGGTGCTGGAAGCACACGGCGCCAGCGGGCTCGAGACCACGGTCGTGCGGCCGGGGGCGATCTGGGGGCCCGGCGACCCCACCGTCCTGCCGCGCATCCTGGACCTGCTGCGGCGCAGGAAGATGCCGCTCATCGGCCGCGGCGACAACCTGCTTGGGCTGTCGCACGTCGACAACCTGGCGCGGGGGATCGCGCTGGCCGCCCTCACCCCGGCTGCGGCAGGGCGGCTTTACCATGTCACGGACGGCGAGCCAGTCACCGCCCGGCAGGCGCTCGAGGCGCTGGCGGCCGAACTTGGCGTGCCGCCTCCCCGGCGGTCGGTGCCGTTCGCGGCCGCGTATGGCGCGGCGGCGCTGCTCGAAGCCATGTCCCGCCTGCTCGGACGTCCGTCACCTCCGCCTCTGACCCGTTACGGCGTGCGCTTCGTGGCCTGCAACTGCCGGTACGATGTCTCGAAAGCCCGGCAGGAGCTGGGCTTTCGCCCCGCCGTGGGGTTTGCCGAGGGGGTCCGCGGCCTGGGTCTCGCCCGGGCCCGGGGGGAGAGGTGAAGGTCAAGATCGAGAGCCTGGGCGTCCACCTGCCGGACCGGGTGATGACGACCGAGGAGCTGCTGGCCTGCTGTCGGCGCCGCCCCCGCCTCGACCTCGAGCGCATCACCGGGATTCGCGAGCGGCGAGTGGCCGAGGGCCAGTACGCCGTCGATCTCGCCGTCGCTGCGGCCCGGCGGGCGCTGGCGATGTCTCGGTACGGCCCCCAGCAGCTCGGCGCCGTCATCTGCACCAGCATCTCGAAGCACAACCGACCGGACGAGTTTGACCTCGAGCCCGCCAGCGCCGTGCGGATCGCGGGCGCCATCGAGGCGTCGCAGGCGCTCGCGTTCGACGTCGTCAACGCCTGTGCCGGGATGATGACGGGGATCTGGGTGCTCCAGGGGCTCATCCAGGCCGGCGCGGTGACCTCGGGGATGGTGGTGAGCGGCGAACACAACCTCCCGGTGGCCTGGACCGCGACCCGCGAAGTCAGGCACAGCCTCGATCGCCAGCTCGCGGCCCTGACCCTGGGCGACGCCGGCGCCGCGCTCATCCTCGACCGCTCGGAGGACGACCGGGTGGGGTTCCACTTCATCGACCTGGTGACCGGAGCTAGGAGCGTGTTTCGCGGAAGTCACGGCGGCGAGTTGCGCTGACCAGTGGTGCTGAAGCGATGTCCGGGCGTGCGAGCTGGTCCGCACGGCGCCCTGCGTGTGGCGGTGGCGGAAGTGGCCGCGTC
>Ga0209506_1000263_pt1 | contig 76811 bp, 57 predicted proteins | sample AD_JPNHG2_MetaG_FD_184409 | JGI IMG/M metagenome (GOLD analysis project Ga0209506, IMG submission 184409) | Active sludge microbial communities of municipal wastewater-treating anaerobic digesters from Japan - AD_JPNHG2_MetaG (SPAdes) (version 2) | ecosystem: Engineered > Bioreactor > Anaerobic...
GCATTCTTCCAAAAAAACAATGGAACTTATGTATTGAATATTGCTTTGGCTAAGCAAAGACGTAAATGGTTTATTGGCCTTTGGAATAATTCAAATCAGGTCGATTTCCCTTTGTTTTTTTCTAATGCGTAATCTGGGATAAAGTTTTATTGCACCCTGAAAAACAAAATATGGGGTGATACCCTCAACATCAGCGATGGGAAGATGAGTGTTTATTTTGTGAAACAATAATTTACCGACCCTTCTTTTAACTTTCTCTGTTGCTCAATGAAACCTACGGGGTTAACAGCTTCATTGCTGAATATTGCTTTTAATCTCTTCAAAAACCTTCAGTTTCAGGTCAAAATTCTGACCAAGGTAAAGTTTTCTGACCTGTTCGTCTTCAGCAAGCTCTGTTGAGGTACCTTTCTTCAGGATTTTGCCTTCGTAAAGCAAGTAGGCGTTATCGGTGATAGAAAGGGTTTCCTGAACATTATGGTCGGTAATTAAAATGCCGATATTTTTAAGTTTCAGGCGTGAAACGATATTTTGAATGTCTTCAACCGCGATGGGGTCAATACCGGCAAAAGGTTCATCCAGCAAAAAAAAATGAGGCTCTGTTGCCAATGAACGGGCTATCTCCGTCCTTCTTCTTTCCCCGCCCGAAAGTAAATCTCCACGTGTTTTTCTTACTTTTCCAAGTCCAAACTCATCTATCAGCTGATCAATTTTGTAATTAATCTCTTTTTTTGTCAGTTTTCTGATTTCGAGAACCGCCCGGATATTGTCTTCCACACTAAGTTTTCTGAAAATAGAGGGTTCTTGCGGAAGATAGCTGATACCCAGTTGTCCCCTTTTATACATGGGTAGACGTGTAATATCTTGATTATCAAGGAAAACCTTTCCGCTATAAGGAACGACTAATCCGACTATCATATAGAATGTAGTGGTTTTTCCGGCACCATTTGGTCCTAACAATCCGACTATCTGGCCTTTGCTGATGTCGAGGCTGACATCATCAACCACCCTTCTTTTTTTATAAATTTTTACAAGATTTTCTGTGTGAAGTTTCATGTTTTCTTATTGTACAATATGTATGTCTTTAATATTCAACTGAATATAGGTGTTGCCATTCCAGATATTTTTTTCGATGTAAAAGCAAATATCAAATTCGTATTTGCTGATTTTTTTCAGCAGGTCACCCATGCCGAAGGCAATGCAGCTGATTCTGGAACCATTGCAGCGAATGGCAAAACGCAAATGATTATTCCCGACAATTCTTGGTTCTTCGGCACACTTCATTTTTCTGAGGACAAAACGTGGTTTCATGTTTTCAGGGCCGAAGGGGGCAAATTTTTCAACGATGTCGATCAGGTTCAGGGAGATATGTTCAGGCCTGAGCTCGAGGTCGTATTCCACCATTGGGATTAGCATTTCGTCTGTTATCGATTCGCTGACAACCTGTTCAAATCTGTTTCTGAAAAGGTCAAGCATATTTTTATCGAGGGAAAGGCCGGCAGCAAACTGGTGACCGCCAAATTTATCGAGGTATTCCCTGCATTTTTCAAGGGCTGAGTAGAGGTCAAAACCAGGGATACTCCGTGCGGAGCCCGTAAGCTGTCCGTCTGTTTCGGTCAGCAGGATGGTAGGCCGGTAGTAATAATCGATCAGGCGGGAGGCTACGATGCCGATAACTCCTTTATGCCAGCCGGGGTGGAAAAGAACGGTTGTTTTTGCATTTTTTAAGCTTTCATCATTATCTATCATCATCTTGGCTTCTTCAAGCGTATGAAGGTCAATGTCCTGCCTTTCCGTATTGTTGGTATTGATCTCCTGAAAAAACTTACCTGCTTCGGCAATGGTTTTTGAAATAAGAAATTCAACGGTAATGCTGGCATGTGAAATTCTGCCGGAAGCATTCAGCCGGGGCCCTATCAGAAACACAAGGTCGTTGACATCCATTTTATGACCGGGTTTCAGGATGTTGAGCATGGCCTGAAACGGAATGGAAGGGAGGGTATTAAGTTTTTCAAGTCCGAGAAAACAAAGTGCTCTGTTTTCACCTGTCATGGGTACAATATCGGAAGCTATGCTGACAGCCACATAATCGAGCAGGCTGAAAATATCGAAGTTGGTGTTGTATTGGTTTTCATAAGCCTGTATAAGTTTGAAACCTACCCCGCAACCTGATAGCTCTTTGTAGGGATAAGGGCAGTCGGCCTGTTTGGGATTGAGTACTGCATAAGCGTTGGGAATATTATTTCCCGGATTGTGGTGGTCGCAGATAATCATGTCGATGCCAAGACTTCTGGAGTATTCTGCATTTTCAATTTCCTTGATTCCGCAATCGAGGGCAATGATCAGGCTGATACCGTTTTTTTCGGCAAAGTCAACACCATCTTTTGAAATACCATAACCTTCGCTGAACCGGTCAGGCACATAATAACGCACATGGGGATAAAAAGAAGACAGATATTTATACATGATGCTGACCGCAGTCGTTCCATCCACATCATAATCACCATAAATGAGTATTTTTTCGTGGGAAGAAATGGCTTGATGCAGGCGGCTTACAGCTTTTTCCATGTTTTTCATCAAGAAGGGGTCGTGAAGGGTGAGGAGGCTGGGATTGAAATAATATTTGGCTTCTTCAACGGTGGTAATTCCTCTTTGCAACAGTAGAACTGCTTCAATAATGCCAGAATTAAGCTGGTTTTTTAAACGCTCTGCCTCCTGCCTGGATGGCAATGGCTTTCCTATCCATCGTTTTTTTAAAACCATATCTATTCGTCTTTTTCCAGTAGTTTGTTAACCAGTTCGGGAACTCCTTCAACGGCTGTTTTGGCGATAAATGTCATGTTTGCTGCCTGCCTGACGACCGGAATATTTTTATCAACCAGATAAATCCTGCTGTTTTCCGGAGCATAGTAAAGAAGACTGGCAGCAGGATATACCTGAAGGGAGGTGCCGATAATGATAAATATTTCAGCTTTTGAAACAATTTCGATGGCTCTGTCCATCATAGGAACACTTTCTCCAAACCAGACGACATGAGGCCTGAGCTGACTGCCTTTCTCACATTTGTCGCCAAGTTTAATATTTTTTTCTCCCAACTCATAAATCAGCTGATCGTCAATGCTGCTCCGGGCTTTCATGATTTCGCCATGCAGGTGGAGAATATGTTTTGAGCCTGCTCTTTCGTGTAAGTCATCAACATTTTGTGTGATAATATCTACATCATACATCCTCTCAAGCTGCGTAAGGGCAAGATGAGCGGCATTTGGTTGGGCTTTTCTGACCAGATCGCGCCTGATATTGTAAAACTCAAGCACTAATTCAGGGTTTTCCCTCCAACCCTCAATACTCGCAAGTTTTTGAAAATCATATTTTTCCCATAATCCACCTTTGTCCCTGAAAGTCTGAAGACCACTTTCGGCACTGATTCCGGCTCCTGTCAAAACCGCCAGTTTTTTCATTTTTCCAGTTCGGGTTTAAACATTGATTCTGACGACTTCCTCATCTTCAATACCCGGCATTGATTTAAACCTGAGGAAGAGGCGTGCTACAGCCAAAACGTCTTTTTCGCAGTAATTAACGATTCTTTCAAGATCATTATCCAGATAATAAACCCGCCAGACATCTTTCCCTTCTATATCGTCTTTAGGGGTTGGAATGCCAAGTACATAACACAGGAGTGCCAATGAAGTATAGGATTTATAATCGCCAAACCGCCACATTTGAAGGGTGTCGAGGAAATATTCAATTTCCCATGGTTTTTTCCCGTAAGTTTCCAGTGCTTCCGGTACAGGGATATGATTGATGATGATTCTGCGGGTGAGATAGGGAAAATCAAATTCTTTTCCGTTGTGGGCACACAAAAAGCTGAATCGTGAGTTAAAGCTCGAATCCAGCAGTTTGCAAAAGTTTTCAAGGATAATTTTTTCATCGTGTCCAAAAAAGGATTTTACCCTGAACTGACGGCTGCCTTTGTCATTCGAGAGATAACCCACCGAAATGCAGATGATTTTTCCAAATTCAGCATAAATGCCGGCTTTTTCATACAACTCTTCAGGAGTAATATCATCCTTTTCTTTTTCTTTAAGTTGTTCGGCTTTTTTTTCCCAAAGCTTTTTGTATTCTTCAGGAGCCTGTTCGATGTCAGGAAAAGCCGGAACCGTTTCTATATCCAGAAACAAAACCTTGTCAAGTGATACTTTTTCCAGCATTTTTAAGATTATTTAAATTTAGGAAACTTTTTAAAGTCAGGTTCTCGTTTTTCAAGGAAAGAAGTAAAGCCTTCCTTTGCTTCATCGGTCAGGTAATAGAAGAGGGTGGCATTACCTGCAAGTTCCTGAATACCGGCTTGTCCGTCCAACTCAGCGTTGAAAGCCGACTTGAGTGCGCGTATGGCAAGTGGGCTTTTTTTCTGTATTTTTCTGCACCATTCTACGGTTGTTTCTTCGAGGTTAACCAGAGGAACCACTTTGTTGACCAGTCCCATGTCGAGGGCTTCGTGGGCACTGTATTGTTCGCACAGGTACCATATTTCCCTTGCTTTTTTTTGTCCGACAATACGGGCGAGGTAAGAAGCTCCGAATCCACCATCGAAGCTCCCGACTTTAGGCCCTGTTTGCCCGAAACGGGCATTCTCGGCTGCTATGGTCAGGTCGCAGATGACATGCAGCACATGACCTCCGCCTATGGCATAACCTGCCACCATGGCGATAACTGCTTTGGGAATGCTTCTTATAATCTTCTGAAGTTCAAGTACATTCAGATGGGGTATTCCTTCCTTGTCAAGGTATCCCCCATGGCCACGAACCGACTGATCGCCTCCGCTACAAAATGCTTTGTCGCCTACTCCTGTCAGGATGATGACTTCTATCTCAGGCTTATCCCGGCAAATATGAAACGCTTCTATCATTTCCTGAACTGTTTTGGGGGTAAATGCATTGTGCTTGTGGGGACGGTTAATGCTGATTTTAGCTATTCCTTCAAAAAATTCAAATAGTATTTCCTCATAGGTTTTTATGGGTTCCCAAACAATATTTGTACTCATTTTTAAAATTTTGAATGAGGCAAAGATAAGAATTTCACGCTGAGTAAAACCCGATTAACTTTGAATTTTTAAAAATAATGATGCTATCTGCTCAAAACTTCAATTATTACTTGCCTGACGAAAAAATTGCACGCTACCCTTTAGCGGTTCGTCATTTATCAAAATTACTTGTCTTTAAGGAAGAAATTATTCATCACGCTACTTTTATTGACATCGACAAGTTTTTACCCAAAGACAGCCTGCTGATATTCAACAACACACGGGTCATTCAGGCCAGGCTTAAATTTCACAAGAAAACAGGTGCAGTCATCGAGGTTTTTTGCCTTGAACCTGTTGCCACTCATGAGGAATTGATTGATTTTTTAAATGCCAGCGGATCAGTAAGATGGAAGTGCCTTGTCGGAAATCTGAAAAGATGGAAAAACGAGGAGGTATTGCAAAAAACGATGGAGGTTGATGGAAAGAATATCAGCCTGACTGCAAGAAACCTTGGTGTGATGGATGATGTGTTTCTGATTGAATTTGAATGGGATAACGATTTCAGTTTTTTTGAAGTTCTTGAACATTTCGGGGAAACGCCTTTACCACCTTACCTGAAACGTCAGGCAGATGAAAAGGATAAAGAAACGTATCAGACGGTATATGCCCTTCATCATGGTGCAGTAGCTGCCCCGACTGCCGGACTTCATTTCACGGAAGAAGTTTTTAAAAAGCTTGAGCAAAAAAGAATTGACAAGGCTTTTCTGACCCTTCATGTCAGTGCAGGAACTTTTCAGCCTCTGAAAGTCCTCAATCCCGCTGAACATCCCATGCATACCGAACAGATTTCTTTTTCCCGTGATTTTATTGAAAAACTGCTGAATTTTGAAGGGAAGATGATCAGTGTCGGAACAACAAGCTTAAGAGCATTGGAAAGCCTTTACTGGTATGGAGTCTTGCTGTATAACCATTCTGAGGCAGCTTTTTTCATCCCGAAATTATTCCCTTACAGCTTTGAAAAAAATCCACTTAGCCTCAGGCAGTCTTTATCGGTTATTCATGAATACATGAAACGAAAAGATATTGAAAATCTGAATGGTAGTACTGAAATTATGATTTACCCCGGTTATCGTTTCAATTTTGGGGATGGAATAATCACCAATTTTCACCAACCTAAAAGCACTCTCTTATTGCTGATTGCCGCTTTTATTGGCGATAGCTGGGAAAAAATTTACCATACCGCTCTTGAAGAAAATTACAGGTTTCTAAGTTATGGTGATTCAATGTTGCTGTTAAGATAATTCCTTTAATAAATTTGTGTAAAAATTAATCAGATGATACAGAGATTTCAAAGCTTGTTTTTACTGCTGTCAGCCGTTTTTGCAATTGTTTTGTTTTTTGTGAAAGTCAGTTTTCCGGCAGCCGTCAATGAAAAGGATGTAAATAATTTAATAACAGTTTGTTATGTTTCAGAATACCAGCAAGATGATGATGGTTTTAAAACTAAACCCTTATTCTTTTCCGGGATACTAAATACATTGGTAGCTGTCATTTCGCTGCTTACAATATTTCTTTACAAGAACAGAATCCGTCAGAGTTTGTTTTGCCGTCTGAATATTTTGTTAGGAGCAGGACTAATCGTAGCGATTATTTTTGTTTTTGAAAATTACGGAGGGGTAAAACAATTGATAGGCAATGAATCGAAACATTATTTAATCCTGATTTTGCCTGCTTTGTCGGTACTGTTTTCTTATCTTGCCAATTTATTTATCCTGAAAGATGAGCGGCTGGTGAGGTCGGCAGATCGTATCAGATAACCTCAGCCCAGCTCTTCATAAGCTTTAAATTCAAGATTGTCCTTGTTTTTATTGACAAAATCGAAAAGCATCTGGATGGTTTGCGATTTAGGCCTTTCGAGCGGGTAAAGCAGGGCTCTGTCCCAAATAATATTTGCCGTTACCCCAAGTGCTCGTCCTAATCCAAACAGTACTGTGTAAAATTCATATTCTTTTACGCCATAATGCCATTGCAGCACACCGGATTGAGCATCCACATTTGGCCATGGGTTTTTAGCTTTTCCCTGTTCAATCAGAATGGGTGGAACCACTTCATATAGCAGTTTTACATAATCGAACAGCAGGTCATCTTTGATGTTTTTATTGCAAAAGTTCTGAATGGCAGTATAACGCGGGTCGGTTTTACGCAAAACAGCATGGCCGAAACCGGGAATGACCTGTCCCGATTTGAGTGTATGCCAGACGTCTTCGGCCAGTTTTTCTTTTGACGGGACGTTCCCTCCATATTTTTTCATTTCATTTTGAATCCATCTCAGTACTTCCTGATTGGCCAATCCGTGAAGCGGCCCGGCAAGGCCGTTTAACATTCCGCTGATGGCGTAATAAATATCTGAAAGAGCACTGGCAATCAGGTGTCCGGTGTGTGCACTCACATTACCGCCTTCGTGATCGCTGTGAAGAATAAAATAAAGCCTTGAAACGTCATCGTAAGGCTTATCAATACCCATCATCTGAGCAAAGTTGGCAGCCATGTCGAGGTGGGGATCGGGGGGAATGAATTCATTGTTTTTGTATTTCATCCGGTAGATATAGGCTGCAATTTCAGGTAGTTTGGCCAGCAGACTCAGGGAATCTTCGTATGTGGGTTCCCAGTAGTCTTCTTTTTTTAATCCTTCCCGGTATTTTTTTGTAAATTTTGATTCCCGCTGAAGGGCAATGATGGCATTCGAAAACATGGTCATCGGGTGTGTATCGCGTGGAAGGGCACGCAGAACATCAAAAACATACCAGGGAACATGTTTCCTTTTATTAAATTCATCCGCCATTTGTTCGATGTCGTTTTCACCCGGAATATCTCCGGTGAGCAACAGGTAATAAAAGCCTTCTACAATGGGCATTTCTCCGTTTCCGGCTTTCGGAAGTTTTTCGAATACTTCAGGAATGGTGTAGCCTCTGAAACGTATCCCTTCGTTTGGATCGAGATATGAAATGTCGGAAACCAGACTTTTAATTCCTCTCATGCCTCCCAGCACCTGGCTGATCGTGATTCTGTCAATAACAGCGTCTCCGTAGTTCTTCAGTAACTCATTGACTTGCTTGCGTTTGGCTTCAATTTTTTCAAATAACTTTTCTTTAATGGTAATCATCTAATCAGGCATTATATTCAGTAATTGAAATATTTATGAAGGTGCTAAGATACATAAAAAAGCATATCAAAACTATGTTATTGAGCAGAAGAAAATTTTTTGAGAGAGGGACAGAAAAATCAGTTAGACGGAAGAGAAGGGAAAATACTTTGACGGGCTTTCATTTCTCTGTCAAGCATAAAGATTCCCTGTTTATTGTCGCCTACCATTCTGACTTCGTGTAAAATCTGTTCAGCTGCAGCCAATTCTTCAACCTGCTCATCAATAAACCATTTCAGGAAACTTGCAGTAGCATGATCTTTTTCTTCACCAGCCAGAGAAGCCAGATCGTTAATACATTCAGTGATGTGAACTTCGTGTTGAAGAATTTCCTCAAAAACATTTTCAATAGACGACCATTCTGTTTTGGGTTTTTTGATTTCATCAAAAACCACTCTGCCACCTGCTGCAATCATGTAGTCGTAAAACTTTCTGGCATGCAGGTATTCTTCTTCTGCCTGTATTTTTGTCCAGTTGGCAAATCCTGTCAGATTTTTTGATTCAAAATAAGCAGCCATTGCCCAGTACAGATATGAAGAATAAAGTTCTTCATTGATTTGCCTGTTTAGGGCTTTTTCCATTTTTTCCTTTATCATAAGTTCATTTTTTTAGGGTTTTAAAAAATCATTTATTTAATTGGTTTTTACTCTCAGATGAAGGCCACATTCACGGGTTTCCGGATTTTCCCACCACCATCTTCCGTTTCGTGCAGGTTCTCCTTTTTCAACGGCCCGGGTACAGGGGGCACAGCCAATACTCAGATAACCCTTGTCGTGGAGGATGTTATACGGAATTCTGTTTCCCCTGATAAAGTTCCAGACTTCATCTTCCGACCAGTCAATCAAAGGATTATACTTCAAAATATTGTATTCGTTGTCCCACTCAAACATAGCCATGTCTTTGCGGGTAACTGATTGCTCTTTTCTGATACCTGTTACCCATACCTGTACCCCTTCGAGGGCTCTTTTCAAAGGATTGATTTTTCTGATCGTGCAACACAATTTTCTGTTTTCTATACTGTCATAGAACAAATTCAGGCCTTTTTTGTTCACCATTTTTTCCACCTCGGCATGGTCGGGGAAAAATACTTCAATGTCAATATTGTATTTGGATTTGGTTCTTTCTATCAAATCATAGGTTTCATAAAAAAGGCGACCGGTATCGAGGGTAAAGATGCGAATGTTCAGCCCTGATCGGGCAATTAAATGAGTAATTATTTGATCTTCAGCACCTAAACTCGATGAAAAGGCAACTTTTCCGGGATATTTTTCATGGAGGAATCTCAGAGTAGTCTCCGGATCTGCTTGTTTAAATTGCCCGTTAAGTATGTCGATTATGGTTTTATCTGTCATAAGCTGTTTAATTATCCGACTGTTGACCCATTTTCCGTTTCATTGTATGGCCCGAGAAATACAAGTTTTCCGTTTGATTCCTGAATCATCAGAATCATGCCTTTCGATTCAATACCTTTAATTTTTCTGGGCTTAAGATTAGAGAGGTAAGCCACCTGTCTGCCTTTAACCTCCTCAGGAGTGTATTGGTGTGCAATTCCAGAAATAATAGTCCTTTGTTCGAAACCAAGGTCAATGGTAAGTTTCATCAGTTTGTCTGTTCCTTCAACCTTTTCAGCTTCCAGAACCCTGACAATGCGGATATCATTTTTCTGAAAATCCTCAAAACTGATTTCTTCCTTCAAAGGTGCCGGGGCTATGGCCGTATGCTTGGCTGATTTTGAATTTTTCAGCTTTTCTATTTGATATTCAATGATTTTATCATCAATTTTTTCAAAAAGAAAAGAAGGAGGTTCAATTTTCTGTCCCGCTTTGACAATATCGGTACGCCCTATATCAAACCAGTTCAGATTTCGTCTGATGTGCAGCAGGGCTTCAATTTTCTCAGCCGTAAAAGGCAGGAAAGGATGCATGAGTTGAGAAAGATTGGCACAAATCTGAAGGCAGTTATTCAGAACATTGGCAACCGCCTGCCTGTCAGTTTTAATCAGGTGCCAGGGCTCAGTATCGGTCAGGTATTTATTTCCGGCCCGTGCGAGGTTCATCATTTCGCTTTGTGCCTCGCGGAAACGATAGTTTTCAATGGCCTGGGAAACTTTTTCCCGGTATGCCGGAATATTAATCTGCTCAAGTGCTGTCGTGTCAGTACTTTCCGGGATCACACCATCGAAGTATTTGTGTGTCAGGGAGATTACCCTGTTGACAAAATTTCCCAGAATAGCAACCAGTTCATTGTTGTTTTTTGCCTGAAAATCTTTCCATGTAAAATCATTGTCTTTAGTTTCCGGAGCATTGGCGGTCAAAACATAACGGAGGACGTCCTGTTTGCCGGGAAACTCTTCAAGGTATTCATGCAGCCAGACTGCCCAGTTTTTGGAAGTCGAAATCTTATCTCCTTCGAGGTTCATAAATTCATTGGCAGGGACGTTGTCGGGGACGATATACGAGCCTTCGGCTTTCAGCATGACCGGAAAGATGATGCAATGAAACACAATATTATCTTTCCCGATGAAATGGACAAGTTTGGTATCCGGATCTTTCCACCATTTTTCCCAGTCACCGGTAAACTCGCGGGTAGCTGAAATATAACCTATCGGAGCATCGAACCAGACGTACAGCACTTTGCCTTCGGCATGGCTGAGGGGAACAGGAACGCCCCAGTCGAGATCGCGTGTAACGGCACGTGGTTTAAGACCCTCATTGATCCACGAGGCACATTGACCGTAAACATTGGTCTTCCAGATGTCTTTTTTGCCCTCGAGTATCCACTCTTTCAGCCAGTCTTCGTACTGATTGAGTGGCAGATACCAGTGTTTTGTCTTTTTCAGTACCGGTTTTGATCCGCTTAATACACTTTTCGGGTTGATAAGCTCGGTCGGACTGAGTGATGTGCCGCATTTTTCACACTGATCGCCATAAGCTTCCTGATATCCGCATTTCGGGCAGGTACCTGTAATGTAGCGGTCGGCCAGATACATTCCGGCTTCTTCATCATAAAGTTGTTCGATGGTATCTTCAGTAAAAACGTTTTTTTCATGAAGTTTTCTGAAAAAAGCCTGTGCGGTTTCGTGGTGGAGCGGCATGGATGTACGGCTGTAGATGTCAAAAGAAATTCCAAAATCGAGAAATGATTTTTTGATCATTTCATGGTATTTGTCGACTATCTGTTGCGGGCTGACCCCTTCCTGACGGGCTTTGATGGTGATGGGAACCCCATGCTCATCTGATCCGCCAATAAATATAACCTCTTTCCCATTCATTCTCAGGTATCTGACATAAATATCAGCGGGAACATAAACGCCTGCCAGGTGTCCGATATGTACCGGTCCGTTGGCATAGGGAAGGGCTGTGGTTACTGTGTATCTTTTCGGATAAACCATCTTTGTTAATTAAAAAACTTACATTTGTTTGCCTTGCAAAATTAAGAAAATAATCAGATTTACCGATTTTTATGATACGTCCGCCTGTTTTAAAAGAAAATGATGCTATCGGAATAGTTTCACCTTCAGGGAAAATTTTGCCTGAACTTGTGCTGAATGCTGCTGATGTATTATCAAAATATGGATTTTGCGTTGAAACAGGCAAATATGTTTTTAATACTCATCATCAATTTGCCGGTACTGACGGGGAAAGACTCGAAGATTTTCAAAGAATGCTTGACGATCCTGAGATTAAGGCAATCTTGTGCAGCCGTGGAGGCTATGGAGCGATCCGGATTATTGAAAAGCTCGATTTTACTTCATTTTGTAAAAAACCCAAGTGGATAATTGGATTCAGTGACATTACAATTTTCCATGCCCATCTGAATAACCGGCTGAATACGATGAGTATTCATGGCCCGATGACCAGAATGATTGCAGAACAACCTGATAATGAGTCGGTCAGGTTTTTAATGGCTATGTTAAAGGGAGAAAAATTAAACTATTCAATTCCGGTTCATCCATTTAACCACAAAGGTGAAGTTATTGGAAAACTGACAGGTGGAAATCTGGCTATCTTAACCAGCCTCATCGGAACTCCCTGTGACTTCAATCCGGATGGAAAAATTTTGTTTATCGAGGATATTGGCGAATATCTTTATCGCATCGACCGGATGATGTGGCAGTTAAAACTGTCCGGTAAGCTGAAAGGATTAAAAGGCCTTATTGTGGGACAATTCACCGATATGAAAGACAACGATATTCCATTTGGACAGACAGCTTATGAAATTATTGCCTCTCATCTGAAAGACCTTGATATTCCTGTTGTTTTTGGTTTTCCTGCGGGTCATGAGGAAGTCAACTGGAGTTTGACATCAGGAGCAAATTACCGTTTGCAGGTGGACAGCGAAAAGGTACAACTGGAGGAAATTCAGGATACAGATATTTAACCTGAATTTTATAATTATAAAAATCAGTAATTTTGAACAACAAAAATAAAGTCTTTTGTTCATCAGGTTAAAGACATATTTTCTGATTCTTTTTTTTACGCTGCTTTATCATTTTATTTTTTCACAGGATGTCTATTACAAACATTTTTCGATAGAGAGCGGACTTCCGTCTTCCAGTATATATGATCTGTACGAAGACAAATTCGGCTTCCTTTGGTTTGCCACCGAAACAGGTTTATGCAAATATGACGGAATCAAATTTGAAAATTTTACCATTTCAGATGGAATACCGCAGCTTCCTTTTGTACACATTACGCAAACTGCTCAGGAAGACCTTGTGTTTATTTCCCGAAATGGATTAATCTATCTTTATAATTTTCAGCGCTATATCTTGCATCCTCAGAGTTTTCAGCTGAGCAAAATGCTTGAAAATGAAATCATTGATAATCTTGTCTGCGGAGAAAATAACATTTTTTATGCTTCAACTTCAAAAGGAAATGTTTTTAAAATAGAAAAGGACAGGATTACTCAGATAAATCGTGCTCCTGCTTCATCAAACCTGCTTTTTTTCATGGTGAAAGGCCGGCAATATTTGTGGGGCAAACTGAACGAGAGGAATACCCAATTAAAGGAAGAGCTGAATATTATTCATCAGGGGGATTCATTTATCTTTAAACTTCCATTCAGGATTGATGAACTGAATCACAAAAATTTACAGTTAATCAGCCTGAAGCGATCGGAGTTGATGATTTCAATAGAAAACAGATTTTATCATATTGGTAGCTACAGAAATTATGTGCATTTCTTTAAAAATCCGTTGAATGGTATTTTATACGACAAATCAGGAAATGTCTGGATTTCAGAGGCGAACAATGGATGTTATTTTTATCAGGATGGAAAATTACAGGAATACCCCGAACATTTTTTGAAAGGGAAAAACATTCTTAAAATTTTTCAGGATCATGAAAACAGTTACTGGATAATTGTTGAAAATGAAGGAATTTATTATATACCTTCCATTTCTTTCAGAATATATCCAAATGTGCCATACAATATCGTTTTCATTGATACTTTTAAAAATAACCTGTTTTTTACTACTTATGACAGCAGGATATACATGGCCGACAAATCCGGCAATAAGATTGGTAATATCAGGGAGGTTATTTTACCAAATGACGGCAATAATGACCTGTTTGAAGATTTTCTTTGCTTTTCTGACGGTACTTTCTGGATTCTTCGTTCAAAAATCATAGCCCATCTGGCAAATAAATCGGAGAAGCTGGTGGATTTGATCGCCACTCAGTACAAAATCGATGGCAGCTTCCCTGATGGTAAACTGCGGGCAGTTATTTTGAGAAAGGTCAGGTTTAAAGATTCTCAAATCAGATATTTTTATCCAAAGGGAACTTTCAGAAGTAAACCATTCTCGCTTTTTGAAGATGAGGATAGATTTCTCTGGCTACATACCCTTGGTGGCCTGAACAGTGAAAAAGGTTATGATATCCGTTATTTTGAAATTGAAAACAAGGATTTTAAAATTGAAACCACGGATTTTGAATTTGCCAATGGTATTAACTGGATTGGAACACGTTATGAAGGCCTGAAAATGATAATGAACACAGGGACAATATTAACTTTTGGAAAAAATTCCACGCTGAACAGCAATTTTATCCGCGATGTGTATATTGACCATGATACCGTTGTATGGCTTGGGACCAACATGGGCATCGACAAAGTTAACCTGACGACTTTACGTGATGTTTATTTTATCATGAATTCCATCAAAAAAGTGGATGGAGTACCCTATCACGAAATCAATGAAATGCTGAGAGACGGAAAAATAATGTGGGCAGGTACCTCGCAGGGTTTGATGTCTTTTTTACCTGAAAGAAAACCTGATTTGATTTATTTTCCGCCTGTCAGGTTTAAAACGATACAAGTCAATGACAGAGATACGATTTTTAGAAACAGTTACGACCTTGAGCATACTCAGAATACCCTGACAATTGATTTTGAATCGGTTACATTCAAAGAAAAGAATATTCTTTTCCGTTACAGGATGAGAGGTCTGGAAAAAAAATGGACGATAACACGCAACAATTCCATTCGCTTTCCAAAACTCCGCCCCGGGGATTATGTCTTTGAAGTGATGGCATTTTACTCGGGAAACAAATGGCCGGGTAAGGCCCTGAAAATTTCTTTCAGCATTGAAAAACCATTTTATCAGAAATTTTGGTTTATCGGATTGGTCTTGTTTTCTGTCCTGATGATCATAGTACTGATTATCTTCTTGATTGTCAGAAATATACGAAAGACTGAGGAAAGACAGAAAAACCTCCTGATGGCAGAAATAAGTGCATTACGTTCGCAGATGAATCCGCATTTTTTGTTTAATTCGCTCAATATTCTTCAGGACTTTATTTTAGATGGAAATTTCAGGGATTCCTTGTTTTGTTTAAACGATTTGTCACGGCTGCTCAGAATGATACTCGAGGCAAGCCGCTTTCACCTGATTTTACTGAGCAAAGAGCTGGAAATCATTGAACTGTTTATACAACTTATCCGATTGAGATTTTTAAACGATTTTCAGAGTGAGATAAAATTTGATGGGATTGTACCTCAGTCGGATATTGTGCTACCACCCATGATTATTCAACCTTTTATCGAAAATGCTGTATTTCATGGCTTAAAACTTAAGGAAGGAGATAAAAAACTGCTGATATGTTTTTCAAAAATTAATGACAGGCAAATGATGGTAACCATTGAAGACAACGGAATTGGCAGGGAAAAATCTCAGGAACTTAAAAAAATAAACGGACAAACGCACAGGTCGGTAGGAACCTATAATATTTTCGACAGAATTAAACTGATTAATCAGCTTCAGGAAGAGAAAATTAAATGTGAGATCATTGATTTACATGATGAAAATGGTCAGCCGGCAGGAACAAAGGTTGAATTAATTTTACCCATTTTAATCAAAAAACATGACACAAGATTACAATAAACGGATAAGGACAGTAATCATTGATGATGAGGATCATTGCATTTCTACCCTGTTGAAAATGCTCGACATGTTCTGTCCTGAAATTGAAGTTTTAGGAACCGCAGGAAGTGTGGAAGATGCCATCAAACTCATCAACCGGTCAAAACCTGAGCTTGTATTTCTCGACATTAACCTTGTCAACGGAGATGGATTTACAGTGCTGGAACTGGTTGAAAAACGTGATTTTGGTGTTATTTTTACCACAGCTTTCGATTATTTTGCCATCAGGGCAATTGAATTTTCAGCCTTGGGTTATTTGCTGAAACCTGTTAATTTTAAGGAGCTTGTCAACGCTGTCAATAGATACAAGGAATTCAGGCTTACCATGGAAAAATATGAATTTTTCAAGCAAAATCTAGGGAAAAACCTTGAGCGCATCGTCCTTCCCCGTATTGACGGTTATGATGTGGTTCCGGTAGATGAAATTGTCTTTTGTGAGGGGGTCGATAAATATACTGTCATCAGAATGAAAGACAAAAAGGAAATAACAGTTTCAAAAATGCTGAATGAGGTGGAAGAAGCACTGGAAGGACTTTCATTTTTCAGGATCAGCAATAATGTTCTTATCAATCTGACTTACGTTAAATCTTATGACAGGTCGCGAACGCCTACCATCAGGCTTGAAGGTAATTTTACTTTTGAAGTGGCTTCGAGAAGGAAAAAGGATTTTTTTGAGTCTTTGAAGAAAATAATTCGCTCAGTTTGATGATTACCTATTGATAATCAATCGCTTTGAAACAATTCCATTGGCCGTTTCCAAGCTCAGATAATAAATACCGGATGGATATTTCCGGCAATCAATTTCCATGTGGTATGTCCCCGGATCAAATCTTTTTTCAGCATACACTTTGAGGATTTTTCCGGTAGAATTTGAAAGGCTGATTTTCAGCAGAATTTCTTCATCAAGTGTAAAATGTAGTTTGCCAAGGGTGGCAACAGGGTTTGGCGACAGCTCACAATTTTTTACAGAAGGTATAAGTGTTTGAATTTCTTTAATGTAGGATGGATTTTCCTGTATTTCTGTAATGGCGATATACACATCAAGGTCACCATTTCCCTTTCTTCCGTCACTCCAGACAGGGATGCAATAGCCGTTTGTGGAAAGTAACTGGTTGTATTCGCCAATCCCAAACTGATTGTTTTTATACCCAATGGTTTGAAAGTCGGTAAATACGGAAGATACATTGTAGTTTTTCGTAAACGTTTCTCCTCCATCAAAAGAATGGGCGACATAATACTGTACAATTTCATTTGAGGAAGCAAAGGTGGAATGGCGTCCGTCATACCATGAAAGGCTGACTACCCCTTGCGGATTGATGCTTAAGGAAGAATAAAACTGTTCGCTCAGGTGTTGTTTATCATCGTCATTGATGATAACCGGTGTTGTCCATGTTGCACCCGTATCGCTTGACCAGGTGAGGTAAATATCACTGCCTGTCCCATGATCACTGCTGATACCCAAAGCAGTGAAAGAAAGATAAAGCCTTCCTGAATAAGGGGAATTACTTTGGTCAACGGCAAGGGCAGGAGCAGGATAAATGCGGTTGCTTTTAATGCCCGTTATGGATGAAACTTTCTGAATATCTGTTACTTTTTGAGGGACAGAAAAGGTTTCTCCTCCATCTTTTGATATGGAATGAAAAAGGGAATAGACAGACTTATCGTAAGAGCCATAAAAAGTAACATGAACATATCCATAATTGTCAACCACAATCTGTGAAAACTGTACTTCTGCAAAAGAGCCGGTACTTACCTCGACAGGTGCAGGGATAAAATTCAGGCTATCGGCTGGTTTTCGGCTGACCACTATCCGCATCTGCTGATTGGTCATGTCGGCTTTCAGATAGGCAACATAAAGGGTGTTCCTAAAAACGGAATTACTGACATCCGCTGCCATCCACTGTTTGTCGGCAATGATGGGGATGGTGTAAAGAGAAGACCCTGATGAAGAAATAATGGTATAAGGAGTGTTTGTTTTCCATGTTTCCCCACCGTCTTCCGAGTATGCCCATAGCAATGCCCATGAGTAAGAATTAGATCCCTCACTGTAAAGATGTATCCATGAAAAATAGAGTTTTCCGTCTGCATCGAAGGCAAAAACAGGGTCTCCGCCACCTAAAACGGTCCCGGCAACAAATGGAGGCGAGGCTTTCCATGAACTCTGAAGCCATGTTTTGCCAAAATCTTTGGTATAATAGATCGGGAGGGTAAACCCACCTACACTGAGCAGGCGGATAGGGGCAAGTACCCAGTTATTGGAATCAGTTGGATTTATGACAGCATGAATCTCACTTTCAGCAAGGGAGGTGTTGCTTACCTGTTTTTCATTGCCAAGCGAACGGCTGAATAAAGGAGAGGATGTTAGCTTATCTTCTTCATTCAGAATATTTTGCAGGCCTGCTTCTGCTTTAAGTTTTTCATTAATGATTTCCTTATATTGCTGAAAAAAATCATTTGCCGGATTTTGTGCCATCACACCGGAACAGCTGATCAGCCAGAAAAACCAGAATATGATGTTGGAATAAATACGCATGTCGATAAATTTAGTGCAAAGTTAGTCAGGAAACTGCGAAATTTGTCCTTTATTATTTTAATGATTGACATGCTTTTATGATAGAAAGTTTCACGGATGAATATTTTATGAAGAAAGCCCTCGAAGAAGCAGCGCTGGCGTATCAGGAGGATGAGGTTCCCATCGGAGCTGTGGTGGTGATGGGAAATACCATCATTGGCAGGGGACATAATCAGATTGAAAGGCTGAATGATGTTACGGCTCATGCTGAAATACTGGCAATAACAGCTGCTTCGGCTTATCTGGGCTCAAAGTATCTGAAAGAATGCAAAATTTACGTAACCCTTGAACCTTGTGTGATGTGTGCTTATGCCATTCAATCGGCTCAACTCCCGGAGATGATATTTGCAGCAGATGACCCCAAAGAAGGGTACCGTCAATTCATCCCCTCCGTAGTCCATGCTCAGATGCTTGTAAAATCAGGTATTTTGGCTGAAAAAAGCTCCGGGCTGATTCTGGAATTTTTTAACAACAAAAGAAAGAGAAAATGAAAGATTTTGAGAAAATAAAAACGTTGCTGGCAGGGAAAATAAATATTCTCATCACCACTCATGTCAGGCCGGATGCCGATGCCATCGGTTCTTCCCTTGCATTGTTCCATTTTCTGAATAAATCAGGCTTCCATGCTTCCCTTGTATTGCCAAATGCTCCGGCAGAATATTATCAATGGTTCCCCGGTATTGACGAAGCCTTCATCTTTGATAAAAATGCAGAAAAAGTAAAACAAATTGTTTCTGAATCAGAACTGATAGCGGTAGTTGACTTCAGCCAGCTGAGCCGTAATGGTGAGCTTGGGAAACTGATTGCCTCATCATCAGCACCTAAAATTGTCATCGACCATCATCCTGAACCTGAAATGATTTTTGATGCCTATTGCTGGGATATTTCCTATTGTGCTGCCGCAGAAGCAGTGTTTGAATTGCTTGAGTTTCTCGATGAAAAAATGCTGAAAGACAAGACCATTTCGGAATGTATTTATGCAGCCCTGATAGCCGACAGCGGCTCCTTCAGTTATTCCGGAGTCAGCCCGGGCACACATCTGATTGCTGCAAAACTCATGGAAAACGGTATTGACCACAGCCGCCTCGATAAACTTATTTTTAAAAGTTTTACCTCGAAAAGACTGTTTTTCTGGGGCTACTGCCTGTCGGAAAAGCTCACATTGTTTTATGACGAACAGCTTGCCGTTATAGCCGTATCGGCAGAAGAATTCAACCGTTTTCAAACCGATTATACTGATACCGAAAACCTTGTAAATATGCCCATGATGATTGAAAAGGTAAGGGTTTCGGTGCTGATTGTTGAAAGGGGGAAAAAAATCAAGCTTTCTTTCCGCAGCAAAGGCGATATTCCTGTCAATGAAGTGGCAAAAGATTATTTTGAAGGAGGCGGGCATAAAAACGCTGCCGGTGGAGATTCATTACTAAGTCTTGAAAAGACAGTCGAGCTGGTGGTGGAAAAGGTAAAGGGATTTCTGGAAGGTTTTCACGAAAATTGAGATATATAAGCAGATGAGCAAAATTTATCAGCTTATCTCAGCACCATTACCGTTCCTCTGAAAAATCTGCGCTGGGTCTGGGTACCTCTCACACTGATATGGAAATAGTATGGCCCGAGTGGAACGACCTTCCCCTCATAAGTGCCATCCCAACTGTTGCGGATGTCGTTGGATTCAAAAAGTTTGTTACCCCATCTGTCGTAAATAACTATTTCATATTCAAGAATGTATAGTCCCTTTATCTCAAATTTGTCATTCAGTCCGTCACCATTTGGAGTGAAAGCATTTGGAACGAAAATATGAAGGGGTGTAGGCAGACAAACTTCATTGGAGGTGGAGGTCTGGCCGTCAGCATTACGCTGGGCAACTACACGGTAGCAATATTCCGACTGATTGAACAGGGTGAGAGAGTCGGCATAGAAAGTGTCGCTTGCAAATACGTCTGATACGTTTTCCCATGCTTTGGATTTATTGTTATATGCCTGAAGTTCATAGCGTTCGATACCTTGTGACCAGAATTCATAAGGCGTCCAGTATAACACCGGAAAAGTGGCGGTCGTATCGGCCCGCAGGAGCATGGTTTTGCCAATATTGCTGTATTCGCTCGTGTAATTGCAGCTGTCAAGCACACTGATCCGGTAGGTATAGGATTTCTGATCCACTGAGACTTTATCGTCTGTGAGGTTGAAATTGTCAGGCGGCAGATTGGAAATTATGCCGAAATTAATATTGTCAGATGATTTTTCGACAATAAATTCTTTTGGCCTTCCGGTGGCAACCGGCAGCCATTCAATCAGAATTTCTTTATCGTCAACTACTGTTGCCCTGTCGATGATGGTCGGGTCAACGTAAGGATATACGACTACTTTTTTCTCGACTGAATCATAGCAAAGCTGATTGGTGCCTGCAAGCAGCCTGACTGAAAAAGTGCCTGGGGAGGAGAAAATATGAGCAGGATGTTGCTGGGCGGAAGTGTTTCCGTCACGGAAATTCCAGAACCAGCTGGAGACAATTGCCGGACTTCCGACTGTGCTTTTATCGGTGAAATAAACTTCTTCTCCGATACAAGGTGTGGTAAAGCTGAAGTCGGCTTTTGGCATCGGATGGACTTCCATGTTTTTCGAGATGGTGTCGGCACAATTGTAAAACTGTGAAACAGCAATTAACCTGACTGAATAAGTATTGTCTTTATTGTAAGTGTGTGAAGGAGAGGTGTTTGTGGAGGTATTGCCATCACCGAAGCTCCATGAATAATTCATTGTACCGTTGGCCACAGCAGAGGTATTGGTAAAGTCGAACTGATTGCCGGTAAGGCATTGGGTAGCGTCATTCACGGTGAAATCTGCTTTTGGCATCGGTCTGACAAACAACTGTTTGGTCAGCGAATCAGGACAACCCATCAGGGAAACAGCCACCAGCCTGACAGGATAAGTTCCATGGTTGGTATAAACATGAGTGGGGTCATTTTGCCCGCTAGCAGAAGAATCTCCGAAATCCCATGTATAATTAACAGACCCATAAGGAATGCTTGATTGATTGGTGAACACAAATTTATTCCCTCTCAGACATTGGGAAGAGTCGTTCACCAGCCATCTGGCAGCAGGCATGGGAAAGACAATAGCTGAATGAAAAGCAGTATCTCTGCAATTATTGTTCGATACGGCTATCATGCGGATCGTAAAGGTGTCGAAAGTGGAATAAATGTGTGTCGGAGAAGGGAGTGATGAATTTTGCCCGTCACCGAATTGCCAGTTCCAGGTCAGCGTTCCGTAAGGTATTGACGAAAGCTGGGAAAACACAAAATTGTTACCACTCAGGCATTGTGTGCTGTCATTGATGGAGAATTCGGCTAACGGCATGGGGAATACTTCGAGTGGATGAGCAACCGAATCCTGACAACCCAGGTCTGATTCCACTATCAGCTTAACTGTATAATTGCCATGGTTCTGATAGGAATGAACGGGATTTGGGAGGACGGAAGTATCCCCGTCATTGAAAAACCAGCGGAAATGAATATTGCCATTTGCAATAGATGAGTTGTTGCTGAAAATGAAGCGATTATCAAGAAGGCATTGTTTGTCATTGGCAATAGTAAATGAAGCAGCAGGGGACGGGAAAATATGAACAAAGTGCGAGACAGTGTCTTTACAGCCGAGGTTGGAGGTGGCAATCAGCCTGACCAGAAAGGTATCGTGTGTGGAATAACTGTGAGAAGGATGAGTTAAAGTACTCACGGCACCATCTCCGAAATTCCAGTTGTAATTCATTGTTCCTGAATTAATCAGCGTCTGGTTCGTAAAAGCAAATTGATTTCCGTTGAAGCATTGCTGGCTATTGTTGATGCTGAAAGCCGGAACCGGATTGGGATAGACATAAACTGTTTTATCAAGGCTGTCGCTGCATCCCAGCCCGCTGACTGCTATGAGCCTGACCGTAAAGGTGTCATCGCTCAGATAGCTGTGGGAAGGAGAAACAGAATAGGAACTGTCTCCGTCACCGAAATTCCATGCATAACTCATCTGTCCGCTGTTGATGGTTGAGTTATTGCTGAAAATGAAAGAGTTGTAGTTGAAACACTGTTTGTCGTTGTTGATGAAAAAGGACGGAACAGGTGTCGGGAAAACATAAACTTTTTTATGGATGGTATCTGCACAGTTTAATCCCGAAACGGCTATCATTCTGACAGTAAAGGTATCGTCAGTGGCGTAGCTGTGGGTTGGAGAAGTGAGGACTGAGGAATTGCCGTCTCCAAAGTTCCAGAAATAATTATTGGCTCCGCTGCTGATATAGGTATTATTCGTCAGGACAAAACTATTTCCTTTAAAACACTGAATGCTGTCGTTAATGAAAAAATCGGCTTTTGGCGAGGGGAAGATATAGGCTTTTTTGATGATACTGTCTTTACATCCATGCTGGGAATAAACGATTAGTTTGACTTCGTTGGTGTCTTCCTTAATGTATCTGTAGTCAGGGTTGGGCAGATTGCTGAAGTTTCCGTCTCCTAAATACCACCAATATTGCAGCTGACCATAAGGTATGGAGGATGAATTAATAAAGTAGAAATGGTTTTGGTTCAGGCATTGGTTGCTGTCGTTAATGGAGAAAGCAGCTACCGGCATGGGGTGAACGACCACCTGTTGATCAAAAGTATCGCGGCAGTTGAGCCCGCTTGTCGCTATCATTCTGACATTGAAAGTGTCGTAGGTTGAATAGACGTGTGAAGGGTTTTTCAGGGGACTGTTGGTCGCGTCACCGAAAGTCCAGTAGTTACTGAAACTGCCATGTGCAATCCGGGTTGTATCAGTGAAAAGGAAGAGATTGCCCTCCAGACATTGTGCCTGATTATTGACAGTGAATCCCGCAAGCGGCATCGGTTGGACGAACACTTTTCTGACCAGCGTATCATAACAACCACTATCGCTGAAGCTGATCAGCTGAACGTCAAAAGTATCGTGATAACTGTAGCTGACGATGAAAGAGTCGTTGCTGCCGAAATGTTGTTCTCCTGTGCTCCATTTTCTCGATAAATTGCCCCATGCAATGGTTGAAAGGTCAACAAATTCATAATGATTGCCAAGGAGGCACTGAGAGCTGTCGTTGATGCTGAAACGAGCCAGTGGCATCGGGAAAACCTGTACTTTTTTAATCACGCTGTCTTTGCAGCCCCAGTCCGATATCAGTAAAAGCTTAACATCAAAGGTGTCGTGGTTGTTGTAGCTGTGTGAACTATTTGGAGCTGACACGGATGTTCCATCGCCAAAATCCCAGAAACTGGTGAAAGTACCGCTTTTAATAGTACTGACATTAGTAAAATCAAACAAATTGCCACGAAGGCATTGCAGACTGTCGTTGATGTAAAAACGTGCAACCGGTTCCGGATGGACATGGACATAAGTGATTTTGGAAATTGAGTCTTTGCATCCCTTGTCTGAAGTAGCTACCAGTTTAACCACAAAGGTATCAGCATAAGAATAGGAATGAACAGGATTGGTCTGAACCGAGAATGAGGTATCGCCAAAATCCCATAAATAGGTCATGCTTCCCCATGCAATAGTACTGAGGTTGTTAAATCCGAAAGCATTTCCCTCAAAACACTGGGAACTGTCGTAAATGGCATATTTTGCCACAGGCATCGGATGAATGCTGATAGTTTTGGTAACGGAATCACGACATCCTTTTTCTGAGGTGCTGACGAGTTTAACGGTATATGTCCCCGGATTGGCATAGCTGTATTGTGTATCCTGATTGGATGCTCCGGCACCATCTCCGAATGTCCAGCGATAAGTCAGGTTCCCGGCTGTAATGGATGAATAATTCGAGAAATGGGTGATATTATTGGCAAAGCATTGCTCACTGGTGCTTACTCCGAAAGAACTGACAGGCATGTAATAAGTTTGCATGATATGAGCAGAAGTGTCTTTACATCCTACATTGCTGGTAGCTATCAGTCTGACAGAAAAAGTATCAACATAAGAATAGGAGTGAGAAGGAGAGGTTTGGGCGGAATTATTTCCGTCATCAAAATCCCAGAAAAATGATAAATTTCCCCATTTTACCGAAGAAAGATTTGAGAAAGTAAACTGATTCCCGGCAAGGCATTGAGTGCTGTCGTTCACAGAATAGGATGAAACAGGCATGGGGTAGATAATACTTGTTCTGCTGAAAGAATCAGAACATCCGAAAGCAGAAGTAACGCTCAGACTGGTGGTCAGGGTGTCATCCGAAGAAAAGCTGTGAGTATTGTGCTGAGTGGAAGAAGTAGTGCCATCTCCGTTGTACCACTTATACGATAAAGTACCCCAGTCGATGGTACTTTGATTGGTAAATACAAACTGATTACCTTTCAGACATTGTGTACTGTCGTTCACCGTGAATAAAGCGGCAGGCATCGGATAGACATATACCTGCCGGTATGCTGAATCGGTACAACCCAGATTGCTGGTAGCCAGTAACTTAACGGTAAAGGTGTCGTGATGGTTGTAACTGTGTGAGGTATTGACTGAATTGTTGTTTTGTCCGTCTCCGAACGACCATTGGTAACTGACATTTCCGCTGTTTATGTTAGTTTGGTTTGTAAATGAAAACACATTGTTTTTCAGGCACTGTGCAGAATCATCGACAGAGAATACAGCCACGGGATTGGGGAAAACATAGATTGTCTTTGACAGGGAATCTCTGCACCCAAGTCCTGAAACAAGCAGCAGCCTGACGGTAAAGGTATCATCTGAAAGATAAGAATGCGAAGTATGATAGGTCAATGCTGAATCACCATCGCCAAAAGTCCAGTAATTGGCAAAATGGCCTGAATTGATGGTACTATAGTTGGTGAAACTAAATGAATTTCCGTTAAAACACTGGTTACTGTCGTTAATTGAAAAATCAGGCTCAGGGGAGGGAAATACATAAACTGTTTTGCTGGAAGAATCCATACATCCCAGATTGGAAACATTTATCAGTCTGACAGTGAAGGTGTCATCATAGGTATATTTTCGGGTAGCGTCTGTTGAGTTGGCTGTGGTTCCGTCTCCGAAATACCAGGTATAGGTTTGAGAGCCGGTATGTATGGTTGAATAATTGGTAAAAGTGAAATTGTTTTCATTGAAGCATTGTGCGGTGTCGTTGATACTGAATGAAGATGATGGATTGGGAAATACATATACTGTTTTAGTCAGGCTGTCTTTGCAGTTTTTATCGGAGATGCCGATCAGTTTAACCACAAAAGTATCATCTGTGCTGTAGCTGTGTGAGGGATTTGTGGAAGTATCGGATTTATTATCACCAAACTGCCAGAGGTACTTAAGCGATCCGGAACTGATGGTGGATAAGTTACTGAAATGAAACAAGTTCCCGTTAAAGCATTGTGTACTGTCATCTATAGTGAAAGCAGGAATGGGTGGCGGATTGACCACAATGGTAACCGAGTCAATATTTGAACAAAGCGGTGCAAACGAAATATCGTCCAGTGCATAATCATTGCCATTGGCCAGGGTGTTTTTATTTACAATAGAAATAGTGGCAGTTGTATTATTTCCTGAGTTCCAGACCACATAAAACTGGCTCCATGTACAACAGGCAGAGCTTGGACTGATCAGATTGCCGATTTGAGTGCCATTGATGTCAAATTTCAGCTCGGCAACATTAGATGAGGTTACGCTTGTAATCCATGTTGAAAAAGCATAATCGGTGTTTTTGGTTACATTAACCGTCTGCGACCAGATTACGGCATTGTTGGAAGTAGAGCCATTAACCACCATCATGTTTCCACTGCCGGAAGTGTGGTCTCCGCAAGATGAAAATGCATAGTGAACTGTGTTTGGATTGTTTCCCACCCAGTATCTTCCTTCCAGCAACAGGCTTGAGGATGAATAAATATAGGAACTGTTGAATAATGTATCTCCCATGCTGAAATCCCCGTTTTTAATCAATTCATGGGCAGGATTTGTGGCGGTCAGGTAATAAGTAGTGGTGGTCAGCGGAAAGGCTTTCGGATTGGCAATGGTGGAATCGCTGAGTGAGTTTCCCGGATGCCAGCTGTAAATCAGCCCTCCGCTTCCCTGCAACTGTGTGGTATCACGGTAACAAATGGTATCATTTTTCCCTGCATCAACCAGTGGCAATGGATAAACATTCACCTTTGACTGAATGGTGTCGGGACAGCCATATATGTTTTTTCCTTCTATTCTGTATAAAACAGAAGTGTCGGGACTAACGATAACCGTATCGCTATCCGAACTCGAATAAAGAATCCCGTCATTTTCCAGCCATCGGTAATACAATGCTCCGTTTATTTTTATTTCAGTGGCAGATTTTTCACACAGGGTAATTTCATCCATATTGATGGTCATTGCCGGAGAAGGAAGTACGGTAACAGTTTTCTGAACCGAATCCCGGCAATTATGGTCTGAAATTGAAATCAGCCTGACTGTAAAATTGGCAGCAGAATCGTATTTATGTTCCGGATTGGCAAGATTTGAGGTAGTATTGTCTCCTAACTTCCATAGCCGGCTTAGTGTTCCTGATGAAATGGTTGAGCTGTCATAAAACCTGAAATAGTTTTCATTGAAACACTGAATGCTGTCATTAATTGTAAAAGAGGGCAGGGGTTGAGGGAAATTGCTTACCATCAAAACGGTGTCGAGGATAGTCAGGCATTTAGTCAGGGTATCGTAGGCAGAAACCTTAAAATACATGGTATCCATTACACTTCCGGTAGATAAAAGAAGAGTATCTCCGCAGGAGTTTCTTTTTGCGTTTCCGACAGGTTGATTTGTGAGTGCATTAATTAATTGGTAATTAATTCCATACTGCGGGTGAATAATCTGAATGTAAGTGCTGTCTGACTTGCATACTTTCTGGTCTTTCAGGGATATTTCAGGTTGTTTTCCCAGATAATAAAGAGCGAATACTTCTTTGGGATTCAAAGCACGATGATAAACCCTGACTTCATCGAGCAGGCCTGAAAAATAATTGTCAGGGGAGCCCCAGCCGGTTTTATATGTTCGTCCTATCTCAAAAGGAACATTGACCAAACCGGATGTCAGTGCTGCTGAATTATAGTACATTTTGGCAATACAGCAATTGTCGATGTAAAAGTACATGGTATCTTTATAGGTATCCAGAACGCCTGTTGCAAGATGCCATTGATTGTCAGCAACAGTGAAAGGTGAAGTAAGTGTTTTGGCAGCACCCGTCCCCATGTTGTCATCACGGACGTAAAAGAGTAAATAATCGGCAGTATTCAGCATAAGTGCGTATTCGGCTCCGTCATTGGATCCACAGGAAGGATTGGCACCACAGCGGTACCAGAAAAGTAACATTCTGTTGTTGCCGCTTGCTCCTCCGGTTTTAAACCATGTAGATATTGTCCAGCTTCTGGTTCCAGGAATAAATCCGGTATCTGGCGGCCTTTCTATGTAGTTGTTGCTTCCGTTAAAACTATAGGCATTTCCGATGATTCCTGTGGTTTGTGAAGCTCCGTAAACATTGGCTGTCCTGTTATTCCCGCTCAAATCATTGGCATTTCCCTCAAAAGGATAATATGCCACCAGTCCTTTCTTCAATGATGAAAGATAGGGTGTTTCATGCAAATCGAGCGGGTTGGGCTTGACTATAACCGATTTGATAAGTGTGTCGTTGCAGCCGGTATTCGAGCTTACAATGTGTTTGACCCGAAAAGTATCGGGCAATACATACTGATGGCTGCTGTGTCTGGTCAATGCACTGTCGCCATCTCCGAAATACCATTCCCATGCGACTATACTCCCGCCTGAATAACTTGAGGTATCAGTAAAACTAAACTGATTGCCTGTCAGACATTGGGAGGATTCATTAATAAGAAAATTACTGACTGGCATCGGATAAACCATGACACTTTTTTGCGTAGTGTCTTTGCAACCCTGATTGGAAGTAGCAATGAGCTCGATATTCTTATTCCCTGAAGTATTGTAAGTATGAGAGGGATGTATGATGGTTGAGGTGGCTCCGTCACCAAAATTCCATAAATAAGACAGGGTTCCATAGTAGATACTTGTCTGGTTGGTGAACGAAAAATTATTTCCTGTCAGACACTGATCGCTGTCAGCGATACTGAAACCGGCCAATGGCATTGGAAAGACATAGGTTCTTAGTGTCAGGGAATCCTTACAGCCAAAGGCAGAGATGGCATACAGTTTTACTGAAAATGTATCATGATTCAGATAACTGTGCTGGACGTTTTTGGATGTACTCGTATCTCCGTCTCCGAAATGCCATTCATAACTCATTGTTCCTGAACTTAATGTGGAGTTATTGCTGAAAGTAAACTGGTTCCCTCTCAGGCACTGTGTCGAGTCGTTGATGCTAAACTGTGCATCAGGCATGGGAAAGACTATATTTTTATGAAAAACAGTATCCCTGCACTGATAATTGGAGGTAACAATCAGCCTAACTGTAAAAGTATCAGCCGAATTATAAGAATGCTGAGGGTTTTGAAGGGTAGTACTGTCGTTGTCTCCAAATTGCCATCTGTAGCTTAAAGTTCCGTAGCTGATAGTACTGTTTTCTGTAAAAATAAATTTGTTGCCTGATAGACATTGTGTACTGTCATTTACCTGAAATGAGGCAGCCGGCATTGGCCTGACATAAATTGTGTTATAGGTAGTATCCCAACAGTTGGAATCTGATTTTACAATCAAGGTAACTTTAAAACTGTCGGAATATGAGAAAGAGTAAGGGTCAGGAGAAATTTTTGTACTCGAATCCCCGTTGCCGAAATACCATTTATAGGTTAGGGTACTGGAAGAACCGATGGAAGAATTATTATCGAGCAGGAAACTGTTACCGGTCAGGCATCTTGAATATTCATCCACATAAAACTCGGCTTTTGGGGAATGTTTGATATACACCTGCATAGTGGTCGAATCATATCCGCCATAGTCGGATATTTCAACCAGTTTTACCGTATATTTTCCGGGTTTGGCGTAAACGTGTACCGGCTCTTTAAGGTCGGATGTATCTCCGTCTCCGAAATCCCAGTGGTGCCAGTTGATAGTTCCGCTGGCAATGGTGGAATTGTTGATAAACTTAAATCTGTTTTCATTAAAACATTGAATGCTGTCGGTGGTAAATTTTGCCCTTGGACGGGGATGAATCACGACTATGTGCTCGATGGTATCTACCGTATTACATTTCCAGATGATTAACCTGACCCGGTAATTACCGGTATCGCAATAGGTATAGCTTGGATTGAATGAAGTACTGGTATGCGGCTGACCGGCACAGGTATCATCAAAGAACCAGCGTACTGAATCAATACGCATGGAGTCGGCAATGACAAATTGGGTAACCATATCTTCGAAATTGCCGATATAGCTGAATCCAAGATTAGGATTAAAATAAGACTGGACAAAGGTTGGCAGCCCCATCTGTGAGCTGGCTCCTGTGTTAAGGGTTACCCCGACCTGCTGATAGTTGCAGGAAGTTCCAAGTTTATTGGGATAGTTGATAACACTCAGATATCCTTTATCAGCACGTGCAATATATATTTTTTGATTACTGGCCATCTGCAGGGCACCGTAATTCCCTCCACTTGAGGCGCTTTCACTGGCTATTATTTTTTCCGAATTCCGGATAGCTGTCTGGCTTCCGGCATTGAGGTTCCATTGATAAACACGGTTGTATTCAGGGTTGGCCGTACTCCCATAAACTCCCCATGTGGTACCGTACAAAATATCTCCATTTGCAGAAAACTCTATACCATAAGCACCTTTGTATTTGTTTTTCAGCCTGATCATGTTGCTGACAACCCCTGTGGTATAGTTGAAATCATAGATCTCAAAAGCTCCGCTGCTATCGGGGCAACTGACTGCACTTGCAACATTTCCGCAACCATCATATCCGATGGCCAAAGCTATTCTTCTCCCGTCCGAAGAAGCTTTCATGTATCCTCTTGAGCTTCCGTAACCATAATTGTCTCCGCCCTGGTGAACGGTTCCTATTGTAGTAACCACAGGACTTGAAATTCCGCTGGGTGTAACCAGATAAGCATAGAATTTATTTCCTGCTGTGCTGCTTCCAATCTTAAAATCATGGGCAATGACCCATATATCCCTGTTGTTGCAATGCCTGACTGCTGTAATTTTTTCTGCCATCTTTACCCCTGATGGGGTCAGCAGGACATTTTTCTTCAATGTAATAACACCTCCGAGACCGCTGTTGAGCTGCATATCAATCATGGTGTAACGTAATCCGTTGTTCAGATTGTTTTGAGTGGCGTCAATGGTGAAAATGTAAAAGGTATCTTTACTGCCGGGTGCCTGAACAATAACGCCTGACTGGGTGGCAGAAGAATGCCCCATTAAGCCCGTGGCCATTACCTGATGATTCTTGTTCCAGACCGTTTGTCCGTCTGTATAAAAAAGCAGATTACCATTGGAGTCGGATATGGTGGCGGTACCTTCAAGATTGTTAGTAGCAGTGGTTTGTCCTCCTGAGACTCCCTGTGGACTGCCATTGACAAATTTTACTCCCGCATGATGCCCGAAAAACCAGTTGTCTCCCTGTTTGGATTGTCCTTCCGCTTCATAATAAAAGCCGCTCAGACTCACTAAAGCCAGCATCAGAAATTTCAATATTTTCAAATATTGCTTCCTGCCTGTCATGGTCTTTTTATGATTTTGAACATGGTAATCCGTTCATTTTCCTGAATCTGGAGATAATATATTCCTGCTTTCAGAAAACTTAGATCCTGAATCGTTTTCACTGTCCCTTGTTCTGAAGGTAATTTTTCAGAAAAGATTTCCCTGCCTTCAGCACTGAATATTCTGATAAAACACAGCTCTGTTTCTGTTGGAAATTCAATATTGATATAGTTTTTAGCCGGATTAGGATAAACTTTGATTTTAACAGGCTGGTAATCGTGGAGCGAACCCAGTGGTTTAATTTCAATGTTGATGCTGTCGGTTCCGCTACATCCGTTGCTGTCGGTAACGGTAACAAAGTAAGTATGCATGCCAGGGTTTTCTGAAGTATCGATAAAATAATTACGGCTGGTCGAGCTGTCGTGCCACAGATAACTGACAAAACCCCCTCCTGCATCCAGCAACAAAGTGCTGGTATCGTTGATAACGGTATCATTTCCTAAAAATACTTCTGGATTTTCAAATACGATAACGGCAGAAATAAAAGAATCTTTACAGCCAAAAGCGGAAGTTGCCATTAGTTTAACATTGTATTTTCCTGATTTACTGTAGGTTTTTGACGGGTTTTCATTGTCCGAGGTGGTCTGGTCGTTAAATTCCCAAAAATAAGACAGCAATCCGAACTGAATATCCGAAAGATTCTGGAAATCAAACTGATTGCCTGACAAACACTGCATACTGTCATTGACTGTAAACAATGCCTTGGGCATAGGTTTGACATAAACTTCTTTGATGATACTGTCGCTGCATCCTTTGTCAGAAACAACCACCAGTTTTACTTTAAATGTATCCACTTTTGAATATTGGTGGCTGGCCTGTTGGGATTGAGTGGTGCTTCCATCCCCGAAAAACCAGTTTGACGTATAACTTCCTGATTTTAAGGCAGTCTGGTTTGAAAACGAATAGTTATTTCCCTCAATGCACTGTGAACGCTTATTGATGGAAAAGCCTGCAACAGGCATGGGATTCACGACAACCTGCCTCGTGATGGAATCCTTACATCCTTTTTCACTGACAGCAATCAACTTAACGTCAAAAGTGCCGTCATTACTGTATTTGTAATATTTGTTAATACTATCAGACTTGTTATTATCTCCCGGATTCCACTGGAAAGTCAGGGTCCCTGATTTTATTGAAGATTGATTCAGGAAATAAAAAGAGTTTCCCGACAGGCACTGGCTGTTATTGTTAATGGTGAAATCAGCCGTGGGTGATGGAAAAACGCTGATTTTTTTCTCGATGGAATCCTGACAGCCCTGGTCTGACTCCACCAGTAGCTTAACGGTGAATTTTCCATCATTCATGTATGTTCTGGTGGGAGCAGGCAAAACGGATGATGACCCATCTCCGAAGTACCAGTACCTTAAACTCAATGTTCCCGTTTTGATGGTTGATAAATCTGTGAAATAAAACATGTTACCATTTAAGCAGCCACTCGTATCGCTGACACTGAAAGCTGATTGCGGCATGGGATAAACATATACATTTTTTATCAGGCTGTCTTTACACCCGATAGTGCTGCTCGCAATGAGTTTTATCTGATAGATGCCATCGTTTTGGAAACTATAGCCGGGGTGGGTGGCTGTTGAGGTGCCTTTATTTCCAAAATCCCAGTAATAACTGAGGTTTCCGTAAGGAATAGTGGATTGGTTGGTAAAACTGAACTGATTCCCGGAAAGACACTGGGTGCTGTCATTTATTTGAAATGCAGCTTTGGGATGAGCCATTACATAAACCTTTTCATGAATGGTATCACGGCAGTTTTTATCTGAGATGGCTATCAGACTAACTGTAAAGGTGTCGGAATAACTATAGCTGTGAGAAGGATTTTTTACATTGGAAGTATCCATGTCACCGAAATGCCAGAGATAAGACAACGAACCTGATGACAGGGTGCTTTGGTTTGTAAATACATAGTTGTTACTGTTTCTGCATTGATAGGTATTATTCACAGAAAATTTTGCCACAGGGTCAGGATAAATGCTTACTGTATCGAAAAAGGTGTCTTTACAACCATAATCGGATGTGGCAATCAGCCTGACAATGAAATTGTCAACTTTGGGATAAGTATGCTGAACATTGGCTGTATTCGTATCGGTATTATCGCCAAAACTGAATAAATACGTCATATTTCCGCTTGAAATGACGGACTTGTTGGTGAAGTTGATCAGGTTGTTTTTCAGGCAGGCACTTGAAACAGAATAATTAAATGATGCGGAAGGAAAGGGACCAAAATCAACCACTATTGTGTCAGTACCCGTATATCCGTAAGGTGCTGAAACCAGAACAATATATGTACCCGAAGCACTTACTTTAAGTTTGTTGCTTACCGAGAGTGTATCATTCAATCCTGATTTTTTCCAGATAAAAGTATAGCCATAGCCTGTATCAACCTGAAGGTTTACGGTATCGCCAACGCATGCTTTGATATCATTGCCAAGTTTTGGGTTGGGGATATCAAGAATCTTGACATCGTCAACAGCCAGATCACTTAAAAACCCTGCACCTGTAATAGCTCTGAACCTGATTTTGTTCAGATAGCGGTAGTTGTTTAAATCAACAAGCACTTTAAACCATTGATTTCCTTTGTTGCCGGAAAGAGGAGTCATGATGTCGTTTTTCCAGTATGATGCAGAGTCAATGTCAAGGTGAAGTTCACCCATCTGGTTCCCGTACATGTGGCACCAGAATTCCAGATATGGATTGGTAATGGCAGAGATTTCAAAATCTACCGTGTAAATCTCAGCTTTTTTTGAAGGCGAGTATCCGGATGCTTCTGTATAGATGTAGTAAGTTCCTTCGTAAGCACTGGAAGGGCCTGTGGTAGCGGAAGGGGTAGAGCCACTGTACCTTGTCCAGTCCATATCGTCTGTGGTGGATTGAGTCCAGTATCCGAGATTACTGTTTTCGAACCCCTGCTGATAGGGAAAAGACTTGATAAGGGTATATTTTTTTGTCAGGGTATCATTCGTTTTATTACCGTCTCCTCCGCTGTTAGGATTGGAAGTCCAGACTTTTAAATCGGAAACACCATCCGGAAAGTTGTAATTGGTAGTGATGGTTACAGTAGTTGAGTTTCCGGAAGTCAGGCTGCCTGTCCATGATTTGACGATAGCAGAACCCTGATTGACCGATAAGTTCAGGTCGAAAGACGTTAAGGTATTGGTCCCCATATTTTTAACCACAGCCTTGACAACTTTTTTGTTTTCTACAAAAAAATCTGTCAGAGCCGCATCATTGCCAATTGTGGCGGTGATTTTAATATCATCCAGACATATTCCGTAACCGTATTGGGCAATACCTTCAAAAGCCACATAATAGGTAGTTCCCGGATTGGGTAATGAAACAGTTCGCTGTACCCAGCCTGTTGTTTCGGTGGAATAGGTAGCCAGCAAAGACCATGAGCCAGTGGCAGAGGTTCTGTAATAGATTTTGAGCTGATCTTTGTCAACGCCCCATTTCAGGCGGGCTTCATAAAATGTAAGTGTTACGTTTGTTAGTCCTCCCAGATCAAGAACGGGTGTAACCAATTTCCGGGTATTCGAAGATGGAGGCGAAGTTGGCGAAAACAAAAAGGCATTACGGGTACCGCTGTATGCTGCCGATGGATGATTGGCGCCATTATCGTAGTAACCGCCATTGTTGATGGTCCATACATCCGATCCTGTAACCTGTATTTGTGTCCAGCCTGTTGGCAGCGAGGAAGAGCCGTTGAAACTTTCAAAAAATATGGTGTTTTGTGCACTTGCAGTGAATGAAGTTTGAAAAATAATTAAAGTTAAAAAAAACACTGCTCCGGCAAATATACTTTTAAGGGTCGTTGCAGGTTGAACAATAACTGATTTCTTAATAAAAGTAATGTTGTTTATCCTTGCCATCTTATCAATATCATCAACAATTTCTGCATTTTCTTGTTTTGTAAAGATAGTATTTTATTTCACTGTTCATCTCGTTTAGTATCCTTCACATGGTAAAAGTTAACACTTTATTTTAATTTTATATTTTATTAATGTCTGGTAACTGAATAACGTGCCCTTTAGACGCACAGACAATAGTTTAGGTTTACTGCTTTAATATTTAACTATTGTCAAATTTGAAGTTACTTTTGCGGTCTTAAAAAATCTCATAATGAATTACGATACCGAAGAAAACAGTAGCCGGAAAAAATCTTTGAATTTTATTGAGGAAATTATTGAGGAAGATATAAGAAATGGGAAAAACAACGGGGAAGTCTATACCCGTTTTCCTCCCGAGCCAAATGGCTATTTACACATTGGCCATGCCAAGTCAATCTGCCTGAATTTTGGTCTGGCAAAAAAATATAACGGGAAATGTAACTTGCGTTTTGACGATACCAATCCTGTTACGGAAGATGTCGAATATGTTGATTCTATTATGGAAGATGTTCGATGGCTGGGTTTTCAGTGGGAAGGTGAGCCACGCTATGCCTCCGATTATTTCGACCAACTGTACCAATGGGCTGTAAAACTCATAAAAGAGGGAAAAGCTTATGTGTGTGATCTGAGTCCCGATGAATTTTCAGAGCTGAGAGGTACTCCTGCAGAGCCCGGGAAAGAAAGTCCCTACCGGAACAGAAGCGTTGAAGAAAACCTTGATCTTTTTGAAAGAATGAAAAACGGGGAATTCCCGGATGGTTCAAAAGTTTTAAGGGCCAAAATTGACATGGCTTCACCCAATATGCTTCTGCGCGATCCGGCTATTTACCGCATAAAACATGCTCATCATCACCGTACCGGTGATAAATGGTGCATTTATCCCATGTATGATTTTGCCCACGGACAGTCAGATTATCTCGAAGGGATAACCCATTCAATATGTACACTTGAATTTGAGGTTCACAGGCCTTTGTACGATTGGTTCCTTGACCAGTTGATCGAAACGGAATACCGTCCCCGTCAGATTGAATTTGCCCGCCTGAACCTGAGCTACACAGTGATGAGCAAAAGAAAACTGCTTGAACTGGTGGAAGAAAAATATGTCAGTGGTTGGGACGACCCGAGGATGCCTACTATTTCCGGCCTCAGGCGGAGAGGCTACACCCCTGAGGCTATCAGGGATTTCAGCGAAAGGGTGGGCGTTGCCAAACGTGAAAATGTCATTGATGTATCGCTGCTTGAATTCTGTATCCGTGAAGATTTGAATAAGAGTGCCCAGCGGATCATGGCTGTATTAAATCCTTTGAAACTGGTCATTACCAATCTGCCGGATGACTATTATGAAGAATTGCCTACTGAAAACAATCCGGAAGATCCTGAATCAGGCTCAAGGCTTGTCCCTTTCAGCAAAAACCTGCTCATTGAAAGGGAAGATTTCATGGAAAATCCACCAAAAGGATATTTTCGCCTTTTCCCCGGAAATGAAGTCAGGCTAAAGGGAGCATATATTGTTAAATGCACGGGCTTTGAAAAAGAAGGGGATCAGGTAACTGTTGTGTATGGTGAATTAGATCCGGCAACCCGTAGCGGATTGCCAGGTGCTCAGCGTAAAGTAAAAGGAACTATCCATTGGGTTTCAGAAAAGCATGCCGTTCAGTCTGAAATCAGGTTGTACGACCGTTTGTTCAACACCCCTAACCCCGATGAAGCTGAGGAAGGGAAAGATTTTAAGTCGAACCTGAACCCGGACTCTCTTAAGATAATTACCGGTTTTATTGAACCTTATGTCAGGGGTGCGAAGCCATATCAGAAATTTCAGTTTCAGCGGATTGGCTATTTTTGTGTCGATCCTGATTCGGATAATAATCACCTGATATTCAATCGTACAGCCACATTGAGAGACTCATGGCAGAAAGCGGTGAAATAGCTGATTAACTGAGTTTACTGAATGTTTTTACCACATATTCCAGCATTTCATCCGTAAAATCAAGATGGGTAACCATTCTGATCCTGTTTTTACCTATACTGAGTGCCAGAATGCGGTTTGTCTTTAATTTTTCAAGAAAAATTCCGGCATCATGTTTTTCTTCCAGTTCGAAAATCACTATGTTGGTCTGAACCGGTAAGACTTCTTTAACAAAACTTATTTTTTCCACGGCAGAAGCAATTTCTTTTGCCCTGCGATGGTCATGTTTCAGCAATGGGATATTGTTTTTCAAAGCAAAAAGGCCTGCAGCTGCCAGTATGCCTGCCTGACGCATTCCACCGCCAAAAACTTTCCTGGCACGTCTGGCTTTTTTAATAAATTCCCGGCTGCCACATAACACACTGCCCACAGGTGCTCCTAATCCTTTTGATAAACAGATAGATACAGAGTCAAATAGTTCTCCGTACCTTTCTGTTTTTTCCCCTGTTTCGGTCAGGGCATTGAACAGGCGGGCACCATCCAAATGAATGCGTAATTGATTTTCCCTGCAAAACTTGCTGATTTTTTCAATTTCATGGATGTTCCAAATACTTCCTCCTCCTCTGTTGACGGTGTTTTCAATGCACACCAGTGAAGAATGCGGATAATGATCATTGTCGGGAAGCAGGCTGGCTGCTACATCTTCAACGGTAAACCTGCCGAGATTCCCGTCAATCAGACGAACGGAAGCACCTGAATTAAATCCGATACCGCCCCCTTCATAGTTGTAAACATGCGCTGTTTTATCGCAGATGACTTCGTCCCCGGGCTGTGTATGAACTTTAATTGCTATCTGGTTGGTCATGGTGCCTGAGGGACAAAACAATGCTTCTTCTTTACCAAACATGAAGGCCACTTTGTGTTCAAGCTCATTCACGGTTGGGTCTTCATGAAATACATCATCGCCAAGTCTGGCCTTCATCATGAATTCCAGCATGGCAAAAGAAGGCTGTGTTACTGTGTCACTGCGTAAATCAATCATGAAATATATTTTGTTCAAAAGTACTGAAATCATTTATTTTTGAGGCTGAAAAATCTTTGATGTTATTCAGCAGCAATATATTTTTATTTTACTTTCTGCCCCTTTTTTTATTTCTGATTTTCATTCTTCCGAAAAAACTCCTGACTCTTTTTATCATCCTTTCAAGCCTTTTCTTTTTTGCATGGGGAGCACCCACTTTTATCTTTATTTTATTGATTTTCATTCTGATAGATTATTTTCTGGCCGGATGGCTCGAAAGACCGGTCTTTTCAGCACGGAAAACAATCTTGTGGGCAGGAATTTTATTGAATTTATCCCTTCTGATTTATTATAAATATACAGCCTTTTTCATTGAAAATCTTAATGTTTTGGTCAGCCGGGCAGGTTTTAGCTTTAATCATCCTTCGAAAAACCTTGTGCTTCCTTTGGGTATATCGTTTTTTACATTCCACAAAATAAGCTTTCTGATTGATGTTTACAGAAAGAAAAAGGGCAGGGGCAGTTTGGTAGAATACCTGAATTATATTTTATTTTTCCCGAAAATATTATCCGGGCCGATTTTAAAATGGCGGGAAAGCGGCAGCCAGTTCAGTCAGACTCCTGATGTGAGCAATCAGACAAGATTTGAAGGATTTTTCCGGTTTTCTGCCGGATTGTTTCAAAAAGTCTGGATAGCTGATGTTATTGGGATGTACATTAATCCGGTATTCATGGCTGCTCCTGAAAGCATTTCATCTGCTCAGATGTGGGTTACTGTGTTTGCCTATTCTTTTCAGATCTTTTTCGATTTTTCAGCTTATACCGACATGGCCATCGGATTGGCAAACATGATGGGTTTTCGTTTGCCTGAAAACTTCAATCATCCTTATCTTGCGAGAAATATCAGAGAGTTCTGGCAACGCTGGCATATTTCTCTGACTGCCTGGTTTAAGGAATATCTGTTTATGCCCCTCGCCTTTAACTTTTCACGTAAGTTAAAGAATAACAGTTATTTATCTATTAAAACAGATTATATCATTTACAGTCTGGCAGTTTTTATTACCTTTTTACTCACAGGCTTCTGGCATGGTGCAGGATGGACTTTCATCCTGTGGGGGGCTTATCATGGCATCTTACTGATAGCTGACAGGCTTTTCCTTTTCAGGTTTTTCAGAAAAACAGGGGCATTTATTTCAGCTTTACTTACTTTTTTATTGGTCATGTTTGGCTGGATACTCTTCAGGGCTGAAAACCTGCTGCATTTTAAAATGATATGGATAAAAATGTTTTCTTTTGATGGAATCGAACTGAATTTCAGACCATTATTTTATGTGGCACTTGGATTATCCGCATTTATTACGATGCTGCCTTTACTCAGAAAAACATTGTTGTTTAAAAATATTCAGGTGAAATATCCGGCTCCTTTACGCTTTCTGTTTTACCTGACCTTGCTTGTTCTTTCAATGGCAGGCATTTCTTCTCAGGGCTTTCATCCATTTATTTATTTCAGGTTTTGATGGAGAGAAAAAAGGGAAATATTGATTGGATGATGCTACTTGGAATTTTGTTAATGCCCTTTATCATTCAGCAATTGGATTTTGTAAAAATTAAAGCCCTGAAAGGTTACATCAGGGAGGAAAAAGACAGTGCCCTTAATGTAAACAACTGGTTCTCAGGAAAGTATCAGGAGCAGCACGAAAAATACGTACAGTCACATTTAAAAATCAGGCCTTTTCTGGTAAAGCTGAACAATCAGATCAAATTTTTAATTCAGAAGGATATTTCAGCGGCTAACGTGGTGATCGGAAAACAGGGCTATTTTTATGAACGCCATTATATCTGGACCCATTTCGGATTAGACTTTTCCGGGGAGGACGTTATACATGAAAAAGTTTTACATGCCAAAAGAGTTGTTGACAGTCTGGAGAAAAACGGTGTCAGGTTTTTACTGGTTTTAGCACCCGGAAAAGCAGAAGTATTGCCTGAATATATTCCTGAAGATCAGATGGTTGAGAAAAGAAACCCTAGCAATTATGAGGTTTATTCCAGCTATTTTCAACATTCAGGAATTCATTGGATTGATTTCAACAGCTATTTTAAACGACTGAAAGACACCATCAGCTATCCTTTATATTCCAAAGGTGGTACTCACTGGAGTATTTATGGTTCCTACATCGCTATTGATACCATGGTGGCTTATATCGAATATTTGTTAAAAAAGGACTTGCCTGATTATCAATACCCTGTATATGATATAACCCGAAAACCCAGAGGAACAGATAAAGATATTGCCAATGCCTGTAACCTTTTATGGTATCATTTTGATGAAAATTTATATTATCCCTATCTTCAGATAAAGAACAACAGGCAGGGCTATAAACCGAAAGTGATTATTGTCGGAGATAGTTATTACTGGACCATCGTCAACAACGGGGTTCAGAAAGTATTGTTCGATAGTTTTTATTTCTGGTACTATTTCAAAGAAAATCACTCAAATAACCCAAAGATGCCAAAGGAAGTTGACCGGATTATAAATTTAAGAAATTTTATTAAAAATCAGGATATTATACTATTTGTTATCACCGATGGCAATCTGCGGGAATTTTCATGGAACTTTTTTGAAACCCTCGAAAAACTTTATGGAATCAACTGATTTGGTTTATTTCGTAAAAAGTGTTTGTCCCCACCACGGATGAAATGATTTTGTTTTCCCGGGTTAATTTTTCCAGAATATTTGTCAGCATTTCCTTTGAGAGGGCAGTCATGACAAAAAGGTCATTTTCCGTACAAGGTCGTCTTTTTAGGGTTTCAAGAATAAGCTCCTCTGCATGTGAGGTTTTAAATTTCGGATGGCCGGTTTTATATTTTCGGCTGATTATTTCAGTTTCCAATGGTTGAAAAAAACTTTTTATTTCTTCGAGACGGCCAAAACTTGCTGTTTTTATGGATTTATCTGTACCCGGGCGATCGAGTGAATTGAGTTGTATCTTATCAGGCCTGATTTTCTCAAGAATGGTACGGAATGCTTCCAGTTCGCTTTCAGTGTCATTGATGCCTTCCACAATGAATATTTCGAGCCAGATATATCCTTCAAATTCTTTACGCAATTGGATCAGGCCATCAACGATCTGGCTTAAATGCAGATTGGGATGAGGTCTGTTCAGCTTTTCAAAAGTAGCTTGAGTGGCTGAATCCAGAGATGGCAATACTATATCAATGAATTCAACTTCCTTCCTGACTTCGGGAAGATAAAACAAAGTTCCGTTTGTGATCAGAGCTGTATTAAAAAACGGATAATATTGGTTCAGATAAGCTGAAATTTCATGAAAGTCTGTATTTAAAAGTGGTTCTCCTGCTCCGCTGAATGTCAGAAAATCAACCAGCGGATTGGAGGAGAAAAAATCATCCAGCTCTTTGATGATTTCTTCCCTGGGAAAATAAGGTTTTCTCTCAGTTGTTTTTACGGTCGTTTTACCGCTTTCACAATACAGGCAGTCGAGGTCACAAACTTTGTAAGGTACGAGGTCAATTCCGAGTGAAAGACCTAATCTCCTGGAGGCGACCGGACCAAAAAGGTATTTATATTTCATTGATGGGTAATAAGTTAGAATGAAAAATCAGGGAAATAAGCAAATCTGATTTAATAAATGGTGATTTTTTGTGTGATGATCTTGTCTCTGGTTTTTGCTGTCAGGATGTAAACCCCATCGGAAAGTCCGGATTCTATCACTGAAAGTCCGGTGGCTTCAGTGGTTTTTTTCATCAAACATTGACCTGACAGGTTGTAAATATTAACAAGTATATTTCCTGAATTTTCATCTGAATTATAGAGGTAAATTTTCCTTCCTGCTGAATAAATCCGGATGTTCTCTTCTTCTCTGCTATCACTTAAACCGTTATAAATCTGATGATTCTGATAGAAATGAAGTAGAAATCTGTCTTGCCTGTCATTGATGGTTGCATTTATCCGTATTTTGTCTGTCGTGTTCAGATCATAAATTTGATTGGTCAGCAGATCTTCGACAATGATGTTGCAATTTTCTGATAAGTGGCTTTTGTCAAAAGAAAGGGTATATTCTCCATCATAACCCACATAGAAATGGAGGGGCATTGTCAGATTTCCACTCACTGAAGGAACGGACTGAATGGCATATTCAGTATTCTGTTTATCAATTGTGTATATCTGAGGTACAGTTTTATTGTAGGAATAAAATTTATAGGCATCAAAGCGGCCATCAAATTTTTCGCTGGCTTCAGGATTAAAACGAATAAGAGATTCATCGGAATAATCCTGTCCTGATATTTTCATTCGCAATTCATTGCTGTTGAATTCATTACGCAGGGTACGGTCGTCATTGGTAACCCTGACACTATTGGTCATGGTAAGGGTGGTATTCTGGGTGCACGTGACAAAGAATCCCTGTGTGGCAGGAATATACCGGGAGCCGCCATTGGTTCCATTTCCTCCTCCTAAAACATAAGTTTCAACTGAATTTGAACTCGGATTCCAGATATAAATTGAACTATTGACGTTATTTCTCGTCCATCCTGAACTTGCATCCCAGTCAATCGTGGATGGATATGGATTCCCAACCAGATTATATCCCGTCCCGGCTGATGCGGAATAGGTAAGCGAAATTGATTTTTCTCCGGTGTTGAAAGTACCGCTGAAACTCAGATATTTTGTTCCGGTATTATCAAAATAAACGTCATAACCCTTTGCGACACTCAACGTAGTCCCCAGCGGAACCCTCACCCAACCGGGTGTGGTTTCACTATACTGCCAGACTGCTCCACCGGAAAAAGCACTGGAAGAAACTGAGCTGACAGGGGGGGAGAAATAGTGCCATTTATTGTCGGTAAAATATCTTTCAAGGACATTGGTTCCAAAACTACCGGTTCCTGCATCGATAAATGATCCCACATTTCCTGAAATGTTCGATAAAACCTTGATAGTCCCGGAATTTATTAATTGATCTTTTAAAATTAGCGAAGAAGTGGGATTGATAGTCAAGGTGGCATTGTTGGTAAGCTTTCCTATCGTATAATCATTATCAACAGTTACATTATGGTCTAACTGAACAACTGCATAGTTACTGTTGGGGATAGTTCCGCTGAGCCAGGTACTGGTAGAACTCCAGTTTCCTGAGCCATTTGTCTGAAAAGGCATAGGGACGGTTGAGCTTACCCAGCTGCTGTTGCTCATATTGACGAGTGTCCCGTCATTGTTATTGGAAGTTTCATCGTTTGCATTGGTCCCGGATGATTCGTTGAAACGCCAGTATGCTACCAGGTTGGAGGCACTACCACTGATTTGTGTGTGCATATTGCTTTGTATCTGTGATTGTGACCTATTTGTGTTCCAGATACGGACTTCCTCCAGGTATCCGGAATAATTCCCTCCTGAATAATGCTTCCCAATATAAAGAGGTTCTGAATTGGATATAGTGGCTCTTGGATAACTATATGCCGATACGTATTCGCCATCATGATAAACAGTAACTTCCCATAAATCTCCATCAACGTCATCGGTATATCCATAAAATACAATAGCTACGTGGTGCCAGATATTATCATTCAATATCCCGGTATTTCCAAAATATTGGGTAGTATTGCTATTAATCTTTACGCCAATTCTTCCATTAGCTATAAAAATTGAAAATCCATCAGAGCTTGATGAATTCTTTTTGTTTACTAATCCTTTTGTTAATGTATTATTGGTTTTTAACCAGCACTCAATAGTGAAATTTCCCGTCCCGAAATTAAGTGAACTGCTGTTGGCAACGCTGATATAATCATCTGTGCCATCGAAATACAGGCAGTTGCCCTGACTGAATGCAAACTGGAAGGAGAAGAGGACTCCCATGATAGTCATTAATGCTAATTTTCTCATGATTGTAGTATTTTTAAAACCGGTTAACAGAAAATATGCCCATTATTTACATTGTTGATAATCAATCGAATTGCTGGCAAAGATAATGAATTTTTTCTCAAAATAAACAAATTGTTTTTAATTTTTGAATTTTTTTTAAGATTGATTGTCACTGCATTATCTTACTTTAATTTTGCATGGGTAAAATTTTCCTGAAAATGAAGCTGAAGCAGATGGCAGTTACCGACCTGGATGGCACCTTACTGAACGGGGATCATGCCTTAAGTGATAGAAACCTTAAAACACTGCAAAATTTGGTCAAACATGAAATTGTGAGGGTTATTGCCACAGGCAGGAGTCTTTTTTCATATTTTCGTGCAGGATTTGAATCCATCCCTGTCGATTACCTTATCTTCAGCTCGGGAGCCGGAATTTACCATCTCAGAGAGAAAAAAATTATTCTTTCCCTGAACCTGTCTCCACAGGAAGCTTCCTATGCCTTTCAGACGCTACTTGGCGAAAAACTCGATTTCTCAGTTCAACAGCAAATACCTGAAAATCATCGTTATGTCTATGTTTTCAATTCAGCTTCAAATCCTGATTTTGAAAGAAGAAACAAATTGTATGAAGGATTTTGCAATGAAATAATACCAGGTGAGTTTAAAAAAGATGTGTACTGCCAGCTGATTGCTATTTGTCCGCCCGGAACTGGCGTTGATAAGTATCAGAAAATTAAAGAGTTATTGCCAGGATTTTCGGTTATCCGCTCAACTTCTCCTATTGATCACCAATCGGTCTGGATTGAGGTTTTTAACAAAAATGTTTCAAAACTGAATGGCATCCGGTTTCTTTCCGATCATTTAAACATTGGATTAGACAGTGTTTTCTGTTGCGGAAACGATTATAATGACCTTGAAATGCTGGAAGCCTGCCCGAATGCTTATGTGGTTGACAATGCTCCACAGGAATTCAAACAAAAATTCCACACGGTTTCATCCCACCATGAAGATGGTTTTTCACAAGCTGTAGAACATTGGTTATCATCTTAATATGAAAAAAATTATTTATCCGTTTTACAATCTTTTTCACAGAGTAATATTTTTTTTGTTTTTATCTGTTTCAAAGACTTTTCACAGGAGAAAAAACATCCGCACCGGACATATTTCATCAGAGCATCTGAAAAATCCCGTGCTGGATGATAAATTATCTGAAGAATTAAAGCAGCTTGGAGTAGAAGTAAATGAATTGAAAATCAGCAAGGAAGAGTATCTTAAATATCTTTCGAAGGCTTCTTACCCGGAAAATTATTACGGAGGAGGAAAAAATCCTGAAATGAATTTTACTGAAAAAACATTGGAACACTTTGTTTCCACTTTATTTATCGATTTTTATCCCGAGATGACTTTCATTGATTATGCAGCGGCCACCTCTCCATTTTCATCCATCATCAAAAATATATTTGGTATAAGTCATTTTTTCTGTCAGGATATTATTTTTGAGAAGGGTATTCATGGCAATAAGATCGGAGGTTATCCGTCTGATTTTCAATTGCCTGATAACAGTGTGGATGCCGTTACCCTCCATTGTTCGCTCGAACATTTTGAAGGTGAAAGTGATATTGATTTTTTCAGGTCAATGGAAAAAATGCTCAAACCAGGCGGAAGAATCATTGTTCTCCCGTTTTATCTGGCTTATGAATATACCATTCATCTGGATCCTGCCTATAATCTGCTTAAATTTCACAGCCCGGAAACGGATCATCAGGCAAGGATACGTTATTGCAACTGGAAACAATTCTTTTCAAGGCATTATTCCCCTCAGATACTTTACGATAGGATTCTTTCAAACTGCCCGGGGTTAAAACTAACTGTTTACAGGGTATTGAATTTCAGGGAAATAGATGAACGTTGCTATCTGCGTTTCGTTGGTGTTTTTACCAAAAGATAAATCCTACTGTGTTTCCTCATAATTGACATACTCATCATCACTCCCGTTTTTTCTGAAATTCTGACTTTTGGGGACATGATGAATTTTGGTTTCCCCTTCACGATATGGCTTGTTTTTTTTTCTGAAGTTTTGATTTGCCAGATAAAGCAAAATCAAAAACCGGATAAGCCTGACCGCAATGCCGAGTAAAATCAAAAGTAAGATAAAACGAAGAAACCCCATTTTATTAAAGATTTTTTTTTTAGTTCATGATAAATGTTTTCCGGTAAATTTTTGCGTATTACCCATTCTTTTGGATAAAAATTATTAAGGTTGTTTTTAAATGTTTTCAGCCAGCCTAAAGCTATTCCCTGATAACTGGCCAACATCCATTGGGAATGCAGCTCTGTGAAGTTTTGTGGTTTGATTTCCATTTTCTTTAAATAGGCAAGTGCCTGAGCCTGTGTTAATTCCATTTTACTGATGTTTTCTGCATGCAACTTACTCATGGCTAATTCATGTGTCGGAATTAAATTTTGTTTTTTATACGGAACTGAAGCAGCTGTAATGCCTGATTTTAAAACATTTAAGTGCTTGTGAGCCAAAGCGATCTGAGAAAGATAACGACCCGGAAAAACCATGATCTTATCTTCAAGCCTGAATGCTTCAAGATTGCCTTTTAGTTTTACAAAATCCTGCAGCAATTTGTTTTCATCCTGATTGATTTTTTTCAGGGATTCCTGATTTTTTTTACTGAAAAATGGTTTGTTTGCATTTCTGATACTGAAAACAGCAATGAACATTCCTTCTCCTTTTAATTTATGCGGATAACATCTGTAAACACTGCCATTTTCAGTTTTTACCTCTGTTACTCCCCAGGCTTTTTCAAAATCAATACTTTGTAATTGTGCCCGATCTTTATATTTTTTTAAAAACCAACTGACCACCTGTTCATTTTCTTCGAGTGAAAAAGTGCAGGTCATGTAAACCAGAAGACCGTTATCTCTGACCAGGCCGATAGCCTGATCGAGAATATCCTTTTGCGTAACTGAACATTGAAATGGTTTATTTTCCCGCCATTCCCTGATGGTTTCGGGTTCTTTTCTGAACATACCTTCACCGGAGCAGGGTGCATCCACCACTACCACATCAAAAGCAGCTGTAAAAGTTTTATACTCCTCAGGGGAATTTGAAGTGACCACAACATTGGGATATCCCCATTTAACGATATTCTCATAGAGTACTCCTGATCTTTTTCTGACGATTTCGTTGCTGAAAAGCAGGCTGTTTTCGGTCATTTCGGAAAGCATTAAGGTGCTTTTACCACCCGGAGAAGCACATAAGTCAAGAATCATCAGGTCTTTTGAGAAGTCGATAGCTTTGGCAAACAGCATGGAAGAAGCTTCCTGAACATAATAAGCGCCTGCATGAATAAGCGGATCAAATACAAAATCAGGACGTTCGGTCAGATAACGGCCATATTGGTTCCATGGAACAGGAGCAAATCCGTCAAATGATGTAACCCTTTTAAGTGGATTGAGACGAACAGAAATGGTCGGAGGCTGACCGTAAGAATCTTTAAATGCCTGAAATTCAGCGCCAAGCTGACGTTTCATCCGGTTAAGAAAAGATCCGGGGAGTTCGGGAATATATTTCATGATTGTTATTGTGAGCTGAACTGCCCGAGAAATCTGACATCATTTTCGAACAATATACGGATATCGGGTATGCCATATTTCAGCATGGTCAGGCGTTCAATGCCGATACCAAACGCATAACCGGTGTAGATGGAACTGTCGATTCCGCAGTTGTCGAGAACGGCCGGGTCAACCATTCCGCAGCCAAGAATTTCCATCCATCTGGTCTTTCCATGAACCGGGCTGATGTCCATCTCGGCAGAAGGCTCTGTAAACGGGAAGAAGGAAGGCCTGAAACGAATTTTAAAATCACTTCCAAAGAACTGTTCGACAAAGTAGTACAATACCTGTTTAAGTTCAGCAAAAGAGACATTTTTGTCAACATAAAGCCCTTCTATCTGATGAAACTGAACATGAGACTTGTAGGAGATAGTTTCATTCCGGTAAACACGGCCAATGGAAATGGTTTTGATAGGGGGCTGATGTGCCTGCATCTCCTGAACCTGAACTGAAGAAGTATGGGTGCGTAGCAGATAATCAGGATTTTTCTGAAGGTAAAAGGTGTCCTGCATATCGCGGGCAGGGTGGTCGGGTGGAAAATTCAGGGCAGTAAAGTTGTGCCAGTCGTCAACTATTTCGGGACCAACTGATTGAGTAAACCCAATTTTGGAAAAAATATCTATTATTTGGTTTTTAACAATTGAAACGGGGTGCCGGCTGCCTGCCTTCAGCGGGTAGGCTTCCATGCTCAGGTCGAGGCCGGTAAAGAGTGCCTGAAACTTTTGATGTTCAAACTCCTTTTTATACAATTCAATCTTCTCGTTAACTTTATTTTTAAGGATATTTATCCATTTTCCGGTTTCCTTTTTTGAATCGTTGTCGAGTTGTTTAAAATCCTCAAACAATTGATTTAAAATGCCTTTTTTACTCAAAAATTTAATTCTGAAGTCCTCAAGTTCCTGAGCTGAGGCAGGCTGGTAACTGTCAACTTCTTCGATCAGGCCAGAAATTTTTGAAATCATATAAGAAATTTTTTTTGTCTGTTTAAAAACACAATTCTATTTTTGCACTCCTTTTTTTATGGCAAATGAAATCAGATTTCAGCAAAAATCCCCCCAATTTTTTACCAAAATACTTTAAAAATGCACACAAATGGAAGAATTTTTGCTTGTAATCTCCGGCACAAAGATTTAAAAAATTTCTTAAAGAGCAACACCAAGTTATGAGGCAGTTAAAAATCAGTAAACAGTTTACAAACAGGGAAAACAAATCGCTCGACAAATATCTGAACGAAATTTCCAAGGTGGAAATGATTACACCTGCTGAAGAAGTAGAGCTGGCCATCAGAATTAAAAAAGGAGATCAGAAAGCACTTGAAAAACTTGTCAATGCAAACCTGCGTTTTGTGGTATCAGTAGCCAAGCAGTATCAGAATCAGGGTCTGACACTCGGTGACCTTATCAATGAAGGGAATATGGGCCTGATAAAGGCTGCCCAGCGGTTTGATGAAACAAGAGGCTTCAAGTTTATTTCTTATGCTGTGTGGTGGATTCGCCAGTCTATTCTGCAGGCACTGGCCGATCAGTCGCGTCTGGTCAGGCTTCCGCTCAACAAAGTGGGCAGTCTGAGTAAAATATCTGCCACTTCCATCGCTCTCGAACAAAAATTTGAAAGGAAAGTTACCGATTACGAAATAGCTGACACATTGGAAATCAGTCCGCAGGAAGTTGCAGCCACCCTGACTTCTTCCACCAAGCATGTGTCGATTGATGCCCCGATCAATGAAGAAGAAGATGCTTCGCTGCTGACCATTCTTCCGAATGATTATGAACCGGACCCTGACAGTGGTTTGATCCATGAAAGTCTTCAGACTGAAATCAACAGGGTCATTGCAATTTTGTCGGATAAAGAAAGGGAGATCATCAGGCTGTATTATGGCCTTGACGGAATTCCTGCTCACAGCTATGAAGACATCAGTGATAAAATTAACCTCACACGTGAAAGAGTCAGGCAGATTAAGGAAAAAGCCCTAAAAAAACTCAGGAAGTCAACAAAATCAAAAATACTCAAAGCCTATCTGGGCTGAAAAAAGTTTGAAAAAAACGAAGCGGTAGCCAGATGGTTGCCGCTTTTTTTTATCTTGTTTTGTATCTTTCATGAAAAATAAATTATGCCTAAAATAAGAATAACAAAGGAATTTGGATTTGAAAGTTCACATGCATTAAAGAATTATGACGGGCTTTGCAGGAATATTCACGGCCATTCCTATAAGCTGTTTGTAACAGTTTCTGGCGACATAAGGGAGGAAAGAGGGCATCCCAAAGACGGAATGGTCATGGATTTTGGCGAACTTAAAAATATTGTTTATCAGGAAATTGTGATTCCTTATGACCATAGCCTGATTCTCAACGAGGAAGTATCAGCCGAGGCGAAGGAGTCGTACCGAAAAATAACGGAAAGGCTTATTTTTACACCCTTTCAGCCAACATGTGAAAATCTGGTCAGGCATTTTGCTTCCCTGATTAAAAAGCATTTGCCGGAGCATATAAGGCTGGTGAGTGTAAAGCTGTTTGAAACGCCAAGTTCCAGTGCAGAGTGGTGTGAAGAAGACAATTGTTGTTAATTAAATTATAATTAAATGAAAATCAGATATAAATGTCAGGTATGCGGTTATGTTTACGATCCAGATGAAGGCGATCCACAGGCCGGAATTGAAAAAGGTACCGACTTTGACGATTTACCGGAAGACTGGCAATGTCCCTTATGTCAGGCTGGTAAAGATGCCTTTACAGAGTATGAATATTTCTGAAACATAAATTTTAATAGTCCAAAAATTTAATACTACTTTTGACAGCGTAAAATTTTAAAAAAATGATTGATTTAACTACAAAATACATGGGTTTTACCTTAAAAAACCCAGTTATTATCGGAAGTTCCGGTTTGACCAATTCAGTTGCAGCCGTAAAAGAACATGCCTCTAACGGTGCTGCTGCTGTTGTCCTGAAGTCGTTGTTTGAAGAGCAAATAAGAATGGAAGCCCAGAAAAACATTGATATGGCTGGCAGTGACAATCTTTATACCGAAGCTCAGGATTATATCAGCAATTACATCAGGGCACACAACCTGAATGAGTACCTGAAACTTATTGAAGACTGTCGTAAAAGTGTTGATATTCCGGTATTTGCCAGTATAAACTGTGTTACCTCAGATGAATGGCCTGCTTTTGCCCAGAAAATTGAAAGTGCTGGAGCCAGCGGACTTGAGCTGAATGTTTTTATATTGCCTTCTGATTTTTCAAGGGATGCAGAAGAAAATGAAAATACCTATTTTAAAATAGTTGATCAGGTGAAAAAATATGTTAAAATTCCTGTTTCACTTAAAATCAGCTATCACTTCACCAACCTTGCCCAGATGATTCAAAAACTATCATTTACGGGAATTTCGGGTATTGTGTTGTTTAACCGCTTTTTCAGTCCTGATTTTGATTTGATAAACAGGCAGATTGTGCCTTCGCATATTTTTAGTAATCCTGCCGATTTGTCTGTTTCGCTTCGTTGGGTAGGAATCATGTATGACCGTGTTCGCTGCGATATTTGTGCTTCAACCGGCATTCACGATGCTTCAGGTGTGATTAAACAAATTATGGCAGGAGCCAATGCCGTTCAGATGGTATCTTCCATCTATAAAAACGGAAGTAAATATATTAGGGTGGTGTTGGAAGAAATGGAAAAATGGATGGAAAACAATGGATTTCATTCATTGTCTGAAATGCGGGGACAGATGAGCCAGGCCAGAATAAAAGATCCTGCAGGGTTTGAAAGGGTGCAGTTTATGAAATATTTTGCCGGTATTGACTAATTCCGTCAGATTATACAGATAAAAAAAGCAGGACGAATTGTTTCATCCTGCTTTTTTTATTGCTGACAAAGTTTTTTTATTTTGGCGTAGAAGCGTTTACTTTTGCCGAATTACCCGTGTAAATTTCATTATTTTCCACATTTCTGACGAAAGCTACCAGATTGCATTTCGACATGTTATAATTGCGGGTCGAGTTGTCGAATGTATATTGTTTGCTGAACATATAGCCGGTAACTTTACTTCCGGTTATGGTATCGCCCAGAATAGGAGTCAGGCCTTCGCGGAATGTTCTCTTGTGCACATATCCTGTTCCTGCTCCTGCCTGCTCAGTAACAATATCATCCTGGGTGAGGACAAGATATAATGTATTGACACTGGTGACATCAGCAGTATAATAAACCTGAACCGTTGCGGTAAGAATTTTTGTATCTGTATTGTACGTAGATGCAAAGCCAACATTGCATGGAGAAGATTCATTCATGATTTGCTCAGCATATTGCATCCATTTATCACGCCCTGTCCATCGTATTCCACCAAAAAGCCTGCGGTTGATGAATGCTCCCGGCATGGCCTGTTTCCCTGAAAAGGTTAAAGCCCAAAGCGGGTCGGGCCAGGTTCTTCTGAGGTCTTCATCCCCCGGATAAGGTGTATTATACCCTCCGCTTTGTGGGTGATAAGCAATCACATAAGCCTTTCCGGGGTATTTTTTCAAAATAGAATCAGCTTTTAAATGACCATCCGGACAATACTGACATTTTACCCCGGTGAATTCTTCAATGATGGCTACCTTGTTTTTTGCAGTTTTACTGACATATACCTGATTATTATTTGGATTTTCAGGATCTTCGCAATTTGCAAAGAAAAGCAGCAAGACCGTGCCAAAGGCTGCCAGAAGTAAAAAGATTTTTCTCATATCGCTTTCTTTTTAACGTTTTACAACAGCGGTAAAGATAAATATTTTTTTATGCTTGTTTGAAAATTTTTTTATCTTTGACAAATCTAAAATCTATTTTATCAACTCTAAAATGAAATATCTATGAAAAAATTCGGTTTAATCTTTACACTTTTTCTGATTTGGTCTCTTGGATTTTCTCAGTATTACCTTATTCCGCATGTTGTTGACAAAGGAAATCCGGGCGGATTAAACACAGATGTTGAATATCCGGAAGGGAGCGGACTTTCAGCCGGATGGACAAAAATTGACCTTGGTGCGGCCTCCACACCACGCTGGACAGCGAATCAGACCATCCCTTTTACTTTCACTTTTAACGGTAATAATTATAACCAATTCAAAGTTTCGACCTCAGGAATCCTGACTTTTGATGTTTCGGCTGCTACTGCTCCTGCCTATACCAAAGCTGCATTGCCTGATGCTTCTATCCCTGATAATTCAGTATGTATCTGGGGATTAGCTGGCTTAGGTACAAATGATTATATTTTTACCAAAGTTTTTGGTACCACCCCTAACCGTCAGCTTTGGATTCACTTTAATTCTTATTCCTACTCGGCAAAAACATCTGATGGTTCTAATTATACTTACTGGGCAATCGTTCTGGAAGAAACTACCAATAAAATTTATATCATGGACCAGCGCACCGGAGGATATACCGCAGCAGAAAAAGTGGTTTCTGCTGGTATTCAGATAGATGGGACGACTGCTGTTTCTGTTCCAACTTCACCTAATCTGGTTTCTCTTGCAGGTACCGATGCCACAGCTATCGATAATGTATGTTACGAGTTTATTCCAGGCACTCAGCCTCAATATGACTTCACTATGTATTCCATCGATATGCTTCCTTATCAGGCAATGCCACAAAAGCCATTTACTGTTACCGGTACTTTATTTAACTATGGAAGTGCTACCATTACCAGCTTTGACATCAATTACAGCATCAATAACGGAACACCCGTTACAGCCACCATCAATAGTGTCAATATTAAATTCGGTGATCAGTATTCTTTCAGTCATCCTACCAAATGGAATCCGGGCACATCAGGTGTATATTCCGTTAAGGTTTGGGCTTCTAACCTGAATGGGAATGCCGATGAAAACACTACAAACGACAGCAAGACAAAATCCATTGAAGTAGTTGATAATATGGCACAACGTATTCCATTGCTGGAAGTGTTTACCAGCTCTACCTGTCCTCCCTGTAATCCGGGAAATGCCAATATTAAAACCGTGATGAACAACTACAACAGGAATCAATATACCATGGTTAAATACCAGCAATATTATCCCGGTAATGGAGACCCATATTTTACCATGGAAGGATATAACCGTCATAATTACTACAATATCAATTCAGTACCACGCCTTGAAATTGACGGACAATGGGATAAAAACCCCAATGCACCTACTTACAATGCTTCTGTTTTTGATGGCTATGCAGGAGTTCCCTCATTTGTTCAGTTAAATGCTTATTACTGGCTGCTTGGGAAAGATGTAAAAATTCATGTAGATGTTACACCCTTAAAAGATTTCACTGGAGACAACAGGGTATTTATTGCCGTAATAGAAAAAACCACCTACCAGAATGTGAAATCAAACGGAGAAACCGAGTTTTATAATGTGATGAAAAAAATGCTTCCAACCCAGAGCGGTGGTTCAATGGGCTCACTTACCAAAGGGCAGATGAAATCGTATGATTTTTCATGGTCATTCCCTGGAAGCTACAGGCTCCCTCCCGATGCAAGACCCAACTCTGGTCTGGCTCCTGCTGTGGGTTCCAATTATGATGGAATTGACGTTAACACTGAACATAGTGTCGAAGAATTTACAGACCTCGATGTGGTAGTTTGGGTTCAGAATTATTCAACAAAAGAAGTGTTACAATCCACCTATGCTTCCGACCATACATTCATTCCTGAAAGCGGAAATGAAGGGGTTATTTCACTTTATCCGAATCCGGCAAGCCATGAAACACAACTCAGCTTTGCTGTCAGCGGACAGCAGGAAGTGAAACTGAATGTGGTGAATACCTTAGGACAGACTGTAATGGAAGAGAATTTCGGAACAATGACTGAAGGAAGTTATTTCCACAATCTCGATGTCAGTTCTCTGGCCAATGGTGCCTATATCCTGAAACTGGATATTGGCGGGAAGGTCAGTGTTGTTACGTTTATTGTTAATCAATAGGTTAAGCAATATATTCAAAAAAAGGCAGGATATTTTATCCTGCCTTTTTTATTTCATAAGTTCGCAGCCGGAACGATACATTAAATTTTCAGAGTGAAATGATTTTTGATAAAGAAATAGCAGTGAAGATGGCTGAAAACCTGTTAAAGGTCAGGGCTGTCATTCTTCGGCCTGAAGAACCATTTACATGGGCTTCTGGCTGGAAATCACCAATTTATTGCGACAACAGGGTGCTTCTTTCCTATCCTGAAATACGGAATTTTGTCCGCGACAGTTTTGCAAATCTGGTCAGTAAAAAATTTCCTGAGGTAAAAGCTTTGGTAGGTGTAGCTACCGCAGGTATAGCCCATGCTGCTCTGGCAGCCGACCGGATGAACCTGCCCATGGCTTATGCGAGAAGTCAGGCGAAAGACCATGGGACCAAAAGCATGGTAGAAGGAAGGCTTGAAAAAAATACTCCTGTGGTGGTCATCGAAGATTTGATTTCTACCGGTAAAAGCAGCCTCGAAATTGTCAGGGGACTTAAAGATTATGGCGTAACAATTTTAGGTGTAGCCGGTATTTTCAGCTATGATTTTGTTCAGGCGGTAGATGCTTTCGAAGCGGAGAATACGGTTTTTTACACACTTACGGATTATCATGTTCTGCTCGAAACTGCCTTATACATTAATTATATTAATGACAAGCAGCTCGAAGTGTTGAAAAAATGGCGTATCGCTCCCGATATCTGGGGAAAATAGCTGTGCATGCTTTGATTGTTTAAAGCCCTGTCAGGAGCAGCTTAATATTTGTTTTTGACGATAAGTCTTATGGCTTCAGCAAACTGATACGGAAATTCAACATTCGGGCAATGAGCAGCTTCTTCAAAAATAATGAGGTGATCGCCAGGAATTTCCCATTGCTGCTGAATTTTATGACAAGCTTCCATCGGCAGAAGGTGATCGTGTCTGCCCCAGATTAAAAATAAATCCGGCAGATCATCTTTGGCAAGCTGAGCAAATTGTTCTGATTCAGCCTCAAGTCCTGATAATATCCTGATTCTTTCTTCCCGCATCGGGATTATTTTATCTCTGATAATCTGTCTGAATACAATAGAAGGCAACCATGGAGGACGGTGATAAATCAGCCCGAAACTCTTTTTTAATGAAGATACTTCTATGGGACAAAGTAAATCAACAGTGTTTTTAAGTCCGGAAAGCCTTGCAAGTGAATCTGCTTCCTGCATTGAAAAATGCAGTATGGGAGCGTTGACGACTATCAGTTTGCTGACCAAATTCTTGTGCTGAACGGCAAATTTCACCGCTGTCATGCCTCCGTAGGAATTTCCTGTAATGACCAGTTGTGTGTCAATTTGAAGATAATCAATGACTTTTTCAAGTAATTCTGCCTGTTTTTCCAGACTTACGGAAGTGTCGGAGTAATAGCTCTTTCCGTGAAAATACAGATCAGGGATGATGACATCAAAATCTTTGGATAGGAAGATTGCGGTTTTATACCACTGAATAATGCCATCAGCTGAAAAAACGTGCAGCAGGACAATCGGTGGCTTGCCTTCTCTTTTGTAAACAAAATGGATGTTGGCCTGTGTATCAGTCAGATTGACCTCTTGAAATCCATTTCTTTTAAGTTGGTGTAAAGTGTTTTTCTGAAAGATTTTTACGACATTGCAGGAGGTCAGAACTCCCGTTAAAAATGAAAATAAAGCTATGATTATGAGCGTTATTTGTAATTTTCTCCCCATTATCACACTTTATATTTCTGACAAAGTTAGTCAAATAAATCAGGTCAGTACTTCCGGCTTTAGGAAATTGCTTTTATAAAAAAGTTTTTTCCCATACCTGAGTCAGAATAATCTTTTTTCATCAGCAGAAAAAACAGGCGATGAGAGGGGTAATTATTGAATATCAGGAGGGCAAATGATCAGAAGGGGAAATCATTTTCCGGGTTGAAACCTTCGTTTGTTTCTGTTTTTTCAGGCTTTCTGGCAGTGAGGTGAACCGGATTTCCGTCCACATAAATGGCTTTGTAGGGGATTGTCGGGCAGGCAAATTCACAGGCTCCGCAACCGACACATAAATCCTGATTAATTTCCGGTATTTTCAGTCCATGTTGCCAGTGTACCATCTGAACGGCTTTGGTCGGACAATGCTCTGAGCAGGCTCCGCAATCTTTGCGGTTGGTGTAAACCACACAACTTTGCCGGATAAAATGCACTTTACCTACCTGAGTAACATGTTTTTTTTCTACTGTCAGCGGACGGATGGCTCCGCTGGGACATACCTCCGAGCAGGCCACACAGTCGAAATTGCAGAAGTTTACTCCGGGATCCAGAAAGGGCTGCAGAATTCCCTCTAAACCATATTGAAATAAAGCGGGCTGAAGTACCTGTGTGGGACATACACTTACACACAAATGACAGGCTGTGCAGTAAGCTGTAAAATGACTGATGCTGAGAGAACCGGGAGGGGAACAGGGATAATTCTTTTTTACAGGAATGCTGCCTGCCTTCCGGTTGTTATAAGGGGAATATCCATGTCTTGCTGAAATCGACATGATGGCTCCTCCACCTATGGTCAGCTTCTTCAGGAAATTTCTTTTTTGTGTGTCAACATTTGTAAACTCCTGAGTTTTATTCCTGACTGACGCCTTGTAGCCAATTGCTGAAAAATTACATGATTTCAGGCAGTTCATACATCCCACACAACGCGACATATCGACCTCCAGATTATTCACATTAATACATTCCGATTTACAAACCGAAACACATTTACCGCAAACCGTACAGGATGAGGCATTTATCTTAATCCTGAAAACAGAAAGCCTTGAAATCAATCCGAGCAGCGTTCCGACAGGACATACCGTATTACAATACAACCTTCCCCTTCGAAGAGCAAAAAGCGTGATAATCATCAGGAATGCCAGAGGAAAAACAACAGCGACAGGGTTAGGAAAATGATACGCTACCCGTTGAAGCGAATAGAAATGAATTTCTGATAAGATTCCGGATATCAGATTATTAACGCCAATAACTGCCGGTCGCAACAGATTGGTGAAAATTCTGCCGGCATTGCTGTAAGGGTCGAGCAAATCGATTAACAGCATGGACCCTGATAAAAGCGATAAAACAGAAGCTGCCAGAAAAGCATATCGCCAGAAATTTTTTGGCGGAGTGAACCTGTACCTGATTTTTCTGAAAAAACCAGATACGCTGCTGATGAGGTCAATCAATACTCCGAGCGGGCATAAAAATGAGCAATAGATTCTCCCGAAAAGGAAAGTAATAAGGATGATAACGATAAACCCAAATGCAAAAACACTGAAACCGGTAAACAGTCCGGTCAGGGAAGGAATAAACTGAAAAAACAGCAGAGACCTTGACAGGGATGGGCTTAACAGTTGCCAGATGTCGGTAAAGATAAAAGCAATGGAAATAAAGGTAAGGATGGCGAAAAACAGGCGGATAGGTCTGAGCAACTGTTGCTTCATTACATTGAAAGTCTTGCTATTTTGAGTTTGGAAAGGTCTTTTTCACCTACTTTTAAAGCGGAGGCTAAGTTCATATATCTGACATCTTCGGGTTTTTTCCCGAAAAGAGCAATGGCAGCAGCGTCAGCAGCCAGCATATCGGTGGAAATAATCTGCGACTGAAACATTTTGACATCCGATTCATTGGTCCCGCGTGGCCCGTTTTTCATCAAAACCCTGTAGGCATCAATGATGTTTAAGGTCGGTTTTTTTGAAAAAGTGGCGTAGTCAGCAATGCATTGATGCAGGTCGTGGAGGTGCCAGTAGCGTCTGTCCCATACCACTCCCATGAGGTTTTTCATCGAAAGGGTCATATCGGCTGAACCATGATGCTTTAAAATGGGAACATTGATAAAAACATCCGATTCCATGATCAGTTCATGTACTTTAGCCTTTTTCAGTTTGATACCGTTTGAAATTTCAACTGCATGATAATAGCTTTCGGTATTTCCGGGAACCACCTTTGCACCTGCTTCTTTTGCAGCCTTTTCAATTCCGCTGTTCTGATAGCATTTTGACCAGTTGTCGCAGGTATTGTCGAAAACATATACTGTTTTTGCCCCTGCCTGATAGCAGTGTTCAATGATTCGTTTTACAAGTGCAGGATTGGTGTTGGCAGCCCTTTCAGGAGGTACATCCCAGCCGATATTAGGTTTTACCACCACAGTCTGCCCTTTTTTGACAAATTTTTTCATGCCTCCCATCACTTCAATGGCTTTGTCGAACATGGCTTCAGGACTGCCGCCTTTTATGGCAGCAAGGTCATAATCCTGAGGAGGTACAGACTTGTAAAAAAGAGGATAATACTGGCCGAAACTCAGTGCTGTCCCCATTGCCAGTCCTCCGGCAAGGCTTGCTTTTATGAAATCGCGCCTTTTCATTCCTTTATTTTTTATCGGGCAAACCTACAATTTTTTGAGAATAAACTTACTTTTGAACAAAAAAATTAGCTGTGATGTTTTCAGATTTCGCCATTTCCTTTAAAAAACAGTACCTGCCTTCGGTTGTTTTCGATGTTTTTGCCCTTCTGTTTGCCTATTTTATTCCTGCTTTATCTCATCTTTCCGGAATACCACTCTATTATGCCGAACCCATGCGGCTGGTGATTATTCTTTCCATCATTTTTACCCGTCCTGCCAATGCTTACCTGCTGGCCATCAGCCTGCCTTTGTTTTCTTACAGTGTTGCGGCTCATCCGGTTTTTCTCAAATCTCTCATCATGAGTGTGGAGCTTATGTTGAATGTCTTTCTGTTTTATCTTTTTTCAAAATACATTAAAAGCCTTTTTTCTGCCGCCCTTCTCAGCATCCTGATGAGTAAACTCTTTTATTATCTCCTGAAATACAGCCTGATAACTTTTGCCCTTATGGAAGGAAACCTCTTTTCAACGCCTGTGGGTTTTCAGTTAGTAACCCTTCTTGTTTTTTCTCTGCTGGTATTTTTATTTTTCAAGTCCGGTAAAAATGAGAAATGATCCGTTTCTGAGAGTTCTGCTTCAGGGTTTTGCCTTTCTTATTCTTGCAGCATTGGTCATGCTTCCGCTGCATTTTTTTACGGAGCTTGAGGTTGAGTGGAAAATCAGTACCATTACGCTTTTTCTTCATGTTGTCCTTTCTCCGCTTTTTTCCTACCGGTATGCAGACAAAAAGGAATATTTTTTCTATTCCTTCATCGCTTCCATTGCTTTGTTTTTCGACCTGAGCATTTTGGCCGCACTGGTGGCATGGCAGCCATGGCCGTTTATTTCCTATCATCTTCGTTTTATGCTGATTAGCCTTTCTTTTTTCTTTGTCAGCTGGGGAGTATTTTATCTGATGAAGAAGGTTGGGGGAAGGTGAACAATATTTTTTATTGAGAGGCATAATGGCTTTTTTCAGCAGGTTAATTAAGTTCAAATAGCTGTTTTCACCATTATTAATCGGCTAATTTTATCAGATTATCATGGCCAATGCCTTGAATCTGAATTTTAAAAGCTGCATCTTGTAATATTGTTTCACAACTTCTTTCATCCTGTTCAAAAGCAATTAATTATTGATATAAATCAAGTTTTGGTTATTGATAACTTTTTAGCTTTGCCGCTTTCTAATTCAGTTACTCATATTAAATTATTAAAATTTATGAGCTCAGAGTACCTTGTCTTGTTTTTTATACTGGGAGTGGTGTTGGTCGGAGGTGCAATAGTTTTTTCAGAGTTTGTGAGCCCGAAGTCGGCCAATCCTGCCAAATTTGAGCCTTACGAGTGTGGTATTCCCACTGCTGGTCCTGCCTGGATTCAGTTTAATGTAGGTTATTATTTGTTTGCCATCATTTACCTGGTTTTTGATGTGGAAACGGTTTTTATTTTTCCATGGGGTGTGGTCATGAGAGATATCGGGGCAAGGGCTTTTATTGAAATCATCATCTTTTTCTTCATTTTAGGTATCGGGCTGTTGTATGCCTGGAAAAAAGGAGCATTAAAATGGGAATAAAAATAAAATCAATGAAATATGAGGAGTTTCAGGACAACGAAACCCTCGAATTACTCAAAAAAACAGGGAACAATGTCTTTCTGACGACTGTTGACAACCTGATCAACTGGGGAAGATCCAATTCGATATGGCCACTGACCTTTGCCACCAGTTGCTGTGGGATAGAAATGATGGCTGCGGGGGCTCCGCGCCACGATTTTGCACGTTTCGGAGTGGAAGTTTACCGGGCAACTCCCCGTCAGGCCGATGTCATTGTGGTTGCAGGCACCATCGTGCATAAGATGGCTCCGGTATTAAAACGTTTATATGATCAGATGGCCGACCCGAAATATGTCATTGCCATGGGAGCCTGTGCCGTATCGGGCGGACCGTTTTTCTATAATTCATATTCTGTTGTCAGGGGTGTTGACCACCTGATTCCGGTGGATGTGTACATCCCGGGATGTCCTCCACGACCCGAAGCCCTGCTCTATGGCATTATTCAGCTTCAGCGTAAAATCAAGGCTGAATCTCTCATTGAAATACGAAAACCTGAGAAGGATTTTATTTAAAAATAAGGCTATGAATGAGGAAAAATTTAATATCCTGAAAGAGAAATTTCCCTCTGTTGAATGGACGGAAGGGAAAAATTATCCTGAAATAACAGTTGAAACAGCCGAATTGACATCACTTTGTGGTTTTTTAAAGGAAGACAGCCGCTTTGCCTTTGATTATCTGTTTAATATGACTGCTGTTGACTGGCTGGAATATTTTACTCTTGTATATCATCTTGAAAATACCGATACAAAAGATTGCATAGTGGTTAAAACCAAACTTGCCGACCGTGAAAATGCTGAAGCCGGTTCAGTTTACGGCATCTGGCCTTCTGCTGAATTTTATGAAAGGGAAGTGTATGATTTATTTGGTGTTAAATTTACCGGGCACCCTGATCTGAGAAGGATATTTCTGGAAGACGACTGGCATGGCCATCCCTTAAGAAAAGATTACATTGACGAAATCAACATAATAGAGCGCTGAGAAATGACAGAAGAAGTAAAAGAAATAATGTTCAGGGAACATGAGGAATACATGATCAACATGGGGCCTCAGCATCCTTCGACTCACGGAGTGCTCAGGTTTGAAGTATATCTGAAAGGGGAGGTGGTTACCAAGCTGGTTCCCCATTGTGGTTATATTCACCGTGGTATTGAAAAAATGTGCGAAAAAGACACCTATCCCCAGATCATTCACCTGACCGACAGGATGGATTATCTTTCGGCACACATTAATAATGAAGCAGTAAGTCTTTGTGTTGAAAATGCACTTCAGGTTGAGGTTCCGGAGCGGGTTAAATACATCCGTACCATTTTGGCCGAGCTCAATCGTATTGCCTCTCATCAGTTGTGGTGGGCGGCTTTCGGTATGGACTTAGGTGCATTGACCACCTTTTTTTACGGACTGAGAGATCGTGAAAAAATTCTCGACATTTTTGAAGAGTCTTTTGGTTCCCGTTTGCTTCACAGTTTTATTACCCCTGGCGGGCTAATGCATGATGTTCATCCCAATTTTCAGAAAAGGACAAAGGAATTCATCAAATATTTCAGGAAAAAGCTGCCTGAATATGACCAGCTTCTGACAGGCAATGTTATTTTTCAGAATCGTACGAAAGGAATAGGCATTTTATCGAAAGAAGATGCTATAGCCTATGGCATCACGGGGCCTTCGGGAAGAGCCTCCGGATTCTCCTGTGATATTCGCAAAAAATACCCTTACAGTGCTTATCCTTTTGTGCAGTTTGAAGAAAAACTGAGCCATGAGGGAGACAGCTTTGCCCGATATCAGGTAAGGATTGAAGAGATGTGGGAATCCATGAAAATTATTGAACAGTTGGTTGACAATATACCTGAAGGGGATTATACAGCCAAAATGAAAGCTGTCCTGCGTCTTCCGGAGGGAGAATATTACCAGCGTGTGGAAACAGCCAGAGGAGAACTGGGTGTTTATATAGTGAGTACCGGAGAAAAATTTCCTTATCGCATCAAATTCAGAACTCCTAATTTCAGTAACTTATTTATTATGAACAAACTGGCAAGCGGAGGTAAAATTGCCGACCTGATTGCCATCAGTGGTTCACTTGACCTTGTAATTCCGGATATTGACAGATAAAAGAAAAATATGCTGACATCAATCATTTATGACTTTTCGCCCCTGACACACCGAATTGACCAATTTCTGTCGGAAACCTTCAGCCCGGGATGGGCAGTAACGATGGAACTGGTCATTGTCGGGCTGGTTTTTTTATTGTTTTATGCAGTGGTAGGGCTTTTTCTGGTGCTTGCCGAAAGACGTGTGTGTGCTTTTATTCAAAACCGCTTAGGTCCTAACCGTGTAGGTCCTGAAGGCTTGCTGCAGACCATTGCCGACCTGCTGAAGCTATTGTTTAAAGAGCTTATTCCCATCAAAAGGGCAGACAAATTTCTCTATAACCTTGCTCCTTTCATTGTGATCATTGCCTCTTTTATGGCCATTGCAGCCATTCCTTTTGCCAAAGGCCTTCATGCCATTGATTTTAATATCGGTATTTTTTATGTCATAGCTGTTTCATCGCTCGGGGTTGTTGGTATTTTACTGGCCGGATGGTCGAGCAACAGCAAGTATTCATTAATAGGTGCCATGAGGAGCGGTGCTCAGATCATCAGCTATGAGTTGTCGGTAGCTTTATCGCTGCTTGCCATTGTGGTATTATCAGGCTCGATGCAGTTGTCGGAAGTGATAGCTTCTCAGGAAAGCGGCTGGTGGATCTGGCGGGGACATCTGCCTGCCTTTATTGCCTTTCTTGTTTATCTGATTGCCTCAACAGCCGAAATTAACCGTGGTCCTTTCGATCTGGCCGAGGCTGAATCGGAGCTGACAGCCGGTTTTCATACGGAGTATTCAGGGATTAAGTTTGCTTTCTTTTTCCTTGCCGAATACATGAACATGTTTATCGTTGCTTCTTTTGCTACCACCATGTTTCTGGGTGGATGGCTCCCGTTTCACATTGACGGCTGGTATGCCTTTAACCATATGATGGATTTTATTCCACCTGTTGTGTGGTATCTTGGCAAAACAGCCTTTATTATTTACCTGATTATGTGGTTTAAATGGACTTTTCCAAGGCTGAGGATCGACCAGCTTCTGACGCTGGAATGGAAGTATCTTCTGCCCATTAATCTGGTCAATATTCTCATTGTTGCATTTATTTCATGGAAGAACTGGCATTTTTAAAAAATGGAAATCATTAATTATATCAAAGACATCTTAAAAGCACTGCGGTCGCTTTGGAAAGGTATGATGGTAACCGGATACTATTTTGTCCATCCGAAAGAAATTGTTACCCAGCGTTATCCTGAAAACCGGAAAAAACTTGAAATGTTCGACAGGTTTAAGGGGGAAGTTACCATGCCTCACGATGAAAATAATACACATCTGTGTACGGGTTGCGGTATTTGCGAAACCAATTGTCCGAATGGCAGTATCGAAATTATTACCCGTAAGGAAATAAATCCTGAAACCGGTAAGGCAGAGAGGGTCATCGACAAGCATATCTACCACCTGAGCATGTGCACTTTTTGTGAACTGTGTATCAAAACCTGTCCTTCCAATGCACTGGCATGGGGCCAAAGTTTTGAACATGCTGTATTTGACCGCCACAAGCTGACCAAAGTGTTGAATCAACCGGGCTCAAAACTGAGAAAAGAGCCAAAAGAAAAAAAAGTTACGGAAGAAAAAAACTGATGTTATCATGGGATTAACTACGAATATCTGGATGTTTGGTTTGTTTTCGGCCATCATCATTGTGTTTTCATTTATGACTATTTTCAGCCGAAGGATACTGCGTGCTGCCGTCTCCCTGCTTTTTGTTCTGGTAGCTACGGCAGGCCTCTACTTTATGCTTGACTATCAGTTTATGGCTGGTGTTCAGCTTACCCTTTATGCCGGTGGTATTGTCGTTTTGATTATCTTTTCCATCCTGCTGACCAGCACCATCAACCAGAAATTTCCGAAAGCCCCGGCAAAATATCTGATTTTAGGGGGTATTACCGCTGTTTTTGGCGGAGGCATCAGCATTTATACCATCCTCCATCATTCATTTACAGCATCTGCCAATCCTGCCATACCCACCAATATGAAAGCTATTGGAACACAACTTTTATCAACAGGTGTGAACGGATATGCCCTTCCCTTTGAAGTTATCAGTATTTTATTGCTTGCAGCCATGATTGCAGCCATTGTCATTGCCAAAAAAGTAATCTGAAAAATATGAATACCTTAGTTCCTTTGAGTTTCTTCCTGATTGTCAGTACTGCCATGTTTTTTATTGGCATCTGGGGTTTTATCATCAGGCGAAACCTGATTACCATTCTGATGTCGGTTGAGCTGATCTTAAATTCGGTCAATCTGAATTTTGTCGTTTTCAACCGCATTTTGTTCCCCGACCATTTTCAGGGTTTGTTTTTCTCCCTGTTTGTCGTGGCCATTGCCGCAGCTGAAGCTTCTGTGGCCATTGCCATCATCATCAATATTTACAGAAGATTTTCCACCATTGAGGTTGATAGTGTGAATGAAATGAAATATTAATCAATTAAGAAACATTAAACCATGGATATTTACAGTCTGACACCGCTGATACTTGCCATTCCCTTTGCAATGTTTTTGTTTATCGGATTGCTGGGGACAAAGTTCAAGCCTGTTGTTTCAGGAATTTTAGGAACATCCGGATTGGCTGCTGTTTTTATTCTTTCGTTGCTGACAGCATACCGGTATTTCTGGGTGGACGGAATGGCCGACCACACCTATCGTATGTTTGTGGCCGCTGAAACGACCTGGCTTACTTTCACTGAAAAACTGATTATCAAGGGTGGCGTTTTGATTGACCCCATTTCTGTCATGATGCTGATTGTGGTTTCAACCGTTTCGCTGATGGTTCATATTTACAGCATCGGCTATATGAAAGGTGAAAAGGGTTTTGAACGTTTTTTTGCTTTCCTTTCGCTGTTTACCTTTTCCATGATGGGACTGGTGGTAGCACCCAATATTTTTCAGATGTATATTTTCTGGGAGCTTGTCGGGGTGTCGTCTTTTCTGCTTATCGGATTTTACTATCAAAAGCCCTCTGCCGTAGCGGCATCTAAAAAGGCATTTATTGTTACACGTTTTGCCGACCTTGGATTCCTGATTGGCATTCTGATTCTTTCTTACATCAACGGAACATTTGATTTTCTGAGCATTACCAGTCCTGAAGGTATTGCAGTTACTAAAAATTCAGGTCTGACATTTCTCGGATTTTCGGCTGCTACCTGGGCAATGATGCTGATATTCATGGGTGGTGCAGGCAAATCGGCCATGTTTCCTCTCCACATCTGGCTTCCGGACGCGATGGAAGGCCCAACGCCCGTTTCAGCCCTTATTCATGCTGCCACCATGGTCGTGGCTGGTGTTTATCTGGTAGCCCGTCTTTTCCCTCTGTATTATTTTACCAATCCCAATACCCTTCACCTGATAGCCTATATTGGCGGGTTTACCTCTCTTTTTGCTGCTGTCATTGCCTGTACGCAATACGACATCAAGCGTATTCTGGCCTATTCCACCCTTTCACAGATTGGCTATATGATACTTTCACTGGGGGTTTCAGGTTATGGGGGAGAAGAAGGACTTGGCTATATGGCTTCGATGTTCCATCTTTTTACCCATGCCATGTTTAAGGCTCTGCTCTTTCTTGGTGCAGGCTCCATTATTCATGCTGTTCATTCCAACTACATGAATGATATGGGCGGCCTGAGAAAATACCTGCCCATCACCCATTTTACCTTTTTGATTGCCTGTATTACCATTGCAGGTATTCCGGGTTTTTCGGCCTTTTATAGCAAAGATGAAATTCTGGTCGCTGCCTTTCACCACGATAAGATTTTATTCGGCATAGAATTGTTTGTGGCCGGACTGACAGCATTTTATATGTTCCGCTTGTATTTCAACGTTTTCTGGGGTGCCGATCGCCATTATCACCACACTCCGCATGAATCTCCTTATGTCATGACCATTCCTTTAATTTTCCTGGCCCTTGCTTCAGTTCTGGCCGGTTATCTTCCTTTCAGCGAATTTATTTCTTCCGACTACAGGCCATTTGAAACCGAAATGCATTACAATATAGCCATTCCTTCAGTTCTGGTCGGGCTCATCGGTATTGCCATCGCCTGGCTGCTCTATCGAAAAGTTAACAATGCACCTGATAAAATCGTGAAATCTCTTGGGTTTCTGCATACTTCTGCTTTTAACAAATTCTACATTGATGAAATTTACCTTTTTATCACCAAGAAGATTTTATTCAATCTGGTATCGCGTCCGGTGGCATGGTTCGACAGGCATATTGTGGATGGAACCATGAACGGAATAGCATGGACAATTGAATACACTTCCGAGAAAATAAAAGGTTTTCAATCGGGGCAACTCCAGCAATATGCCCTTGTTTTTGTGTCGGGAGCCGTATTTTTCCTTCTTGTGTTCCTTTATCTTTTCTTTAACTAAAAAAAAGTCTGAATTCATGAATATACTGAATCTGTTTGTCATTATTCCGCTGCTGACCATTTTTGGAATATTGTTTACAAAAGGCCTGAAAGGAGCGAGGGTCGTTTCCGCCATTGGCATGGGTATTCAGCTTATTCTGGCCATTGTGCTTGCTGTCTGGGTTCATCACCTGCGCAAAAGCGGAGTTACTGATGAGATTTTGTTTATGACCGACTATGTCTGGTTCCCTTCACTTAACATTCATTATCTGATTGGAGTTGACGGCATTTCTTCCTCCATGATTCTGCTGACAGCCATCGTGGTTTTTGCAGGCATTTTTGCTTCCTGGGAAATGGAAGATTTGCAACGTGAGTTTTTTATTTCCCTTATTTTACTGGCTACTGGCGTTTTCGGATTTTTTATTTCCCTCGATTTATTCACGCTGTTCCTGTTTTATGAACTGGCAGTGATCCCGATGTATCTGCTGATTGGTATCTGGGGAACAGGGCCAAAAGAATATTCCGCCATGAAACTGACTTTGATGCTGATGGCGGGTTCTGCTATTCTGCTCGTGGGTGTTTTCGGATTGTATTTCAACTCTGCAGGGCCTGACGGTCAGCTGACTTTCAGCATTCCGGCACTTGCAAGGCTCGACATTCCCAAAAACATTCAGATGTTCTTTTTCCCCTTTCTTTTTGTCGGATTCGGGGTACTTGGGGCATTATTCCCGTTCCACACATGGTCTCCTGATGGTCATGCCTCTGCACCAACAGCTGTTTCGATGCTGCATGCAGGGGTGCTGATGAAACTCGGAGGATACGGTTGCTTTAAAATTGCCATGTATCTCTTACCGGAGGCTGCTAACGAAATGGCATGGATATTCATCATTCTTACCACCATCAGTGTAGTCTATGGTGCTTTCGGAGCTATCTGGCAGAAAGACCTTAAATACATCAATGCTTATTCCTCTGTTTCACATTGCGGGCTGGTACTTTTTGCTCTTCTGATGATGAACAGAACGGCCATGAACGGTGCTATTCTTCAGATGATTTCTCACGGCCTGATGACAGCTCTTTTCTTTGCTTTAATCGGGATGATATACGGCAGAACACACACCCGTTACATCAACCAGATGAGCGGACTGATGAAGGTCATTCCTTTTATTGCCGTGGTTTATGTGATTGCTGGTCTGGCATCGCTTGGCCTTCCCGGCTTAAGCGGTTTTGTTGCCGAAATGACTATTTTTGTCGGTGCATTTCAGCATCCTGATGTTTTTCACCGTGTGGCTACCATCCTTGCCACTACGGCCATTGTGGTAACAGCAGTTTATATTCTGCGGGTTGTCGGTCAGTTTTTGCTCGGACAGATTAAAGACCCTCACCATGAAGAGCTGACGGATGCCAAATGGTGGGAAAAGCTCAGCCTTGTTTCTCTGCTTCTTCCTATTGCTGGAATCGGCATGTTGCCCCTTTGGCTTTCAAATACCATTTTTGATGGATTGAAACCTATTGTTGAACAGTTTACCATGTTGTTACCATAAAAATTTAGAAAATGAATCTGAACGATTTTCTTTTAATGCGGCATGAATTACTTCTGACGGCTTTAATCATTGCGGCTTTATTCTATGAAATTTTTGCCAGCAATAAAGCCCGAAAAAATGCAGTGATTTTCAATATTGTTCTTTTTGCCCTGATAACACTTGCCGGATTTCTTCCGGTATCGACAGGGGAACTTTTCGGAGGTTCTTTTCATAACAGCCAACTGACGGCTCTGCTCAAGAACATTTTAAACATCGGAACACTTATTATTTTATTCCAGTCGGCTGCATGGCTGAAAAAACCTGAAAATGAGACCAAAATACTTGAATACTTTATCCTGATTTACTCGTCCCTGATAGGTATGCAATTTATGATTTCCTCGGGTGATTTTCTGATCTTCTATATTGGCCTCGAACTGGCTACTATTCCCGTGGCTGCATTGTCAGCATTTGAAAAATTTAAAAAGAAATCGGCTGAAGCAGGGATTAAACTCATCCTCAACAGTGCTTTGTCGTCAGGGATATTGTTATATGGCCTGTCAATGATTTTTGGGTCAACAGGTTCGGTTTATTTTACCGATGTGGCAGCTGCATTTAATGGAAACAGTGTGCAGATTATCGGACTTATCTTCTTTATTGTCGGTATGGGATTCAAAATGTCACTGGTTCCTTTTCATCTCTGGACTGCCGATGTGTATGAGGGTTCTCCCGTTAGCATCACTTCTTTTCTGTCTGTCATTTCAAAGGGAGCGGCTTCGTTTATCTTTATCATCATTCTTTACACGGTGATGAAAACATCTTCCGCACTCTGGAAAGATTTGCTATACGTGTTGTCTATTCTCACCATGACAATTGGTAACCTCTTCGCTTTACGCCAGAACAACCTGAAACGTTTTCTGGCCTTTTCAAGTATTGCGCAGGCCGGCTTTATACTGCTCGGTATTCTGGGAGGTAATCAAATGGGCATGACGGCTGTATTTTATTTTGCCTTGATTTACATCTTTACCAATCTGGGTGCTTTTGGTGTAGTAGCTGTCATTTCCAACACAACAGGAAAAGAAGAAATTACCGATTACAATGGACTTTACCGAACCAATCCACTTTTGTCGCTTACCATGATGCTTGCTTTATTTTCTCTGGCTGGTATTCCTCCGGTTGCCGGTTTTTTTGGCAAGTTTTTCCTGTTTACGGCTGCTGCCAGTAACGACTCTGTCAAATATTACATCCTTGTATTAATTGCTGTTTTGAACGCTACTATCTCGCTGTATTATTACTTAAGGGTGGTGAAGGCTATGTTTATTGATAAAAGCGACCATCCTATTGAAAAGTTTAAAAGCGATATTTACAGTAAAATAGGAATTGTTTTATGTGTGGCAGGTATTTTTATCATAGGTTTTGCCAGCCTGATATATGAATATATTTACCAGTTTAGTATCGGATTGTAAAAAAAACATTATGGCTCAGTTTAAGGGAAAACATCAGGTTGAAGAAATTGAAGGCGTCCTCTGTACGTTGGTTGAAGCTGATATCAGCGAAGACAGGTTTCAGTTTTTGAAAAAACTGCTTGAACATAACGGTTATGATACCCGCTATGTCCGTCAGGAAGACGGGACATACAGGCTGGGAGTAACAGATTTGCTGTTTAATCCGACTATTGATGTGTATAAAAGGCGTCTTCGTTCACTGACCGGGCATAGGGTTACCCCGGCTTACTGGTTTCAGTTGAGCAACAAAGAAACTGAAGAGGAAGTGAATTATTGGAAATTTACCAGATAAAACATTCGTTTTTATTCACATCTGTCCAAAATAAAAAAAATTAAAAGAATTTGTAAAAGTTGCCTGAAAACAGGCAACTTTTGCAAAAAACAAACAAACCAACCCATGGTAAAAATAATGCTTTTAAGTCAAATCATAAGTTTACTTCCATGAGAAGATTTTAAACAACTTGTCGGGGAACATGCGGTTAAGACACCTATGGCTTGAATTTTAAAATTCCATTTCTCCCTTTCTTTTTGCGTTTATACAAACTTTTTTTTACTTTTCTAAATTATTTTGGACAGCAGTAATTTTTTAAAAATTTTTCTAAGGAGATTTTTTATGGAGAATTTTTAGCGGGGGATTTTTTTTAGAGCGTGGGATTTAAATCCCCCGCTAATGAATAGTTTGAAAAGATAGCTTTATTATTGAGAAATTTTAATGGGGTATTTTTAATAGCGGGGGATTTAAATCCCCCGCTAATAGAGTTTAAAAAGATAGCTTTATTTTTGAAGAATATTAATGGCGGGGGAATTAATTCCCCCGCCAAATGAATAATTTGAAAAGATAGCTTTATTATTGAGAAATTTTAATGGGGTATTTTTAATAGCGGGGGATTTAAATCCCCCGCCAAATGAAGAGTTTAAAATGATAGCTTTATTATTGAGAAATTTTAATGGGGTATTTTTAATGGCGGGGGAATTAATTCCCCCGCTAATGAATAGTTTGAAAAGATAGCTTTATTATTGAGAAATTTTAATGGGGTATTTTTAATGGCGTGGGATTTAAATCCCCCGCCAAATGAATAGTTTAAAATAATAGCTTTATTTTTGAAGAACATTAATGGCGGGGGAATTAATTCCCCCGCCATAATAAAGCATTATTCGGTTATTATTGAGCCTGTCAGCTGAATTTTTCAAAACTTCAATACTAAAAACAGGCAGCAATAAGCAGGCAATGAGCAGTTTTCAGTAGGCACGGACACATAAACCCGGAAATCGGAACATGGATACTGGAAAATGAAAGTTAAAAATAGACACGAATAATTCGGGACACTGAACTCATCACTCATCAATTGCAAACTGATCCAACATTCTTCAATATCAGAATGGTATTATTGATATAATCTTCCTGATAATCCAAAGCGAAAACTCAGATTACTGTTTAGAAATTCATTTCCCGCGACCCAGCCATTGGCTTTACAGGAGAAATTAATAACAGGGATTAGGTTTTTTGTGGCAATTAATCCTATTTTGCAATCAAAGAATGAAAAAAATGCACTTTCATCTGTCATAAACTTTTGACTGACAGGCTGAAAACCTGTAATGATTCGGGGTGAAACAAGAAAATGTAATTTATTTATATCTAATTTATAATCAATCATTTGAAATTCCAATGCAGGGAATGAGCGTAAGTAGTTCTGATAGCTGTGAAAAGCAAAAACAAAATTATTTTTCCGGCTTTTGATGAAGAAATTACACGAAATATCATTCCCAAAAGAAGTCAGAAAATGATGTACGGAAAAGTTTGCATAAATACCCAGTCTGGCAATGGGAATTTTTTTTATACCAAAAATCATTGGAGAAATCATATTCAGCCATTGTAATTTACCCTGCAACCATAAATAATCAAGTTCCTCATTGGTCAGGTCGGTTGTTTTAATGTACCTGTCAATACCATTCCCCAAAGGATGTATTCCCCTTTTAGTATAATCTTCATCAGGGCGAAATAAGTCATAACTCCATGCTAAGAAGTCAAAACCGGTAAAATCTCTTTCTTCGATAGCAGGTTCGTTCAAATTAAAATTATCAGTTTCCGGGTCAACCACTTCAGGCTGAGAGCACATTTGCACATACGAAATTGAGTTTAGCGTGGAAAACAAATACAAGTATTCATGAGGCAAATCATGGTCATAGAAGAAATTTTCTTTTTCAAGTTTATCGACCAGTAAATATTCGCCTTCAATTCCGGCCACATGCATTCTGATAAAGTCAGCAGCACTCTCCTTTTTGAATCTTATCAGTTCTTCATCTTTAACATGACTGACACTTACAGCAGATTCAAAAACCGGAAACAGATTCATATCATCAAAACTATTTACATGAAAACGGGTCATGACAGAACGATGATATTCTTCATGTAACCAACCATTAAAGCCGGGTGAATAGGTTAAAATAAAATCAGCACCAAACACTGTCAGGTTATAGAACAATCGTTTTACCCATGTCATTGATTGGCTTTTCTTATTAAAAAACAATCTGGAAATACCATCATGCACACCATTATAAAGTGAGGCAGAAAAACATAATGATTGATTCATGGATGGATTAACAAATGAACTGAAAAAAGAACCCTGCGTAGTTTGAATGGCATCTGAATAATAAGGAATGTCCATAAAAAGGATTTCATAAATTGAGGTTTGTTGTGCGCTGTCTGAGATGTTTCCCTGACAAAAACCCTTTACTTCCGCAAATAAAAGGCTAACAGATAAAATAAGCAGCTTCGTTTTTATCATTATTCCGTTATTGTTCAGGAACAAAAGTAATGAAGTTTTAAAGTCGGCAAGCTCCTTCTTTAAAGTTTCAATAACCCATTATTTGCTGACTGATTATGTTGATTGTACTATTTTGCCCTTATTGTTTCATGTCAGAATTTAAAAAGATAGTTTAAAGAGGTGTTTTTTTAGCTAGAGGAGTTGGGGAAGTACATAGCAAAAGAGTAAAGTGTCTGGAACGAGAGCTTAATAAAGAGATAATCAAATAGTTATGAATTATTTCCGATAAAATGCCAGCTATCTTTTATTCATAAATATTTGATTTTTGTTTTTTTCCTCCATTCGTTTTACCATTGCTTTAATCGAAAAAAGAAAAGGGATAGATAATTTATCAGCATAATTAACATTATATTTGCTCTTCAAACATATAAAACTGCAATTAAAAAATAAGACTAAATGCTGAAATGTTTATTCCCGGGGAACCGACAATTAAAAAGGATTACAAAAATTGGAGAAAAAGATAAAAATTAATGACTAAGGAAGCAGACATAGAAGAGAGTTTAATAACCACGTTAATTGACCTGAAATATACCTACAGGCCTGATATACGAGACAGAGCCTCGCTTGAAAAAAACTTTCGTGAAAAGTTCCAATCACTCAATCGGGTCACTTTAACTGAAACTGAATTCTCAAGATTGCGAGATGAAATCATTAATTCAGATGTATATGCTTCATCAAAACGCCTGAGGGAAATAAACACCTTTGTCAGGGAGGACGGAACTCCTTTGCACTATACTTTGGTAAACATCAGGGACTGGTGCAAGAACGAGTTTGAAGTTGTCCATCAGCTTAGGATGAATACTCAAAACAGCTTCCAACGCTTTGATGTTATTCTGTTAATTAATGGACTACCTGTAGTACAAATTGAACTTAAAAGTCTCGAAGTCAGTCCGCGCAAAGCCATGCAGCAGATTGTAGACTACAAAAGTGATCCCGGTAATGGCTACACTAATTCGCTGCTTTGTTTCATGCAACTTTTTATTGTTAGCAATCGTGCCAATACATACTACTTTGCTAATAATAATAACTCTCATTTCAGTTTTAATGCAGACGAACAGTTTTTACCCATTTATCAATTTGCCGATGAAGACAATAAGAAGATTACACATTTAGACGATTTCGCTGAAAAGTTTCTGAGCAAATGCACCCTTGCCCAAATGATCAGCAAATATATGGTACTGGTGGCAAGCGAACAAAAACTGCTCGTCATGCGACCATATCAGATTTATGCGGTTAAGGCTATTGTAAATTGTATAGAGCAAAACCGTGGCAACGGCTATATTTGGCATACCACAGGAAGCGGAAAAACCTTGACTTCTTTTAAGGCATCTACCCTGCTCAAGGATAATCCCGACATTGAAAAATGTTTGTTTGTGGTTGACCGCAAAGACCTTGACCGGCAAACCCGTGAGGAATTCAATAAATTTCAGGAAGGTTGCGTGGAAGAAAACACCAATACCGAAACACTGGTAAGGCGCATGCTATCAGACGACTATGCCAATAAGGTAATAGTTTGCACCATTCAAAAATTGGGACTGGCTTTAGACCCGAATAATTACAATAATTACAAGGAACGCCTTAAGCCTCTGAGTAATAAACGGATTGTTTTCATTTTTGACGAGTGCCACCGTTCGCAGTTTGGCGAAAATCATAAAGCCATCAAAGAGTTTTTCCCCAATGCACAATTGTTTGGTTTTACCGGAACACCCATTTTTGAAGAAAATGCAACATATAAGCAAATTGACGGAACGGTTGGCTCCTTTGTAACCACCGGAGATGTTTTCCAGAAACAACTTCATGCCTACACCATTACCCATGCGATAGACGATAGAAATGTTTTGCGTTTTCATATTGATTATTTCAAACCGGAGAAAGAGGTAAGTTTTGACAGCCCCGAACACAAAGCGGCTGTTGTAAATACCATCCTGAAAAAGCATGATGCCGCAACGCATCATAGGCGTTTCAATGCCATTCTCGCGACTGCATCAATAAACGATGCCGTTGAATACTATGAACTCTTTAAGGAAATGCAGGAAAAGCGAATCAAGGAAGATGAAAATTTCTCTCCCCTGAATATTGCCTGTGTCTTTTCTCCCCCTGCTGAAGGGAACAAGGACGTGCAACAACTTCAGGAAGATTTGCAACAGGAGAAAGAGGACAATAAAGTTGAGCCTGAAAAAAAGAAGAAAGCTCTGCAATCCATTATTAATGATTACAACAGGAAATATGGCACAAATCATAGTGTACATGAATTTGACCCCTATTACCAGGATGTGCAGCAACGGATTAAATTCCAGATGTTCAGCAATGCCGACTATCCGCACAAAAATAAAATTGACATAACCATTGTGGTGGATATGCTCCTCACTGGTTTCGACAGCAAATACCTCAATACGCTGTATGTAGATAAAAATTTAAAATATCACGGACTGATTCAGGCTTTCAGCCGAACCAACCGCGTGTTGAACGATACCAAGCCATACGGAAATATCCTGGATTTCAGACAACAACAACAGCAGGTAGATGAGGCCATAGCCCTATTTAGCGGAGAAACAGGAGCGCGAGCCAAGGAAATCTGGCTGGTGGAGCCTGCACCGAAAGTGATTGAACAATTCGAAAAGGCAGTTTCGGCAATGAACAAATGGATGCAGGACAACAATCTGGTTGCCGAGCCACAGGAAGTTTACAATATCAAAGGCGATGCTGCCCGGGTGGAGTTTATTAATTGTTTTAAGGAAGTGCAACGCCTGAAAACGCAACTTGACCAATATACCGACCTGAACGAAGAACAAAAAGCAAAAATTGAAGAACTGATGCCGGAGGAACAGCTGCGTTCTTTCCGCAGTTCGTATCTGGAAATTGCCAGACAGCTCAAGGAAATCCAGCAAAAGGAAGGCGACAATGCCCCCGAAAATATTCAGCAGCTCGATTTTGAATTTGTGCTCTTTGCTTCTGCATTGGTGGATTATGACTACATCATGAACCTGATAGCCAAATACACCCAGCAGCAACCCAAAAAACAAAAGATGACCCGCGACCAGCTGATTGGCGTGCTGAGCAGCAGCGCCAACCTCATGGAAGAACGGGACGACATTACTGATTACATCAATACTTTGGAAGTTGGTAAACCACTCAACGAGCAACAAATAAAAGACGGTTACCAGATATTTAAGGAAGAAAAAATTGCCAAAATATTATCGGAAATTGCACAAAAACATGGATTGGAACTATCGGCTCTGCAACAATTTACTAACCAAATCATTAACCGAATGATTTTTGATGCCGAAAAATTGAGCGAACTTTTTGAAGCCCTTGACCTGGGCTGGAAAGAACGCACTAAACGAGAACTGGCTCTGATGCAGGAGCTCATTCCTGTTTTAAAAAAGAAAGCCGAAGGACGGGAAATATCAGGACTGAAAGCATATGAGTAATAATTCAAAATGAAGGCAACATGACTGAAAGCGAGAAAGCAGATAAAAAATCACTTAGACTCTTTCTGAATGCTAACCCTGATTGGCGGGCATTGGCACAAGACTGCGTTTGCTTTGCCAACGCCAAAGGTGGTAAGATTTTAATAGGAATTGAAGACGATAACAATCTTCCTCCCCTAGGTCAAAAAATTTCGGATACATTACCCGAGCAAATTCGCAAACGCATCGGAGAACTTACCATAAACGTGGGCATAAATGTAGAACTGAGAACAGCCGAAAATAAAGCGGAGTATATTGAAATAACCATACTTCCTTCTGCCTCTACGATTGCCTCAACAACCGATGGTCAGTATTACATCCGCATTGCCGACCATTGCAAACCTGTTTTTCCCGATGAACTCACACGTCTTTTTACCGATAAACCAGCCTTTCAGTGGGAAACCAAAGTGGTTGGCAAAAACCATTGGAACACCTGCGACAAAAATAAACTCACCCGATTTTTAAACGATATTCAACAATCGCAAAGGGTATCTGATTTTGTAAAACAAAAATCAGAAGAAGAACTTTTAAATCACTATCAATTTATTGATTTCGATGGAAATCTCACCAATTTAGGTATTCTGTGGATTGGTACACAGCAACAACGGGCCCGCCTGCTTTATGCTCCTGTGGTTCAATTTATTAAGTATAATGAACGGGACGAAAAAGTGCGTAAAGAAGTGTGGGACGATTTTTCGCTCAATCCCAAAGAACTCATTGAAGCTATCTGGAACACTTTACCCGAGTGGAAAGAAGGCATTGAAATTTCGGAAGGCATTCTGGGAAGACGCATCATTTATCACTACAACGAAAATGTAGTAAGAGAACTGCTTGCC
>Ga0209506_1000264_pt1 | contig 76783 bp, 64 predicted proteins | sample AD_JPNHG2_MetaG_FD_184409 | JGI IMG/M metagenome (GOLD analysis project Ga0209506, IMG submission 184409) | Active sludge microbial communities of municipal wastewater-treating anaerobic digesters from Japan - AD_JPNHG2_MetaG (SPAdes) (version 2) | ecosystem: Engineered > Bioreactor > Anaerobic...
GCTTGATCCCACGCGGCGACGTCTGCGTAAGCATTTATCATTCCTCGGGATATGTGCCCGACCTGCCTCCGGAACTTTTTTTATTTCTTCGGCTCCCTGACGACTTACGATGCAACCTTCATGACGGCCTGCCGTTACAAAAAATCATGCAACCCGCATGACGGCACGCCGTCACAAGGCAGGATGAAAATAGTGGGACGCGCGCCATCGCATCCGTAGAGGTCCCGTTAATGATAAACCTTGGTAGATCAATAACATATGCACGCATTTGCGCATGAAAACGTCATTTTCACGCTTTGAGGTGCCCCATGGGGCATAATTGTTTTTTACGGGGGCATCGGAAACGATTGGCGGCGGCCTCCCGTGGTAATGCCGGCGGGTATCGGGATCTTATTCCCTCAAGAGCGGTCCGCAGGCCCGGAGGCAATCGCCGGCGGGTCGCTTTTGCAACCACCGCCACGCCGCCGCCAGGAGTCCGGGGTGGCGCAGCCCGACCCTGGTTCTGATCCCGGCGCTGCGTACCGCCGCGGCATGGATGAGATCGTCGAAAGCTGCCCAGGAAAGGGTTTTCATCTTGGCGATCAGGATCTTTTCCACGGCCAGCTTGTGTTGCAGGAGACGCAGAAGGTCACGGCGATATGCGGCCACACCCGTCGCTCCCTTGCTTATCGCCGCTGCCGCCAGGGTGCCGCTGATACAGGCCAGATCGATCCCGCCGCCGTGGAGGGGCGAAGGGAGTCCCGCGGCGTCGCCCACTAAAACGATGCGCTCGTGGACGAGCCGATCGAGGATGCGGGTAGGGATCAGACCGCCCCCCCGATGACCGACCGACTCGAGTGACAGGGATTCCCTGCCGGCGATCTCGTGGAGCAGTTCTTTCAACCGCAGGGGAAATTTACCCGCCCGGCCGTGGGTGAAGACCACCCCGAAGTTGGCTTGGTGTTCGTTCTTGGGGAATAGCCAATAATAACCAGGAAGATAATCCCTTTCGACATGGGGTGGAAATACAACCTTGATGGTTCGGGACAAAAAGAGGGCGGAGAAATCACCTTCTACGAAATATTGGTAGGCGAGCAGCGGGTTGCGCAGATATTCGCCGGTAAAGCCGTAAGCGCGGGATGTAATGGAAGGGGCGCCGCTGGCGTCGATAATCCAGTCGAAGCGATCCCGGAGCTCTCTCAGCCCGGCGATGTTTATCTTTGCCCCGGCCAGGACGGAGACACCCAGATCGGCCGCCGTTGCCGCCAATTGTCGTTGCCATACCCGGCGGTCCATCATATAGAGACGCCGGTATCTGCCGATAGGAAGGCGGTAGCTCCCCCGGGCCGACAGCAGGACGGCCTCGACCTCGTAGAGCAGACCCGCGCCGGGGGGCGGGAGGAGGTCCAGGGAATCGAAGATGCATTCGCCGCATATTATATGCTCTCCCAGTTCCCGCTTTTCGAAAAGGGTTACCTTCATCCCCTGGCGGGCGGCGGCGATAGCCGCATGTAAACCGCCCGGTCCGCCTCCGATGACGGCCAGATGCAGCCCGGTATTCCTTGCCGATATTTTGTTGTTTGTCTTCACGGGTTGGCAGCCGCCTCTTTCCGGCCTGTTTCTGAAAGGCAAACAAGACCGGGATGTTTTTTATCGGAACAACACGGTTTGTGTCCAGGTAAATTACCGCTGTGGATCCCCGGGCCATGGCGGCTGCGGGGAGATCGCCGCGGTCTTGAAGACCTCGGGCTCGGAGGCGGCCGGCCTGCCGGCCGCCTAAGGCCACGTCCGGGATGGGAAGCAGGGCCTGCGTTGAGCTTCCCCTATGGCGATCAGGCCATTTTGAACCAGATGTAGGTGATGCCCGAGATCTCCGCCTGGTGAAAATCCGTCACCACCCGGTGGAAGAGGGCCAGCCCCAGACGGTCGAGATCTGCTTCCCCGGCCTGCAAGAGATTTTCCGGCATTTTGATGCTGTCCAGATCGCCGAGATATTCACCGAAAATGATTTCCACCCGCAGTTCGTCCTCATGCTCGTTGATCTTCAGGGCCAGGTTTTTTTTGCGGTCTTCCGTTTCCTCGCCCCGGGCGATATGGACGAAGATCTCCTCGCAGGCCAGTTGCAACTGGACAATCCGCTCGGGAGCGAGGTCGAGTTTCTCGCCCGCCTCCTCTACATGCCGGGCCAATTTCGGCAGATGACTCAAGCCGGCGGGGATGGTTGCCGTGTATCCTTTGAGTTCCGTCAGCCTAAAGAGAAGACTGAGGGTGATGGCGGTGAGGCCGCCGGCGGCGACGCCGCTGTTGAGAAACACGCTCAGGGAGATCGGGAAGATGCCGGGAAAGAATTTCCCCGATTCGGCGATGATCCCGATGCACAGGGAGATACCCACCAGGAGGCCGGAACGGTGGGTGATGCCGTGACTGAAAACCAGTTCCAGTCCGGCGGGAAACATCATGGCCGCCAGTCCCATGAGGAATCCCCCGAAAATCGGGGTGGGCAGATGGACAATGGCCATGCTCAGCTTGGGGGAGAAGGGCAGCAATATTAAAATTATCGCGCCGCAAAAACCGATGCTCCGGCAGGCGGCGCCGGTGACGCTCAGGGTGGCGATATTTTCGGAATAGGTTTCGTTGGGGGCCGTGCCCAACAGACCGGTGGCGATATTCCCCAGGGCGTCGCCATACATCGCCCCCTGGATGACGCCGTAATCGATCCGCTGCGCCCGGCGATGGGAAACCTTCTGCACGGCCATGCTGTTGCCGATGGCCTGGACGCCGTTGATGACCGTCAGCACCGCCAGGGTGGCAAAAAGCGGCAGATGATCAAGTTTCAAATCTGTGGCCAGACCAGGCCAGGTCCCGGGAAACGGGCCCACCCAGGGATGATGAAACAACTGCTCGAAGTTGGCGATCCCCAGGAGCCAGGAGACCGACAGGCCGCCGGCGATGCCCAGGAAGGGACACCACAGCCGGAGGGTTTTATTGCCGAAAAGGCTCAGTCCCAGGAGGATGAACATGGCGCTTATGCCGGTGAGGAAATTTTCCCGGGAACCGTAAAGGCGTCCCGACTCCCCCAGCCATTCATGGAGGCTCAGCGGAACAAGGCTCAGGACGACGAGGAGGAGGATCGTCCCCCCTACCGTCGGGGTGATGATATGACGCAGAAAGCGGAGGAAGTAGGCCATGATCATTTCCAGCGGCGCCACGAGGATGCTCAGGGTGGCAAGGAGGGGGAATCCGCCGGCCTTGATGGTTTGCACGCTGCCGGCCAGATAGGCGGCGGAGGTTCCCATGAACAGGGTATAACCGGCGCCGAAGGGCCCCCATCTCATCACCTGGATCAGGGTGGAGACGCCGGCGGCGATGCCCGCCGCCCCGGCGGCAAAGAGGATGTGTTCCAGGGGGGCGCCGGCATTCCGGCCGATGATCACCGGCAGGAGCGTCACCTCGCCGTACATGAGCATGACATGCTGGATGCCGAGGATGATGACCACCCACAGGGGGGCCTTGTCGTTCACTTCATACAGCAGTTGGCGATCCTTGGTTTCCATGGACCGCCTTTTAACACACTTGCCGCTGCGGGATAAGGAAAAAAACGGCCGGCGGGGCGGTGATTTGGTTTTGAACTTTGGTTTTCAATGGGGTAAGAAGAAATCAGGATCCGTTGGTGCGGACGAGAGGGAGGAAATTATGACCAGCAAAGCGGCGGCGGGAAAGCGACGGGCCGTCCGGCGAATATTCATGCCGGTTGCGGCCGCCGTATGGTTCTGTCTGATGTGCTCTGTGTTCCCCGCGGCGGCGGCGGAGGTGAAGAATATCGAGATCCGGAAGGTGGAGAACCGGCTGATGTTCACCTACGATCTGGAGGGTGAGGAAAACGACGCGAACGTGTCCGTTTATGTGACCGTGGGCGATAGAACCTATTCTTCCCGGCAGCTTCGTCTCGAGGGGGATCTGGGGAGGGTCCGCCCCGGCAGGAATCGCCGGGTGATCTGGTATGTCCTGAGCGATTTCCCCCAGGGGGTGTTTCAGCCCGTGAGCGTCGAGATCATCTCCGGGCTCCCGAAGATCGTCAATTCCCTGGGCATGACCCTGGCGCTCATCCCGGCGGGAACGGTCACTTTGGGTTCGCCGATCGATGAGCCGGGCCGCCGGACCGACGAGATGCAGCAGCGGGCGGTGGTGAACCGGCCGTTTTACCTGCAGACGACCGAGGTGACCCAGGAGCAGTGGCGCCGGGTGATGGGGACGAATCCGGCGCACTTCAACAGTTGCGGAGACAATTGTCCTGTGGATCAGGTATCCTGGCACGAGGTCCAGGAATTCATCCGGCGACTCAATGCCCTCGAGGGAACGAGGAGTTACCGGCTGCCTACGGAGACGGAGTGGGAATATGCGGCCCGCGCCGGGACGGCCACCGCCTACTATTGGGGGAACGCCGCCGACTGCTCCCGGGCCAACTACGGCAACAGCCTGTGGGGATCGGAATGCCTGGGCGTCAATCCCGGAAGGACCCGGCCGGTGGGCAGCTATCGCCCCAACGCCTGGGGTCTCTACGACATGACGGGGAACGTCTGGGAATGGGTGGACAGCCCCGAGGCTGTCCGGGAGGGCCTCTTCCGCATTCAGCGCGGCGGGGCCTGGGACAGCGACGCCGGGACCTGCCGGGTCGCCTTCCGCGCCAAGGGTCTGCCCGATGCCCGGCGCGGCCACCTGAAACTGAACGCGGGCAATCTCGGCTTCCGGATCGCCCGGACGGCGGAATAACGGACCGGCGTCCACCGTCCGGAAATCCTTCGGTTTAATTTCGGCAAGGAAGCGATAACCCCTGTGTATCGTTATGCCGCCTGTGAAAATGAAGGCGGGACGGCGCGTGGCGGCGGGGGAAAGAGCGGGACCGCCATGGCGGCGGCAAATATATCTTGACAGCAAATAGTAGGTATGCTAAATATCCGCATACCAACTTGAAGGGAGACGGGGGTCATGACCGACGACCGGTTGATCTTTCTTATCTTTACCGCCCAGAACAAGCTGCGCACCTATCTCAACAACGCCCTGACCGCAGCGGGGGTGCGGGTTACCTATGTCCAGGCGGGCATCCTTTTCCTCCTCAAGCAGGGCAACGGCCGGACCATGTCGGATCTGAGTCAGCTCATCGGCGTGGATAACTCCACCCTCACCGGTCTTGTGGATCGTTTGGAAAAGACGGGTTTTGTGTACCGGCAGGCCAGTCCCACCGACCGGCGTTCGTTGCTCATTCATGTCACCCCGGAGGGGCTCGCCGAGGGGGAAAAGGCCAAGGCCATCATCAAAGGTGTCAACGCCGAGGTCAAGACGGGTTTCTCTCCGGAAGAGATGGAGATCTTCAAGGCCGTCCTCCGGTCCTTTTTTACCAAGTTCAACAAGCAGGGAGCCGGCCTTGACAGGGCAAATGGATGAGAAACATCTGGAATTGATTGAAAAAACGGAGAAGTTTGCCCGGGAGAGGATTGCCCCGTGGGCGGCGGGCCGCCGGGAAGAATTTCCCCTGGACCTCTGGGAGGAGGCGGGGGAGGCGGGACTGTTGGGCGTGGCCGTGCCCCGGGAATACGGCGGCCGGGGGCTGGGTTATCTGGCGGTGACGGCCGCTGTCGAGGCCCTGGTCGCGACGGGTCACAATCCGGGCTTCGGCCTTTCCTGGACGATCCACAACGTCGTGACCCGCCTGGTGTTCTGGGAACTGGCCCGGGATGATCAGCGCGCCCGGTACCTTCCCGGACTGGCCTCCGGACGGATTTCCCCCTCCGTTTCCATCTCCGAGCCCGGGGTGGGGGCCCACCCCAGGCATCTCCGGACCCGGGCCGTCGGCCGGGACGGGGAATTTATCCTCAACGGCGAGAAATCCTATCTGACCAACGGTCCCTTTGTGGAGCTCTTCGTCGTGCTGGCCATCACCGGCGGGAAAGAAGACCGTAAGGAATTCAGCGCCTTTATCGTCCCCAAAGGGACGCCGGGGGTGGCCCTGACGCCGCCTTTGGCCCTGGACAGCTTTCGTCCTTCCCCCCATTGCGGTATCCGCCTGACCGACTGTGCCGTCCCGGCGGCAAACATGATCGGCGCCCCGGGAGGGGCCTATCAGGCCCTGGCCATGGCCTTCCGGGAGGTCGAGGACGTCACCCTCGCGGGGCTCATCTCCGGGGGGCTGACCCGCCGGCTGGCACTCCTGATCATGGAGCTGCGCCGCGGCGCCGCGTTGAGGAACGAGGAGCTCGCCCGGCTCGGGCGTCTCCGGTACCTCCGGGACACCCTGCGGCTCCTGGCCTTCCAGGCGGCGCGTCTCCTCGACTCTGCCGCGGCGCGGGAGAAAATCCTTTCCCTGATGCTTTCCTTCCGGGCCCTGGCCCGGGAGTTTCAGGCAGAAACGGTTTGTCTCTCCCCACCGTCCCTGGAGGCGGAACACGAAGAATTCCGGGCGCTGTCCGCCGATATGATCCGGGCCGTCAATCTGGCCGGCAGGGTCCTGATGCTCAAGCAGGCCAAACACGGCGCGGCGCTCCTTCGGGATGAAGCTGTTCTCTTTCCCCCGGCCGGGGGTTAGGCGGGCGGGGAAATGAGGAAAAACCAGATCCCGCCGCTTTTAAAAAGGGAGGGAATTTCGTAATATATGGCGGGTTTATCGTATTGTCGTGATGGAAAATTCAGGGGAAGGCGCCGCGCCTCCCCGGGAAAAGGTGCCCGATGAGCAAGCGATATGAAGAACGTATGATTTCCATAGAAACAGTGGAAGCGGGTCTGCGGGGCGTCGCCTATATCCCCAGCCGGCAGATTGCCGCCACGGTTTATCTGGCCCATCATCTGGAAAAGCCGATCCTGGTCGAAGGGCCCGCCGGGGTGGGGAAGACGGAGCTCGCCAAGGCCGCCGCCGACTACCTGCAATTGCCTCTCATCCGCCTTCAGTGCTATGAGGGTCTCGATGAGGCCAAGGCCCTCTATGAATGGAAATACGGCAAGCAGCTCCTCTACACCCAGTTGCTCAGGGACAAGCTGGACGACATCATCAGCCGCAAGAACGGTTTCGCCTCCGCCATGGAGAAGCTGCACCAGTACGACGACATCTTCTTCTCCTGGCCGTTTCTGGAACCCCGGCCGCTTCTCAAGGCCCTCCAGGAAAAAGACGGCGCCGTGCTGCTCATCGACGAGGTGGACAAGTCCGACGACGAATTCGAGGCCTTTCTTTTGGAGATCCTTTCGGAGTATCAAGTTTCCGTCCCGGAGATCGGGACGGTGAAGGCCGTGACCAAACCCCTGGTCTTCCTGACCAGCAACAACACCCGGGAGCTCAGCGAGGCCCTGAAGCGCCGCTGCCTGCATCTCTTCATCCCCTTTCCCGAGGCGGCCCTGGAACGGGAGATCGTTTGCCGCCGCGTCCCCGGCATCTCCGCGCGCCTGGCCCGGCAGATCGTCAAATTCATCCAGGACGTCCGGGAACTGGAATTGAAGAAGGTCCCTTCGATCAGCGAGACCATCGACTGGGCCCGGGTCCTGATGATCCTCCATGCCGAGGTCCTCGACCCGGTGCTCGTCCGGGAAACCCTCAATACCTTCATCAAGTTCGAGGACGACGTCGGGATTGTGACGGAAAAGCTGCACCAGTTGACGGCCCTGGCGGTTAGGCCGTAGGGGCGGGCGGACAGGCGGCGCCCGCCGGGCGGGGGCTGCCCCAGCGGTCACGGTATCAGCGGCGCCATGCCGCTTGCTGCGGGGAGCGGGCTGGCCTTGCCCCTCACCGGGGCCGCGCCCCCCGGCGGGAGCGATTGAAAGGGAGATTGTGGAAAGAGTCCTGGAAGAGTTCATCACCGCCGCCCGCGTCGCCGGGGTGCGCATTTCCATTTCCGAAACCCTGGACGCCGCCCGGGCCCTGGAGCTGGTCGGCTACGGCGACCGCGCCCTGCTCAGGGACGCCCTGGCCGTGTCCCTGGCGAAAACGGCGCCGGAAAAAGAGCTCCTCCAGGCCTGTTTCGAGCGGTTCTTTGCCTTCGATTTTTTTGCCGGCGGGGCGGAAGCGGACGGTTGTGCACCTCCGGAGGCCCCGCTGCCGGACGTGGAATCGCCGCTGCTGCGCCTGCTTATGGAAGAGGACCGGGCCGGGCTCGCCGCCGCCATGACCGAGGCGGCCCGCCTGGAAAACCTCTCGCAGATAAGGTACTTCACCCAGCGCAGTCTTTTTGCCTTCCGCCTGCTCGACCGGATGGGGGCCGGGGAGCTCGACCGGCAACTCCAGGCCCTCCGGGCCGTGGACACCCCGGCGGCGACCGCCGCCGCGGCCCGCCTGGAAGCGGCGAAAAACTACCTGGCGGACAATGTCCGGCGCTATGTCCAGAACCGGTATGATCTGTTTGCCGGCGACGAGGGCGTCCGGCGCCTGGACGGCGAACTCCGCCTCGTCAAGCTGTCCAACATCGAGCAGCGCCATTTCGCCCGCATTCACCAGATCATCCAGCGGATGGTCAAGCGCCTCAACGACCTCCACTCCCGGCGCCGGAAACGGGCCCGGCGGGGGGTCCTGGATTTCAAGCGCACCCTGCGGGAAAACATCTCCTGTCAGGGGCTGCTGTTTACCCCCTCCTGGAAGCGGAAAAAGGTCGATCGTCCCCAGTTCGTGGTGATCTGCGACATCAGCCGTTCCGTGCTGCGGACGGTCCGGTTCCTGCTCCTGTTCCTTTACGGCCTCAACCAGGAGATCGCCAGGATCCGGACCTTTGTCTTTTGCACCAATCTGGTCGAGGTGAGCGATATCCTGGACAGCTGTCCCGTGGATGAGGCCCTGACCCGCATCCAGGGCGGGACGGACATCCCGCTGATCATGGGGCGGACGGATTATGAACGGTCTTTCGGAGATTTCCGGCGGCATTACCTGCACGCCGTCACCCGCAAGACGACGGTGCTGATTCTCGGCGATGCCCGGAACAACTACAACGATCCCTGTCCGGAGCACCTCAAGGCGATCTATGACCGCGGCCGGCGACTGATCTGGCTCAATCCGGAAGTCCCGGCCTTCTGGGGCGCCGGGGATTCGGAAATAAAGAAGTATTCCCCCTATTGCACGGTGGTCCGGGAATGCAACACCCTGGACCATATCGAGCGGCTCATCGGCGCCCTGATCAGAACGTGACCGTTACCGGGCGGGCGCATCCCCGGGTAAGCGGCAGGCGCGTCGTGATCAGAAAATGTCGGCGCAGATGTTGTTTCTCCCCCGTTCTTTTGCCTCGTAGAGCAGCCGGTCCACCCTGCGGATCAGTTCTTTTTCCCTGGCGTCGGGGGCGGCTTTGACGGTGAGGAGGCCGCTGCTGAGCGTGACCTCCACGGTTTTCCCCAGGATCGAAAGGGGCTGGGCGGCGCAGTGGGCATGAATCCTTGCGGCGATCTTCTCGGCGTCCCCGGCGCCGGTGTCGGTCATGAGGATCATGAACTCGTCACCCCCGTAACGGCAGACGACATCCAGCTTGTCCCGTACATGGGTCCCGAATATTTTCGCCAGCTCCTTGAGGACGGCATCACCCCCGGCGTGTCCTAAGGTGTCGTTGATCTTCTTGAAATGGTCGATATCCGTCATCAGGACGGAAAAAACCCCCCGGTGCCTCTGCATCCGTGCCAGCTCCTCCCGGAGGCGGATCTCGAAAACGTTCCGGATGAGCAGGCCCGTCAGGTCGTCGTGAGTGGCCATCTGGAAGAGCGACGAGTTTTCCAGGGAGATGGCGATCACGGTGGTCAGGATATGCAGCATCTGCATCCCCTTGGTGGTTCGTTGCCGGTCGTCGGGAGCGGTGACGGCGACCACCCCGATGATTTTCGTGCCGATCCCCGCCAGGGGCAGACAAAGGCAGAATCCCTCTCCCTCCTGTCCTTTCGCCGCCGGCATGGGATAGCCGCATCCCCGCTGTTGGGGGTAAATTCGGAACTCCTTGTTGATGATTACCTCTTCCAGAGGCGTCCCCGAGCAGGGGATTTCCTCGCGGGCGGCCTGGAACCGGCGATCCTTGAATAACCCCTCCAGGCAGAGATGTTGTTTGTCGCCCCGCCGGATGAAGAGGGCGACGTTCTTGTTGGCGCTGAAATCGGAAAGGGCCTCCAGGGACCTTTCCAGCAGGACCTCTCTTTTCAGATCCAGGGCCATCAGGCGCGTGGCGTAATTCAGGATGATCAGACAGTCTTCACTGTCGAGCAGGGCCTGGGTAGGACTGGCGCTCATCGTTTCCTCTTTTGCAGATTCTCAAGATTGCTCAACCACTTGGTCAGTGTCGCCGCCGGCGACGGCAGCTCTTCGCGATCCTCTTTTTGATTCACGTTATCCTCCGGGGGCGGTGAATCTTGCGGCAGGGCATGGAGATGAGCCAAGTTTTCATCTATTTCCGGCAGCAGAGGGGAAAGGGGATTCAACTCGGTGAAGCGCTCATAGTAACGGATCGCCTCGCGGACAAGGCCCTTTTTCTGACAGATCCGGCCCATGAGGCGGTAGATTTCCGAGTATCCCCGGATGATCTCTTCGATTTCCCGGATGATCTCCTGGGCCTCCTCATCATATCCCAGCCCCCACAAGGCCTCACACAGAATGGTCCTTCCCTCCACATCGCCGGGGATACTGGCGAGCCTTGTTTCGGCCAGGTCCCGGGCGAGCTGGTAAAGTCCGCGGTCCAGGAGACTGCGGGCCTGCACGGCAAATTCGTCCTGGGGTGGCTTCGTTGTTTGATCCATGATCGTCTGCTCCCTGGGGTGACGTTCCAAAAGCGGAACGTTGACCGCCATTTTCTGTTGCCCCGCCGGGCCGGCGACCGTTTCCCGCCGGGCCTTCTTTTCAGTTTCTTCCTATGGTCCGGATTCCTTACAAACTGTGCCTGATATCCCGTCCTCCGTTGTTGTCCCTATACCACGACAGCGGTGATTAGACAATGTTTCGCGGTGCGGAAAACTTTGACTTTTTTCAGGAAGTTGAATATATTTTTCCCGTAATCGACGCCTTTCGTCGCCGTCCGGCCGTCCCGGGACGGCGGCGGGGCGACACCCCCGAGCGGTTCCGGTCGGCCCGTACGCCCGCAGATGGGAACGACGATAGCTGAAACTATTCAGATACTTGACGACACTTTCACTCGCAAATGCGGGTATATGTTATTGATCTACAACGGTTTTTCATTAACGGAGCCGTTGCGGACAAGGCGGAGCGTGTCCCGCCGTTTTCATCCTGCCTTGTGACGGCGTGCCGTCATGGGGGTTTGATTTCGGGTCCGGGTAACATCGGCCGCAATTTAATTATGATTGAATTATGAAGGAAGCAAAGGAAAATCGTCCCCCCGCCGATCCCCCCCTGGTGATTACGGAATCCCTTTTCCACAGCATTGTGGATCATATGCTGGACGCCTTGCTGATCCTCGACTGGAACGGCGTCATCATCTTCGCGAATCAGGCGGCCGCCGATCTGGTCGAGCTGGCTTCGCCGGAAGCGGGCATCGGTCGCAACGCCGCCGAGTTCATCCACCCCGATTATTTTGCGACCGTCCTCAACGATCTGCTGAATGTCCGGGATGGAGGCGGCGGTTATCTGAGTCGCTACAGGGTGATCACGAACCGGGGCCAGGAGCGTTGGGTCGAAGGGCTGGGGACGCGGATTCCCCTGGGAGAGGGGACGGCCAATCTGGTGACGATCCGGGACATCGGCGAGATCAAGGAATCCGAACGGATGATCCAGGAGCGGGAGATCCGCCTCCGGGAGCTCTCGGTACTGCAGCGCGCCATCCTGGATGGAGCCGATTACTCCATCATCTCCACCGGTCCGGACGGGACGATCAAGACCTTCAACGCCGCCGCCGAGCGCTGGCTCGGCTGGCAGGCCGAAGAACTGATCGGCCGCCATACCCCGGCGATCTTTCATGCTCCCGAGGAGATCCGGCTCCGGGCGGAGGAATTGTCCCGGGAACTGGGAACGGACATCGCGCCGGGCTTCGAGGTTTTTGTCGCCAAGGCCCGCCTCGGTATCGCCGATGAACAGGAGTGGACTTACATCCGGAAAGACGGGAGTCGTTTCCCCGTGTCCCTGTCCGTGACGGCGTTGCGGAACGTGGAGGGTGAGATAACGGGCTTCCTGGGGATCGGGAGCGACATCACCGCCCGCCGTCAGGCGGAGGAGGAACTGCGCAAGCTCTCCCAGGCCGTAAAACAGAGTCCGGTGGCGGTGATCATCACTACCCCGGACGGCAAGATCGATTATGTGAATCCCCGTTTTACGGAGCTGACGGGGTACACCGCCGGGGAGGCGACGGGGCGGAACCCCCGGATCCTGAAATCGGGAGATAAGACGGCGGAGGATTACCGGGTGTTGTGGGAGACGATCTGCTCCGGGAGGATCTGGCAGGGCATTTTTCACAACCGGAAGAAAGACGGCGGCTATTACTGGGCCTCGGCTTCCATATCGCCGATCAAAAACTCCGCCGGGGAAATAACCCATTTTGTGGGCATCCAGGAGGACATCACCTCCCTCAAGATGACGGAGCAGGCCCTGATGGAGGCGAAAGAGGCAGCCGAGGCAGCCAATATCGCCAAGAGCGAATTTCTGGCCGGCATGAGTCACGAGATCCGCACGCCCATGAATGCCATCATCGGCATGGCGGACCTCCTGGCCGAAACGCCGTTGAACCCGGAACAACAGCAGTATCTACAGATATTCCGTTCCGCCGGCGAGAGCCTGCTGAGTTTGATAAACGACATTCTCGATTTATCAAAAGTGGAAGCGGGGCGTCTCGCCCTGGACGAATCTCCCTTCCATCTTGGTGAAGTAGTAGAGAAAACTTGCGAAATTATGTCCGTGCGGGCCCATCAAAAAAACATCGAGCTGGCCTGCGTGCTTGCCCCCGATGTCTGTATGGACCTCCTGGGCGACGCCGCCCGCCTCCAGCAGGTCCTCATCAATCTCGTCGGCAATGCCGTCAAGTTCACCGAGACGGGGGAGATCATCGTCAAGGTGGATTGCGCAGCATCCGACGGCCCCCATGGAAAGGACGATGACTGTCTCCTTCATTTTTCCGTCCGGGACACGGGCATCGGGATCCCGGCGGACAAACAGGAGCGGATTTTCGAACGCTTCACCCAGGCCGATGCCTCCACCACCAAAAAATACGGCGGCACCGGACTGGGTTTGACCATCTCCCGCCAACTGGTGGAACTCATGGGGGGAAGGATCTGGCTGGAGAGCGAGTTCGGCCGGGGGAGCGTCTTTCATTTTACGGCCCGCTTCAAGCGCGGCGGTGGGGGGGGCGTCGCTTCCGAAGCGCAACCGGAAATCGATCTGGCGGGGCTGCGGATCCTCGTCGTTGACGACAACGCCACCAATCGCCTGATTCTCCAGGAAACCCTGACCAGAGTGGGCGGAAACGTCACCTCGAGCGACAACGGCCGGGAGGCCCTGACGCTGCTGCAGAAGGCCCACCAGCGCCGGGAGCCTTTCGAGGTCGTGTTGCTGGATCAGCGGATGCCGGAGATGGACGGCCTGGCAACAGCAGCGGTAATCAGGCAGGAGCGGGAGCTGGCGGGGACGGTCATTCTCATGCTGACCTCGGAGAGCCGTGGTCCCGATGTCGCCCAGGCGGCGGCGATGGGCATTGCCGATTATCTGGTCAAGCCGGTGAAACGGGCGGAACTCTTGCGGGCCGTAGTCAGAGCCGTGGAAAACCGGAAGAACGGGACGGCGGCCATGCCCGCGGCCGCGACCGTCCCGGCGCCCCGGACGACGGCACGGCCTCTGCGCATCCTGCTGGTGGACGATTCGGACGACAACCGGTTCCTCATGGCGGCCTACTTCAAGAACACCCCCTACACGGTGGAGATGGCGGAAAACGGGGCGCAGGCGGTGGAAAAATTTTCAGGCGGCGATTACGACCTGGTGCTCATGGACATGCAGATGCCCGTCATGGACGGTTACTCGGCCACACGGCACATAAGGTCCTGGGAGCGGGAACAGGGGCGCCGGCATACCCCCATCGTGGCTCTGACGGCTTACGCCCTGAAGGAAGATGCGGAGAAAAGCCTCGCGGCGGGTTGTGACGCCCATCTGACCAAACCGATTAAAAAGGCCCGCCTGATGGAGACAATTATGTCCTGCATCGAGGGAAAGTGCGGGAAAGGGGCGGACGGAGATTATTCCGGCAAGAGGTCTGAATAATGGGGAACGAAGCGGTTGCCGGGGCCGGCCGTGACCGGCCGGTGATTATGGAAGACCTCTACAGGCATCTCCGGTACACCCTGGGCAAAGACCGGCGGGAGGCGAGCGCCGGCGACTATTTCAAGTCCCTCTGCCTGGCGGTGCGGGACCGGCTCATCGACGGGATGATCGAGACGGAGCGCCGCTATGTCCGGGAAGATCGAAAGCGCGTCTATTATTTGTCCCTGGAATTTCTGATCGGGAGATCCCTGGGAAACAATCTCCTCAATCTGCGCCTTTACGAAATATTTCAGGAGGCCCTGACCGCCGCCGGCCTGGATCTCGAGAGTCTCCGGGAGGAAGAAAGGGACGCCCCGCTGGGAAACGGAGGTCTGGGGCGCCTGGCGGCCTGCTTTCTGGATTCCATGGCGACGTTGGGAATCGCCGGTTTCGGTTACGGCCTTCATTACGAGTTCGGTCTCTTCAAACAGGTGATCGAGAACGGATATCAACGGGAGAAACCGGATTTCTGGCCTTCCCGCCAGGACCCCTGGGAGCTGGAACGGGCCGACGAGGCTTGCCTCGTACCCGTCTACGGGCGCATCGAGCACGGCGTGGACCGCCGCGGGGGTTATAATCCCATGTGGCTGGACTGGCAGGTGATTGTCGGCGTTCCTTACGATATGCCGGTGGCGGGATACGGCGGGAAAACCGTGAACTATCTGCGTCTCTACGCCGCCCGGGCCTCTTCGGAATTCGATACGGAGATCTTCAACGAAGGGGATTATCTGCGGGCGGTCCAGGACAAGATCGCTGCCGAAACGGTTTCCAAGGTCCTCTACCCCGCCGACAGCTTTGCGGCCGGCCGGGAGCTGCGGCTCATCCAGGAGTATTTTCTCGTGGCCTGCGCCCTGCGTGATATCATCCGCCGCTACCGTCACCGGCATGTCTCTTTCGACGCCTTTCCGGAAAAAACGGCCATCCAGATGAACGATACCCACCCTGCCCTGGCCGTGGCGGAACTGATGCGCCAATTGGTCGATGAATACGAGCTGCCCTGGGAGAGGGCCTGGGAGATAACCGTGGCGACTCTGGGGTACACGAACCACACCCTCCTGTCCGAGGCCCTGGAAAAATGGCCCGTGGCACTGCTGGAGAAGGTGTTGCCCCGCCATCTCCAAATCATCTACGAAATCAACCGCCGTCTCCTGGCGGAAATCGAGCGCCGCTGGCCCGGTGACCCGGACCGGATGGGGCGGATGTCCCTGATCGAGGAGGACCCGGAAAAGAAGGTGCGGATGGCATATCTGGCGGTTGTGGGTTCCCATGCCGTCAACGGCGTCTCCGCCCTCCATTCCGAGCTGATCAAAAACGAGCTGGTTCCCGATTTCCACGCCCTCTGGCCGGAACGCTTCGGCAATCAGACCAACGGGATAACGCCGCGCCGCTGGCTCCTCAAGGCCAATCCCCGTCTGGCCGAGTTGATTACCGCCACCATCGGCGACACCTGGGTCGTTGACCTTCCGGAGCTGCGCCGGCTTGAGGACTTTGCCGAAGACCGGTCCTTCCTGACGGCCCTGGGGGACGTCAAGAAACGAAACAAGGAGGATCTGCAAAAAGTCATCCGCGCAACCACCGGGGTCTCTGTATCCCCGGAGAGTCTGTTCGCCGTCCAGGCCAAGCGCATTCACGAGTATAAACGCCAGCTTTTGAAGGTCCTGTATATCGTCTACGAGTACCTGCTCCTGGTCGAGGACGGGTGGGTGCCCCCGATCCCGCGGACCCATATCTTTGCCGGCAAGGCGGCGCCGGGGTATTGGCAGGCCAAACAGATCATCAAACTCATCCACTGTCTGGGGGAGGTGATCAACGGCGATCCCCGGGCGGCGGAGTTCATCAAGGTCGTTTTCATCCCCGACTACCGTGTCTCCCTGGCCGAGCGAATCATCCCGGCGGCCGACCTCAGCGAGCAGCTCTCCACGGCGGGCACCGAGGCCTCGGGGACGGGAAACATGAAGTTCGCCCTCAACGGCGCCCTGACCATCGGGACCCTCGACGGCGCCAATATCGAAATTCGCGATGAGGTCGGGGCGGAAAATATCTATATCTTCGGCCTGACGATCGAGGAGGTCCGCCGGTTCCGCCGGACCGGCGGCTACGACCCCGGGGAGTGGTATCGCCACCATCCCCCCATCCGGAGGGTTATGGACGCCCTTCGTGACGGCCTCTTCAGTCCCCGGGAGCGCGATCTCAGCCGCTGGGTGTGGGATCGGATCATCGCCGGGGGGGACTTCTATTTCCATCTTCCCGATCTGCTGAGCTATCAGGAGGCCCAGGAGCGGGTCGGGCGGGATTACGGGGATGAGGTCCTCTGGACGCGCCGGGCGGCCGTCAACATCGCCCGGATGGGTAGATTCTCCAGCGACCGCACCATCGCCGGTTATGCCCGGGACATATGGGGGATTCGATAGGGCATGGGGGAGCGGATCCTGATTATCGACGACAGTGAAGACAGCCGGAACCTCATGAAGATGATGCTCGGGAAGGCCGGCTATGAGGTCAGCGAAGCCGCCGACGGACCGGCGGGTTTGGCGATGCTCGCCGCCGCCCCCCTTCCCGACCTCGTCCTTTTGGATATCATGATGCCCGGGATGGACGGCTACGAGGTCTGTGCCGCACTGAAAGACAACATCCAAACCCGGGACATCCCCGTGGTCTTCCTTTCCGCCCTCGGGGAGAGCCGGGACAAGATCCGGGGTCTGGAGATCGGCGGGGCCGATTACATCACCAAACCCTTCGACCGGGGGGAAACTCTGGCCCGGGTCAGGACCCATCTGAAGATCAGCCTGCTTACCCGGGAGGTCCTGGCGGCCAACCGGGAACTCCGGGAGAAGCAGCGGCGCCTGGACGAGGACCTGCGGGCGGCGGCGGGGATCCAGCAGAGCCTCCTTCCCCATCGCCTGCCGGCGTTGCCGGCCTGTGAACTGGCCTGGCGCTACATCCCCAGCGAGACCATCGGCGGGGATATCTTCAATGTCTTTTCCATCGACGAGGAGCGGCTGGCTTTCTATATGCTCGACGTCAGCGGTCACGGTGTTCCCGCCGCCCTGGTGACGGTATCGGTTTCCCAGTTCCTGCAGCCCCACCATGACCGGGACGAAAAGGGCCGGGAGTTTTTTGCGGCACCCCGGGAGGTATTGGCGGCCCTGGACCGGGAGTACCCCCTGGAACGTTTCGACAAGTTTTTCACCATGGTATATGGGGTCATCTCCCTGCGGGAGGGTCTGCTGACCTACAGCAGCGCCGGACACCCCCCGCCCGTACTCATAGGTTCCGGGAGACCCTGCGAACTGCTTGTCCGGGGCGGTCCTATCATCGGTCTGGGGGGGATTCTCCCCTTTGAAGAGGGGACGGTCGTCCTGTCCCCGGGGGACAAACTCGTCGTCTACACCGACGGGGTGAGCGATTGCCGGCGCACGCCGGGAGAAGTATATGGGGAGGAACGATTTTATCGCTTCCTGGCGGCGGTGAAAGACCGTCCCGTCGGGGTCATGATGGAGAAGATCGTCGGGGAGATAGATTCTTTCCTGGCCGGTCAAAGTCCCCAGGACGACATTACCCTCTTGGGCATAGAGTATCGAGGAGGCGGAAATGAGGGTTGAAGAAGAAAAACATGGCTTGGTGATGGTGGTCAGACCTATGGAGCGACGCCTCGACGCCGCTGCCGCCGCCGTTTTCAAAACAAAACTCGTCGAGCTGATTCAGCGGGGGGAGCGCTATATCGTTCTCGATTTGGCGGCAGTGGATTTTATCGACAGTACCGGTCTGGGGGCCATCGTTTCCTCTTTGAAGGCCCTGGGCGGGACAGGCGAGATTGCCATCTGCAACCCCCGGGAAACGGTTATGAGCCTGTTTCGCCTCACCAGGATGAACCGGGTTTTTCGGATCCTGCCTTCCGTAGAGGAGGCCATAGCCGGGATGCCCGGATCTTGATTGCAAATGAGCGTCCATCCCCCCCCGCAGGGTCGCCTCAGGGTAAGTATCGACAGCCGCCTCGATCAGGTTTTCATGGTCGGATATGCGGTGCGGGGGATATGCACCCAGCTGGGCATGGACAGGATCGTTGCCTTCCGCCTGGAACTGGCGGTTGTCGAGGCGGTCAACAACGCCATCAAGCACGCCTATGATGGGCAGGCCGGTCGTGATGTGGAGGTGATCGTCACGGTTGACGGGGACGAGGTCGTCTTCGAGATCTGCGACGAGGGGAAGCCCCTGGATCTTTCGTGTCGGCCCCGGCTCGATTACGACCCCCGCTGCAAGCAAAACCTTCCCGAAGGGGGTATGGGCCTCCACATCATCTCCCGGGTGATGGACGAGATCACTTACTGCCGCCGGGAGGGGCGCAACTGCCTGACCCTCAGGCACCGGCGCCGGCCGCCCCCGGACCCCTGAACCTTCTATGCAGAGATCCCCATAAATCCATTTTTACTTGGAGAACAAACCGGCCAGGGTGCCGTCCACCTCACGGTAGTTGCGGGTGACGACTTTGCCGTTCTTGACAAGGACCATCGTGGGGACACCCCGGACGCCGTAAGCGGCCGCCACGCTTCCCGTTTCATCCAGCAGGACCCGGTAGGGCAACTGATGCCGGTCAACAAAACGGGCGACCTTCACCACCGGTTCCTGGATGTCGATGCCGACCATCACCAGCCCCCGCGGGGCGTAAGTTCGATATATCTCCTTGAAGTGGGGGATCTCGGCGCGGCAGGAGGGGCACCAGGTGGTCCCGAAGATGAGCAGCACGGTCTTCCTGCTGTGGTCGCTCATGCTGAAAACCCGGCCGTTTGTGTCCCGGATGCTGAACAGCGGCGCCCACTCCTCGGCATGACCACCGGTCGCGGCTGCCGGCAGGATGACCAGGATGGCGATGACCAGGAAAACGGTTTTACGGAGCATATCGATTTTACCTCCTCGCTGTTGGGTGTGAAAACGTCGCCGGGCAGCGGCATAGTCACTTCTTTCGTTAAGCCCGGCTGCGGGTGTGGGCACGGTTTGAATATTCATCCCCAGAGCATGCCCGCCTGAATGAGGAAATACTCGCCCGCGGCGATCATGAGCCAGCCGAAAAATTTACTCACCCGGGTCATCCACATTCCCGAGCGGGGAAGATTGGCCAGGACGCCCGCAGAGGTGCCGAGGATGATAAGCAGGGTGCCCATGCCGAAGGAGAAAACGAAGAGGAGGGACATGGCGTAGGGGATGCTCTGCCGGGTGGCGGCAAAACTCAGCAGGACGGCCAGGACCGGGGCGGTGCAGGGGCCCATGACGAGACCGGAGGCGGCGCCGACGAGGAAGGCGCCGACGGCGCCCCGGGTCTTTTCCCGGGGCTGGAGGCGGGTTACGAACCGGGGCGTCCGGATGGGCAAGGTAAAGGCGTCCAGCATGGAGAGGCCCATGAGGATGCAGATATTGGCCATGATAAAGAACACCCAGGGATTGCTCTGGACCTGGCCGAACAGCTTCCCGGTCAGGGCCGCGACAGCGCCGATGGCCGTGTAGGTCAGGGACATGCCGAAGACGTAGACGAGGGAAAGGAAAAAGCCCTTGGATCTCGAACCGCTGCTGCGGGCCCCGATGAAGGCCACGGTCAGGGGGGCGACGGGATAGGTGCAGGGGGTGAAACTTACCAGTACCCCCCCCACATACACGGCCAGATAGGCCAGGAGGGCCGAATCCTGAAGATACCGGGCGGCGTTTTCCACGAAAGTTTCTATCATTGATCAACTTTATTCATTTTTTCCCGCGGCGTCAACAGAGAAAAGGCCCCGGGCCGGAAGCATCGTGTCGTCCCGGACCGGCTTCTCATACAGGGCCTGCCGCGCCGGTCTGGTTCCGGGCGGCCTGCCTGCGGCGAAGAATCGCCGCTGCAATTTCCTGACAGATATGATATTTTGGCGAAATTAAAGGGGAGGAAATGTTATGACCAATGAAATCGACAGTTTAGAGATTCATTTTCGGGGGCAAAAGAAAAAGAGGAATTATCCGCCCTTATTTGTCTTGAGAAATAGCCGCCGACGCAGGGGGGATGGTCATGCCTGAAGACCAGCTGCCGGACTGGACAAAGAAACTGGTAACGCCGGAGCGGGTTCTTGAGGAGGTCAAGCCCGGCATGAGCATCTTTCTCGGTACGGGGGCGGCGGAACCTCGCACCCTGGTTCGGCACCTCATCGCTTCCCCCCTCGAAAACCTCAAGGATTTGGAGCTGTTGCAGCTCATCAGCCTCAGCGATGCCGTCACCTCCCATAAAAGATCCCCGGCGGGCCGCTTCCGGCTGAAAACCTTCTTCTCCGGCTGGTTGGCCAGCGACGCCGTCACCTCCGGTTCTATCGATCTCATCCCCAGCCGGATCTCCCGGATCCCCCGTCTGCTCGAATCGGGGGCGATCCGGGTGGATGCGGCTTTCGTGCAGATTACGCCTCCCGATGCCTCCGGTTATGCCAGCCTCGGCGTCTCCGTCGATGCCGCCAAGTATGCCATGGAAAAGGCCACCCTCGTCGTGGGGGAAATAAACGACCAGGTTCCCCGGACCATGGGCAACACCTTCGTGCACGTCGATCAGTTTCATTATCTGGTAAAGGCGACGGAACCGCCGCTCTATTTCCCCCGCTGGCCGGTCAACGACGCCCTGGACCGGGTCGCGGCCAATGTAGCGGCCATGATCGAAGACGGCAGTTGCATCTCCTTTTACAACGGCCCCCTGTTCGAGGCCCTGGGGCGTCATCTCATGCAGAAACGGAACCTCGGTGTCCACACCTTCTTCTTCACGGATCCCCTGATGGATCTCGTCAGGTGCGGCGCCGTCAACAACCGGATGAAAGGCTATTTCCGGGGGAAGTCCCTCACCTCCTACGCCCAGGGGTCGCGGGAACTGATGCAGTGGCTCGATCGCAACCCCCTGGTGGAGTTCCAGGGCATCGACATCGTTTCCGAACGCCGGCGGATCAGCATGAACGAGAAGATGATCGTCGTGATCCCGGCGCGGAAAGTGGACCTCACCGGCAACATCGCCCTGCAGATCGGTCGGGGCAACGTCACCGGCAGCCCCGGCCAGGCCCAGGAGTTTTTTGCCGGCGCGGAATACTCTCCGGGCGGGCGGACGATCATCGCCCTGCCGAGCCGGAACCTCCGCGGGGAGGCGAATATTCTGGTCTCCGTGGCGGAATTTCCGAACCAGTTCACCAACCGTGAATCCCTTGATTTGATCGTCACCGACTACGGGATCGCCTCGCTTGCCGGCCGTACCATCCGGGAGCGGGCCCAGGCCCTGATCGACATCGCTCATCCCGACGACCGGGCCGCTTTGGTAGCGGAAGCGAAACGGGCCAATATCCTCTATGCGGATCAGATCTATCTGGAGGAAGCGGCGGCGCTCTATCCGGAGTATCTCACCGTTGAGCATACCTTCCAGGACGGACTACGGATCCGTTTCCGGGCCATCAAGCCTTCCGACGAAGAGGAGATGCGCCGGCTTTTCTATCGGTTTTCCGACCGGGCCGTTTACTATCGCTACTTCAGCCCCATCCAGACGATGCCCCATGAAGAGATGCAGGAGTACGTCAACGTGGATTACCGGCGGGTGATGTCCATCGTCGGGACCGTGGAAGAGGCGGGCATGGAGCGGATCATTGCCGAAGGAAGATATACGCGCCGGCGGGAAAACACCTATCCCAACACGGCCTTTGTGGTCGATGAGCGGTATCAGGGGCGGGGTATCGCTACGTTGCTTCTGGAGCTCCTCATCCGCACCGCCCGGGAACAGGGCCTCGGCGGCTTTTCCGCCGCGATCCTGGCGGATAACAAGGCCATGCTCCGGGTCTTCGAGAAAACCGGTCGGCCCCTGCAGGCCGCCATGATCGCCGGGGTCTATCACCTGAAGATGTCCTTCGCCGACGATAAGAGTCGGGTTTGATGCCGGCGCCGGCGGGAATCCGGTGTTTTCAGGTGTTCGAACCCCCGTCTTTCGCCGGGGCCACAAGCAGGAAAGGGCGAATTTTCAAAAGTAGCTCAATGCCGGGCCAGGAGGTGGAGGACCGCCTTCTCCAGGCCGTCCAGGGTCAGCTCGAACATGGGAAAGACCTGTTGCACCACCCCGATGGTCCAGGTCAGCCCCCATTCCTCCTGGGGGACGGGGTTGAGCCAGACGGCGTGGCGGAAGGTCCGAGCGAGGAATTTCAGGCGGTCGATGCTGGCGCCGGTGGCCTTTTGATCCACATAGATGGCGCCGTTGCCGTGAATGAGCTCGTAGGGGGCCATGCTGGCGTCACCGACGAGGATGAGGCGGGTTTCCGGGTCCCGGCGGATGAACTCCTCCACCGGCTCGGGTTTGAAGTACCGCTGGGGATCCGCCCAGACACGGCTGTAGATCGTGTTGTGGAAGAAATAGATCTTCAGATCCTTGAACTGGGCCCGGGCGTAGTGAAAGAGGGTCTGGACGATATCCACGTAGGGGTCCATGGACCAGCCCCCGTTGTCGATCATGAGGATGATCTTCAGGCGGTCCGTGAGGCGCCGGTCGAAGACGATTTCGATCTCGCCGGCGTTGCGCATGGTCTGGGCGATGGTCTTGTCGATGTTGACGATATCCCGGGGTCCCGAGGGGGTGAGGCGCCGGAGGCGCTTCAGGGCCTCGGCCATCTGGTGCTCCGTCAGGGGGCCGTCCTGGGAGTAATCCCGGTAGCGCCGCTCCAGGGCCACCTTGACGGCGGACTTGTTCCGGGATTGTCCGCCGACCCGCATCCCGCCGGGATGATTCCCCGAATGACCCACCGGCGACGTCCCCCGGGTGCCGATCCACCGGTTGCCGCCGTGGTGGGCCTCCGTCTGTTCTTTCAGGCGGTCGAGGAAATACTTGATCAATTCCTCGGGGGTCATCCCCCGGAGCTTTTCCTCGTCGATTCCCAGGGCCCGGGCCACCTCCCCGGGGTCCTTGAGCCACTCGTCGAGCATCGCCCGGGCGATCTCCGTCAGCTCCACCGCCGTGGGGTCGCGGAGTTCCGCCCCGCGGAAATGATGGGCGAAGATCTGGTCGTAACTGTCGAAATACCTTTCACTTTTTACCAGGATGGCCCGGGCGGCCGTGTAGAAGTCCTCCAGGGAATGGATCAGTCCCAGACTCAGGGCCCGGTGGAGCCGGAGAAAGGACGTGGGTGTCACGGGCACGCCCCGGTCGCGGAGGGTATAGAAGAAGTCGACGAACATCCTGGAATCCTACATGATCGGCAGCGGCGTCATATCTGCCCCCGGCCCAACTGCTGGACGGCCTGGAACAGATCGGCGCTTTTCTTGAAGAGGATGCCCAGATAGGGGACCCGCCCCTGCTGGAGGACCTGGGGCCGGAAATCGGGGTCGCTCTTCAGGGCCCTAAGCCAGTTGATCAGTTCCCGGGTTGCCGGCTTCTTTTCGATCCCCCGGAGCTCCCGGAGGCGGTAGAAGGTCTTGACGCAGGCCCCGATGAGCTCTTCGTCCAGTTTGGGGAAGTGGACTCCGAGAATCAGGCGCATCATGTCCGGGTCGGGGAAGGCGATGTGGTGAAAGTTACAGCGCCCCAGGAAGGGATCGGAGAGGTCCTTCTTGGCGTTGGAGGTGATGATGATCACCGGCCGGTGCCGGGCGGTGATCGTCTTGTCGATCTCGATGATGTCGAACTGCATCTGGTCCAGGACGTCGAGCATGTCGTCCTGAAAATCCGTGTCCGCCTTGTCGATCTCGTCGATGAGCAGCACGGTGCGGACCTCGGAGACGAAGGCCTGGCCGATCTTCCCCATGCGGATGTAGGCCTCGATGTCGCTCACGTCCCGCTTGGAATCGCCGAAACGGCTGTCGTTGAGACGGGTGAGGGTGTCGTACTGGTAGAGGGCCTCGACGAGCTTCATGCTCGACTTCACATTGAGGACGATGAGGGGCATGCCCATGCTTTCCGCAATGGCGTGCGCCAGCATGGTCTTGCCGGTCCCCGGTTCCCCCTTGAGGAGGAGCGGCATCTCCAGGGCCATGGAAACATTGACGATTTTGGCCAGTTCGTCGTCGAGGACGTATTTGGACGCCCCGCGGAAGGCGGCGGGCCTGGTGGCTTTGGTCATAAACGGGTACTCCTTGTACTACGGTAATGGTGCCCCGCTCCTTAGTCAATCTGCGGGAAAATTGCCATCATTTTTTTTCTTCGTGCTCATCTTTCCGCCTTGGGGACGGCTGCCGCCTCTGAAGAGGCCATTTTTGCCAGTTTCCCGGTCCGGACCAGAAAATCCGCGTAGCGCATATCGGTCTGCTGGGTGTGCGAAAGGAGCCAGTCACGGATATAGAGCATCATCCGATAGGTCAGCCTCTCCTCTCCCTGCTTGTAATCGTTCAGGAAACCGTGCACCTTGTCGAGGAAAGCGTCGTGTTCCTTCACATGCTCCCTGTAGCCGGGGTAGTCGGCCTTGATCATGAGCGAGCCTTCGGCATGGAAATGTTTTATCGTGTATTGGACCAGGTCATGAAACACCGGCAGCAAATCTTGAGAACCGCTTTCGTAAAGGTCGGTGATCCTGTTCATGATACCGAACAATTGCCGGTGCTGATCGTCCACCGTATCCACATGGACGCTGAATTTCGGGTTCCAGATCAGACGTTCGATCTTTTTCAAGCTTTCCCCCCGGTGTTCTTGCCCCTTTGCCTTATCATTAAATAAACCCATCTTCTCTCCGCTCCTTACCTGGAAATGTCCATAAACGACATGAAAACCATGATCTTACCTGTATCCCCATCCGGAGATGAACGATCACAGCTGAAGGATACTTTTTCAAATTGTCAATATAACAGGGCTTCTTTGACAGTCAATGGTTATTTCGCGCCCGGGAAACAGGGGTGGTTTCCCTTGTTTAGTTACGAGTTACGGGAGGGACGCGATTATGTAGGCGGCGATGAGGGCCAGGCCGGTAAGGGCGTGGACCTTGATCATGGCCAGGTTGGCGGGGGCCAGGCGGAGGGGGTCGTAGCGGTGGCGGCGGAGGATGATCAGGGACCGCCCGGCCCAGGGGATGCTGATCCAGGCCAGGAGGACGCCGGGGGTGAAGATCCCCAGGCAGACACCCAGAGGCGGGATGAGGTAGGCCAGGAGCAGGCCGCCGGCGTAAAGTCCCACGGCGGCATCCCGGCCCAGGAGCACCACCAGGTTGTTCTTTCCCCCCTGCCGGTCCGCGTCGTAATCGGGGATTTCGTTGATGACGATCATGGACCACATCATCAGGCCCAAAACGAGGGAGATCAGGAGCGTCTCCCAGGCCAGGCGGCCCGCCTGGACGAAATACGCCCCGAGGGTGATCACCGGACCGAAGTTGACCAGGAGCCCCAGCTCCCCGAAGCCGCGATAACCGAATTTCACCGGGGGCATGGTGTATAAGACGGAGGAGGCCATCCCGAAAACGCCGAGCGCCAGCACCGTCCAGCCGCAGCGGTAAGTGAGATATAGGCCGATCAGAATCGTCGCCGCGAAGCACAGGACCGCGGCGGTCAGCATTTCCCGGTCCGTGAGCAAACCAGCGGGGAGAACGCCGCTGCCGCCGGTGAAGGGATTTTTTTCGCCGGTTTTTTTTAGATCGACGGCATGGCGGAAATCGAAAACGTCATCGATCATGTTCAGGCCGATGTGATTGACGGCGACCCCGAGGATCACCAGGAGAAATTCGGGGAGCTTCGGGACATGACCATGGGACCAGGCGACGGCGGCGCCCAGGATCCCCGGCAGGACGCTGGGCAAAACGAAGTGGAGACGACCCGCCCGGAGCCAGACCTCCGGGCGGGAGTATCGTTTCCGGTCGGGGGTCGCGGCGTCTGTTCTCAGTCTCATGGAAAAAACGGCCCGTCGGTGCGTCCTGGCCCGGTCATGAAGATTTGCCGTCCTCCGGCCGCACCCCTCCTCCTCATGAAGTCCTTGATCAGAAACAGGGTGCGGGTCCTGGCCCGGTCAGTTGCGGCAACCGTCGATAAAGATCTTCCTCCGAACGATGCGCCCGATGTTCAAGGCCACGGTTTGAAGCGGGGAAGGCTGCGCCATGGTTATCCTTTTTCTCAAGGAATTCAAAGAGTAAAAGGTGTTGTAGAGCCAGAGAAAACCTGCCAGGAGCTCCTCCGGAGTCATGTTCAGGGGCCGAAAGACGACATGATTGGCATCGTATTTCTCCCAGTTGCGGTGCAGCAGCCGCCCCTCCGCCTCCATCCTGGCAAAGCTCCGGGTTCCGGGCATGGGCGTGAAGATGTAGAAATTGGCGCCGGCCAGGTGGTTTTCTTCACAGAAGGCCAGGGTGTGGCGGAAGGTGTCCCGGTCGTCGTGATCCAGGCCGAGCATGAAGGACCCCAGGACATTAACCCCCCGCTCGCGGAAGGTGCGGAGAGAGGCGGCGTACTCGTCAACCTTGTTTATCCTTTTCCCCATGTCCCGGAGGTTTTTGGGGTTGATGGACTCGATGCCGATGAAAAGCCAGGAAAGGCCGCTGGCTGCGGCCAGGTCGAGGAGCTCGGGGTCCTTCGCCAGGGTGATGCTGCCCTGACTGACCCAGTTCTTTTTCAAGGGGGCCATGGCGCGGAAAAGCTCCCGGGCATAGGCGGGATTGCCGCAGATGTTGTCGTCCACGAAAACGAGGTGATCCGTCGGCATGGCGGCCAGTTCGGCGACCACCTCGGCTACGGGACGGCAGCGGTAGGTGCGCCCCCAGTACTGGGTGACGGAACAGTACTCGCAGTTGAAGGGACAGCCCCGGGAGGCCATGATGACGTTGGGGAAGGAGTAGCCCCCTTGTTTGAGGATCTCCCTGCGGGCGGGCGGCAGCCCCCTGAGATCGTGACGTTCCTGACCTGCATAACGAGGTTTCAGGGTCCCCCGGAGCATGTCGGCGGCCAGCTCCGGCCAGACCCCTTCCGCCTCGCCGATGACCAGGGCGTCGGCATGAGCCGCCGCCTCCTCGGGAAAGAAGGAGGGATGGAGTCCCCCCATGATCACGGGTATCCCCCGCTCCCGGAAAGAGTCGGCCAATTCGTAAGCCCTTTTGGCCTGGGGGGTAATGGCGGTGATGCCCACGAAATCGGCCCGGATCTCCCGGGGAAGATCCTCGATGTCTTCATCGTAGGCCGTCACCCGAAAATCCGGCGCCGCCAGACCGGCCAACAGGGGCAGGGTAAGGGGGGCGATGGATGATTTGCGCCGCCGCTTTTTCCCGAAGCGATTCTTGTTGGGCCCGGGGTGGATCAAGACCAGATGGGGTTTGTTTTCCATGCGCTGTCCTCCGTAATGCCGATGTTGAGCGACCCGCGCCACCGGGCGAGGCGGTTGCTCCTCGGCGGTTGCTGTGAGCCTCTTCCTGAAAAACTACCTATATGGAACGGAGGGGATGCCGTCAAGGCAAAACATGGGGCCGCCGGGAAAGCGGCTGTTCATAACTCCTCCCCGCAATGAGACCGGCGAACCGCCGCCGCTCATCTCCCGTCCCGCAAATGATCTTCCCTGAAGAACAGAAAAGCGGACAAGCCTGGTGCTAAAAAACCGGTCAATGCTATCTGTGCTTGACGGAAGACAAAAGGACCATTGCTCCCTCCCGGTAAAACTGATATAAGACAATCCGCGGGTTGCAACGCCCGCCATGTCCGCAGGCGGGGACCACGAAACATGAAAACCAGCGGTCGGTTGAGAACATTTTAACCAAGATTTTCATGCCGGGGCCTCCCCCGGGCACGATGAAAATCCCGCTGTCGAACCGTCCGTGCCGTGTGAGACAAGTACTTCAGGTGTTTGTAATTATCGGCCTCGGGTATTATTTGCTGACGAATGCGGACGGAAAATGACCGCCGCCGCATTCGTCCGGTCCTGAGTGAAAAGGGAGATTTTTATGGACGTCCTGGCCCTGAGCCGGATCCAGTTTGCCGTGACGGCGATGTTTCATTTCCTTTTCGTCCCCCTGACCCTGGGGCTTTCCATCCTGGTCGCCTATATGGAGAGCCGCTATGTGGCCACCCGGGACGGGATGTACCTGCGGATGACGAAATTCTGGGGGCGTCTTTTCCTCATCAATTTCGCCCTGGGTGTGGCGACGGGGTTGTCCCTCCAGTTCCAACTGGGGATGAACTGGGGGGAATATTCCCGATACGTGGGCGACATCTTTGCCGTCCCGCTCGCGATCGAGGCCCTGCTGGCCTTTTTCCTGGAAGCGACTTTCATCGGCCTGTGGATTTTCGGCTGGAAACGGGTTTCTCCCCGCCTCCATGCCCTGTCCATCTGGATCGTCGCCTTGGCAACCAATATGTCGGCCCTCTGGATCCTCCTGGCCAACGGCTGGATGCAGCACCCCGTGGGCTATGTCCTCCGGAACAACCGCGCCGAACTAACCGATTTTCTGGCGCTTATCACCAGCGGTTACGGATGGCTGAAGTTTTTCCATACTATTCTGGCCGGTTATGTCGTGGCGGCCTTCTTTGTCATGGCGATCTCCGCCTGGCATCTCCTCCGCAAGAACCATCTGCCCCTCTTCAAGGAATCCTTCCGGATCGGGGCGACCTTCGGTCTGGTGAGCGCGCTCCTGGTGGTCCTCGTCGGTGATTTTCACGGCGCCGAGGTCGGGAAGGCGCAGCCGGCCAAACTGGCCGCCATGGAATCCCTCTGGGAGACCCAACGGGCCGTGCCTTTTTACCTGATTCTTGTCCCCGATCCGCAGAAGGAACGTAATGCCTTGGAACTCCTCGGTATTCCCAAAATGGTAAGCTTCCTCGCCTTCAAGGACGGCAATGCGGAGGTCAAGGGCCTCAAGGATTTCCCCCGGGACGAGCGGCCCCCGGTATGGGCGACCTACGTGGGCTTCCGGCTCATGGTGGGTCTGGGCGGATTGTTCATCCTCCTGAGCGCCCTGGCGGCCTTCCTTTCCTGGAAGGATCTCCTGGAGCGGTATCCCCTGTTTCTCAAGGTGCTGCTCCTGGCCCTGCCCCTGCCCTATCTGGCCGGAGAGCTGGGTTGGATCGTCGCGGAGGTGGGAAGGCAGCCCTGGATCGTCTATGGGGTGCTGAAGACTTCGGCGGCCGCCTCCCGGGGTGTATCGGCCCTCCAGGCCGTGGTGTCCCTGGCCGGGTTCATGATCCTTTACGGTTTTCTCGGGGCGGTCAACTTCTATCTGTTGGCCAAATATGCCCGCAAAGGGCCGGAGGCTTGAGATGATGGACTATCAATCCCTGTGGTTTTTCCTCTGGGCCGTCCTTTGGGCCGCATATTTCTTCCTGGATGGTTTCGATCTCGGCGTGGGTATTCTTCACCCCTTTCTGGCCCGGAACGATCTCGAGAAACGCCTGGTCATGAACAGCATCGGACCGGTTTGGGACGGTAACAAGGTCTGGCTGGTGACGGCGGCCGGGGTCACCTTCGCTGCCTTCCCCGCCGCCTTTGTCGTGATCTTCAGCGCCTTTTACTTCCCCCTCCTCCTGATCCTCTTCGGATTGATCATCCGGGGCATCGCCCTGGAATTCCGGAATAAGAGCGAATCCCGAGCCTGGCGGCGGGGCTGGGATCTGGCCTTCTTCCTCGGCAGTCTGACGCCGGCCTTTCTCTTCGGGGTGATCTTCGGCAATCTCTTTCAAGGGCTGCCCCTGAACGATCAGGGCTACCAGGGGAGCGCGGCGTCGCTATGCAACCGCTACAGCCTCATGACGGGGTTGATGTTTGTCGTCATGCTCACCGTCCACGGCGCCCACTGGGTGGCCGTCAAGACGGGGGATGATCTTGTCGGCGCCAGGCTGGGGCGCTTCGCACCGCGGGCGTGGGTTCTCCTGGTGGTGACCGTGGCGCTTTTTTTCGTGAACACCGCCTTCGCCACGTCCCTGTTTGCCAATTATCTCGACAATTACGTCCTCCTGGTCCTCCCCGCCGGGGTGATGTTGTCCCTTCTGGCGATGGGCATGGAGGTCTTGAAGAGAAATTATCGCCCCGCCTTTTTCGCTTCCGGGGCCGCTGTCGTTCTGATCGTCCTCACGGGGTTCGCCGGTCTTTATCCCCTGCTCGTGCCCGCACGTCCTGACGCTATCCACAGCCTCACGATCTTCAACAGTGCCGCCAGTGCCTACACCCTGAAAATCCTTACCGTTGTCGCCGTGGTCTTCGTTCCCCTTGTGGCGGCCTATCAGATCTGGGTGTACCGGATATTCCGGGGGCCCGTGACCGGGGAAGATATGGAAAACAAGGAGGCGTATTGAGAATTACGGCAGAGAAGTCCATGACCCATCCGCGGCTTGTCGAGGCCATGAGTGATCCCCGGTTCTATCCCCACCGTCCGTCCGGGGTGGAGTTGGTGCAGACCCACATCTCCTATGTCTTCGTTGCCGGCCAAGAGGTTTATAAGGTCAAGAAGGCCGTTGACTTCGGTTTTCTCGATTTTACGACCCTGGAAAAGCGCCGGCATTACTGCCATGAAGAGCTCCGCCTGAACCGGCGGCTGGCCCCCGAGACCTATCTGGGCGTGACGGCGATCCGGGAAGCCGGTCGGGACGGGCAACTTGTCCTTGGCGACGGGGACGACGACGGGGGCCGGGTTGTTGAATATGCCGTCCGGATGCGCAGGCTTCCTCAGGAACGGATGTTGAAGAACATCGTCGGTGCCGCCGGCTTCGATCCGGCGATCTTGGATAAGGTTGCGGAAAAACTGGCCGCTTTTCACCGGCAGGCCGAAACGGGGGGGCTCATCGACGAGATCGGCGACCCCGCGACCATCCGCCGCAACCATGAGGAAAATTTTGCGCAGACGGAAAAATACAGGGGCGTTACCATCACCGATTTCCAGTTCCGGTTCGTCAGGGACTATGTCTTTAGGTTCCTGGAGGTAAACGCCGCCCTTCTGGCCCGGCGGGTCCAGGAACACCGCATCCGCGACGGCCACGGAGATCTGCACCTGGAACACATCGTCATCGCCCCGGAGATCGTCATCTTCGATTGCATCGAATTCAATGAGCGTTTCCGTTACGGTGACGTGGCGGCGGATGCGGCCTTTCTGGCCATGGACCTGGATTACAACGGCCATGCCGCCTTTGGCGACCGCTTTGTGGAGGCTTACGCCCGCTATGCCGACGACGGCGAGATCCTCCGGCTGATAAACTTCTACAAATGCTATTACGCCTATGTCCGGGGCAAGGTGGTGAGCTTCCGCCTGGACGATCCCGCTATCGACACCCGGGGGAAGGAAGAGGCGCGACGCATCGCCAGTGGTTATTTCGATCTGGCCTGTAACTATGCCGCCCGACTGGAGAAACCGGCGCTGATCATCATCACCGGCCTCATGGGCACGGGAAAAAGCGTATTGGCCTCTCTGGCGGCGCCGCGTCTCGGTGCCGCGGTGATCCGCAGCGACGTCCTCCGCAAGGAGATTCTGAATCTGGCCCCTACGGACCGCCATCATGTGGAGTTCGGTCAGGGGATCTACGGCGAGGAGATGTCGGCCCGGACCTATGCCGCCGCCCATGAGCGGGCGGCGTCAATGTTGGTGTCGGGTCGGCCCGTTATCATCGATGCCTCATACAAACGGGCGGAGGAACGCCGCCAGGCCCTGGCGTTGGCCCGCCGGCTCAAGGTGCCGTTTCTGACGGTCGTATGCACCTGCCCCGACGAGGTGGTTCGGGAACGTCTGGAACGACGGGTCAAAGACCCCCGGGAGGCCTCGGACGGCCGTTGGGAAATCTATGCCGCCCAGAAGGGCGACTATGACCGGCAGGACGATCTGCCCGGGGAATGCCGGCTCACGGTGGATACTTCCCGGAGCCCGGAGGAATGCCTGCAGGCGATTATGGAGCGGCTCCGGTTCTGACCGCCTGCGCCGCCGCCGTTTTTTCCTTTTGCTGCTTCTGCGCCTCCTTGAGGAGGCGTTTCTGTGTTTCGTCGAGGAAGACCTTGACTTTGTAGTCCAGTCCCAGGTTGGGGTAATTCTTGACTATTCCCTCGAAGCGCCTCCTTGCGGCCTCGTATTTGCCCTGCTTGAAATAGAACTCCCCGATGTAGAATTCCTGTTCCGCCAGATTCTGCCGGCATTCCCGCAGTTTCTGTTCCGCCAGGAAGGCGAACTTGCTTTGCGGGTAGCGGGCGATGAGGCGCGCGAACTCCCGGGCGGCCTTGACGGTTTCCGACTGGTCCCGGTCGATCGTGGTCATCTGCTTATAGTGACACATCCCGAGCTGATAGATGACGTAGGGGTTGTTTTCGTTCGTCGGGTGCAGATTTACAAAATCCGTATAGGCCAGCTCCGCTTCTGCGTATTCCTCATCGGAAAAATGGGCGTCGCCGATCCCGATCTCCGCCTGCAGCGCCAGGGGGTGGAGGGGGTTTTCCTCCTTGAGGCGGGTGAAATATTCCACCGCCCGCTTGTAGCGTCCATCCTGGTACGCCTCCACGCCGGCCTGATACAAGGCCTCCGGTGTCCCCTTGGCCATCTGTTTCCGCGACCATAGATCTTTCCACCAGGCGCACCCGGTGACACTCGTGGTCATGATGATGATGAAAAGGACGATCGCGGTCTTTTTGCCGATGGTATATTTTCCTTTCATAACCCTTTTTTGGCGAAGGCCTCGAGCTTGTCCTTGGGAACGAGGCCGATGAGGGTGTCCAGAACCTGGCCGTCCTTGAACAGGATCAGGGTCGGGATACTGCGGACGCCGTATTTCTCCGCCGTGAGGGGACTTTCGTCGATATTCAGTTTGGTTACCTTCACCCGCCCTTTATAACCGGCCGCCAGCTCTTCCACCAGGGGACCGAGAGCCCGGCAGGGCCCGCACCAGGGGGCCCAGAAATCTACGATCGCCGGGATATCGGACTTGATGACCTCCTGATCGAAATCGTTGTCGCCGACATGTTTGATATCCTCTGCCATGGAGATTGCTCCTTTCAAAAAATTCTTTTTCTTTGTAGGGGCAAGTTATGACACATCCCGGCGGATGTCAAATCGAAAATTTGCGGAGGCGGCGGCTGTCGCAGAGGAGGCTTTTGCCTGTTGACGCACCGGCCGCTGTCGCACCGGGATAGGCCGGTCGGGACTTTGTCGCCCCGCCGGTTCAGGTCATGCCGGCGGGCCCAAGGGTGATTTATGGGCAAATTTCGGCAAGCGCCTGATTATTTTCATGTTTCGTTGTGCCCGCTCTGGGCATGATGGTTTGTGGATAAATTTCGGCAGGCGACCGGTCGTTTGCCTGTTTCGTTGCGTCCGCCTGCGGGGATGAAGGTCGGTTGAAAAAACCGACCGGGCTGTTTTGACTCCCGGCCGCGAATCTGGTATAGCTCAAGGCGCTGTGCAGATCTTGAGAGGTGGCCCGTTATGGAGCGATTGGGAATTATTTCCGGAACCATCCCCCTCCGGGAGAAGGGGGTGCTCGTCGATCCGGAGGAGACGTGGGTCGACACGGACCATGGCCGCGTTTATTGCCTCGTCGCCGGGGAGATCGTTTTTCTCCCCCGTCACGGCGGCGACCCCCGGGACTATGTCCTGCCTCATCTCATCAACCATCCCGCCAATTTTCTGGCCCTCAAGAGCCTGGGTGTCCGGGAGGTGATCGCCGTAAATTCCACCGGTTCCCTAAAACGGGCCCTGCCGCCCGGCACCCTGGTCGTTCCCGACGATTTCATCATGCTCCATCCCGGCCCGGCGGTTTTTCACACCCCTGCCGCCCACATCACCCCGCAGCTCAGTGAGGAAATCCGGCGGAAGTGGCTGGCCGCCGCCGCCGATTGTAATATAACCGCCGTGGATGGGGGGGTTTACTGGCAGACCGCGGGACCGCGCTTCGAAACGAAGGCGGAAATCCGGTTCATGTCCCCGGCCGCCGATCTGGTGGGAATGACCATGGCCGCCGAGGCGATCGTCGCCCGGGAACTCGCCATGGATTATGCCTCTTTATGTTCCGTGGACAACTACGCCCACGGGCTGGTGGATAAGGAATTGACGATGGAAGAGGTCGTGCAGTGCGCCCGGAGGAATGCCGAAACCATCGCCGGCATCGTCAAACGCTACGTGGAAAGGAGGAAGGGATGAAGTTTTCGAAAAAGGGGGATGGGGGGGAAACGAGTCTCCTCGGCGGCCAGCGGGTACCGAAATACGATCCCCGGCCGGAGGCTTACGGTGTTCTGGACGAGGCCAGCTCGGCCCTGGGGGTGGCCCGGGCCATGACGGACGATGGACGGATCAAGGAGATTATCCTCAGCGTCCAGAAGGACTTGCTCACCATGGGGGCGGAACTTTCCAGTCTGCCCGGCGATATTCCGAAGCTCGGGGTGCGCATCGGCGCCGCCGACGCCCGGCGTCTCGAAGATCTCATCGACGAACTCCAGCAGGTGGTCAAACTGAAGAAAGAATTCATCTACCCGGGGGAAAAGGTCGTCGCTGCCCAGATCGACGTCGGCCGGACGATCATTCGCCGGGCGGAAAGAAAGGTGGCCCTCCTCAAAAGGGAGTCTCTGGTGGACAACCCCCATATCCACGAGTACCTGAACCGTTTGGCCGACATGCTCTTCGTCCTGGCCCGGTACGACGAACAGCGGGGATAGGGAGGACTAAAAGGCCCCCAACTGGCAGGGCTTGATCTTGATCTGCAGGGCCTCGCAGGCGGCCGCCACCTTTTTGCGCCCGATTTTCATCCGGGCGGCGATATCCCAGGCGGCTTTGCAGGGGAGCCGCCCGTCCGCCAGCCCCTCCCGGATCGCCGCCGCCAGCGCCGGGGCCACGGCGGCCGCCGGCGCCACGGATTTTCCCGCCAGCGGGTAGCCGAAAAGGCCCAACTGGCACTTGCCGATCCTGATCTCCAAAAGGTCGAGGGTGATGCCGATTTCGGCGAGGGAGACCCCCTGTGTCCGGGCGATCCTTTCCGCCCGGGCGCAGTCGAGGGCGTCGCCCCCGGTCCGGTTCCGGATGGCCTCCGCGAGGACCGGCGAGACCCGGCGGTCCGGGGGATGCTTGGTTTTGTATGCTCCGACGGGGATCTTGGTCATCTCCTGTCCTCCCTCAGTATTTCATGTAGTGGAAGGGTTCCACCGCCGCCAGCGCCTCGGTGTCCAGGGTTTTGAATCCTTTTTTCTCGATGATCTTCACCGCCTTCTCCGGATCGTCCACATCCACGACAAAGACGGCGCGGACGCGGTTCTCCAGGACGAATCCATAGGCGTTGTTGATGTTGATGCCCTCCCTGGCCAAAAGCTGCGCCAGCTTGTCCAGGCCACCCGGCCGGTCGTCCAGAAGGACGGCGAGGACGCGGCGGATCTTTACGAGCACGCCCGCCTTCGTCAGGGCGGCCAGGGCCCGTTCCGGATCATCGACGATGAGATGGATCACCCCGAAGGTATCGGAGGTGGAAATGGCGGTGGCCCGGATGTTTATCTTTTCCCCGGCCAGGATACCCGTCACCTCGGCGAGCTTGCCGGGCTTGTTTTCCGCGAAGATGGACAGCTGACTCGCAATCATATGTTTCTCCCCTCCCTCAGTCTTTGCGGTTGTCGATGACCCGCTTGGCCTTCCCTTCGGACTGGGGCAGGCTTTCGGGCGTTACCAGATCCACCTTGGGGGTGATGAGGATGTCGCTCTTGAGTTCCTCGACGATCCGCTTCCGCAACCCCTCGAGATGTTTCAGGTCGCCGTCGAAGAACTGCCGCTCCACCTCCACCTTGATCGTCATGTGGTCGTTGTAGCCTTCCCGGTCGAGGATGATGAGGAAATTCTTGCCCACACCGGGGATGCCCATGAGTTTCTTTTCGATCTGGATGGGGAAGATGTTGACCCCCTTGAGGATCATCATGTCGTCCGTCCGTCCCTTGATCCGCTCGATCCGCCGGTGGGTCCGCCCGCAGGGGCATTCCCCGGGGACGATGCGGGTGAGATCCTTCGTCCGGTAGCGCAGGATGGGCATGCCTTCCCGCCGCAGGGTGGTCATGACCAGTTCCCCCTCCTCGCCGTCCGGGACGGGCTTCAGGGTTGCCGGATCGATGATTTCCACGATGAAATTGTCTTCCCAGATGTGGAGACCGTTCTGGCAGGGGCATTCGAAGGCCACGCCGGGACCGTTCATCTCCGAGAGACCATAGGAATTGTAGGCCTTGAAGCCGTAGATGTCTTCGATCTTCTGGCGCATCTTTTCCGAGTGGGGCTCGGCGCCGATGTAGGCGATGCGGATCCTGGTGCCCCGCGGGTCCAGCTTGAGCTCTTCGAAGACCGTGGACAGGTGGAGGGCGTAACTGGGGATGATGTGAATGACCGTGGTTTCGAAATCCTGCAGGAGCTGGATCTGCCGTTTGCTGTTCCCGGCCCCGGCGGGAATGACGAGGGCCCCGATCCGCTCGGCGCCGTAGTGGAACCCCAGGCCGCCGGTGAAAAGTCCGTAGGTCATCATGTTCTGGAAGACGTCGTTTCTGCGCATCCCCGACATATACATGCACCGGGCCAGCAGATTGGTCCATTCGTTCAGGTCACCCGCGGTATGGAAGATGACCGTGGCCCGGCCGGTGGTTCCCGAAGAGGAGTGCATGCGCACCAGATCGTCCTTCGGGGTGGCCACGAAGCCGTATGGCCAGTGCTCCCGGAGGTCGTCCTTGGTGGTCGGCGGGATCTTTTCCAGATCCGCCAGGGAACGGACGTCTTCCGGCGCCAGGCCGGTTTTCTTGAAAAGATTGCCGTAATAATGTGATTTGGCCGCCTGCTTGAGGGTCTGTTGCAGGTGTTCCCACTGCAGCGCCGCCAGGTTGTCCCTGCTGATCGTCTCGATATCTTTTTCCCAGTACATCGCTTGCCTCCCCGTCCCGGCGCCTTGCAAAACCGGCACGCCGTCGTCTTCCGGCGCCGGTGGCCTGTTGTTTATTCCCCGTTATCCCTACCCCTTGTGAAAAATTTTATCAAGGCAATATTCATCATGTGGATCCTTGCCTTGACATCACGGCGGTATTCCCTTATCCTTCCCGGACCTCGGTGGTTATGGGGGCGTCAATACAACTTTGCGGGAGGTTAGCTTATGTCGAAAGAAATGCGCAGGATGGTGATGGTGTTGCTGGTGCTGACGGTGTCGTTTATGTTCTTCATCGGATGTGCGAAACCGCCGACCCAGGAGATGGAGAGTGCGGAGAAAGCGCTTACGGAGGCGAAGGCGAAAGAGGCCGATCTGTATGTACCCGATCTCTTCAAAAAGGCGGAGGACGCCTTGAAAAAGGCCAAGGACTTCGTGGCCCAGAAGAGCTACAAAGAGGCGAAGGCGGCGGCGGAAGAGGCGGCCCAGACGGCGGGGCAGGCCGTGGCGGCCATCGAGGCGAGCAAGGCCAGGATGAAGCAGGAAGCGGCCGGGATGGTTGAAGAGGCGGAAAAATCCCTTGCGGAGATCAAGACCTTGACGGCGACGGCGATAAAGAAGAAGGTCCAGATCAACCGGGAGGAATGGCAGGGTATGATCGGCAAGGCCGAAGTGGATCTGATCAGCGTCAAGAATACGCTTCAGGAGCAGAAGATCCGTCCGGCCTATGATCAGGTCAAAGCCATCCTGGCGCAGCTCAAGGCCAAGACCGGGGAAATGGCCGCCCTCCTCGGGATGCCGGTTCCCGGCGCGGCAGCGACGGCCCCGGTTACCCCGGCGGCCCCGGCGGCAAAAAAATAGCGGTTTTATTTGTGAGTTCGTCGTCATGATGGCAGCGGAGCGGGTTTAGTCCCCTTTCCCCGGAAGAGGTTGCTTCTCCCTTTTCCGGGGAAAGCCGGGGGCGGCGCCCGAACGGCCATGCACGACGGCCGCCGCTTCCCTCCCGGTTCCGGCCATCAGGCCCGGGCGGTTTTATTGACATCGGAAGACGATATGACGGGAGCCCTTCTCTCCGGGGGAAAGAATACCCGGATGGGCAGCAACAAGGCCTTTCTGGAGGTGGACGGCGAGCGCCTCATCGACCGCGCCGTCCGGATCTACCGGGAGATATTCGACGAGATCATCCTGGTGACCAACGAACCCCGGCTGTACCTCGACCAGGACGTGACGATCGTAACGGATCTGGAGAAGGGCAAGGGGCCGCTGATGGGGATCTACACCGGCCTTTTCTGGGCCGCCGCCGATCCGGTCTTTTTTGCCGCCTGCGACATGCCTTTCCTCGATGTCCCCTTCGTCCGCTATCTTCTGGAACAGAGCCGGGATGTGGATATCGTGGTTCCCGAAACCGCCGACGGCCTCCAGCCCCTCCATGCCGTCTATTCCCGGCGCTGTCTGGCCCCCATCAAGGCCCGCCTGGACCGGGACCGCCTGAAGGTGACGGGATTCTACAAGGGGCTGAAGGTCAGGACCATCCCGGAGCAGACCATCCGCAGTTTCGATCCCCAAGGCCGGATGTTCCTCAACATCAACACCCCGGAAGAGTACAGGCGTTTATGCTGAGGCGGCCGCCTTCCGCAATCGGCCGGGGGGAGAAAAAACGGGACGGGCATCACCGGGGCGGTCAAGGGCGGTCATTTTCCTTGACAAAACGAGGCGCTTTGTTTATGTCTGCCCACAATTATCTTTAAAGGGGGAATAGTCTTGATGAGTGATAAGAAGCTATTCGGTATGCCTGCGGAAACAGGGCGGTGGATCTTTGTCGTACTGGGATTCATCATCAACATCTGTCTGGGAAGCGTTTATGCCTACAGTGTGTTCGCCAAACCGGTCAGAGCGCTTTTAAATGTCAGCGCCACGGAGGCGGGTTTGCCGTTCATGGTCTTTCTGGCCTTCTTTGCCACCCTGGTTTTTGTGGGGGGGCAGTTGATCGGAAAACTCGGTCCGCGGAACCTGGGCATCCTCGGCGGCGTCATCCTGGGTCTGGGCTGGATGGCGGCAAGCCAGTCCACGAGCATCATGATGCTGGCCATCAGTTACGGCGCCATCGGCGGCGGGGGTGTGGGCCTGGCCTACGGCGTGCCCCTGGCGGTGGTGGGGCGCTGGTTTCCCGACAAACGCGGTTTGGCCCTGGGCCTGACCCTGGCGGGGTTCGGGGGTTCGCCCTTTGTGTCGGCCAATGTGGCGGTGGCGTTGATCAAGGCCGTCGGGCCCATGGAGACCTTCTTGTATCTGGGGGCGGCCTTCCTGGTCATCGTTTGTCTGTTGTTCATCCCCTTCCGCTATCCGGAAGAGGGCTGGAAACCGGCCGGCTGGACACCGCCGGCGGCGGCCGGCGGCGGAGCCGCCGCAGTTGATTTCAATACGGCCGCCATGATCAAGACGCCGAGCTTTTACGGCCTCTTTCTGTGCTATGTGATCGGCTGTCTGGCCGGGCTTATGGCCATCGGCATTTCCAGCCCGGTGGCGCAGGAAATCATCAAGATCAATGCGGCGACGGCCGCCACCCTGGTGGGCGTGTTCGCCATCTTCAACGGCGTGGGGCGCCCGCTGTTCGGGACCCTGACCGACAAATTGTCGCCCCGGATGGCGGCGATAATCTCCTATGTCATCATCTTGCTGTCATCGCTGGGAATGCTCATGGCCGGTGAGGGCAGCGTGATGCTCTATGTGATCTGCTTTATCGGTTTCTGGCTCTGTCTGGGCGGCTGGCTGGCCATTGCGCCGACGGCGACGACGACCTTCTTCGGCGTGAAGAATTATGCCAAAAACTACGGTGTCGTGTACTTTGCCTACGGTGTGGGCGCCATCCTCGGCGGGATCATCTCCGGCCAGGCCAAAGACACCTTCGGTTCCTATGCCGTCGCCTTCTATCCGACGGCGGGACTGGCGGTGGTCGGCATCATCATCGCCTTCCTGCTCTTGAAACCGCCCAAGAAATAGGTTTGCCGGTGATTTCGTAAAGAGAGAAATACCGCGGTTGAAAACGAAAGGCCGTCCCGATCCCCCGGGGCGGCCTTTTAATTTGGGGGGCCACAGGAAACCGTGCCCATGGGCGGGGGCCCGAGGAGACGGCGGAGGTGTCCCGGAGCCGCACCGCGAGAGATCGCCCCGTATTCTTGTCGCGGGATAAAAGGTCCCGATCAGGTCGTCGCCGGCGTCGCAGCCCGGCCCCGGGAACGGCGCCGGCGCCTGTGACGCCGCTTCCGGGGCGGGCCTTCCGCCGGGACGGCCCCGTCGTCTTGGGTCGCCCCGGCAGACAGTGCCGGGGGGGTTCCGGCCAGAAAGCCCTCCCACCAGTCCAGAGCGGGGCGATTACCTTCCCCGGCATCCGTGGTGAGGCGCAGGTAGGTCAGGGATTCGGTGAATTCCGCCCTGGCGGCCAGGGCGGCGGGACGGCGCGGCGGCCGACGGTGCAGGGCGGGTTGGGAGGCAAGGATGCGGCGCAGCCGGTCGCCGGTACGCACCGTGACGGCCACTGTCTGGGAGATTTCTTTCAGGGTCTGGGTGCAGACGGCGTCCAGGGCCTGCTGGTGGGGGATGCCGCCGTCCCGGCTGTGGGCCAGGGCCTCTGCCTCCAGGCCGGGGCCGAAGAGGGCCGCCAGGAGGAGCGCCGGCGATGCCGGCGTGCCGTTGCGGTGCAGTTGATCGAGCCCCGCCAGGTTTTTGTGCACCCTGCCCCGGTGCCGGGGATCTTCCCGGAGCCGGCGGTCGAGCCCGGGAAAAAGGGCGGCCAGCAGACCGCTTTCGTCCAGGAGTTCGAAAACCGGTAGTGCCGTCCCCTGGAGAAAGAGTTTCTGCACCTCTTCGTAAAGCCGGGCCGGCGCCGCCCGGCTGATGGTGGGGGCAAGGCGGCGGATGGCCTCCCAGGCCGCGGGTTCTATGGTGAAATCGTGGGAGGCGGCGAAACGCACCGCCCGGAGCATGCGCACCGGGTCTTCGGTGAACCGGACCAGGGGATCGCCGATGGGACGGATGATCCGTTCCCGGAGGTCGCGCAGCCCGGTCGTGTAATCGATGACCGAAAAATCGGCGATGTTGTAGGCCAGGGCGTTGATGGTGAAATCCCGGCGGCGGGCGTCTTCCTCCGGGGTGCCGAAGACGTTGTCCCGAAGGACCATGCCGTCGTCGTCCTTAAGATGACGGGGATGCTTCCGGATCCGGTCCGCCTCTTCCGCACCGTTTTCCTCTGCGGGGATATCCGGTGCGGCGGCCCGGAAGGTGGAGACCTCCAGAATCTCGTCCGGGAAGTGGAGATGGGCCAGCCGGAAGCGGCGGCCGATGAGGCGGCAGTTGCGAAAGAGCCTCTTGATCTGTCCGGGGGTGGCGTCGGTGGCGATGTCGAAATCCTTGGGCGGGCGCTTCAAAAGCAGGTCCCGGACGCATCCCCCCACCAGGTAGGCGACGAAACCCTCGTCGCGGAGCCGGTACAGGGTGCGCAGGGCATGGGGGTTAATCTGCTTGCGGGAGATGTTGTGCCCCTTCCGGGGGATGATCAGCGGTGGCATGCCCTGATCCATAGCATAACCGGTGGAAAAAGAACAATACCGGCAGCGCCGGCCGGAGGAGAAATTTCCGGTGCGGAATGTTTTCCTTTAGCGGACAGCCTTTTTACAGCATCATCACGCAATTACCCCCCCAAGATTTTCCTTAAACATCCTCCCGTTATCATGTCCCCTTTCCCGTCGCCGCTCCCGTGGCTCGACCCGCCGTGGTCAGGAGGGCCAGGCCGGCGAGGATGCCCGCCGCGTAGAAAATAAAGGCGAAGCCCGCCCCGGCGGCGATGAGGATACCCCAGGCGTAGGGCGTCAGAAAATAGGCCCCGTCCATGATGAAGAGGCCCATGTTGGAATTGAACCCCCGCAGGGGGGGCGGGGAGGAGAGAAAGAGCAGGGCGTTCAGCAGGGGCAGGATCACGCCGACGGCGACGCCGTAGACGATCGCCGCCAGATAGTACCCCGCCCCGGGGGGCGCGTGGGGGAGGAAGACGACGCAGGCCGCCAGTCCCGCCAGGAAGAGGCGCAGCGCCGCGACCTTGTCGATGCGGTCGAAGAGGGCCGTCCCCGCGACGCGGACGGCGATCATGGCGGCCATGGCGACGGAGAAGAACCAGCCCACGTCGCCGGCACGGGTCTCCAGGGTGAGGTCCTTCAGGAAGTAGAAGATGGTGGCGTGGACGACGTAGACGAGGAAGATGACCCCCATGAAGAGGATCACGGGGGGGTGGCGGAAGTTCTCCCGGAGCTCGTCCCGGCGGGGCCGCCGCAGGAGGGCGGCGTCCATCCCGGCGACGGCGGCGGTGATCCGGGGCCGCAGGGCCGCGATGAGGAGCAGGGCCGCCACGGCGAAGACCGAGACGCCGGCGTAGATGACCGCCTCGTTGCGCACCCAGGGGAGGACCCTTTCGCTCAACGGGGGAATCAGCGCATAGGGGACCATCGTGGCGATGCTCAGGGTGCTGAAGGCCCGTCCGCTCTCCTGCGGCGGGATGAAGGCGACGGCGAGGGCGACGACGGAGGAGGTGAGGAGGACGAAGGCGGCGCCGTGGATGACCCGCAGGACGACGAGGGCCGGGACCGTCGTGGCGGCGAGGTAGGACCAGGAAACGCCGATGAGAAGGACGAGGGAGACGGCCGTCACGGTGTAGGCGTTGCGGAGGCTGATCCAGGGGAGGACGAAGAGGCGCAGGACGAAGGCCGCCATGGGCTCCAGTCCCACGAGGAAACCCCGCCAGGCGACGGGGATGTCAAGGTTCCCCAGGTAGTGGTAAAAACTGTAAAAGACGCTGACGTTGGCGAAGGCCGCCGCAATGACGAGGCACTGGGCATAAAAATCCCACCCCGGGGTCAGGTCTTTAAAATTAGCGTTTTTGGGCGGTATTATAACCAGTCGCGATTTTTCACTCGCAAATGCGTGCATATGTTATTGATCCACAACGGTTTATCATTGACGGAGCCGCTGCGGACACGGCGTAGCGCATCCTGCCGTTTTCATCCTGCTTGGTGACGGCGTGCCGTCATGGGGGTTTCATGTTTTTATAGACCTGAGCCTCCGGGGGCCGGAGGGCATCAGCCCAAGCGCCCCAATTTGTCGCTCGGAGTATAGGGATGCCCGTTTTGCCTGTCAAGGGATATATCCGTTGAAGAATCAGGGTCGGAGACCAGGCGGTTCCTGAAAAAACTAAAGGCGGAGTCTTATGGACTCCGCCTTTAATTTTGAGAGAGGCAGGTAATAATCTCAGTGTTTCCGGTAACCTCTCTCGATCACGGCCGCGCTGGGGACCGTCGTGGTCTTGACCGTCGTGCTCTCAGCCTTTCTTGTATTTATAAGGCGTGCACATGGGGTCAATCCAACCCTGGTATGCTTTCTTTTCCTTCTTCATGATCCTTGCCTCCTCTCTCTTTCTTTTTCGTTATGGTCTGTCTATAAACCGCGGGGGCTCACCGTATGGTAACGGCCGCTCCTGTTTCTCGTCGTGGTCTTTCCCAGGATGTCTCTTCCGGGATGGAACTCGCTTCTCGGGGTGCCGGTGGTGGTCATGTTCTTTTCTCCTCTCTCTTTCTTTCGGCCCTAAGATAATCCCGAAGGCTTTTTTCCGCCATCGGGGGGATGCTGAATCGCAAATGAGAAAACGACTTTTATGCGGATCAGGGAATGGGTATCGGGGGATCGGGTTTTGTCCGATGGCGGCGGGGTATGCCGGCGTAGATCAGGAACGGCAACAGCGAAGGAGCTTTGCCCGGTAGGGAAAAGCAGGCGGACCGGTGGGAATAACACGGCGTTTCAAATACGGGTTGATTTTTGACGGCAGACAAGTTAATCAGACATCGGAAACCGTGGCGCGGAGGAAATCGGAAACGACGGACGGAGAGCGGCGGTCATGGAAAAGTTTGATGTCATTGTGGTAGGGGCGGGACTGGCGGGACTGGCCGCCGCCTACACCCTGGCCGATAAGGGGGTGGAGGTACTCCTCCTGGAGCGGGGGGACTATCCGGGGGCGAAAAACGTCACCGGCGGCCGCATCTATGTGAATCCCGTCCGGGACCTCTTCCCCGAGCTCTGGCCCGCCGCCCCTCTGGAGCGCTTCATCGTCCACGAAGGGGCCACCCTCATGGCGCGGGAGCGGTCCGTATCCTTCGATTACTCCGGCGATGAACTGCGCGCGGAACCCCACCAGAGCTACAGCGTCCTCCGGGCCAGATTCGACCGCTGGCTGGCCGAGCGGGTCGAGGAAAAGGGGGCGCTGCTCCTCACCAAGACCCTGGTGACCGACGTCATCAAGGACGGCGGGAAGGTGGCCGGCGTCGTGGCAGGGGGCGACGAGCTGCGGGCCGACGTCGTGGTGGCCGCCGACGGCGTCCTTTCCCTCCTGGCGGAGAAGGCGGGGCTCCATCCACATGAATCTCCTCATGAATATGCTGTGGGCATCAAAGAGGTCATTGCCCTGCCGGCGGAGAAGATCGAGGATCGTTTTGGACTCTCCGGCGACGAAGGCGCCGCCCGTCTCTTTGTCGGGGCGGCGACGGCGGGGCTCTTCGGCGGCGGTTTCCTCTATACCAACCGGGAGAGCATCAGCCTCGGCCTGGTCGTCGGGATTGGCGATCTCATGGAGAAGGGCGGCGCCCGGGAACTGCCCGCCTTGATGGAGGATTTCAAGCGGCGTCCGGAAATCGCCCCCCTGATCCGGGACGGTGCCACGGTGGAATACGCCGCCCATGTGATCCCTGAAGGGGGTTTCCGGGCCCTCCACCCCCTCCATGGCGACGGCATCCTCGTTGCCGGCGATGCCGCCGGTTTCGCCCTCAATCTGGGTTTCACCGTCCGGGGGATGGAATATGCCCTCGCCTCGGGTTATTACGCCGCCCAGGCGGTGATCAAGGCCCGGGAGGCGGGGCATTACGGCGCCGAGACCCTGGCGGAATACGGCCGCCTCCTCCAGGAGAGCTTCGTCCTCAAGGACTTTCAAAATTTCCAGGCCGCCCCGGCCTTCGTGAAAAACCCGAGACTGTTCGCGTACTACCCGGAGTTGAAGGGCCGGCTGCTCCGGGATGTCTATGCCGTGCCGGCGGGTCCCAAGGACCGCCTCTATCCAACGATCCGCAAGTATCTGCATTTGAAGGAGATCTGGTCCATGTTCAAGGACTTCCGGGAGGTGACGAAGCTATGACGACCGACGCCCTGGATCTGAAGGCCAAACTGGGCCTGGATGTCTTCAAGCCCGGCGGCGCGCCCCACATCCGCATCCGGGAGGGCCGGGAGAAAGACCCGTCCCTGCGGAAGATGACGGCGATCTGCCCGGCCGGTCTGTACGACGAGGGCGAGGGGGGAGTGATTACCCTCACCTTGGACGGTTGCCTGGAATGCGGGACCTGTCGCCTGGTCTGCGGGACCGAGATCCTGGCATGGGACTATCCGGAAGGTGGCACGGGAGTCCAGTTCCGCTACGGTTGATCGCGGTACGGAGAACGGGGTCGGATCTTTAAAATTTATATGAATGTCCACAAATAGCCGGATATTTTCATCTTTCGTTGTACCAGGAAGGAGCATGATGGTGAGTTAAAAACGCCTTTTTTATTGCCCGTCGGCGCGGGGGGGCGGGGCCGGAAAGAATTAATGGATGGAGGAAATCACGGGCCGCTTGCGGTCTTGGAAAATACGAACGAGGAGGGGAATTATGGAATTCAAGCTGACGGAAGAACAGGAACTGATCCGCAAGAACATGCGGGAATTTGCCGACAAATACGTGGAGCCCATCGCCGCGGAGATCGACGAAAACAGCCGTCATCCCGCCGAGGTATTCAAGCTCCTCGCCGCAGGGGACTGGATGGGGATTCCCATTCCCGTGGAATACGGCGGCGCCGGCGCCGATTATCTCACCCATATCCTGGCCGTGGAAGAGCTGTCCCGCTCCTGCGCCTCCACGGGATTCACCGTCTCCATCCACGTGGGGATCGCCTGCATGCTCGTGCTCCTCAATGGTACGGAAGAACAAAAAAAACAATACCTGGTCCCGATGGCGAAGGGGGAGAAGCTGGGGGCCTTTGTCCTCACCGAGCCCGGCGCCGGGACGGATGTCATGGCCGCCACGACGACGGCCGTTCGCGACGGCGACGCCTACGTGATCAACGGCACCAAGACCTTCACCTCCAACGGCCCCACCGGCGACGTCTACATGGTCTTCGCCTGGACGGACAAGGCGGCGGGCCGCAAGGGCATGAGCTGCTTCATCATCCCCCGGGGCACCCCCGGCATGACCCCCGGTGAACACTTCCGGAAGATGGGACTCCGGTCCTCCCAGACCTCGGAGATGGTCTTCAAGGACTGCCGTGTTCCCAAGGAGAACCTCCTGGGCAAGGAGGGGACGGGGCTGGTCATGGCCATGGCCGGGTTCGATCACGGCCGGGTGGGGATCGCCGCCCAGTCCGTGGGGATCCTCCAGGCGGCCCTGGACGAGTCGATCCGCTACTCCAAGGAGCGGGTCCAGTTCGGCAACCCCATCTCCCGCAACCAGGCCATCTCCTGGATGATCGCCAACATGGCCACGGACCTCCAGGCCGCCCGCTTCCTCACCTATCACGCCGCCTGGCTCAAGGATCAGAAACAGGTCTTCAGCAAGGAGGCGGCTATGGCGAAGCTCTTTGCCTCCGAAGCGGCGATGCGCCACACCATCAAGGCCGTCCAGATCCACGGCGGTTATGGCTACTGCAAGGGCGCCAAGGTGGAGCGGCTGTTCCGGGACGCCAAGATCACGGAGATCTATGAAGGGACCTCGGAGGCCCAGCGCATGGTCATCTCCGGCAACGTCCTGCGCTGAAAAATGAAAAAGACGGGGATGGTTCCCATTTTTTAGGCCGCCGCCGGGATATTGTTCAACAGCCTGTAATAATTAGGTAAATTGTTTGCTTTCCGGAGAGGCGTAAAAAAGGGAACCGTCCCCCTTTATGAGGAGACTGTGCATGCCCGATGTGATTGCGTGTTTCAAATGGGTGGTCGATGAGGCGTACATCCGGAAGGGCGCCGCCGGGGCGCTGGATTTTTCCGCCGTCGACTACAAGATCAGCGAATACGACCGCAACGCCCTCGAGGAGGCGGTGCGGTGCCGTGACGAAGGGGGCGGGAAGGTGACCGCCCTCACCGCCGGTGGTCCCGAGGCCGCCAAAGGGGTGAAGGACGCCCTTTCCCGGGGCGCCGACACCGCCGTCTTCGCCGGCGACCCCGCCTTTGCCGCCCTGGACTCCAGCCAGACGGCGGCGGTCCTGGCCGCCGTCATCCGCAGCCGCATCCCCTACGATCTGATCGTCTGCGGCGAAGGTTCCGGCGACCAGTACGCCCAGCAGGTGGGTCCCCGCCTGGCGGAGAACCTCGGCATCCCGTGCGTCTCTTATGTCCTGAAGATTAACCTGGCTGCGGACGGGAAGGGAATCGTGGCGGAACGGCGGGTCGAGGAGGGGATAGAGGTGGTGGAAGTCCCTTTTCCCGTCCTGGTGACGGTCCTGCCGGAGATCAACACCCCCCGGATTCCCGGGGTGAAAGATACCCTCATGGCGGGAAAGAAGCCTGTCGTCACGGTGAAAAAGGAAGAACTGCCTGCTTTGGGGGAGGCGAAACTGAAGACCCTGGAGATGGCGGCGGCGCGGATGGAGAGAAACTGCGAACTCTTCGGGACGACAGCCGAGGACATCGCCCGGTTGGTGGCCACCCTCCAACAGAAAGGCGTACTGGGATAGAGAGGTGAAGATGGCCGGCATCTGGATTATTGCGGAAAAAAATGAACAGGTTCTGGAACTTTTGACCCCGGCCGGGCAGTTGGCCGCCCCGGACGGGGGCAGGATCACGGTGGTCGTCCCGGAAGCGGCGGGGAACCCGGAGGACTGCTTCGCCGCCGGCGCCGCGGCGGTCCTGCTTTTGGCGCCCCTCCCCGGGGAGACGGCTCTGGGGGCTTGGCTGCCCGTCCTGGAGGCGGAGATCAAGGCGGCGGATCCGGACGTGGTGCTCCTGGCCGCCACCTCCCGGGGGAAAGAGCTGGCGGCCCGCCTGGCGGCCCGCCTGGAAACCGGTCTGTGCAGCAACTGCCTGTCCCTGATCCCCGGTCCCGACGGAAGCCTCGTCATGGAACGCCTTGCCTACGGCGGGGCGGCCCTCCAGCGGGTAACCGTTGCGGGACGGCCGGTTATGGCGACCATCCCCCCGCGAACCTTTCCGCCGGCCGCGACGGTCACCGGGCGGGAAGGGGAGGTGCGCAAGCTCCCGCCGCCCCCGCCGGACCCCGTTCGGATCGTCGCCCGGAAAGAAAAGGAGCGGAGCGCCCAGGACATCACCGCCGCCAAGACCGTGGTCTGTGTGGGTCGGGGCGTGGAAAAGCGGGAAGACCTGGACCTCGCCCGGCAGTTGGCCGCCGCCCTGGGGGGTGAGCTCGGCTGCACCCGTCCCATCTCCGAGGAGCTCCACTGGTTGCCCGACAACCTCTGTATCGGCCTGTCCGGCGTCCAGGTGAAACCGGAGCTGTACATCGGCCTGGGCGTCTCCGGGCAGATCCAGCATCTGACCGGTCTGCGGGGTGCCCGGATGATCTGCGCCGTGAATCGGGACCCCAACGCCCCCGTCTTTGCCGCGGCGGACCTGGGGATCGTGGGGGATCTCTACGAGGTCACGCCCAAGCTCATTGAGGAATTAAAGAAGCTTCGAGGTTGAAAGAAACATTTTTCCCACCCTTTGATATCAGGTGGATAAGAGAAACGCCTCGGGCATTCCCTCTCCAGGGGGCAGCGTCATCTAAATCCACCCTTTTTTATGGCCGGGGCGTGAAGGATCCGGTATCGCTCCTTCCGGGTAAATTCCCCGCGATTACGACTTGATAAAGCGTCCCGTAGGGGGTGATGGGTCGCTGAGGTGGTAAGGAAACTCCTGCCGTCGGACCGGCAACGGGAGGGGCGGTGTCATATCGGACCGCCCCTCCCGCCGCTAATCACGGGTGCTGTGAAAGATCAAAAATCATGGAACTCATCACCGGGGCGTGGTTTTTTCTCCTCGGTAAGGGGAATGAGCCGCTCCGGATCGATTTTCTTGCCGAGCTTCGGGACGGTTTTCCCGGACGGACGCCGCCGGGCGGCAATGGCGGCGCCACGAACGGCCAAAGTCTCGCCGGCGCTGCCGCCCACGATCTCGAGGAGGGTCTTCGCCACCTGTCGGACCTGTTCGGCCTGGGCGTTCATCTCTTCCGAGGCGCTGGCGGTTTCTTCGGCATTGGCGGCGCTTTGTTGCACCACCTTGTCCATCTCCGACACGGCCCGGTTGATCTGGTCGATACCCGTGGACTGCTCGCCGGAGGCGGCGGAGATCTCCGCCACCAATTCTCCTACCTTGACGGCACTTTGGGCCACGGCCTGGAAATCCTCGTTGGTGGTCTGAACCAGGCCGGAACCGTCACCGATCCTCTTCACCGTATCTTCGATCAGCACCGCGGTATTCCTGGCCGCTTCCGCCGCCCGGATGGCCAGGTTCCGCACCTCTTCCGCCACCACGGCGAAACCCGCCCCCGCTTCACCCGCACGGGCCGCCTCCACGGCGGCGTTCAGCGCCAGCAGATTGGTCTGGAAGGCGATCTCGTCGATGGTTTTGATAATCTTGGAGGTGTCTTCACTGGCCTTGGAGATCTCCGCCATGGATTTCGTCAGGTTGTTCATGGATGCTTTGGCCCGGTTGACGATGCCGGCCGTCTCTTTCATCATGGAATTCGCCTGCTCGGAATTTTCGGCGTTTTGTTTCGTCATGGAAGACATCTCCTCTAGGGAGGATGAGGTTTCTTCCACAGCGGCGGCCTGTTCCGAAGCCCCCTCGGCCAGAGACTGGCTGGCCCCGGAAACCTGGGAGGACGCCGAAGCCAATTGTTGCGCGGCGTCGTTGAGCTCGTTGGCCGCCTTGGTGATGGGGACACTGATCCGACCGGCGAAAATGGTGACGATGACGACGGTGACGCCGAGGAAAACGAGGCTGATGATGAGGATGAAATTACGGATCCCGTTGGCATCCGCCAAAAATTCGTCCGCATTCTGGGTGAAGCCGAGGCTCCAGCCGGTCATTTCCACGGGGGCGAAGCCGCAGATCTTCCGGTCTCCCTTGAAGACGTAGGATTCCGAACCTTTTTGCCCGGTGGTCATCTTCCCGATGATCTCCTTCATGCCCGCCTCTTTCGTCAGATCCAGCTCGAGGATGAACTCCTTCTTCGGATGGGCGATGACGATCCCGGCCTTGTTGATCAGGAAAGGATAACCGGTCTTGCCCACCCGGACGGATAGGCGAAGGGGAAGGACGTTTTCTATACGTTTGGGGGCACCCGGCCGTAGAGGGCATACTCCAGGAAGGCTTTGGCGGCCCGGGTCAGATATTTGTCCTTCCGGTAGGCAAAGAAAAACTCCCTGGTAAGGTCGACCTGCTCCAGGGGCAGGGATTTGATCAGTCCCAGGCGCTCCTCCCGGGCGACGGCGAGGCGTGACAGGATCCCGATGCCCAGGCCCGCCTCCACGGCCTTCTTTACCGCCTCCGTATGGCCGAACTCCATGGTCCGTGTAAGGAATATCCCTTTTTCCGCCAGTCGCACGGCGGTGATCCGTCGGGTCCCGGACCCCTCGCGGGAGACCACGTAGGTCTCGTTCAGCAGATCGTGGGGGGAGACGGCATCCCGACAGGCCCAAGCATGTCCGGCCGGAACGATGACGACGAGTTCGTCGGTCATGAAAGGACCGCTCAACAGCCTGGGGTCCGATGTGGGGGCGCCGAGAAAACCGAGGTCCACCGCATTGCCGAGGAGGTTTTCCTCCACTTGCCTGTTGAGGGAGACATCGAGGCTGATCTCCACCAGGGGATAGGTGTCCCGGAATTTTCGCAACACCGTCGGCAGAACATAGACGCCGATGGTCATACTGGCGCCGATCTTCAATACTCCCCCCTGGAGGACCTCCAGATCATCGATTTCCGCCTTCAGTTGGTCGATTATGTTGAAGATGGCCTCCGTTTTGGCGAAGACAATCTCCCCCGCCCGCGTCAGGACCACCCTTTTCCCCAGCCGGTCGAAGAGTTTCGTCCCGTAATACTCCTCCAGATCCCTGATGTGCTTGCTGATCCCCGGCTGGGTAATGCACAACGCCGCCGCCGCCCGGGTGAAACTTCCCTCCCGGGCGGTGACGTGAAAGACCTTGAGGAGATTGAGGTGAGTGTCCATAATTATTTATGATGGTAATAATCAATACAATTCATTTGATTTATATATCAAGCAGTGATTATTGTCCAGGCAAAAAGATCAGGAGGCCATGAAGATGGACAACGAGGATTTGGGTAAGCAGGCCTTTGCCTACTATGATAGCGGCTTTTGCTGTTCCGAGGCGATCTCCAAGACCATCATCGAACACTTTGCCGCCCCTCCGGACGGCTATCCTGTCCGGATTGCCTCGGGTTTCTGCCGCGGCCTCGGCGGTTCACAGGAGGATGTCTGCGGTGCCCTGGCGGGTGGCGTGATTGCCGTCGGGTACCTCTTGGGACGGATGGAGCCCGGTCGGGATATAAGCGCGGTCCGGCAGGTGGTAAAAGAATTTCGGAAGGTGTTCATAGGGGCTTTCGGTTCGACCAACTGTGGTGTGATCCTGAAGACCCTGGGGGCACAGGAAAAGTCCGCAAAGTGCAAGGCCCTTACGGTGCAGGCGACGATCATCCTGGCGGATCTTCTGGATAGGTGTCTGAAACGAAATGGCTTTGAGCGGCAGGAGGTGGCGCCATCCCGTCCGACGTCGCCATGTGGCGCTGCAAAGGCAAGACAGGGGGAATAGTGGTTTTCTTAAGGACCGCCCAAATCATCCGTGGGAACCTGGCGATATCTTCTTTGGTTGTTTTCAGCGCCGGGTTGCTCGTCGGTTGCCACCATCCCCTACCCATGCTGAGATTAATGATCCCCTTGGCCCTGTTGTTGATGCTTTTCCCCGCCTTTGTGGATATGGACTGGGAGCGGATCGGCCGGGTGGCCGCCCGACCGCGGCCCCTTCTCCTGGCGCTGCTGTTCAACCTCCTGGGCGCGCCGTTGCTCATGTCCGGACTGTTGAGCGGGGCGGCGGGGGCGATGCCGACAGGACTGATGGTGGGACTCCTCATCTTCGGGATGATCCCCGCCGGCGGGATGGGGCCTGCCTACACGGCCATGCTGGGCGGCAACGTCCATCTTTCCGTGGCGATCTCGGCGCTCAGCCTGCTGTTGAGCCTGGGCTCTGTCCCCTTCTGGAGTTGGCTGCTCATCGGCAAGGTCGTGGCCGTTCCCGTCTTCCTCATCACCCGGTATCTGTTCCTGATCATCGTTCTGCCCATGATCCTGGCGATAACCGTGAGGAACTGGATCATCCGGCAGCGGGGCGAAGGGTACCTTTTGTGCCAGATAGATTTATGGCGACATGTTTCTGTCCTGGGACTTCTGATGATCCTTTTTATCATCCCCGCAGGGGACGCGGGATTCCTGGCGGCCGGCCCCGCTTTGCTTGCGGGGCTGATGCTGCCGGCGGCGGTCTTCTCCGTACTCCTCGTCATTACGGCGGTTGTTGCGGGAAAGGTCTTCCGGCTGCCGTACGGGGACCGCATCGCCCTTACCGTCGGGGCGACAACGAAGAACACCGCCATCGCCATGGCGTTGGCCACGACGGCCTTCAGCGGTCGGGAGGCCCTGGCTGTCGCCGTGGCCGGGCCCCTGGTGCAGTTGCCCGTGATGCTGTGTTACCTGGAGATCCAGGGGCGGCTGGCCGGTGGCCAGGAGGAGAACCGCCGCCTGAGGGACCACCGAGCACGGGACCAACGGGAGGATTAACTCGACCCTACAAACGACCGGGTTCCGGTCGAAAAAGGAAAAACCAACAAAAGGGAAAGGAGAATAATGACAACCATGGAACAGAACGACATCGACAAGATCGAAAAGATCATCCGCGACCGGAAGTATGCCCATAAATACTTTGCCCGGCGGTCCCAGACGTACAATGCCTTTGGGCAGATGGCCCAGGCCGCCTTCACGGACGGGGAGGTGGACAGAAAGACGAAGGAACTGATGGCCGCCGCCATTTCCATCGTTATCAACTGCGAATCCTGTATGGAGTGGCATATCGGGGAGGCCCTCCGTCGGGGAGCATCGGAGGGGCAGATTATCGAGGCGATTGACGTCGCCACGGAGATGGGCGGGGGACCCGCCACCGTCGCGGCCCGGTTTGCCCTGAAGCTTCTCGAATATTACGGACAAAAGGTGAGGTAGCGCCCCCCGAGGAAGGAAGAAATGAGGGCCGGGGTGGGGGTGGGCCGTCTTCCATTTATTGCTAATCCCCATCTTCCTCGGCATATCGAAAGGGGCAAGGACCTGCCCCCGTTGATGGCAACCGTCTGGCCAAGTCATCTTGGCGGTTGTTTTCAAGTTGGGTAAGCGGGGACAGTCGGTCAGAGGTGGCGATTCACAGGAATAACTGTGTCCACCGGCGTCAAGATGCGAAAACGGCCACGTGGTTGTCGAGGAAATTAAAATCCCCGGGAAGCCTGCAGCGGCGGGCCTTCCGGGGATTTTTTCCAGGGGACATGAAGGCCTTATTTGTTGGCCGCCAGATAACCTTTGGCCAGGGACGTGTTGACGTGGAGCACCCCTTTGTTCAGGGTCCGGAAGGGATAGTCATCCGTGATAACCGGCAGCGCATCGGCCTGCTCCTGGGTCTTGATCACGGAACCCGCCGGGACGTAGCGGCCGTCGGCGATGGTGACCCCCATGAGGAGGCAGCCCGGTTCGATGACGCAGTTCCGGCCCACGAAGGATTTGAAGACCAGGGACTGCATCCCCACGAAGGTTTCGTCCAAGACCACGGCGGGGCCGTGGATCTGGACCTGATGGGCCAGGGAAACACGATTGCCCACATAAACGGCGTATTTCTTCCCCGCCACGGTGAGAAGATTCTTCTCTACGGGTTCGCCGTTGAGCTCCGTTTCCAGGGCGTGAATGATGACGCCGTCCTGGACGTTGGCGTTGTCGCCCACAAAGAGGGGCTGCCCCTCGTCGCCCCGGATCGAGGCGAAGGGGGAAACCATGATGTTCTTCCCCAGGGTGACGTTCCCGATCACCGCCGCCAGGGGATGGACATAGGTCGAGGGATCGATCACCGGCGCCACGGCCCGGGCGCTGAAATCCGTTACCACGTTTTTTTCAATCATAAGCTGAAACCTCCCAGGTTTAAAGTCAGAATCAACGATGCCAACCATCTGCCGCCGCCTCCGGCCCGGCCGGTCGTGCCGCCGCGGCGCCCGGCCCGGGGCATCAAGTCTTCCTGCGCCGCAGTTCCCGCTCCCGCAGCTCCTCCCAGACCGCGGCGGCCCGCCGTCGGGTCTCCTCCCTCGTCCCCCGGTTGTCGATGACGAGGTCCGCCCGGGCGAGCTTGGCGTCGATGGACATCTGGGAGGCCAGGCGGGCCTCCGCCTCCGGCCGCGTGTAGCCGTTCCGGAGCATGAGGCGCCGGAGCTGCTCCGCCGGCGGGATATAGACCAAAAGTACCAGGTCCACCATGCCCTCCGCCCCGACCTCGAAGAGAAGCGGGACGTCGGACAGGACCACCGCGTGGGGCGACTGTTTTTCGATGTCCTCCAACTCCCGGCGCCAGGACGCGAAGACCGCGGGATGAACAATGGCGTTGAGACGCTCCCTCCGGGCGGCGTCCCGGAACACCACCTCGCCCAGCACCGCCCGGTTGATCGTTTCGTCCCCGTTGAGGATCTCCCGGCCGAAAGCGGCCACCAGCTCCTCCCAGGCCGGTTGCCCCGGCCTTTCCACCCGGTGGGCCAGGACGTCGAAGTCGATATGCACGGCCCCCAGCTCCACCAGCATCTGCGCCACCGTGGATTTACCGGAGGCGATCCCCCCTGTCAAGCCCACATTCAGCATCGGTTATAGCCGCGGTATGTATAACCGCGGCCGGACGGCGCACCGGCGGCGAGGCGGTTTTTCAGGTCTGGTATCGCAGCGTTGCGCACTCCGAAACGCAACCTTGTCTTCTTGTCGTCCGGGACTGTTTTCATCATCCTTCGCGACGGAGACCGTCGCGATCGTTTCATTTGTTGCGGAGGTGGATCAGCCGCAAGCCCTCCAGGGTGAGCATGTCGTCCACGACGGCGATGGTCTTCGTCTCCGGCGCGACGATTTTCGCCAGTCCGCCGGTGGCGACCACCACGGGGTCCCCCTTGACCTCCGCCTGCATCCGCTGCACGATCCCGTCCACCAGGCCGGCGTAACCATACATGATCCCCGCCTGCATGCTGCTTACCGTGTCCTTGGCGATGATGGATTTGGGTTTGCTCAGCTCCACCCGGGGGAGCTTGGCCGCCCGTTCGAAGAGGGCCTCGCTGGAGATCATGATCCCCGGGGCGATGCAGCCCCCCATGTATTCCCCCTTTTGCGACACGTAATCGAAGGTCGTCGCGGTGCCGAAATCGACGATGATCAGATCCCGCCGGTATTTTTCGAAGGCCGCCACGGCGTTGACGATCCGGTCCGCCCCTACCTCCCGGGGATTGTCGTAGTAGATGGGCATCCCCGTCTTGACCCCGGGGCCGACGATGAGGGGCCGCAGGTGAAAGTATTTCTCGCACAGGGGTTCCAGGATGTTGAGCATAGGCGGGACCACGCAGGAGATGATGATGTCCGAGATCCGTTTGGCGCCGCCGAGCTTGCTCGACTTGTAGAGATTGTAGATCAGCATGCCGTATTCGTCCACGGTATGATCGACGACCGTCCTGATCCGCCAGTCATGCACGAGGGTTTCCCCGTCGAACAGGCCCAGCACCGTATTGGTATTTCCCACATCGACAACGAGCAGCATAAACTCACCCCTTCAAAAGATAGACATCCCCGGCGACCACCCGCCGGGACCCCCCCCGGGCGTCCTGCATGACCAGCGTACCGTCGTCGTCGATCCCCGTCACGACACCGCAGGACGAGTCTTCCTTGAAGACGACCCGGATCGGCCGACCCAGGATGTCGGCGTAGTGCAGCCAGGTTTCCCGCACCCCCGGGAAACCCCGGGCGAGGAAAACGCTATACCATTTTTCCAGGCGGGAAAAAAGGTCGGAAATCACCTCGCGGCGGTCGAAGCCGGTGCCGGTGACGATTTTCAGAGACGTGGCCGTCTCCCGAAGGGCGGGTTCGAAGTCCCCCCGGCCGGTGTTGACGTTGATGCCGATGCCCAGGATGATAAAGTCGATCCCCGCCGCCGTGGATTTCATCTCCGTGAGGATCCCGCAGACCTTCTTTCCCCCGATGAGGACGTCGTTGGGCCATTTGATCGTTACGCCCGGGGGATGATAGCCGGTCAGCAGCTCCGCCACGGCCACCCCGGCCACGAGGGTGAGCTGGGGGGCGGCGGCGGGCTCGATCCGGGGTCTCAGGACGAGGGAGGTGTAGATATTGACCCCCGGTGGTGACTGCCAGGCGCGGTTCAGCCGGCCCTTGCCCCGGGACTGGGAGTCCGCCACCACCGCCGTCCCTTCCGTGGCGTCTGCCATGGCCAGACGCCACGCCCGGATGTTGGTGGAGTCGACTTCCGGAAAATAGTGAACGGGGAAGCCGATTCTTCTGCCGGCCAGCGTTGCCGTGAGTTGTTCTTCAGTAAGGTTCATCGCTTCTGATCGGTGATAACGGCAAACAACTCTCTTGATCGGTAATTTTCCCTAGGCTCTTGTTGTGGAAAGTACAACCTGAGGATGTCCGCGCTGTTTTGTCAGGCTATCAACAAGGATATGTCCGCGGCCGGCACGGAATGGGTCAGGGCGCCCACGGAGATGAAGTCCACCCCCGTGGCGGCGATCCGGCGGACGTTCTCCAGGGAGACATTGCCCGAGGCCTCCAGGGGAACCCGCCCGGCGGTGAGTTCCACCGCGGTCCGCATGTCGGCGACGTTCATGTTGTCCAGCATGACGATATCGGCCCCGGCGTCCAGGGCCTCCGCAAGCTCCGCCAGGTTCTTCACCTCGATTTCGATCTTCAGGGTGTGGGCGATTTTCTGCCGGGCCCGGGCGACGGCGGTGGTGATGCCGCCGGCGGCGGCGATGTGGTTGTCCTTGATGAGGACCCCGTCGAAAAGGGCGTAGCGGTGGTTGACTCCCCCTCCCACCCGGACGGCGTACTTGTCCAGGAGCCGGAGCCCCGGTGCGGTCTTGCGGGTATCCAGGATGCGGGCCGGCGTACCTTCCACGGCCCGGACGAAGGCCCGGGTCGCCGTGGCGATGCCGCACATCCGCTGGAAGAGGTTCAGGGCGGTCCGCTCCGCCATGAGGATGGATCTGAGCGCCCCGGAGATTTCCGCCAGGGGTGTCCCCGGGGTGACCTCCTGCCCCTCGGCGGCCAGCGGGATGAATGTGAGGCCGGGATCGACCTCCTGAAAGGTCTCCCGGAAAACGTCCCTGCCGGCGACAACCAGGGCGGCCTTGGCGACGGCCCGGGCGCTCCCCGTCTCCTCCCCCGTCAGGACGGCGTTGCCGGTCACATCCCCGGGGCCGATGTCCTCGGCCAGGGCGGCCCGGATCAGACGTTTCCGCAAAATCTCGTCGTAGGCGTTCAAAGCGGTTTACTCAATAAACGGCCGGGTGCCCGTCCCCGGCCGGTGTTTATTTTTCTCATATCTTCCCGATAGTCAAGGCCTGTCCCCAACAGTCACTGGGGAGAAGAATCATGGGGACGCCTTTTGCCGGCCGGGTCCGGAGGGGTCCCGGCTCCCCGGGAATCAGGAGACCAGTTCCCTTACCTTTTGCAGGGCCTTTTCCAGCAGCTGGCGTTTGTCCCGGAGTTCCCGGTTCTTTTCCTCTTCTTTGGCCACGACGGCCGCCGCCGCCTTAGCGAGGAAGTCCCGGTTGGCGAGCTTCCGGGAGACGACGGCCAGTTCCTTGTCCAGTTTCACCAGTTCCTTGTCCAGCCGCGCCTGCTCGGCGGCCACGTCGATGGCCCCCTCGAGGAGGACGAAGACCTGCACCCCGCCCACCACGCCGGTAGCCGCACCTTTAGGTTCCGCAAGGGTGACGCCGGTTTCCAGACTTTCCAGCCCGGCCAGGCCGGAGATATAATGCCCGCCGGCGGCGAGGATCGTCCGGGCGGCGTCATCGGGAGCCGACAGGATGGCCCGGAGCTTCTTGGCGGGGGCGATCCCCATCTCCCCGCGGATCGTCCGGATCTTCGTGATCACGTCCATGATCAACCCCATTTCCGCCTCGGCCCGGGGATCGTCGGCGTACTCCTCCGGGGTGGGGAAAGGACTCACCATGATCGAGGTTCCGTCGTTGACGATGGTCTGCCAGATCTCCTCCGTGACGAAGGGCATGGTGGGGTGGAGGAGTTTAAGGACGGTTTTCAGGACGCCGTAAAGGGTATGCTGGGCGGCCCGGCGGGGGCTGGTGGCTTCCTTACCGTAGAGGACCGGCTTGACCAGCTCCAGATACCAGTCGCAGTACTCGTGCCAGACGAACTGGTAGATGCTCCCCGTGGCCTCGTTGAACTTGTATTCGTCGAGACCCCTGATCACCTCGCCGATGGTCCGGCGGAGCCGCGACGCGATCCAGCGGTCGGGCAGGGACAGGTCCGCCGGGGCGATCGCGGTCTCCCCTTCGGGATAATCCTCGAGATTCATGAGGACGAACCGCGTGGCGTTCCAGATCTTGTTGACGAAGAATTTGTAGCCCTCGATCCGCTCTTCCGACATCCGGACGTCCCGGCCCTGGGCGGTGAAGGCCGCCAGGGTGAACCGGAAGGCGTCGGTGCCAAATTTGTCAATCATTTCCAGGGGATCGATGATATTACCCTTGGACTTGCTCATCTTGTCGCCGTGTTCGTCCCGGACCAGGGCGTGGAGATAGACGTCCCGGAAAGGCACGTCCTTCATCGTGTAGAGCCCCATCATCATCATCCGGGCCACCCAGAAGAAGAGGATGTCGAAGCCGGTGATGAGGAGCGAGGTGGGATAGAAGGTCTTGAGCGCCGGGGTCTGCTCCGGCCAGCCCAGGGTGGAGAAGGGCCAGAGGGCGGAGCTGAACCAGGTGTCGAGGACGTCCTCCTCCTGGCGGAGTTCGGCGCCCTTGCAGGCCGGACAGTGGGTCGGATCCTGGGCGGAAACGATCATGTTGCCGCAGCCGTCGCAGTACCACACGGGGATCCGGTGCCCCCACCAGATCTGCCGGGAGATGCACCAGTCGCGGATGTTGGTCATCCACTCGAAATAGGTGGCCTCCCACATGGCGGGGATGATCCGGGTCTTGCCCTTGATGACCGCCGCCGTGGCCGCCTTGGCCAGGGGGGCCACCTTGACGAACCACTGCTTCGACACCGCCGGTTCGATGGTGGTCTTGCAGCGGTAGCAATGACCGACGTTATGGGTGTAGGGTTCGATCTTGCCGAGAAACCCGCCCTTCTCCAGATCCTTCACCACATTGGCCCGGCATTCGAAGCGGTCCTGACCCTGATAGACGCCGCCGTTTTCGTTGATGACGGCGCTGCCGTCCATGATCTTGATGATCTCCAGATTGTGCCGCCCCGCCATGGCGAAGTCGGCGGGATCGCAGGAGGGGGTGATCTTCACCGCCCCGGAACCGAAGTCCATGGTCACGTAGTCGTCACCGATGACGGGGATCTCCCGGTTCACCAGGGGGAGGATCACCATCTTGCCGATCTTGTCTTTATAACGGGGGTCGTTGGGGTTGACGGCCACCGCCGTATCCCCCAGCATGGTTTCCGGCCGGGTGGTGGCCACGACGATCTCGCCGCTGCCGTCCGCGTAGGGGTAGCGGATGTCCCAGAGATGACCCGCCTCTTCCACGAATTCCACCTCCAGGTCGGAAATGGCCGTATGGCACCGGGGGCACCAGTTGACGATGTAGTCGCCCTGATAGATGAGGCCGTCGTTGTACAGACGTACGAAGACCTCCCGGACGGCCTGGGAGAGACCGGCATCCATGGTGAAACGCTCCCGCTCCCAGTCGCAGGAGCAGCCCAGGCGTTTGAGCTGGTTGGTGATGACACCGCCGTACTTCTCCTTCCACTGCCAGACCCGGGCGATGAACTTCTCCCGCCCCAGGTCGTGACGGGTGAGTCCCTCCTTGGCCAGTTCCTGTTCCACCACGTTCTGGGTGGCGATGCCCGCATGGTCCGTGCCGGGCATCCACATGGCGTTGTAGCCCTGCATCCGCCGGTAGCGGATCATGATGTCCTGGAGGGCGTTGTTGAGGGCATGGCCCATGTGGAGCATCCCCGTGACGTTCGGGGGCGGGATGACGATGGAAAACTGCGGCTTGGCACTGCCGTCGATGGCATGGAAAAAGTTGTTTTCCTGCCAGTACTTATACCACTTCTCCTCTGCTGCGTGCGGCTCGAAAACCTTGCTCAACTGCCCTCGGCCCATGAAATCTCTCCTTTTAGAATATCTTCAGTTCTTCTTTGAATTTCTTGATGACCAGCAGGGCATCCACGCCGGAAACGGCCTCCAGGGGGGCGAATTCCCCCGTGGAAAGGCTCTTGGCCTGCATGATTCCCCGGGAGGTCACGACCATGACGGCGTTGAAATAGGGCAGATCGTTCCGCAGATCGGGGAAGGTGGAGGTGCTGCCGATGAACTTGGTGGCCAGGGCGTTGTCTCCTGTGACCTTGATGAGGATGTCCTCGATCATCAGGGCATAGGCGGCCCGGTTCACGAATTCATCCGGCAGGAATTTGCCGTCGGGATAATTCTCCAGACCCCGGACGCCCAACTGCAGGATGCCCTCGATGTCCATCTTCAGCGGATGGACGGCGATGTCGTTGGCGGAAACAACCCCCCGGCCCGGGGCCTGGGCCCGGGCGGGATCCTTGAAGGAGGTGTCGAATTCCTTGATTGTCCGCTTCTTGTAAAGGACGTCGATCTTCAGCTCTTCCATAAACAGCGCCGCGGCATCCGCCCGGCTGAGCTTTTCCACCAGCGCGATCTTCTTCCCCGTGATGGTGCCGGGCATGGCCCGCTGAATATCCTGAACGAGCTTCCACTGCACGTCGGCCTCCTGGGTGTAGGCATCCTTCAGTTCCAACACCCGGGCAAACATCTGCCCCGCCTTGTGGAAATCCAGGGCGGTCTTGTAACACAACCCCATGAAATAATAGGCGGCGGAGCTTTTGGGGTTGATGGCGACGGCATTGTCGAATTCATCCCGGGATTTGTCGAGCCAGGCGGTATCCTGGGAGCAGTCCGTGCCGATCCGGGCGCAGGCGGCCTTGCTCATGGTGTTCACCCGGATGTAGCCGATGTGGACAAAGAGTTTTTCATCCTTGGTGTCGGCGTATTCCCAGGCCTTGTCCAGGGCGGCGAAGGCCCCGGTGAAGTCGCTCTGGTAGGCCTTGACCAGTGCCCTGCCGGCGAAGGCCCGGGAGAATTTGGGGGCCAGTTGGATGGCCCGGTCGAACTCGCCCTGGGCCTGAGGATACTGACCCTGATCCAGGAGTTTCAAACCCGTATAGACATGATGATCAGGAGTGTCCATCTCTCCCACCGGTTTGGCTGCTTTCGGCCCGCAGGATACGAGCATGACGGCCGCCGCCAGGACGGCCAGGACAGCAAACAATCGTCGGTACCCAGGCACTCGCTTCATATCCGTTCTCCTTTTAAATTCTTTTTGTGACCCCATGATGGAAGTAACATATAGGGGCGGCTCTTTTTTATGTCAAGCAAATTCCCGGCATCAGGGAGGGTGGGCCGTGCTGTCGCGTCTTCAACCGGCGAGGAAATCCCTTATCCGCGCCGCTATCTTTTCCTCCTCGTTCCGGGGATGCCAGATCAGGTCTTTTTCCTTGCGAAACCAGGTCAGTTGCCGTTTTGCGTAACGCCTCGTGTCCCGGATCATGAGCTCCCGGGCCTCGGCGAGAGAGAGACGGCCGTGCAGGTACGCGCAGATATGCTTGTAGCCCAGGGCTTGGAGCGGTTTGAGGTTTTCGGGAAAACCCCGGGCCAGGACCGACCTTGTTTCTTCCACGAGACCGGCGGCCAGCATGGTGTCGGCCCGGCGGACAATACGGGCGTGCAGCTCCTCACGTTCGGCGGTCAGGCCGATGAGCAGGGCTGTATAGCGCTTTTCTCCGAAGCGGTGGACCGCCTGTCTCTCGGTAATGGACTGCCCGGTGTTGTCGAGATATTCCAACGCCCGTATGATCCGCACGGTGTCGTTGGCGGCGATGACCCCGGCCGCTGCGGGGTCCCTGCTTTTCAGGAGCGCATGGAGGTGATGGCGGCCGTTGCGGTTCATCAGGGTACGGTAATGGTCGCGCCGGGCCGTGTCGGCGCCCGGTCCCGGCAAGAGCCCCCCGAGGAGGACCCGAATGTACAGCCCCGTGCCGCCGACGACAAAGATATTTCCGCCCCGGCCCGCGACGGCGGCGATCACCGGGTCGGCCTCCTCCCGGAAGCGGGCGGCATTGAATTCCTCATCGGGATCGACGCAGTCAATGAGATGGTGGGGAACCCGTTGCCTTTCCGCGGCGGTGGGTTTGGCCGTGCCGATGTCCAGGTAGCGGTAGACCTGCATGGAGTCGGCGCTGACGATTTCCGCCCCGAATCCCCCGGCCAGGGCCAGGGCCGTTTCCGTCTTCCCCACGCCGGTGGGGCCGGTGATGACGACCAGCTTGGTCCGGTCGGTTTGTTCGGCGATGGACATCCAACAATAAACCTTTGAGATCTCTAAATATTCGGCACAGACAGATCCTGTCTGCCGGTGCCGGCCGATACGGTCAACCCGGAGGCTTAAAAACGAGGGGCGTCGGGTTGCGCTCAAGACCGCTTGAACATGCCTGCCAGTTGTCTGGCCGTCAGAACGATCCAGACCGGTCGTCCGTGGGGACAGGTGCCGGCGAAGGGCAGACGGTCCAGATCTTGACAAAGGCGGACCACCTCCGGTCCGGAAAGGACCTGCCCTGCCTTTACAGCCCCCTGACAGGCCAGGGAGATCAACACCCGCTCCCGCTTATCCCGCCAGGACCCCGGGTGTGTCTCTCCGGGTAGCTGCTCCATAAACTCCTCCAGGAGCCTCCGGGGGTTTAAATGGGCGAGCATGGCCGGCAGGGAGCGGATGGCTATGGTATGTCCGCCGAAGGGTTCGATTTCCAGCCCCGCCTCCCGGAGGAGTTCCCGGTATTCCTCCATCGCCCCGTAGTCGCCCGGGGAGAGGGTGACGATCTCGGGGAGGAGAAGTTGCTGGACGGCGATCTTCCCCTCCCCACTCCCCCGGCGGAGTTCCTCGTAGAGGATGCGTTCGTGGGCGGCGTGCTGATCCACCAGAACCAGCTCGTCTTCTCGGGAGAAGACGAGATAGGTGCCCCCGGCCTGCCCAAGGTAATTCATTTCCCTAAAGTTTCGTTTTTGAGAACCGCCGTCCGGTAATGAGAGATCGGGTTCAGAAGCCGCCAATTCCGGAGGAAGGCTGTCGCCGCCGGCACGGGCGGAGGCAACCGTCGGGCCGTCCTTCCCCGCCGCCGCTGTCGTGGCGGCAGGTGCGGCCCGATTAAAGGTATCCTCCCGTCCGGAGAGGTGGGCATCCTCATCGCGGCCGGCCGCCGCATCCTGCGGCGTCGAAGCCCCCGGGCGCCGGGACGGCTCCGGGCCGGCATCGAAACGGGAGCTGAAAAGCCCCCCGCCTTTGCTGAAGATCGACGCCCCGGGCCGGTAGGTGGTTTTTTTTTCTCCTCCGTAAAGGGGATAACGTTGCCATGCCTCCTCGATTCTGCGCTCGTAAGCCGGGGCAGCCGGGCTGCCCGAAGCGGACGCCCCCGCCGTCGTTCCGCTGTCGGGGGGAGCGGCGGCGGCCAGGCCGGCCAGCAGGGATTCGACGATGAGTCCGTAGATGAGCCGGGGATTCCGGAAACGGACCTCCAGTTTTGCCGGATGGACATTGACGTCCACATCCTCCGGAGGAAGGGTAAGAAAAAGGACCGCCGCTGGATAGCGCTTGGCCTCCGTGATATTACGACAGGCCGTCATGACGGCATGGTTCAGCAAGGGATCCCGGATATAGCGGCCGTTGACGAAGCAATAGATGCTTTTTGCGTTGGCCCGGGTTACTTCCGGCCGGGTGATGTACCCGGAAAGTTCCATGTTTTCCCGCACCCCTTTTACCTTGAGAAGGCTGCGGCCTATTTCCTGGCCGAGGACCATGCCGATCCGTTCCCCGACGGCGGCGGTGGCCGGAAAATCCCATAGGGGGCGGCCGTTGCTCAAGACGCGGATCTTGACGCCGGGAGATGCGAGGGCGATCCGGGTGATGGCTTCCAGACAGGCCCCCTGCTCCGTAGTCTCCGACTTGAGAAATTTCCGGCGCACCGGCACGGAGTCGAAAATCCGACTGACGAAGATCGCCGTGCCGGCGGGGCAGCCTGCTTCCCTGATTTCCTCGATCCGGCCGTTTTCCACGGTGATCATCGTTCCTGCCAGGGCTCCTGCCGGGCGGGTGGTCATCTCTACCCGGGCCACGGCGGCGATGCTGGGCAGGGCCTCACCCCGGAAGCCGAAGGTCCGGAGCCGGTAGAGATCTTCGAAAACAGAGAGCTTGCTGGTAGCGTGCCTCTGGAAGGCCAGCGGTACATCCGCCGGTTCCATCCCCGTCCCGTTGTCGATGATCCGCAGGGAGGTACAGCCTCCTTTGACCACTTCGATCTGGAGGACCGTGGCCCCGGCATCGAGGGAGTTTTCCAGAAGCTCCTTGAGGATGGAGGCGGGCCTTTCGATCACCTCGCCGGCGGCGATCTGGTGGGTCAGCTCAGGTGGAAGAAGGCGGATGCTCACCGGTTGATAACCTCAGGACATGGTCCGGGCCATGACATGTTTTCTCCCCCTGCTGACGGCCGGCCGCCTTCAGGGGGAGATAGGGTTTGAAAATGACGATGACCGCTCTTTCCGCGGCAGGGGAGAGCGGTCATGAAGTCCTTAAACAAGCACCGGCGTTCTGTGGCTCAATCCAGAACGATCATCACCCGGCATTTCTGCAGGAAGCCCATCTTGCCGGCGGCGGCGCGGATCGTTCCGGCGTCGGCGTTGCTGACGACGATGTTGCACTTTCCCGGACCGTCGGCCCGGATCCCCTTCACGCTCAGGGGATTGCTGGTAACCCGGGGATTGCTCTGGGCCGCCGTCAGATCCCGGGCGTAGCCGGTCATCCCCTGCTGGATGGCATACTGGCGGTCCACGTTCATGGAACCGTAAACTTCCTTCCCGTTTTCGTCGATGATTTTAGGAGACATGGCCGGGCGGACGGCCAGCCCCCGGGCGTCGATCACCAGACCGGTGACGGCATCGCCGGCCGGCTCGGCAGTTGCCGGACCGGGAGGGGTCGCAGGGGTGGGGACGGGCGCCGGCGGCGGCGTCTCCAATGCTTTGGGCAACACCGTCTGGGTCAGGCGGCCACTGAGGTTCATCCGCACCGTCACTTCCACCGTGCCGTCGGAGAGGTATTCCTTGTTCATCACCCTGGCACCCTTGACCATGCCTTCCACCGAGGTTCTGACCACGTCGCTCTCCGTCATGAAGTCCCTTACCACCGTGTTGGCGTCAATCCGCACCCCCTGGACGATCTCCAGAAGGTTGCGGTAGGCGTCCACCTGCGCCGCCCGGAGGGCCAGAGGTCGCGCATTGGGCTTGCCCATATAACGTTCCGGGGGGGCACCGATACCGACGGCCTCCACGTAGCCATCCTCGTAGTTGATGATCCCCTTGGCACCCGCCGGTTCGGCGACTTTCGTTTCTATGATTTTTGTCCATTCCGTCATGCCGACCTTGCCGTCTTCTTGCTGGCCATACCCTGTCGCACCGGCCAGCAGTAAGATCGCGGCGGTGATAACTCCTGCTGTAACCTGGAAAATGCCCCGCATATCTTCCTCCTTTACCTCTGTCAGTTAAATGAAAGTGTCGGCAAGTAGCCGCTAATTGTTGCCTTTACCCGTGCCTGCCCAAGGGGGTGGTTTCAACGCGTTTCCCATGCCAGCGGCCAATCGCCGTCTCGGTATGTCATCGCCCCTACCCGCCGCATCCTCCGCGGCGGATCGTCTTTCTATCCGGCGACAACCGCTGCGGCATATTAACAAAAGCCCCGGACCGATGCAACTCCTAAAGCGGACCGGCCCCCTTTTCACTCGCAGATGCGTGCATATGTTATTGATCTGCACCGGTTTGTAATTAACAGGGCCGCTGCGGACGCGGCGGAGCGCGTCCCGCTGTTTTCATCCTGCTTTGTGACGACGTGCCGTCAGGCGGGTTTCATTTGCCGGTGAAGGCCTTTTCCTCCGGCGTTTCCCGCCAGGGTTTGATGTTGATGCCCTGTTCCACATCCCCCATGATCATGTTTAGATCGGGGGGGGACTTGCCCCACCAGTTGTTCCGGGCGTCGACGTAGATCGTCGAGCGGGCCTGGGCGGCAAAGTCGTTGTTGAAGATGTTGTTGTTGTTCAGCCGGGGGCGGGCATTGCCGACGATGGTGACGGCCCCCTCCCCCCGGTTTTCCGTCAGGGTGGAGAAGGAGACGGTGGGCGCGGCGTCGTTGCGGCAGTAAATGCCGCTCTGGGCGTTTTTGGTGATGAGACTGTAGGAGATCTCCGGGGTGCCGGAAAGGATGTCCAGGGCGATATCGGCATATTGAATGATCGCATAGCTCAGGGCGGAATTGACGGCGGTCTTTTTCTGCCACCGGACGGCGCTGGCGTAAAATCCCGGCGTAGGGGAGGCGGCGGAGGCGGTGAAGACGATGGGGGCCGCCGCTGTCCCCCTGGCGATGATGCCCCCGTCGGCCACGTCGATGGCCGTGTTCTGGTCGTAGCGCACCGTAACCCCCGGTTCGATGTACAGGGTGGCGCCGCCGTCGATGAACAGATTTTTCACCACGCGATAGGGGCTGTTGCTCAAGGTCAGGTAGGCGTCCGCCGTAAGAGGGCCGCCCAGGGTGGGGGAGAGGATAGGCAGGGTGATCGGCTTCCCCTCCGGATAGGGGGCGCTGAGGACGGTGGCGATGTCGATCCGGCCCTGGAGGGCAGCCAGGATTTCCAGACCTTTGGCGGTGCCCCACCAGTTGTCGCGGGCGGAAACAGGCGTCCCCGTCGTGGCCCCGACGATGTTGTAGGGACGGTTGTCGCTGAGATTGTTTTCCGTGATGACGGGGTGACTGTTCCGGACTTCGATCCCGGCGCCGCCGTTACGGGTGATGAGATTCCTGGAAATGGTCGGGGCGGCCCCTTCCACAAGGATCCCCTGGCGTCGGTTGTCCTGAAGCCGATTTTCCGTCAGGAGCGGTTGGGCCCCTTCCGTGACGATTACCGCCGCTTCGTTGTTTTTCAGGATCGTGTTTCCTGCCAGCCGGGGCTTGGCAAAGCTCCCGGTAATCCGGACGGCCGTCCCGTTGCCCGTCAACTCGCAGTTCTCGATCAGGGGTGACGAAGACTGGAGGGTCAGGCCCGTCGCGGCACTCTTAATCCGGTTGAATTTCAGGAGGATCTCCTTGCCCTTGACGTTGCGGAAGACGATCCCTTCCCAGCTCTGCCCCGGTTCGGCGCTATCCCAGGAAATCATATGTTCTCCATCCCCCGGGGCGACCAACCCCCCTTCTACGATCAGGGCGGCCCCCCGGGAGCGGATTTCCGTGCCCGCCTCGATGGTCAGGGTGGCCTTGTCCTTGATGATCAAGGGTTTTTCGATGATATAGGGACTGGCGCCGGCATACCAGGAGGTGTCCTTTTCGATGGCCCCGCCTACGGGGGTGGGTCCGGGGGCCACGGGGATCCCCGTTCCGGCCGCCTTGTCGCTTTCGTTGCCCGCGAGGTCCACGACGCTGATCTGGTAGTAGTAGGTCCGGCCGTTGGCGAGCTTTTCATCCCGGTATTCCGGAACCTCCAGCCGGGCGATCTCCTGATAGCCGCTCAGGGGCGTCAGGCTCCGGTAAACCCGGTAACCCGCCAGCTCGGGGTCGGCGGATTTTTCCCAGGACAACAGGACGGCGGCGTTCCGGCCCACGATGCGCAGGGATTTGGGTTTGTCCGGCGGGGTGGTCTTCAGGGTTACGGACCCCACGGCGTCCACCCAGTGGGCGGTGTTTCCCGCGTCGTCGGAGAGATAGCCGGTAATTACGGCCTTGCGGACGTTGTCCCCCGGCACGACCCGGTAAACACCCAGATACACCCCCGGCTCATTAGGCTGCTCCTGCATGTCGAGGTGCTTCCGGTACTCGCCGATCTGGAAGGAGGCCTGCATCTTCGGCGTCCCCTGGATGACCACCCGGATCTCGTCTCCCGCCTTCCTGGGCAGATTCTTCGTATCCTGCACCAGGAGGGTGATCGTGGGCGGCCGCTTGGCCTCGGCGATGGTGGGGGCGGGGATGGTCTTCACCATGCCCCGGAAGAGGTCGTCGCAGGCCCGGAGGAGCTGGATGTCCCGGACGTTCATCGCCGTGGCGATGACGGTGGCGACGAGGCCGATGGGGTTCGTCGAGATGCCCCCCTCATGGATGCGCACCACGTGCTCCCCCGTCCAGAGAAGTTCTCCCGACCGGGCATCGTACATCCGGAGCTTGGCCCCCACGGACACCTGGGAGTAAACGACGGCGAAGAGCTTGTCGAAATTGGAGATTTCCCCGTACACGACGGCATCGGTCCCCAGGATCCGGCCCAGGTCCCTGGCCGGCATCCGGTTGATGGTCTTCGGGTCGGTGAGGCCGGCCTTCTTCAGGAGGTCGTCCACCCGCCAGAGCTCCATATCCCGGAACGGCAGGGAGCTGAAATGGTTGTAGAATCCCCGGCGGACCGCCTGGGCGCCCGCCTGGCTCTCCGAGACGTCGGCGAAGGGGAGGACGGCCACGGTCAGGGGCTTGGCTTTCGCCATGGCGGGATAGACCCGGTATTTCCCGTCGAAGAGTTCCCGGAGCTGGGGGGTGATGATCGTGTCCTTGGTGGCCACGGTGCAGCCCGGGACGAGCATGATCAACCCCGCCAACATTAACGCCGTCAGCGGCAATGACCGGTGGCGATTTGTCTTCATCTTTGCACTTGCCTCCCTGATATGAACATACCGTCGCGCCGCCGCCGGGTAACCCGCCCCGGAAGCGGCGGAGCCGTTTATCGACAGCTGTCGCCGCCGACATCCCGTCGGTCAGCAGACCTTCACCTCCCGGAGGGCGTTTTTCTCCCCCCGGATGGCCTCGCCGTGCCCCGGATAGATCACCCGGGGCGCGATGGTCCGGCGCAGGGCTTCCAGGGTGGTCAGGATCACGTTCCGGTCCCGGCAGAAGGCATTGAGGGTCCCCCGGCCGCCGGCGCCGGGCATATTGTGGAGCAGGTCGCCGCAGATCAGTTCCCCGGTTTCGGGAGAGTAAAGGGATATGGAGTCCTCCGTATGCCCCGGGGTGCTCATGATCTCCCAGTCCGCAAATCCCGGTGGCCCCTTGCCGGCCCCGACAAAAAGGCATCTCTCCCCGGCGAAGGGCAGTCCGGTCAAACGACGGAGACCCGGAAGGGGGATCCCCGCCGGATTCGCCGGCAGGATGTCCGCAAGGCGGCGCACATAGGCGGCGCTGGCCCGGGCCACCGGCACCAGAGCGGAAAACCACCCGTGAAGAAGATTCAGCCGCTGCCGCCCGGCCAGATAGTCCCTGACCGGGGCGGAAAAGATGACCCGCGTCTCCGGTCCGCAGGCGGTCAGCAGCGGCCCCATCCCGCCGATGTGATCGATATGGAAATGGGTGGCCGCCAGGTAACGGACCGCGGTCGGGGAGCCGCCCAGCCGACTGCGGATCAGCTCGACGGCGGCCCGGGCGGCGCCCAGGCTTCCCGGATCCACCACCATCAGCCCCTCCGGTCCGGAGATCACGTAACAGCGGGCAAAACCGCACGGCCCGACCGGATGGACCCTAAAATCCCGGGACACTTCCCTTATTTCCCCAGTAACCGAGAGGCCGGAACCGCTCCGGCAGGCACGCCTCTCCGCCCGCCCGGCCGCCGAGCGGAATTATGGGCCGGGTCCCCATGTTAGCGCCTGACCTTGAGGGCGGTGCTGAAGTCGCTTTCCAGGCCGTCCCTGTCCCGGGCCCTGATCAGATAGGTTCGCTCCTGGCCGGCCTTGAGGGGGCGCTCGTCCCGGTAAACGGGGGCGGTCAGGCGCTCGGCGACGGGCTCCGGGTTGAGATAGGCCTGCTCATAGACGGTATAGCCGGCCAGATCCGGCTCCGGACCCGCCTGCCACGTCAGGACCACCCGGCCATCCGGCTGTACCTCTCCTTTCAGGCCCGTCGGCGCCTGGGGCCGCTTTTTGGTCGTGGCGCGCACCGTTTTGGCCGTTTCGCTTTCCACATCGGCCCGATTGAAGGCGGTGATGGTATAGGAGTAAGTCTCCCCGTCGCCGATCTTCGTCATGCCCCGGTAATCGTCGGTGTAGCGGTTGACTTCCCGTCCTCGGAGTCTCTTGAGGAGGACGAACCGGCCCTCTGTATCCCGGGACCAGTACAGGTTGTAGCCTTCCACCTCAGGCGCCGGCGAGGGCTTCCAGGTCAGCTCCACCTTTTTCACCAGGCCGCCGGCCGCCCGGAAGTCCTCGGGCGTGGGCGGCTTGCCGATGGTCGTCGCAAATACGGGCAGGGAGGGGGAGGTTTCCAGGTCCGCGTCTTCGAAGGCCGTCACCCGGTAATAATAGCGCACCTTGTCACCCAGTCCTTCGGTGTCGCTGTACTCGATCCTTTTGTCGGGACCGGCCTGGGGTTCCACCCTTTTTATCTTGATGAAGTTCCCGTCCGGGGTGGTGCTCCGGTACACATAATAGCCCTTCACGTAAAACTGGTCGCTGGCGTTCCAGGACAGATCGATCTGGCGAACCATATCCCCCTTGGCCTTTAACCCCGTGACAATGGGGATGGCCGTCCCCTTCATGGGGCGGGAGAAATCGCTTTCCAGCCCCTTTTCATTATAGGCCGTCACCCGGTAGAAATAGTCCTCGCCGTCCGCGAGCCCCTTGTCCTGGTAGGGGACCTTGAAGAGCTTGTCCAGGGTTTCGTCCAGCCCCAGCCCCAGATCCGCCCCGAGGATGTTGGCGATTTCCCGATACGGGCCGGCTTCGACCTTGGCCCGGTAGAGCTTGTAGCCCTTGAGCTTGAGGGGGTCGTCGCTGGCCTGGGGTCCCGGCGCCCAGGTGAGGGCGATGCTCTTGATGTGGCTTTCCGTGGACAGGATCACCGGTGGATTGGGGGTCAGGGCGGTCTCGGCGGCGATCACCCGGGAATAGGCGCTGACCTGCCCCCGGTTGTCGAAGGAGCGCACCTTGTAATAGTAGGTCGTGTTCTTTTCCAGCCCTTCGTCCAGGTATTCCGTGGCGGTGATCCGGGCGATCTTGACATAGGGCCCCTTGGCATCCAGACTGCGGAAGATCTCGTAGCCCGTGACGGATTTTTCCGGGGCGTCCCAGGACAGGGAGACCCGGCGGTTTCCCGAGCGTTTCTCGATCCGCTCCGGGGACTTGAGATCGCCGGTCTCCCCTTCGTCCCGTTTGAGGAGGTGATCCCGGATCGCCTTCTGGATCTCGCCGCCCAGCTTCTGCACCTCCTGCGTGAGACCCGCGTCGCCCAGGGCGGCCACCCGGGCATGGTGGATGGAGCGTTTCCGTTCGATCTGGATGACGTTGCTCTTGATATGGATCACCGTGCCCCGCTTTTCCACGGTGCCCACCACGATGATGTTCAACCCGAGCTTGCTGCCGATGAGCACTACATTGTCCAGCTTGTCGTTCTGCTGAAGGTCGTTGAAGCTGAGGAAATTTTCCAGATCCTTGCGGTCCATGATGGCCAGGAGGGGATCGGCGGCCAGGGTGTTGATAAGCATATTGGTCACCGACGTACCGTAGCCGGAGGCCTCGATGTTGAGGGCGCCGAAATTGAAGACGGACACCTTGATCTGCTGCTGGGCCCCAAGCGGGGCCGGCGGTCCCGTGACGCCGAGCAGACAACCGATGAGGACGGCAATGAGGATCCTTTTCATGGGCGGGCTCCCTGCTTCACTTGTCCTGGATGAGCTTTTCAATCGCTTCCTGGGCATTGTTCGTCACGGGTGTGGAGATCCCCTTGAGCTTTTCGTCGTAAACGGCGTCGACATACTTCTCGATGGCCTGCTCGTAGTTGCGCCGCTTCTGGAGGATCTGCCCTTCCTTGAAATAAACCACCTCGAGACTCTGGTAATTCTTCAGGACGCTCTGCCCCATCTCCCCGACCTTCTGGTTCGTCAGTTCGTCGAGAACTTCCGTCTCCGTGGGGAGCTCCAGGGGATCCCGCTTGATGTTGGCCATGGCCACGCTGTCCGAGTAGGAGTCCTCCTTGACGGATTTGCCGGAGACGGTGTTGGTGAAGATGTTTTCCCCGGAGACCGTATCCACGAGCTTGTAGGAAATCTCCAGCAGCGAACTGACCCGGGCCGTGCCCTGGCGATAGGAAACGAACTGGTAGTTGCGCTTCTTCACCGTGCGGGGCGGGGCTTCTTTCATTTCCTCCTCCGTGGGGCGGGGGTGCATGATGAGCCAGGTCTGGTATTCCGGATTGGCCACGTCCTCTTCGTCCACGAGGACCTTCACCTGGGAGGTGCTGGGGTTGTCCGTGGTCTGGGCGGAATAATGGAGGACGTTGCCCATGATGAAGGTGTCGATGCCCCGCATCTTGCCTACCGTCTGGGCCGATTTGATGTCCACGATACCTGTCTGGCTGAGCTGCATCTCCCGGAGGATGGACTGGAGATTCTCCCGTTCGATGATCCGCAGATCGCCGCTGGCGTGTTTGTGGAGGAAAGTGATCAGCTTGTCGGCCACGATCTTGCCGGCGTCCTTGTTGTTGCTCGGGCTGCCGAAGTCGAAGACGGCGATGGATTTCCGGATGCGCCGGTTGATCCGGTCCCTGGTTTCCACCATTCTCTGAAAGAGGTCCGGGTAGTTGGGATTGAGGATTTCCAGTTTCTGCAGCCAGATCAGGGCGTTGCCCCAATGCTCCCGCTCGATGAAGCCCTGGGCCCGCTCCATGAGCTTGGTCTGGAGGTTCTTCGACAGGGCCTTGAACTGGATGTCGTTCTGGAAGGAGGGCTGATAGGACTTCACCAGCTCCAGCTTCTTCACCGCCATGGCGAGGAGCCCCTGATGGGTGAGCCGGCCGGCGTCGTCGAAATAAATCTTGGCGACCTTCGCCTTGAGCTCGGCCAGTTTCCCGGCCCGCTCCTGGTTGTCCGGCTGGTAGTCGGCGGCCTTTTCGAGGAGGGTGACGGCCCGTTGCCAGTTCTGGCTGCCGATGGCCTTGGCCGCCTCGGCGTCGTAATAGGCGGGATTGTCCCTGGATTTGGCCTCTTCGTACTTCCGGGCGACATCCATGTAGCCGGGATTGATGTCCAGGGCCGATTTGAAGGCCTGGGCGGCAAGCTGCCATTCATCCTGTCTGCCGAAGCCCACACCCTGCTGGTAATAGATCCGCGCCCCCTCCTGTTCCGCCCGGGAGAGGCGATTGGCCGCATCCTCGTAATTCGGATAGAGACTGTTCACCTGGCGGAGTTTGGCGACGGCCGCCGTCCAGTCTTCCTTGAGCATATCGCCGTCCGCCTGGGTGTAAAGCGTTTTGACCTGTTCCTGCTTGGATTTGATCTTTTCCTGCAGCCGTTTGTCGAAATCCTTCAGCTCCTGGTTGCTGGGATCCTGTTTCCGGGCCTGGGCGATTTCCCGGCCCAACTGTTCGAGGGTGGGAACATTGGCGTCGGGATTGCCGTCAAAGGCCTTTTTCACCTTCAGATAGCGGGCTTTCGCCGCTTGTTCCCGGGCCTGCTGAAGGGCCGTTTTGTAGTCGGCGTTTTCGGGATCCTCTTTCAGGGCCTGCTCGAAGTACCCCGCCGCCTCCTCCCAGCGGTTCTGTTTGACCATATCCTGCCCGATGGTGTACATCTCGCTCGGCGCGCAGGCGGTAAGCGCCGCCAGGAGCAGCGCCGCCGTCAATATCCGCAATATCTTTTTCTTACCCATAGCATCCCCCGCTGAATGTTAGTTATTGATTTATCGATTGCATCCCGACGTCGATCTTCCGCCGGAACCGGCCTAAAAACCCGCCGAGATGGTGTTTTGGGTCATTCCGGAAACATGGAGTTTTTTCCCCTTGAAGGTCAGCGCCGCCAGATCATCGGCCACGCCCCGGGTGTTTCCCCGGACGGTGAGATCCAGCTCCAGGCGCCCTTTGCGAAAAGAGCGCTGATAGATTTTCTTGAGCCCCTTGACCTGTTCGGACAGGAGTTCCTTGAAGCCGTTCGTATCGGCGTATGATTTTAACCCCGTCACGTAAAGCTTGACCGTCACGGTGCCGGTCGTCTCGGAGGACCAGCGCTCGATGATCTCTTCGTGCAGCGTCCGGGCGAGCTTGGTCGCCGCTTCGTCCGTGGCGCTTTTCAGCTCCCCCTTCTCGGTGCGGCTTCCCGAGGTGAGCAACTCCCCCGTGTCGCCGTTGAATACCCGTCCCGAGACGGTTATCTCATGGGTGGAAACCTCGATTTCGCCCATCTTGAAGGTCCGCATCCGCCCTTCCACCCGGGCGGCGACGATGATTTCCGCCCCGAAACGCTGGGCGAGGTCGGTGAGGGCTTTCGGATCCGTGCCCGTTTCCTCCGGGCCGGCCCGGTAATGGGAGGCGGAGGAATCGATCACCGGGTACCCCTGGCCGAGGAAATAACGGGACATCACCGCCTCGGCCTGGGAGTCCTTCTGATCGCGGCCGCTGAAGAACAGCATCAGCCGCGGTTTTTCCTTCCGGACCATGAGGAGCTTGACGGCCTCCATGCGATCCTGGAGCTTCCCCGTTCCCACGTCGGCTTCAATGACGACCTTGTAGGTGTCCCCCTCCCGCCCTTCGGAAAGGATCCGGTAGGAGTTGATGAACCCCCGGGATTCGGACAGGATCTGGTCCACCTTGACCTGGTAGTTCTCGATTTCGGAGAAACTGGTGATGAGGACGCCGATCTTTTCCTCCACGGCATTGCGCTGGGCGTTGTCGATGGCCTTGTCCCGGGCGATGTCGATGGCCTCGTTATGGATGCCCGCCATACCCACGGCCTTCACCTTGTCCTGACACAGCCCCGGCGCCGGCCGGAGCGCCGCCCAGAGAAGCAATCCTGCCCACAGGAGCACAAACAGAAGCTTCCCGGCGTTTCCGTCATGTGTTCCCCTGTCCAAGCGCGGCCTCCCCTGTCGCAGGATTTGGAAAGATTTTTAAAGAAATATAAATATTTTGGTTTTTTAAGTCAAGGTGATTTGCGAAAGTCCAGATGCCCCATGAATTCCTCCAGGGCCAGGGGCCAGAAACGGAGCGTTTTGCCCGTAGCGGCGGTGAATTTTGCCGTGCTCAGGACGCTGTAGGCCGGGCGCGGTGCCGGCAGGTGGAGCTCCTCCGTCTTGATGGGTGTCACGGAAACGGCGTCGAACCGGGCGTATGCCAGGATCTTGCGTGTGAATTCATACCAGCTGCACGAGCCCCGGTTGGTCACGTGAAAGATCCCCCGGTGACCCTGTTCCAGGAGGACCGCCGTCGCCCCGGCCAGATCGCGGCTGTAGGTGGGGGAGCCGATCTGGTCGTCCACGACGCGGAGGTTACGGTTATGCAGGGCCTTTTCCAGGATCGTCTTGACGAAGTTCTTTCCCACCGGTCCGTATAGCCAGGCGGTGCGAATGAGGAGATAATCTTCGCTAACCTCCCGGAGACAGGCCTCGCCGGCCGCCTTGGAGCGGGCGTAAACCCCCCGGGGGGCCGGGATGTCTTCTTCCGTGTACGGGGTGGTGCGGGTGCCGTCGAAGACATAGTCGGTGCTGAAATGGACGATTTTGATGCCCCGGTCCCGGCAGGCGGCGGCGATGTTTTCCACCCCGGCGGCGTTCACGGCGAAGCAGCGCCCCTCATCGCTTTCCGCGCCGTCGACGTTGGTGTAGGCGGCGGCGTTGATCACCACCTCCGGGGCGACGGCGGCGATGACCTCCCGACAGGAGGCGGCGGCGGTGATATCAAAGTCCTCGATGTCCCTGCCGGTGACGTCGTGCGCGGCCCGCAGGCGCTCCATCAGCGCCGTCCCCAGCATCCCCTTATGACCCAAAACAAGAATTTTCATAATACACTCTATTGCGTTTTCGTGATGAATCGTTCTTCCCCTGGCAGCATTTACCTTTCCCGGGGGAATATTTACCTTCACAGTGGCGGGGAAGGAAATAAGGACCGCCGGTGCGACGCTCTCCCCCGGGGTGCATGCCGTAGCCGGCTGTGCTTCCTTTCCTCAGTAAAAGACCTCTTTGAGGAACAACCCCTGGGGTGGCGCCGTCATTCCCGCCAAGTCTCGGTTACGGCCGGTGAGGATGGCCGTCATCTCCTCCGGGGGCCGCTTGCCCCGGCCGATCTCTACCAGGGTGCCTACAATGGTGCGGACCATATACCGCAAAAATCCGTCGGCCTCCACCTCAATTTCCAGAAAAGAGCCGGCGGTCGTCCCGGTGGGGGAGATTTCCAGCCGGAAAATTTCCCTGACAAAGGAAGCCGCTTCGGTGTGAACCGTACAAAAGGAGGTGAAATCATGCCGGCCCACGAGGTACGCCGCCGCCCTCCGCATCGCCGGGACATCCAGGGGGGCCGATACCGTCCAGGCGTAGCGGCGGAAAAGGGCGGTGCGGGTCATGCCGTTGTAGAGCCGGTATAGGTAGGTCTTGCGCCGGGCGTCGATCCGGGCGT